>JACCDZ011031152.1_pt1 | contig 108130 bp, 118 predicted proteins | sample 7449551 | NCBI WGS metagenome assembly JACCDZ01 (sample SAMN15323452, study PRJNA562643) | freshwater metagenome | isolation source: river surface water | place: USA:Blue River Watershed | collected 2017-08-18
ACGCTGTTTGCGTTGATCTTTTCCATCGGCATACTCGTGGATGACGCCATCGTGGTGGTGGAGAACACCTACCGGCATCTCACGCTGCGGATTCGCCCGCACCGCGAAGCCTCGCTGTTTGCCGTCGACGAGGTCGGCAACCCGACGATTCTGGCCACCCTGACGGTGATTGCCGCGCTCCTGCCCATGGCGTTTGTTTCGGGCTTGATGGGGCCCTACATGCGTCCCATTCCGGTGAATGCGTCGATTGCCATGTTCGTGTCTCTGCTCGTCGCGTTCATTGTCATTCCCTGGTTCTGTCAGACCTGTTACCGGCCCGGTGTGCACATGGCCGGGGTCGATCACGAATCGTTCGAGGGCAGCCGCAGTTATCGCCTGTATCAACGGCTCCTGGCTCCGGTGTTGTCGCATCCGGTCATGGCCTATCTTGTGTTGGCGGTCATTGCGCTGTTGCTGGTCGGGTCGATTGCGTTGTTCTATACCCGGGCGGTGGTAGTGAAGATGCTGCCGTTCGACAACAAGAGCGAGCTGCAGCTGGTGATCGATATGCCTGAGGGCACGACGCTGGAGGAAACGGCCCGGGTGACGAAGGCCTTGACGCAGTACGTGCGCACGATTCCGGAGACCCGCGATTACCAGGCCTATGTCGGCACGGCCTCGCCGTTCAATTTCAACGGACTGGTGCGGCACTACTATCTGCGCGACCAGCCGTACGAGGCCGACATTCAAATCAATCTGGTCGCCAAAGAACGACGGAAGGCCCAAAGCCATGACATCGCGCAACGGATTCGTTCGGCGGTGCAGAATATCGGGCGCCCCTTCGGAGCGAACGTGAAAGTGCTGGAGGTGCCGCCCGGCCCGCCGGTGCAATCTGTGCTGGTGGCCGAGATCTATGGGCCCGACTATGAGCGGCAGAGAGCGATTGCGCGGGAGGTCCGCGGATTGTTCGAGACGACCGCGGGCGTCGTCGATGTCGATGACTACCTCGAAGCGGACCAAGTCAAGTATGTGTTCACGGTGGACCGCGCCAAGGCGGCGCTGGCCGGCATTCCGTCGGAGGAAATCGTCCGGACGTTACGACTGGCATTGGAAGGCGCCGACGTGGGACTGGTGCACATTCCCAAAGAAAATCGGCCGGTGCAGGTGCGGCTGCGCCTGCCGGTCATCGAACGGACCGGCCTGGAGCACCTCGGCGAGATTGCGTTGCGAACGACCGCCGGCCATATGGTGCCGCTGTCTGAGCTGATTCGCGTGGAACAGACCGTGCGGGATCCAGCGATCTATCACAAGAACCAGAAACCGGTTGTCTATGTGATTGCGGATGTAGGAGGAGTGGGCCCGGACAAAGGTGAGAGTCCCGTCTACGGTGTGATGGGCATCGGGAAGAAACTGGAGCAACTGGTGTTGCCGGAATGGTACGCATTGACGCAGCACTATGCCGTGCAACCCTGGTCGGAACAGCGGTTTGCAATGAAGTGGGACGGCGAATGGCACATTACCTATGAAACATTTCGAGATATGGGGATCGCCTTTGCGGTGGCGCTGCTGTTGATCTATTTGCTGATCGTGGCGCAGTTCCAGTCGTTTCTCACGCCGGTGGTGATCATGGCGCCCATTCCGCTCACGCTCATCGGCATTCTTCCCGGTCACTGGCTCACCGGGTCTTATTTCACGGCCACGTCGATGATCGGATTTATCGCCCTCGCCGGTATCATTGTGCGCAATTCGATTCTGTTGGTCGATTTCATCCAACATCAGGAGGCGGAGGGGGTCTCGCTGTTGGAGGCGGTGATTCGCGCGGGCGCGATCCGGACCCGTCCCATTCTGTTGACGGCCGCGGCATTGATGGTCGGGGCGTTCGTGATTATTCTCGACCCGATTTTTCAAGGGTTGGCCGTGTCGCTGTTGTTTGGTGTCGGCGCCTCGACGGTGCTGACGCTGGTCGTCATTCCCGTGCTGTACTACCTGTGGATCGGCGGCCCTCGAAACTCAGCTGCCGGCCTGATACCGAAACCCGAGCACACAGAGCTGCCATAGCCGGTCGCGGGCAGCCAACCTGGATGAGCCGGAGCTGATTCCGTCGCGCCGGTCTGCCGCCATCTGCTACAACCCCGCGAGGAAGCCTGTAGCGGACTTCCACAATTCGGCGCCACGCTGCTCCCCGATCGATGCCGATCCGCCCGTTCCATCGGCCATGGGGCAGGCTTCAACGTCGAAGCGATGGACGGTGTCATCTTTGCACATCGATACGCTATGGATAGGGATGTCGAAATGGTCTGTCGGCCTGCTCAATGTTGAAAGGAAAGTACTGTGAGGCGGTTATGGAGACTCTGCGTATTGGTGCAGGTGTGTTCTGTCGTCATCGTCCCGCCATGGACTCCCGGCTCGGCTGCCGAGCCGCCGACCGGGACACCGGAACTGCGACTGAGTTTGCGCGAGGCGATTCAGGCAGCCATCGACAACAATGTGAATGTGCGGTTGCTGAAAGAGCGGAGCGGATCGTGGCGGCCCAATCGGCGGCCAGCACCAGCCTGGGGGCGCTATTGCCCAACGTATCCGGGTTCATGAGCGGGAGCAATCAAACCGTCAATCTCGCAGCTTTTGGATTTCCACCAGACAGACTTTCCGGTTTGGGGCTGCAGAGACTCGTGACCGAACCGTTCGATGTGTACAACGCACGGGCCAACCTCGTGCAGAACATTTTCAGCTTAAGTCTGATTCAGCGCTGTCGGGCGGCGAACACCGGAGTCGATGTAGCTGGATTTGAAGCCGAAGTCACCAAGCGCGACGTGATGGCTACGGCGGGGCTTCTGTATATGGAAGCTTCCCGGGCCGAAACCGCGGTGAACGCTCGGCTGGCAGATCTCGAACTCAGCCAGCAATTGTTTAAGCTGGCGCAGGATCGTAAGCAGGCGGGCGTCGCCACGGGCCTGGACGTCACGCGCGAGGAAGTGCAGTTGGAGAACACACGTCAGCTTGACCGGTACGCGCGAGATACCGTAAAGCCTCTGTGACCTGAATTGATTCCTGTCCGGAGTCATACGAGAAGTCAGACACGATTCGCAAGAGCAAAAGGTGGTGGAACGATGACGACCATCGGGGATCAGCAGCATCATGAGGGGCGCGAGCGGGGACTGACGACCTTCGATCTCTTCGAGTCTCTCGATCGACTCAAGCGGGAACCGGCCTGGCTGGATGGCCAAGACCGCACGCTCGTCCTGAAAAGGTCTGCGTCGATGCGGGTCGTCATGCGCGTGCTGCACGCGGGGAGCGCATTGGGTACCCATACGGCGGACGGGCAGATTTCCGTGCAGGTGCTCCAAGGTCGGATTGAATTTATCGCCGACGGCCTAAAGAGCGACATGAGGCAAGGGCTATTGCTCGTGCTGCCGGGTGGCACACCCCATTCACTGCGGGCCACCGACGAGTCGGCCATTCTCATTACCATGGCCGTCGATCAGGCACGATAGGAACCTCCATGGCCGATATGAGGGTCCCACCGTCGCAGTTCGAAGCCAGCCCCCTGCCCCCAACCTGGAGGTCCGCTTGGACTACGTTGTGGGAGAATCCAGTCAGATCCCGATATCTTGAAATGGTGCTCCTGGCGCTTGTCGGCGGCTGGGCCTATTTTGCCAATCTCCACTTGTCGTTATTGGAAGGCAGCGAAGGTCTGTATGCCGGCATCGCGGGAGAGATGGGGCGGCGGAAAGAGTTTTTCGACCTGACCTACCAGGGCGAGCCCTATTTCAACAAACCGCCCTTGTTTTTCTGGTTGCTCAACCTGTCGGCGTCGCTGTGGGGCGATTACGAAATCGCGTTGCGCCTGCCCGGCTCGCTGGCGGCCGTGGGCACCATCATTCTGACGTATGTGCTTGGGGTCAGGTTGGTGTCGCCGACTGCCGGATTCTGGGCGGCGCTGGTTGTGGCGACCAGCCACGTCTTCCTCTGGTATGGACGCCGGGTGCTGTTCGATTCCACCCTGACGTTTCTGGTGACCCTGGCGCTGTTCGCCTGGGTCCAGGTGCAGTTTTTGGGCCGCAATTCCCGATGGTATGTGCTCGCGTTCGTCAGCATGGCACTCGGTACGATGCTGAAGGAGATGCACGGGTTTTTTCTGCCGCTGCTCGTCATGAGCACCTATGCCGTGATGCAACGCGATACGCGGATGCTGAAAGATCGGTGGTTCTGGACCGGGCTGGGCCTGGCCATCGTCATGATGGCGGGATATGCGCAGATGCTCGGCCCCGGCTATCAGCACCATTTCAAGATCATGAGCGCGATCGGCTCCGTATGGAATAGCGGCATCGCCGGCTCTGTCGGTGTGGCTCGGGACGGACATCCGCTGTATTGGTATCTCGGGATGATGTGGGCCGATTTTTTCCCCTGGTGCGCGGTGTTGCCGTCGGCGCTGTGGTTGCTGTGGACCCAGCGGCCGCTCCGGTCTCATCCGACCGAGTTGCTGTTGCTGGTCTGGGTGTTGAGCCTCTTCACGGCGTTCAGTCTGGCCACGCTGAAACGAGAGCCCTATCTCATGACGATTGTGCCGGGGATCGGGCTGATGATTGGGTATTTCTATCATCGGATGTTGTCCCCGGTCGACGCCCCCCGTGCGCTTTCCCCGCTGTTGAAAATCTTGCTCGTCGTCCTGGCACTCGTGTTCGCGGCCGGGATGTTCTTCGGCGCGGCGCCCTTGCGGCGGCGTTGGCTGGTGTCGTCGCCAGTGGTGTCTCCCGCGTTCATCGCGATGATCGTGGGATTGTCCGGGCTGCTTCTGTATGCGGTCTTCAAGGCGCGGGTGCAGTTCGCGCTACGCATGGTCGGCGTGCTCGCCGCGGCCTATGTCCTGCTGGTGGTGAACTACGTATTCCCGGCGATCGACCAGGCTGCGTCACCGCGAAAGGCCACGGAAGAGATCAAGGCCATAGCGCGGGAGCCCGGTCCGGCGTTGTATGCCTATATTCCCGGCTGGCCGAAGAATGAAGATGCCCTGTATTATCTGAAGCGGGACAATGTGGTGCCGGATCTACCGAGTCATGAGGCGCTGCGGGCAGCGGTCCGCGCGCATGGTCCCATCCGGGTCATTACCGAAGAGTCGCACATGCTCTCACTCCAAGGACTAGAGGGTTTAGCTGTTGAAAAGGTCCGGGAGTTTCTGCAGCCGGGCCGCAAGCATCTGTACCTGCTGTCCGTGCAGGCTCAGGGAGTGACCTGAGCTTGCCGGGCGACAGTCCTCCTGTTGCATTCTGCCACAGGGCCTCAGAGTGCCTCTGTAGCAGTCCTCCCCGATCCCGAAATCCGTCCTCCAGCCCGCGATGCTCTCCCAATCAGTTCCCTGTAAGATTTTGTCTGGCTCTGCGCTGACGGAAGGCAGGGCTCCATCCTTGCACTCACGGTATTCAACCTCGATCGATCTCTGTCAAGAGGACCGAATCACCTGTGTCACACCCATTCTGAAACCGGGTACGTCGGATCTGGTCTCTGCAGCGGAGATGGACGAGGCAGGGTAGAGAGTATGTCGCAAACGAAGGAGGAGGCATGCATCCCATTCATCCGATGGTCGTCCATTTTCCCATCGCGTTATTGCTGGCAAGTGTGTTGTTCGATGGGCTGGCACTCCGATGGCGGGGGGAACAGTTTCGGGAGACGAGCCTGTCCTTGCTGGTGCTTGGGGTGTTGACGGCCGGAGTGGCGGTGCTTAGCGGACATTTTGCCGAAGAGGCGGTCGAACACAGCGGCATTCCGAAGGATGCTATTGAACTGCATGAGGAGCTTGGGTTCGCAGTGTTCTGGGTCTTTCTCGGACTGCTCGGGCTGCGCCTGGCCATGTATCGGGGCTGGATGAAGGAGCAGCCTATGCTCGCGCTGCTGGCCGGATTGACCGGAGGGGTGCTGTTGGTGACGGCGAGTTATTTCGGCGGCGACTTGGTCTATCGCTTCGGCGCGGGAGTGCTTCCTCGATGAATGTCACAAGGACTGCCGGCCGAACAGTCATGGTGTTTCTCTTGTGGTCCTGCTCGACGGCGAGTATGGCCGAAGATACCGCTCCGCCATTGCCGTGGGGGGGCCGCGCGGTGTTGCGAGCCGGGCAGGTCGCGCAGGGGGACTATTTCGCTTTCGGCCCGCATGTGGAAATTTCCGGCATCGTGAACGGCGATCTCTATGCCGCCGGTGGTGAGGTGTTGATCGATGGAGTGGTCAACGGCGATGTGATCGTGGCAGGAGCCAAAGTGATCCTGTCCGGTACGGTGTCGCAGGATGCCAGAATTGCCGGGGCGCAAGTGACGGTGAGTGGAACCATCGGGAGGAACGCCACCCTCGGTGGCGCGGATGTGCATCTGACCGAAACGGCAAAGGTGCGGGACAACCTCATCGTCGGTGGAGGCCATGTGCAACTGGCCGGGTCTGTGGGTCGAGATGCGAGGGTCGGTGCCTGGAACGCGACGCTGTCAAACCAGATTGAGCGAGATTTGATCGTGGCGGCGGGGTCGGTGCGTCTCACCTCGAAGGCCGCGGTCGGTGGCAGGCTGAGGTACTGGGGTGAAGCGGCTCCCTCAATCGACGAAGAGGCGACCGTTCGGGGTGCGATTATACAGCGGCCGTTGCCCGAAGGTTGGAGCATTGAACGGGCGCGCCAGGGGATCGTCGGCATCCGGCTCATGGCTGCGTTCATCGGATTTGTTTCGACGTTGATCCTGGGATTGGTGCTTCTAAGGGTCTATCCGATCTTTGCCAGGCGGGTCACCGCGACGATCCGTGAGCGTCCGGTACCGTCCCTCGGCTGGGGCGCGGTCGCTCTGGTCGCCACGCCCGTAGTGGCGTTGAGTTTCGTTGTGACGTTGTTCGCGCTGCCCGTCGGCCTGCTGCTGCTCGCTTTGTATGGCGCGACGGTCTATCTGGCGAGAGTCTATGCCATCATCTATGTGGGACAGATGTTGATTCGTCGCCAGGAGGACTCCTCCTCGCTGGCCTGGCCCTTCGTGGCGGGGCTGGTCCTGTATTCGCTGCTGTCGCTCATTCCGCTGGTCGGAGGGCTATTGACGTTGTTGACGGTGCTGTTCGGGCTAGGCGCGCTGCTGATGACGAAGAAAGAACTCATGGTAGCCTTGCGTGAACAGAATCAGGTGTAAGGCACGAATCGAAGCGGCGAATGAATCGCGGTCGACCAATGGCTAACCAGACGCAGCCCGCCGGTGTGATGTGGCTGGAGGGCCGGACCCTCCGGTGTCGGGGAGCCTGGACCATGCCCGATGTGGCGCCGGTCGAACGGGCGCTCAGAGGGATGGCGTGGCCCGTTCGAAGCGCGCTGATCTTTGACACGAGCGGCATTGAGGCGTTCGATACCGGCGGTGCGGTCGTGTTGTATCGCGCCCTGATGGAAGCCGAACGCCGGGGCTGTAAGGTGTCCATCGAAGGCCTCCGGTCGGATTATGCGCAGTTGATGAGTCTGGTAACGTCCAATTGGGACGCGATCGTCGCCGAGGTCGGTCCGCGGCCGAACAGGAGCCAGCGGTTCAAGACGGCGATCAGCAATTCGCTTATCCGGATGATTCGGGGGGTGGAGTTTCTCGGCGAGAGTACGACCACGCTGATTCGTCTGGTGGCGGCGCCCCGTCGGATGCGCTGGCGCAGTTGCCTGAATAATCTCCGGCTGGACGGAGTCAATGCGTTGCCGATTACCGGTCTCCTGACGTTTCTCATCGGCGTGGTGATTGCCTACCAGGGTGCCGAGCAGCTCCGGAAGTTCGGGACGAATATTTTTATCGTGGATCTGGTGGGCATCTCGCTGTTGCGGGAAATCGCTCCGCTGATTGCCGCGATTCTGATCGCCGGGCGGTCCGGGTCGGCCTATGCGGCGCAGATCGGCACGATGAAGGTGACCGAGGAGCTGGATGCGCTGCAAACCTTCGGCTTGTCGCCGATCGAGCTGTTGGTGTTGCCGCGGGTCCTGGCGTTGGTCGTGGCGCTGCCGCTCCTGACCGCCTATGCCGATGTGCTGGGTGTCTTCGGCGGCATGTTGATCGCGTCGAATCAGCTCAACGTGAGTTTCACCGCCTTTCTGTCGCGCTTCGAGGAGGCCGTGCCGCTACGGCATATGCTCATCGGTCTGGGCAAGGCGCCGTTCTTCGCCGTCATCATCGCGCTGGTCGGCTGTTATCAGGGGTTCCAGATTCGCGGCGGGGTCGATGATGTGGGACGACATACGACGATTAGTGTGGTGCAAAGTATTTTTCTCGTCATTATCTTTGACGCGATTTGCAGCATTCTTCTGAATTGGTGGGATCTATAGCCAGGGCCACTCATGAATATCTACTGCGGCATCCGATACGTTCGTCCGGCGAGGCTTTTCTGGCTCGGCTCCTCAACGTATCGCGGATATGCCTGCGTCTGCTTCGCTTGCGAGAAGCCCTGACGGACTTCGGTCTCGAATGCCTCGCGACGGTATGCATGAGTAGTCCGGACTACCACGATGTTCGAAATCCGCTCTCCGGCCCAACATAATCTTGGGGAGTGACAGGGGCTATGTCCATAACCGTAGAAACCGGGACACCGATTATCGAAGTCAGCCATGTGTCGACGCGGTTCGGGCCGGCGGTTGTTCATGAGGATGTGAGTCTCACGATCCTGCGTGGCGAGGTGTTCGCCATCGCGGGGGGCAATGGGTGCGGAAAATCGACGCTGTTGCGGGAGATCATCGGGTTGCTGACTCCGACGACGGGGACGATTCGCCTCCTGGGCACGGACAGCCGTGAGCTGACCCATTCGAACGGTCGTCCGCTGCATCGACGGTTCGGCGTGATGTTTCAGCACGGCGCTCTGTTCAGCTCCATGACGCTGGCGGAAAACGTCGCTGTGCCGTTGCGGGAGCATACCTCGTTGAGCGCCGAGCTGATCCGGGACATCGTGGCATTGAAAATCTCCCTGGTCGGATTGCCTCCGGACAGCGCGGTGAAATTCCCGAGCGAACTCAGCGGCGGGATGCGGCGGCGCGCCGCGCTGGCTCGCGCCATCGTCATGGATCCGGAGCTCCTGTTTCTGGATGAGCCGACCGCCGGATTGGATCCGATGATCGCCGCGGGTTTCGACGATCTGGTGCTCGACCTCAAGCGACTCCTTGGCCTGACGGTCGTCATGGTGACCCACGATCTGGATTCGTTGTGGCGTATCGCGGACCGTGTGGCGTTGCTGGGCGAGGGACGTGTGCTCGGAATGGGCACGATGGAGGCGCTCGCAGCTTCTGACGATCCCTCCGTCCGAGGCTATTTCCACGGTCCGCGAGGCCGGGCCGCGCAGCAGAACCACGCCGGGTCCGCGTCGCATCGCGATTGAGAGGTGCCTGATGGAACCAAAGGTCAACTACATCGTCGTCGGGGCATTCGTCCTCTTGCTGGGCGCCACGATTCTCGGTGCGGTCCTCTGGCTGGGCAAAACGGACTATCGCGGGGTCTATGATCGCTATTATGTCTACACCAGGGAATCCGTCGCCGGACTCAGCGTGGATTCCACCGTCAAGTATCGCGGGGTGGATGTCGGGCGCGTGAAAGAAGTCGTTCTCAATCCGGAGAATTCTGAAGAGGTGAGGGTGACGCTGGACATCGTCAGGGGGACGCCTGTCAAGGCGGACACGCAAGCGGTCCTGGTGACGCAGGGGCTCACCGGATTGGTGACGTTGAATCTCACAGGGGGGACCAGGGAAGCGCCGCCGTTGACGCTCGCTGCGGGACAAGTCCATCCGGTTATCACAAGCGTGCCTTCCCTATTCGGCCGGCTGGATGGGACGCTCGCGAAACTGTTGTCGGAGCAGGGCCTATCGAACCTCGTGGCAAACCTCAATGGTCTGGCCCAGAATGCCTCTCTGGTATTGGATGAAGAGAATCGCGCGCAGGTCAAGCAGATGCTGAAAGATCTGTCGGAGATGACGAAGGTGTTGGCGGCTCGCAGCAGTGACGCGGATCGCGTGGTACACAATACGGCGCAGGCCGCCGAGCAGCTTGGGAAACAGCTGCCGGCAGTGCTGGATCGTGTCAGCAAGAGCGCGGCCGGACTCCAGCAGCTGACCGAAGAGCTGTCACGGACAAGCCGCTCCGTCGGTGAGATGGTTGGCGCCACCAAGCCCGGCCTTGAGCAATTTTCGAGACAGACGTTGGCGGATGCAGGGCTTCTTGTCGCCGAGATGCGGCAACTCACCGCCACCTTGAATCGTGTGGCGCAACAAGTCGAACGTCAACCGAATGTGTTGGTCCTTGGCCGATCCGGCCAGCCTAAGGGACCGGGTGAATAAAGGAAGTATGGTGGCCAATCGTCGCGCGGCAGCATGGTTGGGATTAGTGACTGCGGCATGCGCAGCTACTGCCTGTGTGTTGCCCCGGTCGGCGGACAATCCGGTGCATACGTTTGTGCTGACGTATGAGGCCGCGGATCGGGGAGCGGAGGGTCGTACCGTGCAGGCCGGCGCCCAGGCGGTGCTGGTGGTCGGCGTGCCGCAGGCGGCGGCCGGATTCGAGCAGCCGCGTATGGCCTACCTGCAGCGGCCGTTTGAAGTAAGTTATTACGCGACTCATGTCTGGGCCGATGCTCCGTCCCGCATGTTGGCGCCCTTGCTGGTTCGATCCCTGGAAACCGCGGGGTTTTGGCGGGTCGTGGTGCCGATGCCCACGGCGCTCAGGGGCGACTACCAATTGGACACGTCCGACCTGGTTGTGCAGCAGGAGTTTCTGCAGCAGCCGAGCCGGACCCGGATGCAGTTGCGCGCGCAACTGATGGATGTGAAGGCGCAACGCGTGATGGGCGCCCGGAGTTTTGAGGCGCTGGAGCCCGCTCCGACGGAAGATGCTTACGGCGGCGTACTGGCGGCGAATCGCGCGTTGGCCACTGTGCTGACGATGGTGAATGACTGGATCACATCCTGTCTGCGGGGCTCGGGCAAAAACGCCTGTTGACCGGTCGCGATGGCAGGCGTGACCTGGTCACCGAACAGCCTAGGATGAAACGGTATCGGTATGCGGACAGCGCTGAAGGTTGGATTCAGTTTCGGGCTCACCTCCGGTGTGATTACCACACTGGGGTTGATGGTCGGGCTGCACGCGGGCACACATTCAATGCCCGCTGTCCTGGGCGGTATTCTCACCATTGCGGTCGCCGACGCCATGTCCGATGCGTTGGGCATTCATGTGGCCGAAGAATCCAAGAACCATGGAAATATCCGTGAAATCTGGGAGTCGACCATCGCGACCTTCGCGGCCAAGTTCATCATTGCCGGCACCTTTGCTGTTCCGGTGCTGGTCATGCCGTTGGATTTGGCGATTCTGGTCAGTCTCATCTGGGGCCTCGCGTTATTGGCGGTGCTGAGTTATGCATTGGCCCGCGCGCAACGGGTACCCTCCTGGAAAGTGATCGGCGAGCATGTCGTCATTGCCGTATGCGTCGTGGCGATGACGCACTATCTCGGCGAATGGGTGCGGACGACGTTCAGTTGAGGAGCGAGGACGAAGGAGATTCAGGACCAATGGATGTGAAGACGCTGTTGCCAAAAGTGGGAATCGGTCGACGCTGCGGGGCGATACAAGCCAATATCGGCGGCTATCGCAGTCTCATGAGCGATGAGGTGTACGAGGAGCTCATGTCGCTTGCCAAGGAATTGCAGAGCGTGAAGATCTGTCATGTGAATTCCACGGCGGCCGGCGGCGGCGTGGCAGAACTGTTGGCGCGTTATATTCCCATGTTGCAGGCGCTCGGTGTCCAAGCCGACTGGCGCCTGATTCATGGCGAGCCGGATTTTTTTGCCATTACCAAGGCGTTTCATAACGCGCTGCAGGGCGGACACTACGGGCTGGGAAAAGCCGAGCAGGATCTCTACCTCAAGGTCAATGAGCGCAGTGCCAAGGCGCTGGGCAACGACTACGACCTGTATATCGTGCATGATCCGCAGCCGGCGGCCATTCGCCACTTTGCGGGATCGCGCGGCGCCAAATGGATTTGGCGTTGTCACATCGACAGCTCGGCACCGGACAAGGAAGTCAGTCAGTTTCTGCGGCCCTTGCTGGAAGAGTATGAAGCGGTCGTGTTTACCATGGATCAGTTTGTTCTGCCGCAACTGGCGGCCAAGCGGGTGGCCTTCATTGCGCCGGCCATCGATCCCCTGGCCACGAAGAATATGGAGTTGCCGGCGGATTTGTGCCGTCGCGTGATTACGGATTCCGGCGTCGATCCGACGAGGCCGTTGCTCCTCCAGGTGTCGCGATTCGATCCGTGGAAAGATCCGCTCGGGGTGGTGCGCGCGTATCGTTTGGTCAAAAATGAAATCCCCACCGTTCAATTGGTGCTCATCGGTGCGATGGCCGGCGACGACCCGGAGGGGTGGGAAATCTTGGATCGAGTCGAAGAGGAAGCGGCGAACGACCCGGACCTCTTTGTTTTTACGAATCTTGCCGGGGTCGGGAGCATGGAGGTGAATGCGTTCCAACGCGGGTGTGATGTCGTGATCCAGAAATCCTTGCGGGAGGGTTTTGGACTGGTGGTCTCCGAGGCCTTATGGAAAGAAAAGCCGGTGGTCGCCGGAAACGCCGGGGGCATTCCGATGCAATTCCCCGAGCCCTTTCACAAGAATCTCGTCGGCAGCGTGGAGGGCTGCGCGGAACGGGTCCTCCATCTGCTCCAGCGACCGGGCGAGCGGGGAGAGTTCGGTCGCGCCGGGCGGGAGCATGTGCGTCAGCATTTCCTGATGCCACGGCTGGTGCGCGATGAGCTTCGACTGATCAAGCAAGTTCTCGAGGCACCATGATACAGCACAAGGACAAAGCCCTCGTCGCCTATTTCTCGATGGAGATCGGCCTGAATCCTTTGATGCCGACCTATGCCGGAGGGCTCGGGGTCTTGGCCGGGGATACGATTCGATCCGCTGCCGACCTGGGCGTGCCGATGGTCGGGGTCACACTTGTGCACCGGCACGGCTATTTCTATCAACGCCTCGATCGGACGGGACAGCAGTCCGAGGAGCCGGTGGCTTGGACGGTGAACGATTTCGCCGAGCCGCTGGAGCCCCACGTATCCGTGGAGATCGACGGCCGAACCGTGCAGGTGCGCGCCTGGCGCCATCTCGTGACAGGCATGTCGGGCCATACCGTTCCGGTCTATCTTCTCGATACAGACTTGCCTGAAAACAGCCCCTGGGACCGGACTATTACGGATTCGCTGTACGGGGGAGACGCGCACTATCGCTTGTGTCAGGAAATGGTGCTTGGGTTCGGCGGGTTCGCCCTCTTGCGCGCACTGGGGCACGGTGACATCTTTCGGTATCACCTCAACGAAGGGCATGCGGCGCTGCTGGTTCTGGCGTTGATCGAAGCGGCCATCGGAACAGAACCGCGCAACGGAGAGGTGCCGCCGGAAGTGATTGAGCGGGTGCGGGAACAATGTGTGTTCACCACACACACGCCGGTACCGACTGGGCACGACCAGTTTCCGGCCGACCTTGCGCACCGGGTGCTGGGGAGCCGGCGTTGCGATCTGGCGCAGGCCTGTCAGCACCAGGGCGCCTTGAACATGACCCTGCTGGCTCTGCGGGGATCGCGTTTCGTCAACGGCGTGGCTATGCGGCATGGCGAAGTGTCTCATTCCCTGTATCCCGGTTATCCGATCCATTCCATTACGAACGGCGTGCATGCTGTCGCCTGGGCGGCGCCCTCGTTTCAGAACCTGTATGACCGCCATTTGCCGGATTGGCGATACGATCAACTGTCGCTTCGGTATGCCATCAGCATTCCCCCTGCGGAGATCTGGGCCGCCCATCGAGAAGCCAAACTGGCGTTGGTGGATGAAGTGAATCGCGAGACCAATGCAGGATTCGACCGCGATGTGCTCACCATCGGCTTCGCCCGCCGTGCCACCGCCTACAAGCGAGGGACATTGGTCTTTGATGATGTCGAACGATTGCAGCGATTGGTGAAAGAGGTGGGCCCGATTCAGTTCGTCTTTGCCGGCAAGGCGCATCCCCAGGACCAGGCCGGGAAAGAAACGATCCAACGTATTCATGGGATGCGTGGGCAATTGCCCGTCGCGTATCTCGCCAACTACGATATCACCTTGGCCCGTCTACTCTGTGCCGGTGTAGATGTGTGGCTGAATACGCCGCTGCCGCCCATGGAAGCCTCAGGCACGAGCGGCATGAAGGCCGCCATGAACGGCGTGCCGAGCTTCAGTGTGTTGGACGGCTGGTGGGTGGAGGGGCATATCGAAGGGGTCACAGGCTGGTCGATCGGTGAAAAGGTGGAAGCCTGTCCGACATCTGCGGCGGAGACGGAGGCCTGCCATGCCGCCGCGCTGTATGACAAGCTCGAACAGAAAGTCATCCCCTGCTTCTACAAAGACCGGGAAGGGTTCATTGACATCATGAAGCATACGATCGCCATCAACGGCGCGTTCTTCAACACGCAGCGCATGGTGGGGCAATATTTGCGCAACGCGTATCGCCTGATCGAGCAGGCCGGCAATGGAGCATAGCCTCATGGCTGAGAAACAGGACGCCATGCAGTCCGACTATGATCATCTGTTGACGCTCTGGACCTCCGGCGTTCGCGATTACCACACCATGCTGTCGGACTATCTTACGGCGAATTCCATCTTTGTCGCGGTCATCGGGCTGCTCGTGTCGCGGGAATCGCAGGCGCTTCCCTTTACGCTGGTCATTGTGTTGCTGAGTACGATTGGGATTCTGATGAGTGCGCAGATGGCGATCGTGTTGGGGCGGTTTTCCGGACAGAACGCTTTGTGGGAATGGCAGCTTCGGGGGATCGAAGGCATGCCGGAATGGCAGGAACGAAAACCGGTGAGCAGTCTGTATCGATTGCGCGAGCATCGTGAAACGATTGTGGATGAAACCAATGAACCGCGTTTTTTCGAACCTTCCTGGGCGTTCCGGCAACATCGCCAATGGTGGGCACACCGGGCGATCAGCTTTCCGTGGTTTTTCGGCACCGTCTATGGCCTCTTTCTGTTGTGGGGGCTTACGCAGGTTTCACGGTCGGGCATGTTGTCATTCTGATAGCCGGCTCTGCCTGGCCGATGGCCTCTGCCTGGTCTACGAAGGGCCGTCATGGCCTGGCGGCCCCTCGCAATCGGCATCGGTTGCCGTTGGTGTTTCGTGCCTTGGAGGTCAGCCATGGAAGTCATCCGCGCAGTTTCAGGACCGCGAGGCCGGTGATCAACAGCATCACCGTGAGTACCAACAGCGCAGGATGGAAGAAAGGGAACAATAACATGGTTCACTTCCCTCTCTGAGGACTTCGGTGGGTCTGTCTTTTTCTATCATGGGACAATGAAGTGGAGATGAAGGTTCCATGAAGAAGTGTTCATGGAGGCGGAAACCCGCACGGCTCCTGCTATGATCGCCTCACTGTGACGCGAGGGATGCCATGCGCATTCTCGTGATCGAAGACGATGCCGATCTGACTCAGTTTCCCCGCAAAGGTTTGCAGGAGGAGCAACATACGGTCGAGACGGCCGCCGACGGCGAGACCGGACTGGTCTTGGCCACGGAGGAGAGTTTTGACCTGTTGATTGTAGACGTGATGCTGCCCAAGTTGGACGGGCTGACGCTGTGCCGGCGCCTTCGGGCGATGGGCAACCGGACGCCGATTCTCCTGTTGACCGCCCGCGATCAAGTGGAAGACAAGGTGGCTGGTTCGGATGCCGGCGCGGACGATTATTTGACGAAGCCGTTCGCGTTCACGGAATTGGTGACCCGGATCAGAGCCTTGCACAGACGGGGCACTCCGTATGTCGGTACCCGCCTGAAGGCACAGGACCTGGAGATGGCCGAGAGACGGCGTCGGTCATGAAACATTTCAGAGCTGCGGCGACGGAGTTGCGGCGCGGTCGCCTACTGTCGTCATGGTGCAATCTGAGACGGACGGCACGCCGAGGCTTTAGAATTGTCGTGCGAATGGACCGGCCGACTGTATCCGTTGCGCTCTGCGCTCAAAGCGGGGGGAGTATTGCCTCACCAAGCGAGGAGCTGCTGCCGCAAATGGCAACAATCGGGCATGTTCGCGGGTCGCTTACCTCGCAGAAAGTCGGCCCCGGCGGCGGACTTCCATTCAGTGACTGACCGGAGAGGATGCGGCACCCCTCTTGCTTGAGCGGTAACATCAACCAGTCACTGTCGTCTCTCACATTGCCACTACTCCCGCGCTCCGCTGGGTCATCGATTGGCCGTCTCCTTCGATGGAAGCGTCCGGTCGCGGACATGGAGCTATCGCCCAATTGTTTCGGAGGAGTAGCCATGACTACGCCGGTATTGAAGCGGATCTTATTTGCCACTGATTTTTCGGATGATGCCCGGCGCGCCCAAGAGTATGCGATCCATCTCGCCGGTGCCTGGGGTGCGGCGTTGGATGTCCTCCACGTGATCGAGACACCCCATTGGGGGAGCGCGAATATGGAGTCTTTCGCCACGATCGGGCGGGCGCGGACAGCTGCAGCGCGACAGTTGCAAGAGGTGCGGGACGAGCTGGCGCGCAAGGGGGTTGCGGCCAAGGTCCGGCTGGTTTTAGGAAACCCGACCGAACTTGTGTGTCACATGGCAAGAGACAAGGGCGCGGCACTCATTGTCCTGGGCATGCAGGGATTCAATAGTCCCGAATACGGGCTGATCGGCAGCACGACGCAAGGCGTGGTCAAGGACGCGCCCTGTCCGGTACTGGCCGTGCCGGGCGGCCGGGATGATGTGTCACGCACCCCCCCGACAGACGGAGAGCCGCTCATCCGTAGTGTGCTGGCGCCGTTGGATTTTTCGAGTCCTTCGTTGGATGCGGTTGAATATGCCGTTCACCTGGCGCAAGGGGTCGGTGCCGCGCTGACGTTGATGCACGTGCTGGAGCCGGCTTGTTATGACCTGGACTGCGGCCTCGGCCTGATTGAGGAGGAATCATCGAGGCGAGACTACTGGAATCGGCAGTTGATGGAACTCAGGGACGCCATCAACACGTTCGGGCTCCAGGCTGACTTGGAAATTTCGGGCGGGCTGCCTTCCGACGCCATCCTGGCCTGCGCCCTGCGTCACCACGCCGATCTCATTGTGATGGGCACCCATGGACGTCGCGGTGTTTCGGCGGAGCGATTCGGTAGTGTCGCGGATGCGGTGTTGCGACGGGCGACCTGTCCGGTGGTGACCGTGAAAACGCCAAGGTTCGAACCGGGGCACCGCCGGGTGGTGCCGCATGTGCTTGGTCGCCAAGAAATCAAAGGAGTGGAGCCATGAGTCCCCGCAATATCTATATCACCGCATTCGACCTGACTCGCCTTAGGGATGTGCTGCAGGCCCGCACCAATGTCGAGCGAGACCGGGACCATTTGGATAGCTTGGAGAATGAACTTGATCGGGCCCATGTCGTGGAGCCGTCCGCGGTTCCCCATGATGTGGTGACGATGAACTCGCTGGTCCGGATCGAAGACGTGGATACCGGCATGGAGAACATCTACACGTTGGTATTTCCTTCGGATGCCAGCATTCCCGAGAAGAAGATCTCGATTCTCGCGCCGATTGGAACCGCCCTCTTGGGTTCCCGGGCCGGAGCGACGGTAAATTGGCCTGCGCCGGCCGGCATGCGAACCGTGCGAATCAAGGAAGTCCTGTATCAGCCTGAGGCCGCAGGTGACTATCATCTCTAGGCGGACGGTAAACATCACCGATGTCGAAGTGCCGGTGCGCGACCGTCGGGATGGAAGGGCCCTTGGAATGGCGGCCTTGTTGAAGTGGCCTTGATTTGAGGCAGTCCGGCGGTCATTGTCTGGTGGATGACTCCGGGAATCTGAGTTTGTCCGATCGACCGGCTCTATTCATGGGAGTGGGGTAATCGGGTCGATCGCCGCGTCATGGGATTATTGACTCAATAACGCGCCGGACCAATTTGGGAGGGAGCGATGGAGGTTCGCAGCAAGGTCTATACGTATCGAACGGCAGTGAACTGGACGGAACAGAAAAAAGGCACGATTACCTGCGAAGGAAAACCGGCTATCCAGGTGGCGACACCTCCGGAGTTCAAAGGACACGAGGGGATTTGGTCGCCGGAAGATTTGTATGTGGCGGCCGCCAACATTTGCCTTATGACCACATTTCTGGCCGTTGCCGAGCGTGCCGGCCTCGTCTTCACGTCGTATCATTGTGAAGCAGAAGGTCGCTTGGAACTCGTGGATGGAAAGTTTCAGGTGACGGTGATTACGTTGCGCCCGCAGATTACGCTGCAGTCGGGAAGCGATGCCGCGAAAGCCAGGGAACTCATCGAGAAGGCGGAAGCCAACTGCCTGATCTCCAATTCGATGAAAACGCGCATCACCCTTGAGCCCACCATCGCCTAACGCCCCAGGTGGGGCATCTTGCGCCAGCCGGAATCGGATGGTGGGGTGATTCTCTGCACGGCTCGCCCGGTTAGGCGTCGGGTTCTTCTGCGAATCGGTTTCTCTTCGCGCGTTTCCCTGCGGTACCCCTTCGTGTCCGACTGGCACGAGGATCGCATTATCGTCATCTGATGCGGGGCTATCACGGGTGTGCGGCAATCCTTGCAAAGGAGACGATGATGAATGCCAGAGTAACTGGTCCGGTTCTCCTGTCGATGCTCCTCGTTGCGCTGGTCGGCAGTGGTTCGTATGCGGCCGGAGGGAATGTGCCAAAAGGCAAGGTGCTCTACACCAACCTCTGCCTCCGCTGCCACGGAGTCGAGGGGAAGGGCGACGCCTCCATGAAGTTTAATCCCCCGGTCGCGGATCTCAGCACTCCCGCTGCACAAAGCAAGTTAGATGCGTCCCTCATGAAAGCGATACACGACGGACGGAAAAACACGGCCATGGGAGCCTGGAAATTTGTCCTCTCCGATGAGGAGATCCGTGACGTGACGGCCTACGTACGAGTGCTCGGGACTAGCCCCGACCGCAAGCTCCCGTAATCGAATGGAAAGGATTGCCCGATGAACTGGCGTGTCCTTGGGATGGGAATTGCCGTGTTATGGATGGTGACGGTGGGTGTGATTGCGGCATTATTTGTTCAGGGGCATACCAGGCCGGGAGCCGACGGGCGCACGGAAATCGTCCTGGCGCCCGCGGAGCGGGATCTGATTCTGACGGAGATGCGGCAATTGCTTAAGGCGGTGCATGGGGTAGTTTCGATTCTGGGAAGTTCGGATCAAAATCTTAAGGCAGCCGAAGGCCCGGCGCGCGCGGCAGGCATGGCGATGGCGGCGGACGTCAATCCCGCTGTCATGCTGAAACTGCCTCTGGCGTTCAAGCAAATGGGGATGTCGATCCACAAGGATATGGATCATCTGGCGGACGGCATTGCGCAGGGAGAAACCTCAGTCCAAATTCTCAATCGTATGTCGAGCATGACGGCGCGCTGCACGGCCTGTCACGACATGTATCGATTTGCGACGAAATAGCGCGGCCGATTCGGTGAATCCTTTTCAGACTCCGGCACTCTCATGAAGTAGACGCACCCTATTCTCATCGAACAGAGCGGTATCAGCGCGGAAACAAAGGAGGCGACCATGGCATGCAACGTGGGTGGAATTGAACGACCGATTCGGATCGTCTTTGGGCTGTTGCTGATTGGGGTCGGTGTCTTCGGAGAATTGACCGGAGCGGTGCTGGGCGTGGTGCTCGCCCTGGGGGCGATCGCGCTCGTGACCGGGATCATCGGGTTTTGTCCGGCGTGGACATTACTGGGGATCAACACCTGTCCGATGCAGAGTTCGGGGAAAAAATCTTGATCTGGAACGACCGCCATGGCGGGGGATGCGAAGGATCGGAGGGGGCGAGCCGCGTATGACTGCCGAGCCGGTGACAATTCAGTCACTGGAGTGCCGAGTAGGAACAGACGATGTCGACGATGCCGGCCAGTATGTCGGGTTCATCAGCGAGTTCGATCTATTGAAAGCGCTCCGGTCGAACAAGGATTTGAATCAGCTGACGGCAGAAGCGATTATGGTCAAGGATCGAGTCACGGTGAAGGCCGAAACGTCAATTGATGACGCCGTTCGGCTCATGGAGGAAAAGCGGTTGCTCAATCTTCCCGTCGAGAAGGATGGGACTGTTCAATATACCTTGACGCGGCACGATTTGCTACGAGCCTGGATCGGGCTAGGGCTGGCTATCGAGAACCTGACGTCATAAGAGTCCGACTTCACCGGTTGACTCTCGGAGAGGGAGAACGACAGCGGCTCCCGGGAGAAGCGATACGAAGGATTATAAACGTGGGTCATTCGGACGAGTTACAAGAAGGTGAAGGGGCGGGACTTTCGACCCCGGTCGGATCGCGGCGGATGTTTTTTCACTGGGTGACGGTCGCGGCGGCCACCGTGGTCGGGGTGGGGTTGGCTGTTCCGCTGCTTGGATCGTTGATTTCGCCCGCATTCACGCGCCGTCGGCGGGCATGGGTGGATGTCGGCCCTGTGGAGGAGTTGCCCGCCGGTCACCCCACACAATTGGATCATGTGACAACGATCCGCGACGGCTGGCTGGAAGCCAAGTCGCACAAGGCGGTGTGGGCGGTGAAACAGCCGCAAGGCGATGTGACGGTGTTTTCGCCGATCTGCACGCACCTGGGGTGCGGCTATCGTTGGGACGACACAGAGAAGAAATTCCTGTGCCCCTGTCACGGGAGCTCGTACGACATGAACGGCCGGGTATTGGGCGGCCCCGCTCCGCGTCCGTTAGATAGGCTTCCGGCCAAGGTAGAGGGGGGGCGACTCCTCGTCATGTATAAGGACTTCAAATCCGGTCTTCGGGACAGTGTCGAGTTGTGACGCGCGGTCCTCTTTGTTGTCACTCAACACTCACAACGCGCAATTTACAACTGGGAACAGAATGTCTTCTCGCCTCTACGATTGGCTCGACCGTCGTTTGAATCTGAAGCCGGTGCAGCGTACCTTGCTCGATGAGCCGATTCCAGGCGGAGCCAGCTGGATTTACGTTTTCGGCTCCGTGACCTTGTTTTTGTTCATTCTCCAAGCCGCCACCGGTATGTTCCTTGCGCTCTATTACGCGCCGACGCCGGACCATGCCTACGACAGCGTCAGATTCATCGAAACCGAGATCACCTTCGGCTGGTTCGTGCGCGGGCTCCATCATTGGGGCGCGTCGACGATGGTCGTGGCGATCGGGCTCCACATGCTCCAGACGTTTCTGTATGGCGCGTACAAGAAGCCGCGCGAAGTCATGTGGATGGTCGGGGTGGTGCTCTTCCTCGTTGTGATGACCTTCGCGTTCACCGGCTACCTGTTGCCCTGGGATCAAACGGCCTATTGGGCGACACAGATCGGCATCAACATGATGGGGACGGTTCCGCTCATCGGAGATTTTCTCTCGCGCGTCTTGCGCGGAGGCGAAACCCTCGGCGCGTTGACGCTCTCGCGGTTCTTTGCGATTCATGTGTTGTTTCTCCCTGCAATTCTGATCGGTGGGATTGCCCTGCATCTCTTCGTGTTGCGGCGGGTGGGGCCGGCCGGGCCCTGGACCGACGATAGAGCCTCGCTGGGCAGCGAGACCTTCGCTCCCCGGCAGGTCTACATGGATGCGGTGGTCATCGCCCTGGTGTTTCTTGTGGTGGCCGCGCTGGCATTCAGCATCCCTTTGCCCCTGACGGATAAGGCCAATCCGTCCGATACGAGCTTCGTGCCGGTGCCCGAATGGTACTTTCTCTTCTACTATGAACTGCTCAAATATGTGCATGGCCCGCTTGAACCTCTGGCTACGTGGATCTTGCCGCTCTGCGTGATCCTGAGCATGTTGTTCTGGCCGTTCATCGATCGCAATTCCGTGCGCAACCCCATCCGGCGTCCCGTCGCTCTGGGCAGCGGATTGCTCTTTCTCCTGGTCGTCTTCGGTCTCCTGGGAATCTCGATGAAGAACCTTTATGCCGTGCCGAGGACCGATCCCGCCGTTGCGCAAGGGCGAGCGATGTATGCCCAGCTTGGGTGTGCCGGCTGTCATCGCATTCATGGGGAAGGAGGCGCCGTTGCTCCGGATCTGTCCACAATTGGGGACACCAGGCCGGACCGGGCCTGGCATCTGAAGCATTTTCGCGATCCGCAGTCCGTGTCGCCGGGATCGTTCATGCCGAAGTTCCCTCTCACCGATCAGCAGCTCAATGACCTGACGAGTTATATATTGAGTTTGAAGCGCGCGACCTAAGCGTATTCCGTGTAGCGGGGGCAGAAGGCGAAAGGGAGGCATTGTGACGAATGCGTGTCGTAGTTGCGGTCTGTTGATTCTGCTCTTGTTCGTAGCGGTCTCTGTGTGTGTCTTAAATGCCGGTCGTGTCCAGGCGAAGGCCGAACTGCCGGGAGAGCGACTGGTGAAAACCACCTGCACGGCCTGTCACCGGATCGAAGGGGCGATTGCCCCGCGTCGGACGAAACAGGCGCCGGATCTCATCTGGGCCGGGAATAAGTATCAGTCGGATTGGCTGGTCGGCTGGCTGCAAAATCCAGAACTCAAATTGTACCCAGTCGGGTATGATTTTCGTCCTGCGCGAAAGAAGAACCATCTATCGTTATCCTCCGATCAGACCAAGGCCGTAGCGGAGTTTCTCGCTACGAAGAAGGATCCCCGCATTAAGGAAGGCGTCATGAAGCCAGGTATGCCCGAGCAGCTCGCACGAGGGGAGAAGCTCTACCGAGAGCATGGATGTCAGAACTGCCACTTCACGCCGGCGAAGACGCTAAAGGGGTATGTTGGCGGAACATCCAGCACCTCATTTATCGGGATCGATAAGCGCTTGAATGCCGATTGGGTCTATCGCTTCAATCAAAACCCGAACGACTTCGAGCCGGAGAGCGGCGCGTATATCCCGAAGCCGCCTCTGCCGGACGAAGATATCTATGCGATTACCGCGTACATGATGGCGCTCCATTGACGATCGGCATGGTGATGTACAACGAACGTGAGGGAGAACGATGAGGAGGACCACGATGTCGACACGATCCGTACCCGGGTTGCTGACAGGGCTGCTGCTGTTGGGTGTGGTGTCGGGGACCATGGCGGCTTCGGCGAACGGTAATGCCGACGCCGGCAAGAAGATCTATCTTGAGAGTTGTCAGAACTGCCACGGACCGACGGGCAAGGGCGACAGCGACATGGCTGCGTATCTGACCCCCCCGCCGGCCAATCTCACCGCCAAGGCGACGCAAGCGAAGACCGATGTACAGCTGCGCAAGATCATCCTGGAGGGGAAGCCCGGTACCGCCATGACCGGGTATGAGGGGGCGTTCGAAGAGGCGCAGTTGGCGGACTTGATCGCCTATATCCGGTCGATCAAATCGTGAGGCTCGATGAGGGGAATTCTGTCGGAGATCGGCCTCCGCCGGTCGCGTGAAGGGGGTGCCTCGCGAGCTTTGAATCCTATCTTCAGGAAGGAGGTCCCGCTGCTTCGGAAGAGGGAACGGAGGGAATTCGGCAGATTTCATCCTGTGTAGGCCTCCCGGCCTGAGCGGTCGTCTCGAAGGAGGGCTATCATGTCGATCAGAAAATGGTTTGCCGGAGGATTGGGTGTTGCGCTCTCTCTGCTCGGAGTATGGGGAATCGGTTTGGCTGACAAGCCGTCGGCGGGTAGTGTCCCGCTGGAATCGGTTGTGGACTATCTCCATTCGGTACTGGAGGCAGACCGGACGTTTTATACCGTCCATGTCGTGGAGCGGATGCAGCGGCGGGGTGTGATCGAATCGTCGGAGAAATGGCGCGAGGTCAGCGCCCTCCCGCTTCCGGCCCAATTCTTTCAAGAGGCGTCGAGCCTGGCCACGCTGACGGGAAGCTCCGTGCGCTATCGCTTGATCAGTCTGAATCCGATCAACAAACAAAGCGGGCCTCGCAGCGACTTCGAGCGCAAAGCGCTTGAAGCGGTCATGGCACATCCCGATCAGCCGTACAAGGGCCAGGTCACGGAGGGAGGTGCGCGATACTTTCAGGCCGTGTATGCGGATTTGGCGGTCTCGTCTGTTTGTGTGAGTTGTCACAACGCCGATCCCCGCAGTCCAAAGCGGGATTATAAACTGCGCGATGTGCTCGGCGCGGTCCTGATCTCAATTCCGATGCCGGAGTGACCGGAGGGTGGTGCGCCGGTCGCGCGACGCCGACCTCGGTTGCCCGGGCCCACCGCAATCTTCTGGGCAACGCGGTGCCTCAGAAAAATAAACTCAACATTCTGAATCCTTTCCTCCCGATCTGGCCCTAACGGCACAGTTCCAGGGTCGTTTGCCGGCAGATGTGTCGGCAGATGTGGCTGTAGCACGATGCCGCAGACAGCAGAGGGCGACTGTGGCTTTTGTCGCCAAGTGTCAAGGTGCACATTCCCCCGGGCGCAGGCAGAAAGCCAATTCTCTTTGGCTCGGCCGTGGCGACGTGGTATGTAGTTTGCGAGAATGTCTACGTATGAGACACATTGTTTTCAGCGGCATATTGATCGTCGGACTCATCGGAGGTTGCGTCGATTCGCAGGAAACACGAAGCGTCGGTCCGTCCGCCGTCAAGCAAGCCGAGCCAGACAGGCTCGATGCCCTCTTCAGTCATCCCTCTCCCGATTCCATTCCCGGCGGGCAGCGTGGGGAGCAGATCCGGTTGGGATATCAGCTCGTCGTCCATACGCAGGAATTCGCCGCCCCCTACGTAGGAAATCGACTCACCTGCGCCAATTGTCATTTGGACGCGGGGCTCGACCCCAATTCGTCTTCCTTTGTCGGCCTCTCGCGGGCCTATCCCGAATATCGTGCGCGGACCGGGCGCGTCGTGACATTGGCCGACCGCATCAATGAATGTTTTGAACGCAGCTTGAACGGCAAGCCGATCCCGTCGGACAGCCACAAGCTCCGGGCCATCGTGGACTATATCGAATGGCTCTCGAAGGATGTTCCGGCGGGAAGCCGGATGGCCTGGCGCGGTATCCCACGGATTCAAGCGCCTAAGCCGCCGGATGCCACAAACGGCGCTAAGGTGTTCACGTCCCGTTGCGCGTTTTGCCACGGAGCGGACGGGCAGGGCACGATGGCGGCTCCCGCTGTGTGGGGGCCTCAGTCTTACAACATCGGCGCGGAGATGGCGCGCATTCCGGTAGCCGCTTCCTTCATCAAATCGAATATGCCTCGCACCAGAGGATGGGCCCTGTCGGATCAGGATGCCTATGACGTCGCGGCGTATCTCAACTCCCAGCCACGCCCGGATTTTCCCGACAAGGGCAATGACTGGCCGAAGGGAGGGAAACCGGTGGATGCACCCTATTGAACGCGTCTCGTGAGGCGTGTCTCGTGACACGTCCCTCTTGGGAAAGAACAACGAGACACGACGTACGAGGGGCGAGCGGAGGAGGACGAAATGAAACTCAGCGTGGCGTATCAGGGAGGGGCGCGGTACGACATCCTGAGCGACCGGCACCGGATCGTGACGGATCAGCCGGTTGAAGACGGAGGGGCCGACGCCGGGATGAGTCCCGTGGAGTTGTTTGTCGGGTCGGTGGCGAGTTGCGTGGGCTATTTTGTCGGCCAGTTCTGCGCACGGCACGATATCTCGCGCGAGGGCTTGAAAGTCGAGGCGGAGTGGACCATCGCCGAAGCGCCGCACCGGGTCGGTCAGATCCAGCTTGCGATTCGTCTTCCCCATCGCATCACACCCGAACTGAGAGAGCGGCTGCTGAAGGTGGCGCATGGTTGCACGGTCCATCAATCGATCGTTGTGCCTGCCGGCATCGCGATCGACCTGAATCCGCACAGCCATCCGGCGATGGCATCTGATCTTGCGGAGGAAAAGTGATGACAGTGTCCCGACGTGAATGGTTGCGAACGGTACTGCAAGGAATCGGCATTGGGATGGTGGTCGGGCCAAGGGTCCCCTCGATCGCCACCGCGCAGGGGAGTGAGATGGGGCAGGGAAGCGGGCCTTTGACCGTGCGAGTGACCAGGCCGTTCGATGCAGAAACACCGGTCCGTGAATTTGCCTCCTGGCTCACACCCAATGAGCGATTTTTCACGCGCAGTCACTTCGGCCCTCCCCCGGCCGACTCGGTGAAGGCGGACGCCTGGCGACTGACGGTCAAAGGGCTGGTGAAAGAAGAACTGACGCTCAGCCTCAAGGAACTCCAACAATTCGAAGCCGTCACACTCACGGCTGTCTTGCAATGCAGCGGGAACGGACGCGCGCACCATCGTCCCAAAGTGCCCGGGGTGCAGTGGGAACGGGGGGCGGTCGGGAACGCGCAATGGACCGGGGTGCGTCTGCGGGATGTGTTACAGCGAGCCGGAGTGAAACTTCAGGGGCTGCACGTACAACTGCAGGGGGCGGATCGACCGGTGCTGACCACGGTGCCGTTGTTCACGCGAAGTATCCCCCTCGCGAAGGCGCTCCATCCCGACACGCTGCTGGCCTATGAAATGAACGGTCGTCCCCTGCCCTTGCTGCACGGCGCGCCGTTGCGGGTGATTACCCCTGGTTGGATGGCGGAATCCTGCATGAAGTGGTTGACCGAAATCACGGTGCGGGCCGACGAGACGCCCGGCTACTACATGCAGCAGGCCTACCGAATTCCGGAGACGGCCATTCGTCAGACGTCCGGGCTGCCGGGGAGTGCAATGGTGCCTGTGGAACGAATGCTCGTCAAATCGATCATTGCCGCGCCGGCCGAGGACGACACGGTGAAGTCCGGTCCGGTGACGATTCGGGGCGTTGCATGGGCCGGCGAGGCGGCGGTCGCCGCCGTCGAGGTGTCCTGCGACGATGGGCGCACGTGGGAGACGGCTCGTCTGGTGGGAGAGGAGCAGCCCTATGCTTGGCGGCAATGGCAATTCGTCTGGAATGCCCGTACGCCGGGACCCACCGCCATTCTCTGCCGCGCCACGGACGCGCAAGGGGAGCAGCAACCGGCGACGAGTCCCTGGAATCCGGGCGGGTTCCTGTGGAATGGATGGGATCGTCTGTCAGTGACGGTAGAGGCATGAGCAGGGGATTGATGCGAAAAGGGTGCCGGTTGGTGCTTGCGTCATTGCTCTCCGCCCTCGTCGGATGGACGGTCATCACAGCGGCTCAGGAAGAAGATCGCACGGCGATTGAACCGGCCACGGCTCGCAAGGCGGCCACGTTGATCCTCGCCCGTTGCGCGGTGTGCCATACCACCGACCTTATTGCTCAGCAACGGTTGCCGCCGGACCGGTGGCAAGCCACGGTGGAGAAAATGGTGCATTGGGGCGCCGATCTCTCCCAGGAGGAAGCCGCAATAGTCGTGCAGTATCTGACCGCGCGGAATCATCCCGGCGCTCCGGATCAGTTACCGAGCATCGAGGCCGAGTTGACGACGATGGAACCGGCCCGAACGCAGAGTGCGGCATCCGACGGTCCGCTGACTGGGGTGGCCGCCAGAGGAGCGGGGTTGTTTGCGCACAATTGTCAGGCCTGCCATGGGGAGGGGGCCGTCGGCGGCGCGGGACCGAAGCTGGCGCGCAATTCAATCCTCAAGAATGACGGGGCGTTTTGGGAGACAGTGCTCCATGGTCGTGGCCCTATGCCGGCCTGGGGCGCGGTGTTGAGTCGTCAGGAGATCGCGGATATCCATGCTTGGCTGGCCACGCGATAAGCCTGTCGCACGGTGTGAATTTTAGAAAGGGGTGCCTACATGGGTGGAAGACGGACGGTGCTGATCGGGTGCGCGTTGGTATTCGTGGTGGGGTTGCTGTCGTTTCCCCGCCTCCTGTTGGGCGGCGATCAGACGCGTGTCAAAGAGCTGATTCAGAACAACTGCGCCGGATGCCATCGCTTGGAAGGAACAGCGGATTCGCGTTTCAATTTAAAGGCACCTGATCTGATCTGGGCCGGGAGCAAGTATCAGCGTTCCTGGTTGCTTCGATATCTGACGGGGAAAGAAGCGCCGCTCTATCCCAAGGGGTATCGATGGGATCTCTCCGACGGGCCGACACGGCATCCGGTCATCAGCGAGGAAGAGGCTCAGGGTATCGCCGAGTATTTCGAGCAACATAACAAGGATCCCCGGGTGAAGGTCGGTGCCTTTGATCTCTCGAAGGTCAGTAAGTTCGACGCCACGTTCGGCGGCATGGCCTATAAGGCCCACGCCTGTCTCGGCTGTCACCTGATCGAAGAGAACGGCAAGCTCATCGGCGGACCGCAGAGCGCCTCGTTGGCGACAGCCGGTCAACGGTACGACAAGGATTGGCTTTTCCGGTTTGGATTGAATCCGCAGGACTTTGTCCCGCACAGCGGAGAATTTCTGGCCGATGCGACGGAACCGCAGCTTCGTGCGGTCATCGGATTCCTGATGATACAGGGAGTGAAGGACTTCAAATATTATGAGCCGTGGAACGCGCCGGAGTTCGGGATGGCGAGTGCGGATCGGGGGAAAGTCTTGTACAAGGAGTATTGCTCGCAGTGTCACGGCGCAACCGGAAAAGGCGATGGTCCCGCCGCGTCCGGATTAGAGCCAAAGCCGGCCATCCATGCGAATATTCCGTTCGACAAGGTGCCCACCGACTATCTCTACAATGTGATCAATCACGGCGGCTCCGCGATGGGAAAATCGCCGAACATGCCCTACTGGGGGCTGACCATCGGGCAGCAGGGCGTCGCGGACGTCATGGCCTATTTGCGAACCACCTTTAAGGGTGGAACGGAAGTGGCGCAGGCGACGGGCGGGGGTGAAGGTCCGAGCGGTGTGTGCCCGCAACCGAGAAAAACGGCGAAGGCACAGGCGGAGTTCCTCTCCAAGACCAATCCGTTGCCTCATTCGGAGGCGACGATTCAGGCGGGGAAAACGCTGTTTCTCCAAACGGCTCAGCCGGTGGCCTGTGCGATGTGCCACGGGGAGAAGGGCAACGGGCAGGGATTCATGGGGGCGGCATTGATCCCGCCTCCCCGAAACTTTACCTGCGGCTCGATGATGAAAGATCTTCCGGACGGGCAGTTGTTCTGGATCATCAAGAACGGCTCGCCGGGAACCGGCATGATGTCGTTCGCCGGGCTGCCGGATGACCAGGTGTGGCAGTTGATTGCCTATATAAGAAGTTTGGCAAAATAATACCGTCAAGCATATCTCGTGAAACGTTCCAGACGAACGACGAGAGACGAGGGACGAACGAAGAGGGACGGAGGAGTATCGAATGGCAACGTTTATGATTTCCGGAAGTCGCGGTACCGACGACCCGACGATGGCGACCCTTCCCTTCATGGCGGCCAAGACCGCCAAAGAGCAGGGCCACGACGTGGTGTTGTGGTTGTGGAACGAGGCGGTGACTTCAGCGCGTAAGGGCTCGGCGGATCACGTCGTCGGCGTGAATTTGACCCCGCTGAAAGACCTGTTGGCGGCCGTCCAGGCCGCCAACATTCCCATCTGGGTCTGCGGGGCCTGTGCCGTGGCCAGGCAGATTGGCCAGGGGGATCTTGTGGCCGGGGCGGTCATTAAGGGCATGTCGGATTACATCAAAGCCGTAGCCGAACGAGATCGAAACGTGGCGTTTTAATTCGCCGGGAAGGGAATGGGTACGCGCATGGCAGCCGACGGACAGCCGGGTGGAAAAACCAAAGGGCGGAAAGATCGCGCAGTCGCACAAACGATGGACGCGGTCGTGCAAAGCAACGGGCGACTTGAGACCGATGACCTGGAGATCATCCCGACGGCTGTGCCGAGGGAAGGAGACGGCTATCAATCGCCTGCTCAAGCCACCGGAGAAATGGCCGCCGGATTGATCGGCGAGGCAGGCCGCACTCTGACCGAGGAGGATCTCCGTCGCATCAACACGCCGAGGGGCCTCATCCAACTGATCAAGAGCAAGAGTATCGACCTGGAAGAGGTGCGCAAGACGTTGCTCTATGAGCAGGAGTTGCGGCAGTTGCAGGTTGAACTGGTCCGGCTGCAGCGCTGGGTACAGGCCGACGGACAACGTATTGCGATTCTGGTCGAAGGGCGGGATGCGGCGGGAAAGGGCGGCACGATTCGTCGCTTCACCGAACATCTGAATCCGCGGGCCATGCGGGTCGTCGCTCTGCCCAAGCCGACGGATGATGAGCGAGGACAATGGTACTTCCAGCGGTATATCCGGCAATTGCCCAATAAAGGCGAGATCGTCTTTTTTGATCGTAGTTGGTATAACCGTGCGGTGGTGGAACCGGTCATGGGGTTCTGCAGCAAGAAGGAGCATCAGCGGTTCTTGCAGCAGGTCACGGAATTCGAGCATATGCTCTACGAAGACGGCGTGACGATCATCAAGTTCTGGTTTTCCATCTCCAAGGAAGAACAGGCCAAGCGATTCGAAGCGCGCCGGCAGAATCCCCTCAAGCAGTGGAAGCTCAGCCCCGTCGATGAGCAGGCGCAGGAGATGTGGGATTCGTATACCCGGTTCAAGGAGGAGATGTTCGGCAAGACGCACACGACCTTCAGCCCATGGATCATCGTCAAAGCGAACGACAAGCAGGCCGCGCGTCTGGAAAGTCTGCGTTACGTGTTGAATCTCCTGCCGTATAAGGGGAAAGACGAGGCGCAGATCCGTCTCACGCCGGATCCCAACGTCATCACCCGATTCCATCGGAAGATGGCGGAACTGGACTTCTGACCGGTCATGGAAGAAAGGATGACGTGAGTGCCGTGGGGCATTGGTATGTTGAGGTGGCGGCAGTGAAACGGAGTCTGATCGTTCTCTCGACTCTGCTGGCGAACGTGTCGGGAATCTCGCCCGGTTCATTTGCGGCAGGACACGATGTGATGCGGCCACGAGTCCCGGCCGACAAACTGGCCGAGGCGCGAGCGCTGAAGAGTCCCCTGCCGGACTCGCCCGAGACGATTGAAAAGGGCAAAACGCTTTATGCCGGCAAAGGCACCTGCGTGAATTGTCATGGTCTGGAAGGCGCAGGGAATGGGCCGGTGGCTGCCCAGCTCAATCCCGCTCCGCGCAACTTCCAACACCATGGCTTCTGGCGCCATCGGACGGAAGGCGAAATTTTTTGGGTCATCAAACACGGGTCCGCCGGCACCAGCATGATCGGGTTTGGCGGCCAACTGACCGACGAAGAAATCTGGTCGATCATCCAGTACGAGCAGACGTTCCGTCGCCATCATGGTATGCGAGGGATGCGCGGGCGTGGTCCGATGGGGCATGGGGCGATGCGGGAAGGCCAGGGGAGGGATCGTATAGAACAGTCCGAGGAAGAGGCCGAGACTCCGCCCGATCAAGCGGCTCCCTCACCTGAAAAAGAATGAAGAGAAGGCACGATCTCCACCGTCAGTTCCTCTCCTATCCGATCCGTTTCTGCCTTCCCCGGTTGTGTCTGCACCCACGATTCCGTTCCGGTTATCATGTCTGCCGGCTCCCGGCTCCTGCTGTGGGTAAGGACCCCCTTCCCCGCTGAGGCTTTTTGCGACAGTGGTGATTCCCCGCCGGTTCTGGAATTCCCCAATCGAGTACTCATTCAATCCTGTCGATTCGGTGCTTCCCGAAAATACGCGTCAAACCAGTCACTTCAATGTGTCACCGGCGCTCGCGGCTGGCACGTCCTCTGCTTTCTCTGAAGAAAGACCGTCACAGGATCAGGCGAAGGCCGGAACAATTTATAGAGTCGAGAAGGAGACCTCATCATGGTCGATCAGAATCACAATTGTTCGGGACTGGGTGTGTCGATCGCGTTTGTGAGCGGGGCGATGCTCGGGGCAATGGCGGCCATTCTCTTTGCGCCCGGGTCGGGAGAGGAAACCCGTCGGGCGATCAAGGGGTATGCGCGTCGGACCGAGGAGGAGGTTTTGGAAAGAGCCAAGGAGATTCGCAACGACATCTCACAGACCGTGGATGAGGCCAAGCAGTACCTGAAGGAGACGGAAGCCACGATCGCGGCTGCGCTGGCAGCGGGAAAGGAAGCGTTCAAAAAAGAAAGGACGGATAGGGCTTGAGATGTTCGGGGTGCGATTTCACGGGCGCGGAGACAAGTGCCAAGCCGGCGATCACCAGGGCGCAGGTATGAATCGAGGTCGAATCGTATATCGGGCCGTCATGTCAGGCATGCTGGTTGCTGTCTTGGTCGCGACCGGCTGTGCGGAGCATCAGTCCGCCCCTGCTGCGAGCGGAGCGACGCCGGTCCATTTGCCGGACGTGCGGACACCGGTGCAACTCGACGCCGACGCCCGTCAGGAACATCGTGCCGTGATGCTCCAGCACTTGGAAACGGTGCAAGCGATTGTTGCGGCGCTGGCCGACGAGGATTATCGCTTGGCGCAGGGTCTGACCGAAACGCATCTGGGATTTTTCATGCACCGGCATGCGATGGCTCGCCAGCAGCCGGAGAACTTTCCGCCGGCTTACCATGATCTGGCGATGGCGCATCATGCGGCGGCCGAGAAGCTGGCCGATGTGATGCCGACAAAGGAGTTGAAGCGGATCCTGCCGGAGCTCAACAATGTGCTGAAGGCCTGCGTCGCTTGTCATTTGGAATATAAGCTGCGCAGTTCATAACGAAGGAGAACCGCATGTCAGAAGAAACGATCAGTGTCACGTTCGGGCGGGATCACGACCGTCTCGATGCCCTGTTCACCACGTTTCAGGAACAGAAAAGAAAGGATTTCGTCAAAGCGAAAGAGGCCTTCGTCGCGTTCAAGTTCGGCCTGCAACGCCATATCGTCTGGGAAGAGGACGTGTTGTTTCCCAAGTGGGAGGAGAACTCCGGTATGGCGGAAGGCGGTCCGACGCAGGTCATGCGCACCGAGCACCGGATGATCGGCGATTGCCTGGAAGCGATTCACCAGAAGGTTCAGGCACAGGATCCGGAGAGCGACCAGGACGAGCAGCGGCTGGTCGATATCTTGAAGTCGCACAATATGAAAGAAGAACGGATTCTCTACCCGTCGATCGATCAGGTAATCAGCGACCGGGAACGGGCAGAGTTGTACCGGACGATGAAAGACATCCCCGAAGAGCGATACCGGACCTGTTGCGGGAGTGGGCACTCATGAGCCGCCTCGGTCGAGGCGCTGCGATGTGCATGCTGGGATTGCTGTTCGTCGCGTCCGCGCTGCGCTCGACCGATGCAGTGCCGTACGGTGGTGTGACTACATCGGAGACGAAGGGGCCGTCGGTTGGGTGGGCGATCGCAGACGCCGGCGACATGGTGTCCAATCCGCATAGCGATTTGATCTTTCGGGCGACAGGCGCCACCATGTGCCTGGATTGTCATCGGGCCGGCAAAGCGGGGTCAGTGAGTCCGCAATTACAGGACAACGCATTGGTCCAGGATCTCAAAGCGAAGGCCAAGGGCATTCATGGCCCAGGACGATTCGCGGACTGTTTGCGTTGTCACGCCGGAGGGAACAAGGGAGTCGAGAAATATAGAAAGTGATGAGTTCTGAATGGTGGATTCAGAATGTCAGAAGCGACGGATGAGGCATCAACGGAGAGTGACGAGCGACGAGTGTCTAGCATAACCGCCGTGCAGCAGCGTGTCCTTGTCGTGAGCGCCGTCGTGGTCGCGGCGGTGGCCGGCGCTCTGTTGTTCGAGGTCCTGCTCAGCCTCGACGAGACCACCCCCTTCGGGCATACGTGGTATGGCCATGCGGTCGGCTGGGTCGGCCTTGCCGTGACGCTGCTGGTGTTTGTCTATCCGCTGCGCAAGCGAATCAATCCCACTCGCCGCTGGCCACGCGGCTGGTTTCGAGTTCACATAGTGGCGGGGGTGGTAGGGCCGTTGCTCATCTTTCTCCACTCCGGCGCACATTATCACGCGCTGGTCCCGATCTTGGCCATGCTGTCCATGGTGATCGTGGTCGTCAGCGGAATCAGCGGGCAGGCGGTGCATGCATTCAGCCTGAGAGCGCTCAACGATCAACGCCGCCGACTCCAGCACGAGGGAGTATCCGAGGGCGATATCGACGCGCAATTGCATGGCATGGCGTCTCAAGAGGAAGCGTTCCGCATGTGGCAGGCGATCCACGCGCCGATGACACTGATGTTTCTCGTGTTCACGCTGTTGCATGTGGTGGGAGCGTTGTTCTTCGCGGGAATCTCGTGACGGATGCGATACCATCCGCTGCCAAGAACTGCGGTGCCGGTGGTGGCCCTGGTGACGCTTGTGCTGGTTGTATGGATCGGCTGGGGATCGGTGAGAAGTCCCGCTTCGTTCTGGGCGCCGGGAGATTTGAGCCGATACCACGTCGATCAAGCCGGGTGTACCCACTGCCACGAACCATTCCGTGGCCCCAGTGCGGCGCGCTGTGTGAGCTGCCATTCGGAGCGGTATTTTGCGGATCGGGCGACGCCCGCCGTGACGACCTGGCATCGCGAACTGGCGATGCAACGAACGGCCTGCACGGCCTGCCACACGGAGCATCGCGGCGCGCTCGCTCAAATCACCGAGCAAGCGAGGACCAACCCCCACGGTGAATTTGTCTTCCATGCAACCGGCACGAGTTCCTGCACGGCCTGTCACGAGTTCGGCGCGAGGATTGCGATCAGGCCGACGCTCAGGGATGAGCGGATCGTGCGGCGATTGTATGAGCAGGGGCGTGGGGCGCATCGGCCTGGTCGCATAGCCGGGTGCCTGACCTGTCACGGCGGCGGGTAGGTAGATCGAGGAGTATCAAGACCATGCAGTTACATTTCGAACAAGCCTTTCCCACCGAACAAGCCTTACGCGACATGATCGTGATGCGGAAAGTCTGTTTCGATCATGATCCGTTCTACGTGAAAACCGGCGCGGGCGACGTGGTCCAGATCGGGTTCCAGTTGAACCTCTACGCGGCGTTTCGCGATCCCACCCAGTTGCCGCTCAATGATGATGCCGAGCATCGTGAAATTCTTGGCGACCTGCAACGGCTCTGTCGGGTCTTCTTCCAGACGCTGGATCTTCTGAAACCCTGCGAGCATCCACAGCCACCCGCGCATCGTATCGTCTTCTCCCCGGAACGAAAGAATCGCGCCGAAGTCTGCCTTCAGATCCCGATCTTCGACCTGGCGCATTATGCCGACCGCTCGGCTGGACAGGTGCGGGACCTGCTGGCGACGGCGGAATGTTTACTGACGCATGTCGGCGCAAGGCGGCGGGTGTGGGAGGAAGAAGGACACAAGTCGGAATCCTCTACCGGCGGTTGTGAAGGCCGTTCCAGTGCGGATAGAGGCTAGGTCTGCGTATGAGTGCGACCCCGGATTGGGGTGAAATCATTCTCTGTAATCGCCATATGTAGATATGGTAGGAAGTGCTGCCTATCGAGTCTCGATTAGTCGAATCATCGGTGCCAGGTGTTGCGGAAGGGCAAGGCCGGTTATGAGTACGAAAATACGATACAGGGATGAGCCTCTGGGAGAGATCCGTGTCGTTCCAGATTTTGTCCCCACTCCTGCCCAATTGGCATTTCGTGATGAGGGTGACAAAGCGACATCAGCATTGAGAAAAAAGGCGCAAAATTCTTCAAAGCTGAAGCATCCCGGCACCACACGCAATAGCAGCGCATGATTCGCCGTTTGCTCGATGCCTATGTCGAGAGGCAACCGCAGGGCCTTGCCTCTCGTTCACCGCGAACCGCCCGCCCGCGTGGGGCTCGCAAGCGCAGCGCTGCATAGGTCACGCGTGCAGACTATGAGATCAATTGAGACTATCCGAATGATGTGACTTTTAATCGTCTCAAGGACCGACATCCTGTGAATTTGATGTTGAGTGAGTCAACGCCTTCAATGTCAGTCGTCGTCACGACTGTTCTTGCTTCTCGGCTTGCGCTATACTTCAAACATCGGAGTATTATTTATGCCCAAGATAGTCCCTACTCCTCCCCCTGGATTCGACGACCTCTCAGTTGATGAACGAATCGACTTCGTGCAATCGCTCTGGGACCGGATCGCCGCGACTCCTGAGCAAGTTCCCGTGCCTGAGTGGCATCGGCGGATCATTCGTGAACGCCTCGAGGCGTACCGGGAGAATTCCGTTGCCGGTCGATCCTGGACGGAGGTTCGAGCGGATATTGAACGCAAGTTGCGGGAGCGCTGATCCGCCGGATGGCACGGCGGCTGGTCGTCCAACCTCAGTCCGATCTCGACATCCAAGCTGCGGCTGTATGGTATGAAGACCAACGATCTGGCTTGGGTGTGAGATTCCTGGACGAACTCGATCTCTTGTTTCAGCGGATCGATTCTAATCCTCGGCAATTTCCGCGAATGGAAGGCGAGGTCTGCCCTGCCCTCCTCCGACACTTCCCGTATGGTGTGTATTTCATCGAAGCGGTAGATGCCATCCCAGTGCTGGCGGTTCTTCACCTGCATCGAGAACCGGATATGTGGAAGAGTCGAAGTTGATTCATCTGAGATCAAACGCCTCCAAGGCAAGAACCAAGTCGAGCATCGCGTGTTTAGGCTGAAGCTGCCGAGTCGGCTGTAGGGGCAGGTCGCAGCAGATCTCATAATTGATGAGGCAGACAATTGAAGGAATGATGCCTAACTAAGCTCTTGCCAAATTCCTGGCGGCACTCAAAGAAGCGACCCGTGAGGTGCCTCAGGGCTACTTCCAGTTACCGGTGGCCGGATAAACACTGCCGATCTACCGCGAGCGAGTGTACTGCTACGAGCTGTACCATCGTCTTCGGCTGGCATTGCCGCATGATTTTTGCTACTCCCTGACAGGAGAAGTGGACAAGAGCGCGCATCCGGATCCAAACATTCGTACCTCTCCGTTGAATCGCAGAAAACCGGATTTTCTGGTGCACTTCGCCGGGAACATGACGAGCAATCTTCTTGCCGTCGAAGTGAAGCCTGGTAACACGAAGAGTTGGGATATGGAGAAAGATATCGAGACGCTTATATCATGTCTAAAATATGCCAACTATGAACACGGGATGCTCCTGATCTACGGCGGGCATCGCCAAAAATGGCTTGGTAAGTTGAAGCGTCTCACGCAAAACAATACAAAGTTCCACGATTTTCGCAGTCGGCTTCTGGTGTACTGGCATGAAAACGCGGGTATGGCCGCATCCGCAGTGAACTGGGAGGAGATTATGACAGCATAGAACAGGAGGACGCACTAGCCATCCGCGTGGCATATCCTAAGTTTCTGCTCGCTCCGTGTATTGGCCAACCTATGACCGATTGAAACAATTCTCTAGCGCCCGACTCTCGCCGCCGTCCCCGCCACCCTGATCCTCGCATCCACAATTTGATAGCCCTGGCCTGGCGGCATGGCGAAGATGGGATTCAGATCCAGTTCCACAATCTCCGGCACCTCTTCGACCAGACGCGAGAGCCTGAGCAGCAGGTCCTGAATCGCGTCCACGTCAGCGGGTGGATGCCCGCGATAGCCCTGCAGCAGGCGATATCCCTTGATGCTGCGAATCAAGTCAGCGGCGTCCAGCTCCGTCAGCGGCGTGATTCGGAAACGCACGTCTCCTAAAATTTCGACATGAATCCCGCCAAGACCGAACCCGATCAAAGGGCCGAAAGAGGGATCCTGCACCATCCCAGCCATGACCTCGACGCCGTCCTTCACCATCGGCTGGATGAGTACCCCTTCCATCACATCGAGGCTGGCATCTTCAGCCAGTCGTGCCGCGATTTGTTCGTAGGCGCGACGAACATCCGCCTTGTTGGTGAGGTTCAAGTGCACCCCCCCGATCTCTGTTTTATGGACCAATGTATGGGACGCCAGCTTGACGGCGACCGGAAATCCGATCTGCTCGGCAAGCAGGGCGGCTTCTTCTGCGCCGGTCACGACGCCGCTTGCCGGCAGGGGAATGGACATCGCGCTCAACAGGGTGCGTGTCTCGGCCGCCGTCAGCCAGCCCTCTCCACGTGCGGCCAGGGCGTCACGGCAGATGCGGGTCACGGTCGAGAGGTCTAGATCATCGAAGTCCGGCACCATGCCGGCCGGGCGTTCGCGCCATTGCACATATCCGGCGATTTTCCCCAGCGCGCGCGCGGGGAGTTCCGGCAGGACAAAGGTGGGGATGGTTTCGCTCGTGAAGGAAAATCTCCGTTCGCGATCCGTTTCCACCATCCACCCGATATAGATCGGCTTCTTGACGGGGGCCGTGGCGCGCGCGGTGAGGATGCCTTTCTTGATGCCTTCGGCGATCGGGTCCACATCGGTGGCCGTGACGGCGATGTAGAGAATGATGAGGGCGTCGATATCGTCGGATTTCAAGAGCGCGGCAATGGCTAGCGCGTATTGTTCGGGGTCGGCCGAGGCGATCAGGTCCACCGGGTTGCGCAAAGCCGCCGCCGGCGGCAGAAACGAGGCAAGGTGAGAGATCGTCGCTTGCGACAATTCAGGAACATCCAGGCCGCTCGCCTCGCAGGCATCGGCGCAGAGGATGGCCGGCCCGCCGGCATTCGTGATGATTCCGACGCGGTTGCCCGTGGGCAACGGTTGATCCGAGAGGCCTGCCGCCAAGGCGAACATGTCTTCGAGCGTCTCGGCGCGCAGGATCCCAGTCTGTTGAAAGAGGGCTTCCACGGCCACATCATTGGAGGCCAGCGCGGCCGTGTGGGATCCTGCGGCGCGTTTGCCTGAAGCAGTCCGGCCCGCCTTTAATACGACGATCGGCTTATTGCGGCTGACCCGCCGGGCGATCTGCGCAAACCGTCTGGGGTTGCCGAACGATTCGACATACAAAATGATCACGTTCGTGGCGGCATCGTTCTCCCAGTATTGCAGGAGATCGTTGACGGACACATCGGCCTTGTTGCCGACGCTGACGAAGGTGGAGAGGCCGAGCTGCAGCCGTTCGGACGCGGCCAGCAGGGCTAATCCCAGGGCGCCGCTCTGCGAGGACATGGCGATCGAACCGGCGAGCGGAAATGTGGACGTGAAGGTGGCGTTGAGCCGCACGGCCGGATCGGTGTTCAAAATGCCGAAGCAGTTGGGCCCGACCATACGCATGCCATGTTGCCGGACTTTTTCCAGCAATTGCGCTTGCAGCCGACCCCCTTCTTCCCCGACTTCGGCGAATCCAGCGGTAATCACCACCAGGGCGCGGACGCCGGTCGCGGCGCAGTCGTCCACCACGGACAGCACTGCGTCTTTGGGCACGGCGATGACGGCGAGATCGACCGGTTCCGGAAGGACGCGGAGCGAGGGAAAGGCGCCGATGCCCGCAATCTGGGAGGCGTGCGGATTGATCGCGTAACAGCGGCCGTGAAATCCGTTGCTGTCCAGGGCGTGGAGTAAGCGGTACCCGATGCTCTGGGGAGAGCGTGAGGCGCCGATGACGGCGACAGCATGGGGTTCAAACAGCGGCCGCAGCGAAGCGGTCGTCGCAACCCGTTCACGCCATTCCGATTGCCGCACGCTCTGATCAGTCGGTGTCAGCGAGAGCTCAACCTCCATGTCGCCGCCTTCGAGGTGCTCTTCCACGGTGAAGCCGGACGTGGCGAACACCTCGCGCATGGCCAGGTTGTCGGCATGGGTGACGGCCCAGAGTTTGGTGAACCCGTGCCGGATGGCCAGGAGCGCCAGGCGTTCGAGGAGAATCGTGCCGAGGCCAAGTCCATGGAGCCGGTCATCCACGGCCATGGCCACCTCGGCTCGATGGGGGCCCCGCGCATGGTAGGAGCCGGATGCAATGATGCGCAATGCGTCGTCCTGTCGACGGAGGGCAAGCAGAGTGAGGCTCCGCTGGGGGTGCGACGAATCGCAGAGGGCGCGGATCACTTCCGCGGGCGGAGCGGTTTCCGAGAAGAAACGATGCCTGGTTGCCGCCGGTGACAGGCGTTCGACGAAATGCTGCAACTGGTCGGCGTCGCCGGGTTGAGCGATCCGCAGAAGCGCGGTCGTGCCGTTGCTCAGGATAGTATGGCCCGCGTCGGGACCATCATCCCGTACGGGCGGCATGTGGCGGGGGCGAATACGTTGCATCTATTACCCAGAGAGCAGGTCCGGTTTCACGACAAGCAGCATGCCGAGTCCGATCATGACCGCCCCGCTGATCAGTTTCAACCACCGTCCTTCGCGTTCCTCCAACTTATGGCGCCCCAGTGTCGCCACTGCGATCATCACCATCAGCGCGTCATCGAAGATGTAGGCGGCGTTGTAAAGGCCCAGGTAGCCGTAATACTGCCAGGTCGCGAGCGCTTGCGTGCTGAGAATGTGTGTGTAGAGCGCTGGAAAGCCGGCCGTGCACAACAGCTCGACCACGTTTACCAGACCGGCAAGAATAACGGTCCCGACTAAGGCGCCGGTGAGATTGTCCGCCTGAACGATCCGGCGAAGCTGCGCATAGAGTCCCGGTTTGGCCGCGTCCGGAATACTCAATGACAATCCTTGCCGGAAGGCGAAGAAGTCTTTCACGTTGACCGCGCCGATCAGGAGCGCGACGCCACCCAGCGAGAGCTGGACCGTGCGGGAGAGGCCCACCATGAGAAAGACATTCAGCCAGGCGGCCATGAAAGCAAAATATACCAACCCGCTCACCAGAACAAATGTGCCGGCCACGACCGACATTTTGACGCGGTCTTGCAGGGAGACCAGCAGGGACAGGAGAAACAACAGCACCCACATGGCGCAGGGGTTGAAGCCGTCAAGGAGTCCTATGGCCAGCGTGAAGAGGGGGAGTCCGATTTCCGGATAGCTCAGGCGTCCGAACCAGGGAACGAGGATGCTGTCTTCCTCGGCGCCGGGTCGGTCCGGAGGAGTGCTGCAGTCCGGTTGTGTCGGCCGGCAGGCGGAGAGGGGTTCTGAATCGAGAGCAGGAGTTGTCTTATCCAGCAGAGCCAGCAGCGTGACACTGGTCGTGTCGGCGTCTTGATACCCGATGATCAACTCGCCGTGCAGATAAAAGGCGGGCACGCCGATGAACGTCACGGCCTGCCGTTTCGCCAAGGTCTCCAAGCGGGTGAGGGCGAACCGATCCTGACCGACATCTCGAACCAGAAGGTGAAGGGCGGGGCGACGTTGCTGGAGGTCGCGCAGAAATTTTTTTGCCGCCTCACAATGCGGACAACCGGCCCGGACGAAGACTTCCATGTCCACAGGCGGGTCGGAGGCGTGAACGGATAACTCCGAACCGGGCAGCCACAGGCATCCGAGTAGCAGGCCTGCGTAAAGAACCCAATGCCGACTCATCGCATCGCCTGTGGCGTCCGCCGGCTAGCTGACGAAGTCCGGCGTTGCAACCGATCGGATATAGGACAACACGTCCAGCATCTGCTGGTCCGTCAATTTGCCGCGATAGCCGTGCATGGGGCTGAATAGGGCGCCGTTCGCAATCGTAATCAGCAATTCCCAGTCGGTTTTGGCGCGCGAGTTCATCGATTGAAAATTGGCCGGTCGCACGATCAGGTATTGCCCGTCGGGCCCGTTGCCGTCCAATTTCTCGCCGTGGCACCGCAGACATTGTTTTTCATAAATCGCCTGTCCGTCGCGAGGATTGCCCCGGTTGGTGTGCCCAGCGGCCCAGGAGCTTCCCAGGATTACAAGACCGAGTGCACAGAGAATGCAGAAAGTTTTCATGCGCTGGCTCCTTTATAGTTCGACAGATGGCAACGGAACGGCAATCGACTCATCGCACGATCAACACCGGACAAGGGACCTGGTGCAAGAGCGCGTGGGAGATGCTGCCCAATAGAAAACGCTCGAACCCTTTTCGTCCGTGAGACCCGATGATCAATAAGTCTGCCGATCGGGCGCGCTCCGTCAGAATATCGGTCGGATCGCCGACCGACACCTGCGTGCCGACCGTATAGCGATGATTCATCACCGCGGCGGCCAGATTCTTGACCAAGTCCTCAGCCGAACGCACGGCGATGCCGGTCCAGTCCTGGAGTGGAAAGAGGCTAAATGGATCGGTGGCCGGGATCGGCCGCACCACGCTCACGATCGTGAGATCAACCGGATTTTTGAACGGATGGGCGAGCAGCCAGGCCTTGATGCGTGCCCCATCCTCATGTCCTTCGATGGCCACCGTCACGCGTTTAACCGGTCCCTCTCGTTCTTTCACGATCAGCGTCGTGCAATCCGCATGCAACGCGACACGATGGGAGACGCTGCCCAAGACGAATTCGCCGACGCGCCCTCGCCCGCGCGCTCCGATCACGATTAATTCAGCGCGCATGTCTCGCGCCTTGTCCAGAATCAGTGATGCCGGTTTGGCGAATTCGCAGACACGCGTGATCGACAGGCTCTGTGAAGGCAAGAGCGTGGACGCGTGGTCCAACAATTGTTGGCCGGCTTTTTCCATGGCCTTGCGGAAGTCGTCGTAGCCTTGCAGGTTGCTGACTTCCGCGACGATCGGATATTGAAACATGCCCAGATCGATCCCGTGTACCAGGGTGACCTCTTGCAGGTCGTACAGGTACGAGACTTCTCGAACGGCTGCGAACGCCTGTTCCGACCAGTCGAGTGCGATCAGGACGCGCATAGGACTCCTTTCAAAACAACGGATGCGGTGACGTGCCGAAGGGCATGAACCGCGGGGAATCGCCGACGTTGCCCCGAATGCGCCACTGTCCGTTTTCAAAGGTCATGTAGTGGACTTCCTCGTACCAACTGTCGAGCGGGACCCGTAATCCACCGGTTTTCGACAGGCCGGACAGGCTTCCCGTGCAGGTGGCTTCGATGATGGTCTTGGAGCCGGAGCCGACCTTGGTCAACCGGGAAAAGCGATGGACATCGGCGAGGTCTTGGAATTCATCGAAGAGATTGGTCCAGACCTTCCGTATGTCGGCCTTCTTCAGGCCGTGATAATTGTAGTGCTCCGAATAGAGAGTCATGAGTCCATCCACGTCGCCGGCATGCAGCGCCTGTTCGGCTTGCTGGAACGTGGCCAGGACTGCATCGACGGTGGCTTGATCGAGATCTGCCGCCGCATCCGGAAGAAGTTGCATCTCGGCTGCTGCCGGAGACACTGTCCCGGCGATCATCAGAAGCCCGCCGACGAGCAACCCGCACCATCGTTTCCGCGACCGTTCCCTTTCGCCCATGACCGCTCCTTCGTGCCGATGGTGAGGTGGCCTACCCGATCCATGTGACGCGGACAAAATCTTCATCTTTATCGTATTGCAGTTCCAATTCTCCGTGGTGGGCGTGTTTCAACGCTTCGCCGATGCGGCGGGGCAAGTGAGTATCGGTGGTGAGGACGACAAGCCCCTCCGCCCGGTTCTCGATGGTCATGATTCGGGCCAGCGGGTGCGTTGTCTTTTCCTGCGCCTCCGCGTTGTGGATCAGCCCCATGACTTGGTCCCAGTGTTCGTCTTTGTAGGATCCCTTGAGCGTGACGAACCCTTTCGGGTTTTTATCCTCGATGCGCAGACAAGCCGGACAGACGATCTCATTGGCTCCTATCGGTTTGGCTCCCCAGGTCCAGCGCCCCTTATGGAACAGCGCCCCGCAGGTCTTGCAGACCGTCGGTTCCTTGAGCTTGCCCGGCATTTTGTATGAGTCGTGCCGGTCTTCTTCTACGAATCGATCGCGGCGCGCTCCGTGGCCGCCTTCGGTGTGATTATTCATCGGGGTGATTCCTTTTTCATGCCGGGTCGTCCGGCCGTGGCCGTCGCTTGGAGGTCATGATTTGTTGACAAATGCTTCTTCTGCCAGGTTGAGATACTCCAACACTTCCCGGTCTTCGACCTGTTCGAAGTCCCGGTAGAAATTGCCGACGGCATAAAACGGCTCCGGCACCCGGAGCACCACCAGTTGATCGACCAGGCTTCGCGCTTCCTGCACCGTACTTCGCGGGCCGACCGGTATGGCTCCGATGATACGGCGCGGGTGCGCTTGTCGCGCGGTCGTGACAGAGGCAAAGAAGGTGGCCCCGGTTGCCAAACCGTCGTCCACGAGTATGACCGTCCGGTCTTTGAGGTTGGGGAATGGACGTCCCTGCCGGTACAGGGCCACACGCCGGGCGACCTCCTTTTGCTGCGCCTGCACGGCGGCCGCACGCTCCCGCTCCGAGAGTGAGAGGCCGGACAGGGCCTCCTGATTCCAGTAGACCGCTCCTGTTTCACTGACCGCACCCAGCGCATATTCAGGATTTCCGGGCGCGCCGATCTTGCGCGTGATGAGCACATCGAGTGGCAGACGCAGGGCCAGGCTTAATTGGTACGCCACCGTCACCCCTCCGCGCGGAAGCGCGAGCAGGATGGCGTCGGGATCGTTACGAAAGGCGGCAAGCTCCTGCGCGAGCAGTTCGCCGGCTTCTTCACGGCTCTTGAACATGACGATTCTTTCCTCTTCTCGTCTCATAGCCGACCCGTTGGGCCGTGCAGGGCGTTACCAGAGGCCGCTTGTCACTCCGACGCCGATCAGAAACAGTGCCGCGACGATCACGAGCAGCACCAGCCACCAATGGTGACGGGACGCGTCCTCCGGATGCCAATGCATTTCCCAGGGAATATCCAAGTAGCGAGGGTGCTTGAACATGGCGCGCTCCTTTCGCTTAGGACACTTTCACTTCGATCGATTTCGGCTTGGCCTTCTCCGATTTCGGCAGATGCACCTTGAGGATCCCCTCCTTGTATTCGGCGGCCACTTTGCTGCCATCGGCATCTTCCGGCAACGTGAAGCTGCGTAAAAAGCTGCCGTAGGCGCGTTCCACGCGATGATACTTTTTGTCCTTTTCCTCCTTCTCGTATTTCCGCTCCCCGGAGATGGCGAGGACATTGTCCTGGACGGTGAGCTTCACATCTTCTTTCTTGATGTCCGGCAGTTCGGCCTTGATCAGATATTCCTTCTCATCTTCGGTGATGTCGACCAGCGGAGACCATTCCGCGACTGAGATGGCTTCCTTCTGGCCTTCCGCCTTGGCGGGCGTTCGGCCCCAAAGGGCCGAGAGGCGTTTTTCGACATCTTCCAGTTCTCTCCACGGATTCCACTGCGGGCGAAAGGGTTCCCAACGGGTAAGTCCACTCATGATGTCGTCTCCTTTGTGTGTATCTGTGGATAATCGATCCTGCGCAGGATGGCCTTAGTGCCGGATGCCACGCGCAACTGATCTGAAGGTATTGCAGGCTCAATGCCAGGGAGAGCTTGTAAGAATCCGGGGGCCGGGAGCTGCGAAAGTTCACTCGCTTAGGGTGGCCAGCGAGGTCGTTTCTCATGTGGGGGGCGAACCGGGGTGGGGCGATACGGGACAGCGGCAGGGAGCGCCAATGGTGCCAATTACCTCATTGATTTCGGTCTCGTCATGCTTACCAGATAAGTGAAAGGAGGTGGAGCCAGGATAAGTTCGAGACCCCGCTTTCGTGCCGCGAAGAGAGGGGTCGGGAGTTGCGCCTGTCTTGGTTTCGAGATCAGTTCCGAGGGGACGCGCTTCCATCTCGGTGCCAGTATGAGGCACGGCTCTTAAGGGAGCCCGATGAATGGGGGGCGCGGAACATCCGGCTGTGGGCGAGTGGCTGGGGTGTTCGGATGGATCTTGATCGGTCGGCAGGCCCGATCCCCACACGGAAGCGGGCTAAAGTGTTTCGTGCCGTACCGATTCACTGGAGGGGCGAAAGGGTTTAAAGGGTTTGTGTGAGTCTATGATGCTCCGTCCGGTGTTTTATCGCAAGACTTGCCAGTCGATTTTACCATGAACTTTGCCGAGTCTGTTTCCTCACCGCAGTGGCATCAGTCCACAACACGGTCTCTGGCTTTGTGGCGAATCGTGGACCGCGGGGAACGGGTTTGTTCCCTTCTCCATGCGGAGATCGGCATCCCTCAAACGGCGTGGTTGAACCGTGCGCGAGCAAAGACAATCTTGCTCACCGAGCCCACCGGTTGATACGCACTGTTGCAACAGTGCGTATCAATAGGTAGGCATAAGCGTTGCAGATTGGAAGGGATGTGTTTCAGGTACGACTCGAGAAGCTGAACAATGGGCGACTCATGGTGGCCGGAACATGGAGATGTCCTCCGACATCAGCGACGACAGTCGTGGTCACTATCAACCAGAGGAGGGTACCATGAGAAGGTCGGGTCACACGTTTCGTGGGCTTTTGATTCCACTCGCGGTGGGTGTTGTGTCTCTCGCCGGGGTCTCCACCGTCTTGCCATCGGGCGCACAAGCAGATGAGGGGAAAATCGAGGTGACGATCAAAGATGATGGGTACCATGTGAAAGGCCATACGACTCCCGGCGCAGTGACGAGGATTATTCTTCGCAATGAGGGGACGATGACGCATGGATTCAGTTCGCGGATCCTGAAGGATGTGCCGGTTCGAAAGGAAGGGGACGCGAAGGAAGTGGTTGCCCATGGAGTTAAATCGTTCCACGTCGATGCGGGGAAGACAGCGACGTTGGTCTTCACCAAGCCGGTCAAGCATGATGCGGCGACGGGTATCAGTGAAACCGAGCAATATGGTTTTTGGTGCGATCTCCATCCTCACATGAAGGGTGAGTTTCTTATCGTGGAGACCCGTGGCGAAGTAGGTGGCGGCTGAGGAGGGAGGTTCTTGAGCCCGAAACTTGAAAGATCAGGTGCTCATGCGAAGGTCGGAGAGGGGGCTAACGACGCCGCATGATCGTATAGCCGGAAGGGGCTCTGTAGAGGGCCCCTTCTTCTATTGTACGGAGAGCTCGTTAGGCGTGGAGAAATGCCTTGCGAATTTTCAACAGGAACACATCAGCTAATTCGGGGCGGACCTGTTGGGAACAGACGCGCAACAGGCGGGTCGCTTCCTCGGTCCAATGTTCTCCCATGTCGATGACCTCGCCGGGGCGATAGTGTCCCTCTTTGATCTTGCGCACCGCTTCGCCGACCGGGGTTTCCGAGATCCTGATGCTGAAGGTTCCACGTTCGAGCAGTTCGCAGAGGTTGAAGAGCACGCGCACGTAGGCCGCGGCGTACTTGGCCGGTCGGCCGTCTTTTTTCTCCAACATTTTCTTGCGTTGGTTGTCGCAGTAATTGAGGAACGAATCATAGGCGGTCTGCGCCGACCAGAGGCGCGGAAAGAGTTGCCGCAGCTCCGCTCCCCAATCGTCCATCGTCACCACCGGCGCTACCAGGGTTTCCAGCACCAGCGGATGGCCTTGCAGCGCCAGTTGGAGAAAGTGGCCGATCTCCCAGGCGGTCTCGTCGTCTTCCTCTTTCACCATCCTGGTGCCCTGGTATCTGAAGCCGACCCGAAATAGTTCGGCTGTAGGGAGGACGAACACGCTGCGAAAGTCTTGGTCGCTGTCAGGCCCGGCGAGGCCGTGGGCATGTGAACCCACGGCGACTTTCAAGATGCAGGTGTCGCTGGGCGAGGGTCGTGGCTCAGTCATGTTGTTGAGGCTGAGAGTTGAGCGAGGCAGCCGTTCAAGGTCATATACTTGGGATAGTCGGTTTCAGGGATCTCAATGTGAAATTCCTTGTGGAGCGCGACCACGAAGTTGAGGAAATCCATGGAGTCGAGGTCGAGCTGGTCTCTGAAACTGACATCCGGCCGCAAGGACGTCAAATCTGCTTCGGGCGCGATTTCACCCAGATGACGCAGGACCAGGCTCCGTGTCGCGTCTTCGTCCGGCGGTATGTTCATAATGTTTGAGGCTCCTGTAACAGACGATCGATTTCAGCCAGAAACAATCCGCCGCGATGGCCGTCGGTGACGCGATGGTCTGCGGACAGCGACACCATAATCACTGGCCTTGGAACAACCTGGCCGTTGGAGACCCAGGGCCGTTCCACGACTTTGCCGAATCCGACCAGCGCGACCTGCGGAGGATAAATGACTCCGAAGACGGATTCCACCCCTTGCTCGCCCAGACTGGTGACGGTAATTGTCGGGTCGGACATTTCCGAGCTGCGTAACGAACCGGCGCGGGCGCGCTTCACCAGGTCTTGAAAGTTCTGCATCAGCTCGCTGAGAGTGAGTCGATCGGCGTCATGTAGGGCCGGTGCAACCAGCCCGCCCTGACGGAGGGAAATGGCGGCCCCGATGTGAATCCGCTCGCTTCTGACCGCGGCACCGTCTTTCCACAACGCATTGAGTTCGGGAACACGGCGAAGGGCGAGGGCGACCGCTTTGATGAGCAGGACGCCGTACAGCAGACGTTCCGTCACCGGGCGTGGTTCGTTGGCTTGTTTCAGCCATATGAGCGCGCTATCCATGTCGATGGTGCTGCTCAGGTAATAGTGCGGGATCTCGCGTTTGGAGCGGGCCATGGCTGAGGCGATGGTCTGCCGCATGCGCGCCTGGCGGTCGGCGGCACTGGCCGGGGTGGCGCTGGGTGTTGCGGCGGCTCGTTCAAGATCTTCCAGAGTGATGGCCCCCTCCGGACCGGTCCCCTGCAGACCGGTTGGATCGATGCCGCGTTCGGCGGCCAATTTCCTGGCGGCCGGAGAAATGCGCAAGCGGCCGGTTTGGGATGGTGCAGGTGGAACGATTTCGGCCCGATGCGTGGAAGGCGGCGCTGCTATTGGTGGCGCGCCAGCCTGTCCGGAGGTTGGTCCTGCCCCAAGTCGGCCCTCTTCGCGAATGACCGCCATGACCGTGCCGACCGGGACCTTGTCGCCCGGTTTGGTGAGCAATCGTTCAATCACCCCTGTGGTATGGCATTCGACGTCGATGGCCGCTTTCTCCGTATCGACCTCGGCGATAATCTCTCCCTTCATGATCCGCTCCCCCTCACGCCTCTTCCATTGCACGAGCGTGCCCTCGGTCATATCAGCGCCGAGTGTGGGCATGACAAAATCAGCCATGATGGAGGCTCCAGGCTGCAGGCCTCACACAAGGGGATGAGCCCATGGGAGACGGTGGCATCATCGGGTTCCCATCAGCCGGTGAACGGCCTGCACGATCTTGTCTGGTTGCGGTAACGCCGCGTCCTCCAGATGTTTCGGATAGGGAATCGGCACTTCTTCGCTGCAGACACGTGCGACCGGAGCGTCCAAGTCGTAAAAGGCCTGTTCCATGATCACGGCGGAGACTTCCGCGGCGAAACTCCCCGTGCGCCAGGCCTCATCGATCACGACGGCCCGGTGAGTCTTGCGCACGGAGCTCAGAAGCGTATCCCGATCGAGCGGGCGCAAAACGCGCAGATCTACTACCTCCGCATCGAGGCCCTGCTGCGCCAACTGTTCTGCGGCGGCCAAGGCTTTCCACACACTGCCCCCGAATGTGAACAGGCTGACATCCCTGCCCCTTCGACGGACGGCCGCGTGCGCGATGTCCACTGCAACCGGCCCCTCCTCCAACTCCCCCTCCATCGGATAGAGATAGGCATGCTCGAAAATAAACACCGGGTCCGGTTGTGCGAGGGCGGTGAGCAGCATGCCGCGCGCATCCGTGACGGTGGCCGGCGTCAACACGGTGATGCCGGGAATATGCGCATACCAACCCTCCAGGCTGTGCGAATGCTGCGCTGCCACCTGCCGACCGGCGCCGGTTGCCATGCGAACCACCAGCGGGACGCTGAATTGTCCGCCTGACATGTGCCGGAGCGTGGCCGCATTGTTCAGGATTTGATCGAGCGCCAACAGGCTGAAGTTGACGGTCATGACTTCCACGATCGGGCGCATACCGCCGAGCGCCGCACCGATACCCGCGCCGACGAAGGTGCTTTCGGACAGCGGCGTGTCACGAATGCGTTCCGGCCCGAACTCGTCGAAAAAGCCTTTGCTGCAGGCGTAGGTGCCGCCGTATCTCCCGACGTCTTCCCCCATGAGAAAGGTCAGAGGATCGCGCTGCAGCGCTTCGCGCAATCCGCTCCGCACCGCTTCTCTATAGGTGATCTTCGTCATGACAGTCCGTCGCTCGTGTCTTGTATGTCGTCTCTCGTCGTTCGTCCGTCACGTTTCACGTCTTACGCCTCACGTCCGCGGATACATCCTTGATCAGGTCTTCGACCGGCTCCCAGGGGCTTGCCTCGGCGAAGTCGACGGCCTCTTCGATTTCTGTCGCAATGGCGGCGTCGATCTTGTCGAGATCGCCGTCGCGCAGCAGATTGGCGGCGAGAAGGCTCTGTTCGAAAGTCGCGATCGGGTCTCGCTGCTTCCATGCAGCGACCTCGTCTTTGCTCCGATACAGTTCGGCGTCATACATAGAATGGGCCCGGAAGCGATAGGTCCGGCATTCGAGAAGGTAGGGACCATTGCCCTGTCGCACGAACTCAACCGCACGGCGGGTCGCCATCTCAACCGCCAGCACGTCCATGCCGTCAACCGTTTCGGCGGCCAGCGCATAGGCTCTGGCTTTTGCGGCAATGTCGGGTTGAGATTGATGGCGGGCCAGGGCGGTGCCCATGGCGTAGAGGTTATTCTCGCAGAGGAAGAGCACCGGCAGCTTCCACAGCGCCGCCAGGTTCAATGATTCATGAAACTCTCCTTCAGCCACGGCGCCGTCGCCAAAGTAGCAGGCGGTGACGCGGGCGCGGCCTTGCAGCTTGTCGGCGAGTGCCAATCCGGTTGCGACAGGCAATCCGCCGGCGACAATCGCGAAGCCTCCGTACAATCGGCGCGAGGCATCGAAGAAGTGCATGGAGCCTCCGCGACCGCGCGCGCAGCCGGTGACTTTGCCATATAACTCAGCCATGAGGGCCTTCATGGAGGTCCCGCGAACCAGCGCATGGCCATGCTCCCGGTAGGTGGCGACGATCGCGTCGTCGTTCGTGAGCGCGGGAATCGATCCGACCGCTACCGCTTCTTCGCCGATGTAGAGGTGGAGAAAACCATGGATCTTGCCCGATTGATACAGTTCCACCGCACGTTCCTCGAAGCGGCGAATCCGCAGCATCTGCCGCAACTGCTCAAGGCCCTGCTCGCGAGTCAGGGAGATCGTCATGAACTCGACTCCAATGTTGAGGTATCGCCTTCCGGCAAACCGAGTTCCCGCGCTTTCAGCAGGCGCCGCATGATTTTTCCGCTTCTGGTTTTGGGCAGGGTAGGGAGGAAGGCGATCTCTTTCGGTGCCACGGCGGCGCCAAGGCGGGCCCGCGCGAAACCGAGTAGTTCGCGTCTCAATGCGTCGCTCGGCTCAACCCCATCCTTCAACGATACAAAGGCCTTCACGAGTTCCATCGCCACGGGGTCCGGTTTGCCGATCACGGCGGCTTCTGCGACCGCCTTGTGCTCGATCAAGACGCTTTCGACTTCGAAGGGGCCGATAAGATGTCCCGAAGTCTTGATGACATCGTCCGCCCGGCCTACGAACCAGAAGTATCCATCCTTATCCCGTTTGGCCACATCGCCGGTGAGGTACCAGCCGCCGGCAAAACATTTCTGGTACCGTTCCGACTCATTCCAATAGCCGCGAAACATCGAGGGCCACCCGGGCCGCAGTGCCAGTTCTCCCTGTACCCCTGGTTCCTCCACCAATTGCACGTCTCCCGCGTCGGTCTTTCTGACGATGCCGGCTTCGATCCCCGGTAACGGCCGCCCCATTGACCCGGGGCGGACATCCATTGCCGCATAGTTGGCGATCATGATGCCGCCGGTTTCAGTCTGCCACCAATTGTCGTGGAACGGACGGCCGAAGGCCTGTTCTCCCCACACCACGGCCTCGGGGTTGAGGGGTTCGCCCACGCTGGCGAGAAAACGTAGGCGCCGCAGATCGTACTTCCGCACGGGATCCACGCCGACTTTCATCATCATGCGGATGGCCGTCGGCGCCGTATACCAGACCGTGACCGCCTGGTCCTGCAAGATGCCATACCAACGTTCGGCGTCAAAATCAGCCTCGTCCACAATGCTGGTCACGCCATTGGTCAGCGGAGCAATGATGCCGTACGACGTGCCGGTGACCCAGCCGGGATCCGCCGTGCACCAGAAAATGTCCTCGGGGTGAAAATCGAGGGCCAGCTTGCCCGTGATGTGGTGGGCGACGACGGCTCCATGCACGTGGATCGCGCCTTTCGGCGTTCCGGTGGTTCCGCTGGTGAAATGCAGGAGGGCCGGGTCTTCAGGATCGGTCGGTCCGATCCGGTAGGCGCCGGATGCCTGTTCGAGCAGTTCACGAAAATTGTGTGTGCCAGGTCGCGGCGTCGGTGGCTGCTCGTCGTTGATGAGTAGAACATGCTGCAGGTGGGGCAGCGCCTCTCTGATGCCGGCCACCTTGCGCTGATATAGCGACTCCGTGGTCACCAGCACCTTGGCTTGGCCGATCGTCAGCCTGGCACGAATGGGCTCCGGTCCGAAGGCGGAAAAGAGCGGACAAAAGACGGCGCGATGTTTCAGCGTGCCTAGTGCCGCGATGTAGAGTTCCGGGATGCGGCCGGCGAGGACGAAGACCCGGTCTCCTTTCGCAACCCCCAGCCCTCGAAGGGTGTTGGCAAAGCGATTGGTCAATTGATGGAGGCGTTCATACGAGTAGTCTTCAACCTTCCTGTTTTTTCCCAACCAGCGAATCGCCGTCTGTTGCGCCTGTGATCCGGCCGCATGACGGACAATCGCCTCGTGGGCGATATTGAGTCCTTCCCCGCCAGGGAGCCCGTCCAATTCCGCTCGCGCTCGGTCCCATGAAAACGCGTTCCGAACTGCCTCGTAGTCGTAGAGGTTCGGGATCACGTCCCAGTCTCGTCTCGATTTGATGATCGGGTTCCAAGGCATTGTCGGGCTCATGTTCCAAGCATGGGTCCTGCAAGGCATAGACCATCTTGGCTAGGGAGGTCTGGAAAGGGAAACGTGCGGGATCGGACTGTTTGTGGAAAGTCGAGCCGGGAGGGGAGTATCGGCATCTGTAGCATTTGTCATCAGTAACAGGGGAGAGGGCGTGGATAATCGCGCCAAGCAGGATGGAGCGCGGGTGCGTGATGACGTGGAGGATCTCAGTCACCCGACTCTTACGGATGTGTTGCAGGGTGTGATCAGCCAGGCGAACTAATCCTGAATCCTTTTTGTCGCGCCACGCTCAAATGAGAACAGCAGCCAGCCTGACTTTCAACCGAAAGGGAGACGATATATGGTGACGCACTCCACGCAGATCGCCAGTGATCGGTGCCATCGTTGCGGAGGGTTCATGGTTCCGGAGGAGATTCGCGAGGTCGGCCAGATGGGGTGGCGTTGCGTGATGTGCGGCGAGCACATCGATCCCCTCATCCTTGAACATCGCCGGAAGATGCGCACCCCGGAAGGGGCGAAACAGCTTATGATGAAATGCGAGAAGGCCGGCCTGAACTAGTCGGCTCCTTCGGTCTAAGAAAGGGCAGGCGGGCGCCACGGCAACGAAGGGTTTCTTTGAGGCTCCGCCTGCACCGGATCGCGCCTCAGGCTGTGGAATGCCTTCGTCGCCACAGGCGCAGCCCGCAAGCGGTCGATCATTATTCCATCCTATCCTGCCTCCGTTCTGCTACAGGCCTGATTGCAACGGATGGCTAAAGCCTCGCTCAATCCTATCTCCGGAGCGCTATCAACTCCGAGCCGGATCAAGTCGGGCCTATTCATTGCTTACGTCATCACGGTTGCCAGGGCGAGAGCCATGCCCTGTGGGCGAGCAGCAGGGGGATTATGATGGTGCATAACGTCGAGGTTGCGGCGACGTTCGAGGAACTGGCCGATCTGCTTGAAATCGAGGGCGCGAATCCGTTTCGGGTGCGGGCCTATCGCTTTGCCGCCAGGACCTTGCGTGATCTCTCCGTCGAGGTAGCAGACATGGTGGCACAGGGAGACGATTTGACCAGCCTGCCCGGTATCGGCCAAGACCTGGCGGGAAAAATCACGGAAATTCTCGCGACAGGAACATCCTCTGCCTTAGAGGCGCAGCGGAAAAAGGTTCCCGCCACGTTGACGGAGTTGCTGCGCATTCCCGGCCTGGGGCCCAAGCGCGTGAAGACGCTTTCCGGCCAGTTGGACATCCGCGGCCTGTCCGACCTGCAGAAGGCTGCGGAGGAACGGCGGGTGAGGACATTGCCCGGGTTTGGAGAGAAAACCGAGCAGCATATCCTCGACGCCTTGGCGGCGCGTGCCGGGAAAGAACTGCGGGTGGAACTGGCGGTGGCGATGCCCTATGCGGAAGCGCTGACGGCGCACCTCAGGCAGGCTCCCGGCGTGAGCAGAGTTATTGTGGCCGGCAGTTATCGTCGTGGAAAAGACACCATCGGCGATCTGGACATTCTGGTCACGGCTCGCGCGGGAGGGGCTGTCACGGATCGGTTTGTGGCGTACCCGGAAGTTCGGGAAGTCCTTGCGCAGGGTGAGACGAAGGCCAGTGTCCGTCTTCACAGCCGCCTGCAAGTAGACCTGAGAGTTGTGCCGGAGGAAAGTTATGGCGCGGCACTGCTCTATTTTACCGGAAGTAAAAATCACAATGTCGTGCTCAGGCAGCTGGCTCAGCAGCGCGGCCTCAAGCTGAACGAATATGGCATGTTTCGTGGTGCCGTGCGTGTGGCCGGGGATACGGAAGAATCGGTCTATGCAGCAATCGGCCTGCCGTGGATTCCGCCGGAATTGAGAGAAAATCGGGGAGAGCTCGAGGCGGCGAAGGAGGGCCGGCTGCCGCACCTCGTGGAGCTGCAGGATCTGGCGGGAGATCTTCATGCCCATACGACGGCCACAGACGGCCGACATAGTCTCAAAGATATGGCGGAGGCTGCCCAGCGCCGTGGATTACAATATCTGGCCATTACCGACCATTCCCGCCGGTTGACGATGGCCAAGGGGCTCGACCCGGTCCGGCTGTTGAGGCAGATAGGTGAGATCGATCGTTTGAATGCCACCTTCTCAGGGATCACGATTCTCAAGGGCATCGAGGTCGATATTCTGGAGGACGGCAAGTTAGATCTGCCGGATGATGTGCTCAGCCGGTTGGATCTGGTGGTCGGCGCGGTGCATAGTCGCTTCAACCTCTCAAAACAGAAGCAGACCGAACGTATTATGAAGGCCATGGCCCATCCGCATTTTTCGATCCTGGCCCATCCGAGCGGACGCCTTATCGGTCGACGTGACCCCTATGAGGTGGACATGTCCCGTATTATCCGGAAGGCCCGGGAGCGCCGATGTTTTCTTGAGGTCAATGCGCATCCGGAACGATTGGACCTGACGGACATCCATTGTCGGATGGCAAAAGAAGAAGGCGTGATGTTGGCAATCAATACGGATGCGCACAGTAGGGCGGATCTTGAGAACCGACGCTATGGAATCGCGCAGGCTCGTCGGGGCTGGCTTCAAAAGTCCGACGTGCTCAACACGAGATCGTATGCGGAGTTGAAGCAACTTCTCGGGCCGACGATGAGCGCGGAATGACAATCCGGGCGCTGGAATGCTGTGTTGCCGGTCGTAGGGTGATCCCCTGCTGAAGGGAAAGCGAAGATGATGGATAGAGCCGAGTTATTGGCAAAGGCGTCAAAACCTGCGGAAGAGGCGTTGCGCCTGCATGCCTACTATAAAGGGAAAATGCAGACGATGCCGAAATGCGCGATCCGGAGCCTGGAGGACTTTGCAATCTGGTACACGCCCGGGGTGGCGGCGCCCTGCAAGGCCATTCAGGCCGACCCTGACTTGGTCTATGACTATACGAACAAGGGTAACATGATTGCCGTGGTGTCGGACGGCACCAGAATCCTGGGCCTGGGCGACATCGGTCCGGGGGCCGGGTTGCCGGTGATGGAAGGCAAGGCGATGTTGTTCAAATACCTGGGCGGGGTAGACGCGGTTCCGATCTGTCTCGACACGAAAGATCCCGATGAACTGATCCGGACGGTCCGGCTGCTGACCCCGTCATTCGGGGCCATCAACCTGGAAGATATCGCGATGCCCAAGTGTTTCAAGATCCTGCGCGAACTGCGGGCTATCAGCCCGATTCCCGTCTGGCACGATGACCAGCAAGGGACCGGCACCGTGCTCCTGGCAGCCATGATCAATGCGTTGACCGTGGTCGGGAAGGAGCTGAGTAAGATCCGCATCGCTATGATCGGTATGGGCGCCGCGAATGTGCCGACCTATCGCTTCCTGACCGCTTGCGGAGCCGATCCGTCCCACATTGTAGCCTGCGATGCCGGAGGCATTCTGGGGCGACATCGGCGAGACTATGAGGAGGACTCGGCGTTCGCCGAACAGTGGAAGGTCTGCTCGCAGACCAATCCCGGCGGTCTGCGCGGCGGTATTGCGGACGCCTTGCGGGACGCCGATGTGTGTGTGGCCTTTTCGGCAGGCGGCATTATCAAGCCGGAATGGGTCAAGGACATGGCGCGAGATGCCATCGTGTTTGCCTGCGCCAATCCCGTGCCCGAGATCTGGCCATGGGAAGCCAAGGAGGCGGGCGCGCGGATCATGGCCACAGGACGCAGCGATTTCCCCAATCAAGTCAACAATTCACTCGTGTTCCCCGGCATCTTTCGCGGTGTGCTCGACGTGCGGGCGCGGGCCATTACCGATGAAATGGCGCTCGCGGCCGCGCATGAACTCGCGCTCTGCGCCCGGGAGCGCGGCATCCACGAGGAGAGCCTTCTGCCGACGATGGAGGAGTGGCAGGTGCCGATGAGACTGGCGGTGGCCACGGCGACCAAGGCGCAGGAACAAGGACTGGCGACGGTGGCCAGGACACGCGACCAGGTGCACATTCTGGCAGAATCAAAAATTCGCTCCGCTCACGAAGCCATGCGCGTGTTGCTCAGAGAAGGACTCATCGTCGCGCCGCCGGCGGCAAGGGGATGATGGGAGGGGGAGCCTGGAATTGTGGTGGCCGGTCAGGACTAGGCGCAGGGTTGAGGTGTAATAATCGGTATTTAATAGGACAGAAAACGTCAGATGAACCGGGGCTTCAAAGGGCCGCTCCCGGCCAGGAGCGGAAGTTCGGCATCGAGGTCGCACCGCCGTGAAGCGATTCTCAGCCCTGTAGCGTTAACGCTGCCCATCGGCCGCGCCGCCTTTTGGCGTCGTCTGGATGGGCTTGTTATGCGGCATTTAGCGGCTTGATACGCGCCATATCTTTCTTAATTGCCTCCGAGGCATCCCACAGATCCACAGCCTGCTGGGCGTTCAGCCAGAATTCTGGAGAATTGCCAAACAGGCGTCCCAGCCGCAGAGCCATTTCTGAACTGACACTCCGGCGCTCTCGCAGCACCTCATTAATCGATTGCCGCGAGACACCTACGGCTTCAGCCAAACCGGAAACGGTCAGTCCATAATCCGGCAAAAAGTCTTCACGCAGCATCTCGCCCGGATGGGTAGGCCGTCGCTTGCTCTTGGTTGTGTTCGGAATGCTCATCTTTCTCACCTCATTCAGTGGTAATCACAAACTTCGACATCATAGGCGTCGCCGGCGACAAACCGGAAGCAGATGCGCCACTGGTCATTGATCGAGATCGAATGTTGTCCTTTTCGGTCGCCTTCCAGTGCATGAAGGCGATTGCCCGGCGGAACTTTCAGGTCATCAGCCGCGTAGCCAAGTCGACGTACTCCAACTTGCGCGCAGCCCGTTTGGCAACATCCGTCGGAAACCGCTTGGCATATTGCCTGTGGCGCACAGTTCCTGGGTGCGTCGATCCGCAAATGTCTTGATCATGCGCCAAGTGTAGTTCGTCACGTGACGCGTGCCAATCGATGGTTTGCTACCGCCTAACCTCTGAGATAACCGACGCAAGCCGCCTTATCGCTTGCGTCCGTGTTGATGGATGGGTGGGGCATCACTTAGCCCTCCTTATGACAAAGGCGTTCTCAGCCTTGGCAAAGCCCACGGTTGGGTAGTACGACATGGCACCAGGAGCCGAGAGGAGAACTAGAGATACCTCATCGCCAACAGCGGATTGCACGCGCGTTATCAGTTCCTTGCCGATACCGTGTTTCTGAAACGCATGGTCGACTGCTAGGTCGGACAGGTAGCAGCAATAACTGTAGTCAGTAAGCGCACGGCACACGCCAACCAAAACCCTGTTCGCCCATGCGGAAATGACCAAATTCGATGCGGCAAACATTCGAGCTATGCGTGGGATGTCGTCGGTCGGACGTGTGATGCCCGATGAGTTGAACACGCGAGCGACGTCAGTGGGGTTCAGCGGTAAATTGTGACGGTATTCGATCATCATTTGTTGAAAGGCAGGCGACGACGAGATGGTGACGCCCAACAATGTTTGGGCGGATCCGCATAACATCCGGATGCGCAAATTTCTGTCCGTATAACACGCCGCTGCTGTTTGCGAACAATACGCCATAACTACCCTCGTTTCAATGAGTTGCGACGGCGGGGCCATTTATCACGGGTTCTTATGCGGATCGGTGTAAGCCCCTTTCCGGTAGCGGTCGGTCCTGTACTTCCGCTTTGGGTCGATAGCTGGCACTGACTGACAGGTCGAGTCTGAAGCACTACAGTGGATTCCTGCTTTTCCGTGCTTGCCGAATAAGTGAAAGAAAGGAGGCGCAATGCTACTTGAGGTTGGCAGCCTCGTTCGAATATGACTCGCCCTTGTGCAGCCAGCGTGCGTAGGGCATTGCTTCTGCCTCGGTTGCGGGAGAGAGTTCACGATGCGCGCATTGTTTCTCGGTGCTAGTAGGCACGGCCGTCGAGGCGGTCCTTGTGAAGATTGATGCGCGGGATGATCAGCTAGTAAGGCGACTGAAGGATTGTCGAACTCTTCTCGGCCAGTCGGCAGCCCCGGTGTCCACACAAGGGCGGGCCGTTTTTTTGTCTCCCAGCCATCTATTCTGATTGGCAATCTCCTTTTTAGTCTGCAGATACACTCAAACAACGAGCGAGTAGCGCTCAATCAGAGTGCCTTTTACCATTTGCATGGAATGGATAGGTGACTGGAAGGAATAAAAAAAGCAGGGCGGAGGCCGGTTCAGAGAGCGTCCCTCAACTCTTGAGATCTTGGAGGGGTTTAGGCTTCCCGCTTCGCACTTGCGGGCCTGCTCACCACCCCTGCGCTCGACCTCGGTGTCCGTCTCTGTTCCTCTCACCGAAGCCTCCGCTCACTTCTCAGTTAACGCTGGTTTCAAATTGGTCAAGCGGCTCGGGTTGTGGGGGACCATGCCACAATGGATCGGTTCGTCCTTGTAGCATTATAGGGCAGTGTTCGACGACCAGTCCTGACAATCACTTCGACGCTTGCCGTTAACGCCTTGTTCCGTCTTCCGTTACATCTCCCTGAGGTGGTGTTCTGCGCAGAATGGAGGGGCTTGATGCTGGCACAACCTATGCTGACTACCAATGCTGATGAGCAGCAACGACGAGAGCAAGTGGGGGAGGAAATCATGGGAGCTATCACAATCATCGGACGAATCGCGTCACGCCTCCTGCTTCTGACCTGCTTCATGTTCGTCGCGCTCGGTGGATCGGGAGCGGCTTTTCCTGCCGAGCAGGACTGGCTTGATGCAATGATGCAGGCGGTCCTTGCCGAGCAGGCGAAGGATGGGGGTGAGGCAGGTCTCTTCTCGGCCTATGTCGCGCAGCTGGCGAGGGTGCGCACCCACCTGCTCAACGGCGAGAGCGAGGCGGTATATCGGACGATGAATCGGTTCATGGAGATGCTCCAGGCGCGTGAATCGGGGATTTCCGAGGAGGTCGCGGACCGGCTGTTGGACTACTGTTATGTCGTGACGCCGGCGCAGTATCATGATGTGTCCCGGCATCTCCACCGGTTGAGTTGATATCAGCAGTTCTTGAAACGACGACTCGGCAATGATTTTCGTGAGTTGACTGCGGTAATTCATGACGAGACTGACTCGATCGACAATGACGTCATAGGCGTACCGCCGCCACCCTTCCTGGTGAGGCGATAGTCCATCGGGAAATCCAGTCTGTCGGACACCAGCCTCCCGCGACTATCGAGACCCGAACGAGTGACAGCCTCATCTGCCCCTTTCGCAACGCTCCGCATCGGAAGCGCCTGCTCCACAACGCATGCAATGGTCGGTCCCGGTTCTTTGGAGGGGCATGTGAGGAAATCCGCTACAAGCATGCGGCCGCGATGCTGCTAAAGGGTATAGGCTCGATTCGAACTTCTGCTCAGCAGGAGAAGGTCTCTGTCGCATCACGGTCTGGATTCCCTGCATGCCGGCGCCTGTGCTCAGCAACCCTCCGACCATACCTGCGTACCGAATGAGTGGGCAGCCGCAGGCATTGTCATTGCTACTTTCAGATGTATCCTCGGTCCTTGAATGAGGAGAAGGAGCTCCTCCTGATGAACGCTACACGTCGGAAGGGGAAGAACCGTATCCGTATCGGGGTGGTGGGATTCGGAAAAGTAGGACGGGCTTGCGCAGAATTGATGCTCACGAGCAAGGATGTGGCCTTGGCGGCCATCGTTCGACGCCTCGACAGTCTCGTTCGGCCGTTGCCGGAGGAGTACAGCAAGATTCCGGTCGTGTCGCACACGGCGCAGGTGCACGAGATGGATGCGGCGCTGTTGTGCGTGCCGATCCACCAGGTCGAAAGGGTTGCCCACGACTGTCTTCAGCATGGTCTCCCGATCATCGAATGCGCGCTCTTGCACGGAGAGGCGTTTCAAGCACATCGGGAAGCGATCGACCGATTCGCCGTTCGTTTCGATGTTCCGGCCATTGTGGGTGCCGGATGGGATCCGGGCGCGTTGTCCGTCATGCGCTCCCTGTTCGGGCTCCTCGCTCCGGAGGGCGAAAGCGAGATGCGGCATCGAGTGGCCGCGAGCCTTCATCATACCGCGATGGCTCGCCGGGTGGCCGGGGTCAAGGACGCGCTGTGCACGGAACAGATTGCGGCAAACGGGATGCGGCAACGGTATGTCTACGTGGAGTTGGAGCAGGGGGTCGATGCAGATCGAGTGGCCACCGCGATTCGCGCCGATCCGCTTTTTCTCGGAGAAGAGACGCTGGTATTTCCGGTCGACAGTGTGGTTGCGCTTGAACAGGAAGGGCGTGGGGTCGCGATTGAGCGGCGGAGTGCCCCGGGGCGCGCGCGGCATCAGCGGTTTCTCTTCGAAGCCCGCTTCGATGAAGCCATTCTCACGGCACACATGATGCTGGCTGCCGCCCGTGCATTGCCGGGGTTGGGCCCCGGCGCACATTCCCTTCTGGATCTGCCCCTGAGCGCCTTGTGGGGAGAGCAGGCGCAGACGGCTGAGCGAGTCTGGTTATAGATTCGTTTCGGGGCATCGTCGCCATTCCGAAGTAAAAAAAGAAGGAGTCTGTGATGTCGTTCGAACTGGTCTGCAGCGCATTCAAGGACGGGGAACTCATTCCCAAGAAACATACCTGTGAAGGTGAGGACCTGTCGCCGCCGTTGCGCTGGAACCACGCGCCGGAAGGCACTCGTAGTTTCGCGCTGATCGCGGATGATCCCGACGCGCCTGGCAGCACCTGGGTGCATTGGGTCCTGTTCAATATCCCCATCGACGTGCGCGGGTTGGCCGAAGGCCTTCCTGCCCAGGATATCTTGCCGAATGACGCGCAGCAGGGCCTGAACGACTTCAAGCGGGTCGGCTATGGAGGCCCATGCCCACCGCCGGGGAAGCCGCACCGGTATTACTTCACGTCGTATGCGTTGGATTGTGAGTTAGCGCTCAAATCGCGGGCCACCAAAGCTCAGGTGGTCGATGCGATGCAGGGGCATGTATTGGCCGAAGCGTCCTTAATGGGACGGTTTGCGCGATAGGATCGCGCAGGGTGTTTCTCCTAGCTGTACGACCCGGGCGGGCCGCTTAGTAGGGGCTCTTGCCTGGACTGGTCTGGCTTTGCCGGAGGCTGGCGAGATAGGTCAGCAGGTCTGTGATGTCCTGGTCGCTCAGCGAGGTGTCCGGCAACATGCCGCTTCCCGGATGTCCTTCACGAATGGCCCGGAAGCGTGCTTTGTTGTCTTTCAGGGTCAGCCCGGCGCGATTGCGAAGATCGGGAGCCCCAGCGGCCAGCTTTGCGATGGCGGCCGCAGTGTCCGGCTTCAGAGAAGGTTTCTTGTCGATCACCCCATCCACGCCATGGCAGTAGTGACAGATGCCCTTGCCGTTGAAGAGTGCCTGCCCCTGTCCGGCATTCCCCTTCACGGCCGGAAGTTTCGCTCCGGACTCGGCACCGCTCACGTTTTCGGCTGAGTGCATGAAAACGATCAGAACGATTCCAGAAAGGAGAAGTCGGCGATGCATGGTGTGGCGCCCTCCTGAGTGTCAGCTCAGTATGCCGAGATGACCCCGATAACACAATGCCGTTAAATCTGCTTCCTCTCTAACTCTCTCTGCGGGCAAGGGCAGGCGTTGTAATCGCTGCTTTATGCGGTAGGGTCCGGCCGGGACGTCGCTCAATTCATTAACCGACGGTAGAGTAGGCGGTGTTGTATGCCGCGGAAGTCAGGGGTTCGGGAACGGGGCGCCGGCTGGGACGGCATGGCGGCAGCCAGAGCAGTGGATGTAACGAGTCCGCATGGCGGTGGGCGAGAGCGCCTTCCTGGGTGAGTCGGGTCACAGCAGCCAGAATGTCGTTCTTCGGATAACCTGGCAGTAGATGACCGAGTTCGGGGAGGGTGCAGATGCCCACACGAGCGAGTTCTCGATGGATAGCCGATTCGAGGGAATGTGTCGAGTCCATACCATTCCTCGTAAACAATGTTACGAAATAATTATGGAGTATCGAACAGAACGCAACGCTCATTTTTTCGTAAATGGAGAACAGATTCAGAAACACTGGGATGCCCCCTAGTTTTATGAGGGAATGTGTACTGTGTAAGGCGGATAGGTGACAAATTGATTATCGGGAGTTGCTCGTCACGAAGTACAGCTCTATCGCGGCCGTCAGCTAGGCTCTGAATTTGATCGAGCGCCGTCATCGTGATGCCTTGGTATAATCATGCCACCATGAAGACCATGGTGTCGCTTATGCGGCTCTGCTTGTTCCGGCCTTTTCGAAATTGAGCGCGGCCGCTGGGGGGCGAGGCGGCGGCCTGTATTGCGGGGGGACATGAAGACGCCTTGTCGATAACATGCCGCGGAGTTGAGGCGGATGGAAGGCGCGAAACTTCATTGCCATGGGGAGGAAGGTGTTATGAAAGCAAAGGGAACCCTGTCGAAAGTCCGTAAGAACCAGAAAAAGGAACCGTCTGCCAGTCCACTGGCCCGTAAGGCCCTGGCGTTAAAACGCGAGAAAAAGAAACAGACAATTATCGCTGCCATGGAGAACTCACAGCGGAAGGGAGCGAGTGAGTGGCCGTCACGGATTTCTGCCGCATTGGTTCGAACCGTCGAGGCCGCAAAGCTCCGGCGTAAGAAGCAGACTGTTGCCGGAGCCATGGAGGAATCGCAGCGGGCAGCCGGAACTTCGAAGAAGCCACGATCATCGGAAGCGTTGGAGCGAACGGTTGCAGCAGCCGGGCGCCTGCGCAAGAAAACAGAGATCACGGCGGCCTTGGAAGAATCCCAACGCCGGTCAGCTTCACAGGGAGGCTGAAGGTGAATGCCCCCTTTTGTGCGACTCTGCCGAAATAGTTTTGGCCTACGGGGGGCTCGGCAGCAGATCCGGCGAGGTTTCAGCGCAATAGGGCGAGACAATCAGGGAGGGCATTCTGCCTAGGCTGGCTGTCTGGTTGTGCGTTATTTGGCCCTTGTCTCGTGAGCCCGACAGTCTCTATGAACAGATGAGTGGCTGGACTCCGTTTGAATGCGTGCAGCGAGCCCCGAATTGCCCCAACACAGGTATCCCCGCTGAAGAATTTTGCTACAGGCGAAAGCTCGCCCCTCCCCCCTTCCATGAGCCTGGTTTTCCCTAAAGCCGCATCGGCAAAGGGCAGGCGCACTGTCTGGCTGTGACGTTTGTGTCAGGCAGTGGAATTGCTACCCCGTAAGATAACCGGCGACAGACGACAGTCTCCTGTTGATGTAAGTTGGCCCTACGTCAGGGGCGCGATCATCGATCGGCTGGATGGGTCACTTTCCTCATCCAGTAACCTGGTTTGCTTAGGAGGGGATAGAATGAACGGACCAAGAGCTTACCTGCGCGTAGGGTTATCCTCGATGTTGGTGCTGCTGGCCTTGTCTACGGGGGAGGCTATCGCCGTTCAAATCGAGCCCAATCCAAATCCACAGAACAACACGATCACGATCGCTCCTCCCACACAGGTCGAAAATTTAATCCCGTTCACCAATGTGGGCATCATCAACATTCAGCCGTCTGCCTCTCTGTCCAACGCGAGCCGGTTTGAAAACGCCGGTGGGATCTTCAGCGCCGGTACGATCACCAATGCAGACGTATTTATCAACAACAGAGTATTCGCCCTGCAGGAAGGATCACGATTCAATAACCTGGCGTCCGGTAGCTATAGCGGCTTCCAGGGTTCCGTTGCCATCAATGGCACCTTTGTCAACGAAGGCGCCGTGACGCACAGCCTTGGCCACATTATTGTCGGGGAAACAGGACAATATATTCAGCGGCAGGCGGTTGGTTCCAACGTGACGCCAACCACGATTACTCCTGATGCGCCGTTTACGAATGCGGGGCGTGTACACATCGCTGCCGGGGACTTCATCATTGATCCAATTAGTGTTCGAGGTGTTTCGGCGACGTATGACCAATCCTCCACCGGCACGACTCAGATTGACGCACGCCTTCAAAACACTGGCGGTCAGGTGCGCAACGAGGGCGAGATCACGATCGGGGCAACCGGTGAGTATCGCCAAGAAAGTCCCATCCCCGGCTTCTTGGCCGGCACCACCACCAATAGTGGCACCTTTACCAATGCCGGCACGACCAACATTGCGACAGGCGTCTTCACCAACCAAGGCAGCGTAGGAAACTCCGGCGCCTTCACTGTGGGCACGGCCGGGCAATATGTACAGGAAATGACCACTGGCATTTCCGCCTCGCCTGCGACGAATAACAGCGGCACCTTTACCAATGGAGGCCAGGTGCGCATCGGCGAGGGGACGTCGTTCGGCAACTTCTCCAACCGGACACCACCAGTGGCACAGTATATCCAGCAAGCCAGCGGCACCACTCACATCGACGGTACGTTTCAGGTTGGTGGTGCCAAGGTGGAGAACGCCGGTAGCATGACTGTCAGCTCGACGGGGACGTATCACCAGGCATTTAACAAGTTCGTGCCGGTGGTCTCCACGACGGTCAACAGCGGGACGTTCGCCAACGCGGGCAGCACAGTGATCAATGCAGGGACGTTCACCAATTACGGTACCCTGGCGAACTCGGGAACGGTTCAGGTGGGCGTTGTCGGACCGGGCACTGTCATCAATCATGGCGGTGTCGTGAATACGGGAAAGTTCGAAGTGGCTGCTGTCGGCCAGGTCACGGGTCAGGGAAGTTATGTGCAAACTGCTGCGGCGGCGCAAACGATCGTCAACGGGACGTTCGCGCACAACCTCACTCTTCAGGCGGGCTCCCTCAGTGGGACCGGGACGATCCAGGGAACGCTCCAAAACAGCGGGGGACTGCTCCTGCCAGGCAACAATGGGCCGGGGACGCTCACCATTAAAGGACAGTACGCGCAAGGATTTGGCGGGACATTCGGCGTCAACCTGGCAGGCTTGAGTAACTATGGCCTTCTCGCCGTACAAGGGACGGGAGCTGCGGTCACGTTGGGCGGCAGTCTCAAGGTGGGGCTGCTGAACGGGTTTTCGCCCTCACTGGGCAATACCTTCGGTGTGCTGACCTGCACCGGCTGCACAATCAGCGGAGGCCTGCGAAGTCTATCGTTGCCGACGTTGGCCTCGGGGTTAGACTGGTCCGTGCGAGTGGTAGATGCGTTTGGCACACTACAGCTGGCCGTCGTCTCAACACCCGCGGCCTCTGCGCCCGAGCCTGGTACTCTCCTGCTGGTTGGTGCTGGATTCCTCGGGCTGGTAGGGTGGCGGCGGAAGCGGATAAGAGCTCATTCTGCTCAACGAGCTACTGTATAACTGGCACCCTGTCGCAGTCCAACCGAGGGGGAAGGGTCTGCGGAATCAATCCCCATGGTTAGATGGCTGTCGTGTCTATATATCATTAGCTTATGTGCCTTCCTGGTTTCGTGCTCGGAGGCTCCGTCAGAACGGGCTGCCAGACACGAGAGCCGCGGCGACGGGTATGTACAGCAGAATAAGTTCCGCGAAGCGGTGATCGAGTATAAGAACGCCGTGCGTGCGACTCCGGACAATCCCGCGATCCACTGGAAGATCGCGAAGGCGGCTTCGCAGGTTGGAGATCCTTCCACGATCTTTACCTCCCTCAGTCGGGTCATGCAACTTGACTCGACTGATTTCGATGCCCAATGGTCCCTCGGCGATTTCTATCTGGCCGCAGGCAAACGCGACGAAGCCAGCAAGCTCGCTGAGAGCTTACTCGCTGCGCGTCCCCAACATCCCGCCGGCTATCTCCTCCGTGCCGATCTCGCCCTGGGGGCAGATCGGGTCGCGGATGCGATCAGGCTGCTGAAACAAGCAGCCGAGCTCGACCCGACCATGGTGCGGCCGCTCCTGGTTCTCGCGAACATCTACTTTGCGCAGCAAGAGCTGAAGCAGGCAGCCGGGTTGTACGACCGAGCGCTTGAAGTGGCTCCTAGTTCTGCGGATGTACGCGTTGCCCGGGGGAGGTTTCTATTTGCGACAGGAACCACTGATGGGGGTCGCAAGGAGTTTCGCGAAGCGGTCGAGTTGAGTCGGGATCAGGAACAGATTCGGCTCGTGCTCGCGGACCAGTATGTCGCGCTTGGTCGACGGGATGATGCCGAGCAGGAATTGGCCGGTCTCATTGCAGACATGAATTCCCACAAGGCCCGCAAGGCCCTTGCTGAGTTGAAGCTGACCGTCGGTCAGGTAGCAGAGACGAAACCCCTCATGAGCGCGATTCTAGAAGCCGATGAGCATGACGCGGTCGGTCTCTATCTCAAGGGCCGCATCGGGCTCGCTGAGAACGATCTGCTTCAGGCGATCAGCTTGTTTGAAGAGTCCATTAGAGGGAACGCGGCTTTGGCCGGGCCTCATCTCTACCTGGGATTGGCTCGTTTGTCGCAAGGCCGTGTGGATTCAGCGCAAAATGAATTACTCGAGGCTGTCCGGCTTCAGCCTGATAACCAAACTGCGCACCTGGCTCTCGCGAATCTGTATCTCCAGCAACAAAAGCCGACCGAAGTTGAGAAGGAAGCCTGGCAGACGTTGCGGTTGAACCCCGCCAATCTGGAAGCCGCATTGCTGTACGGCGACGCGCTGGTTCTTGGAAAGAACTTCGCCAAGGCCGAAGAGGTGTATGGCGCAATCATCAGGCAGCTCCCTGTACAACCTGTCGGCTATGTGAAGATGGCGGCTCTCCGCAAGTTGCAAGCAAGGTCGGCCGAGGCCGCGCAGCTCTTCTCGCAAGCCCTTTCGCATACGCCTGATGATCTGGTGATTTTGCAGGATTATCTGGTGGCGCTTGTGGAGTCGAAGCAGGCTCAACAGGCAGATCGCGTTCTGGGGGAGTATCTGGCCAAAGCCTCGCGTGATCCGAACCTATGGGGACTTACCGGGCGGTTGTCTATCGCTCAGCGCAAGACAGAACGAGCCGAGAAAGCTTTTCGAAAAGCCGTCGACCTCGCGCCGGATCTTGCGCTGGTGCACTATGAACTCGGGCAATTGTATGTCTTGGAGAATAAGCTGCCTGCGGCAGAGTCGGCGTTTCAGAGCGCCTTGAAAAAGGAAGAGACGAATTCGGCTGTTCATACGGCGCTGGGCCTTGTGCTGGCCCGTCAGGGGCAGACCGAGGCGGCGAATGGCCACTATAAACGGGCCTTTCAGCTCAACCCGCGGGATGTTGTCGCCGCCAACAATCTTGCGGCGAGTCTCAGCGATCAACAGGAACTGGATGACGCGCTCGGGTTTGCACGAGATGCCTTGGATTTGGCTCCTTCCAATCCGGCGATTAAAGATACGCTCGGCTGGGTCTACTACAAGCAAGGCCGGTTCGATAAGGCCTATCCGTTCCTCGCAGAAGCCTCGGCAGCGCTCGCGCAACATCCAGTTGTCCGTTACCACCATGCGGTGGCCCTGTCCAAGATCGGCAAGCAGGAGGAGGCATTGGCCGAGCTGAAGACCGCCCTGTCACTCCCGGGCGGGTTTCCTGAGGCAGATCGTGCAGCACGGATGGTGGCGGCGAACAAGGTTGAAGAGTAGCAGGATGTTGAAAAAGCCCGCCAGCTTTGTTCTCGCATCGTTCAGCCCCTCAACGTACCTCCAAGGGTACGCCTCGGGGCTTCACTCGCTGCGGCCTCGCTGAACGGCCTTTTTGAACATCCTGCGGATTGGTCGGAGAGCATCAGCGAGTTTCAATGACCTACTGGTCCGTGAATCGTGCTGCAGCGATGGTAAGTGAGGCCGGCGCGTGGAGAGCTCTTCAATCAATCATTCTCGATCGGTAAAAGATCCGATGTTTTTGCGCGCTTTCGCTCGCGCGAAATCGGACCGGCTCGGCAACTATTCCATCCTGCTGCGAGTCGTTGGCCTCAGCATTCTTCTCATCCTGCTCTGCGCACCTCTATTCGGCGACCTACTGGACTTGTGGTGGAACCGGTACGGCTTCTCCCATGGATTCCTCGTACCCCTGCTCAGTCTCTATCTCGTCAGGCTGCAATGGCCCACGCTGAGGCAAATCCCCGTCGAACCGGCGCTCGGGCCAGGATTCTTCTGGCTGGCGGCCGCGACAATCCTGCTGCTGGCGAGTGAAGCAGCCGGCATCATCACCACCGGAAGTTTAGCCTTGATTCTGGTTGTCGCAAGGCTCGTTCTGCTTCTCTGTGGGTTCGCCTATCTGAAAGCGCTGGCCTTCCCGCTTGCTTATCTGATCTTCATGACGCCGGTCCTCGATGGTCTGACCGAGCCTCTGGTGTGGCCCTTTCAGCTCCTCACCGCGAATATGTCTGTCTTCATGTTGCAGGCGCTGGGCATTCCTGTGATTCTGGAAAACAGCGTCTTTATCATTCTCCCCACGGTTACGCTGGAAGTGGCGCGCGAATGCAGCGGGGCCGGATTGCTCATCGCCGTGCTGGCCATCGGATTGCCGCTGGCCTCTCTCACCCTCCAGGCTTGGTGGAGCCGGATCACCCTCGTGGTGTCTTCGGTCATGATTGCGATTGTGGCCAATTGGCTGCGCTTGACGGTTATGGGTGTCTATGCTCAAGCCGGAGGCAAGGACCTACACGGTCCCTACCATATTCTTCAGGGGTTGTTTGTCGATTGGATTGCCTTTGCGTTCCTGTTCGTGGCGGCCTGGTTGCTGGGAAGAATGGAGCATGCCGCCCCGCCGCCGTCTTTGCCTGGGGAGGAGAAGGAAAGTGTTTCTGCACTGGCCTCTCATGAGCTGGCCTCGAATCGCGCCTGGTGGATGGCCTGTTCCACGCTTGCAGCAGCGACGCTCGTTCTGTACTCGCTCGATCGCGGGACGTCTGGACTGAAGAAAGAGCTGGCAACATTTCCCACTGTCATCGGCGATTGGGTCATCGACCACCAGCCGTACGACGAATCGTTCGCGGGTCTGCCGGATGCTGACCAATTGCTCGCACGGACCTACCGAGCATTTGACGGCCAACGGGTGCGTCTGTATGTGGCATACACGAGGACGCAACGTCAGGGAAAGGAACTCGTGGGAATGCGAACCGCTCCGCTTCACGAGAAGGCTCACCCCATAGCGTTGCGGGTCGGGAAGGAGACGGTACCTGCGAATCGCACCGTTCTCGAAAAGAGCCGCCGGTCGATTCCGGTCGTATTTTGGTATCACATCAATGGCATGAGTTACGCGGGTCGCACTCAGGCGAAACTTGCGACGATCGAACAAGCGTTTCTCCGTGGGAGGACCGATGGCGCGCTGGTACTGGTGTCCGCTGCGCCTCGAACCGGAGGGGGCGAAGAGCCCTGGCAGGCGCAGGAGGAGTTTGCCACTGCTGTCTTCCCTCTCCTGCAAGAGTATCTCCCATGAAGATGAGCGTCCCACTCACCATCCGCGCCGTAACCTCCCTTGAGGAATTCAAGGGGTTGGCCCGGGAATGGGAGCAGCTGCTCCGCACCGTGCCAGGGCACGGGCTCTTTCTCACCTGGGAGTGGCTCTATTACTGGACGAAACATTATCTGGGAGACCATCGGCTCAGGATCCTGTTGGCGTTTGACGACCGTGAACGGCTGGTTGGCATTGCACCGTTGTATCTTCGTAAGACGAGCATGCGAGGTCTGATCTCTGTCCATGAGTTACGATTCCTGGGTAGCGAAAGAGTCGGTTCGACCTATCTCGATTTCATTGTGAGCGGGCAGCGGAAACCTGCCTTGCTACGGAGCCTCTACCACTACCTGTTCAACGAAGCGCGGAGAGAGTGGGACATCCTCACGCTTTCTGAGGTGCCTGCCGGGTCCTCCACGCTGGATCTGTGGAACGAGTTGTTCGACCAGGCGGGTAAGGTCGGAGAGGTGGTGGGTACGACATGCTGCCCTGTGATCCAGCTGCCGGGAGATATCGAGAGCTATCGAGCCGCCCTTGGACGGAACAGGCGGTACAGCTTGCAACGGAAGACGAAGTGCCTTCTCGGAGCCGGCCGGATTGAATATTCTCGCGCTACCAGCCCTGCCGAAGTCTGGCCAGCGCTTGATTCGTTGATCACCCTGCATCAACAGCGGTGGAGTCATGGTTCGACTGGAGGGGTCTTTGCCGATGACCGCGCGAGGAACTTTCACAGGGACGTGATTCAGGTACTGAGCGAGCGAGGCCGGGTCAGTCTCGATCTGTTGGAACTGGATGGACGACCGATCGCGGCCATTTACGGACTTATCTACGAGGGCTGCTATTACTTTTATCTGCCCGGTTTTGATCCGGCAGCCTGTCCGAAGGCGAGCCCCGGTCTGCTTCTGCTGCATCACCGTATTGAGCAAGCAATCCGTGAGGGGGTGGAGACCGTCGATCTGTTGCAGGGTGCACAACCATACAAATTGGAATGGTCTACCGATCATCGAAGACTGGTGACGTTGCGTTATTACAACCGGCATGTTCGTGCTGTGGCGCTCAAGCTGCTGGAGAGTGCCAAACAGGTCGTCAAAATACTCGTGAGGTAGCATGAGTGCCGACCGCAGGGAAATAGACGTCATGAGGAATGGGTTGTGAAGCTGGTTGTCACGGTCGATGTAGAAGAAGACCAATGGGAAATTGCCCTGCCTCGCCATGCGACCATCCGCAACGTGCATCGTCTTCCGACTTTGCAGAAGTTGCTCAATGAATTTGGCATCATCCCGACGTATCTTCTGACCTATCCGGTGGTGCGGGACCGATACGCGGTCGGTATCCTTCGAGAAATCTTTGATGCCGGTGAGTGCGAGATCGGAGCACATTGCCATCCCTGGAATACCCCGCCCTATGAGAAATGCCTGAATAAGCGCAACAGCATGCTCTGCAATCTGCCGTCGACGTTGCAGTTTGAGAAGTTGCAGCGGTTGCACAGAACGATACAGCGCAAATTCGAGATGGCTCCCATCGCGTTTCGAAGCGGGCGTTGGGGATTTGATGCGGAAGTAGCCAGAAACATCGTCCGGCTAGGTTATCGTATCGACACGTCTATCACACCGTATACCTCCTGGGCACAGAAGTCAGGTCCGGATTTTTCCGGCCTCTCCCCTCAACTGTATATGGTCACGCGAGAGTTTCCCTCTGACCCAAATCCGAGGGGTGCGCTTGCAGAAGTTCCGGTCACCATCGGCTACCGCTATGGTGAGTTTCAGGCTTGCGCGAAGTTGTCAGAAAGGTTGCGAAGTGGCCCGCTGCGCGGACTCAGGCTCGGGGGTATTTTGTCCAGATTGCATGTGCTTCGAAAGGTATGGCTTTCTCCGGAAATGGAAACTCCCGCCAGGATGATCCAACTCGTTCGGCAGATGAAGCAGCAGGGCTATGAGGTCTTGAACCTCGTGTTCCATTCATCCGCGCTCATGGCAGGCTGTGGACCGTTCGTGCGCACGAAAGCTGACGAACAGATATTTCTGGAAAAGCTGGAGGCATTCCTCAACCTGGCGAGCGAAGAGGGGGTTGTGTTTGCCCCTCTTTCCGAGGCTGCCAGGTTGGTGTCCGCAGACTCTGCTCATGTGAAATTGATTGGGGCTTCGAACAACGTGATGAATGCCTATTCGGCCGGCTCTGCCTGATGGCAGCGTTCGCTCCATCACAGAAACCTTCTCTCGAAACTGGATAGAGAAGTCGTAAATAGCTTCGCATCGTGAGTGTTTGAATGATGATCGTTTCTACTTATAGCGGCGCTGCCAATTCGTACCGCTAGTGGTTGTGTCAGATAAATTCGGTCATCCCTATGCGGGAAATTCGTAGTGTGAAGTCTTGAGGAATCTGTTAGGGTTGGGGCGAATCTGGCCAGATAAGATCCTTCATGCGATAGTCCGCTGCGATTCGGGGAGGTCACCATGCGTAGTCCTCAACTCGATCCGATCATGACACGGACACTCACTTGCCTTCATATGCGACTCATTGATCGTCTCCGTTGCGAGGACGAGAGAGAACCTCCGCGCTATCGATGCCTCGAATGCGGGGCGGTTATCGAAGACCCGGAATCCCGGGCCAGGCCCTCCGCATAACCAGCCGCTTCCGGCCTTGGTACGAAGGTCGGTCTACCGCAGAATTCCACTCACGATCAGTTCGACTGCCTGCTCGGGGCTCAGGCCTCGGGCCATCAGCGTTTCCAATTCCTTCCTATTCGCGCTTCCTGCGCGAGTAAGTAGACGACTCTTGACGAACCTCGGTTTCGAGGGATGACTTGCGGCCATGCGAATTGTCTCGCGCCTACATGCTCCTTGCGTGTGCATTGGGAGCGGTTGCAGGAAGGGGTATCATCCAGTAGAGTAAATCAAGCTCCTCCGTCACGCTGTGCGGGAGGGTCGTCCTTCCCGCACCATCTCACAAGGAGAACCCAAGGTGAGTCGCAACAAGCTGATTTCGATCGGACTGCTTTCCTGGTATTTGACGGTATCGGTGTGGATGGCGCAGGCTCCGGTTGATCCCCAGTTCTGGTTGCTGGCGAGTATCCTCCCGGCCCTTTTCGTCCTGCTGTTGGTCGTGACGCATCGGTTTCTGCCCTTGTCTCATACATCCCATGCGCTCATTACGGCCTTTCTCACCTTGCACACTATTGGGGTGCACTACACCTACGCCGAAGTGCCGATTGGGGTGTGGATGGACCAGGTGTTGCATCTCGGGCGCAATCACTTCGACCGGATCGTGCATTTCAGTTTCGGGTTTTTGCTGGCCTATCCGATGGAGGAGCTGTTCCGATTGAGCGCGAGTATCCGGGGGTGGGTGGTCTATTATCTGCCGGTGATGACCGTCCTCGGGCTCAGCGGGCTCTGGGAAATTATTGAATCGTGGGTGGCTCGCGCGGTGCATCCGGAATTGGGCGTGACCTATTTAGGCTCGCAGGGGGATGTCTGGGACGCGCAGAAAGATATGGCCGCCGCGCTCTATGGCGCCTTGCTTTCCATGACGTTGCTGCTGGTCCTGCGCGCGCTGCGAGGGGCGGAGGCGACGCTGGAGTCCGAGGCGGCGTTCTCGGAATGACTTGCATGATATGCGCATAGAGGCCATTCACCAGCAGGGCAGCGCGGAGGCGAACCAGCGTCGGGTTGCGGCGAGCCTGCTCCTCCTCTATGGCTTATTTTGGATCTGGCTCGCGATCGAGCCGGTCAATCGCCATGACTGGTTTCTGGAAAATCTGCTGGCCTTGGGGCTGGTGGTGGTCCTTGTCCTGACCTATCGCCGATTTTTCTTTTCCCTCACCTCATACTACCTCATTGCGACGTTCATGATGCTGCACGCGATCGGCGCCCACTATACCTATTCGGAGGTTCCGTTCGGTTTCTGGCTCAAGGATATGTGGGGGCTGAGCCGGAATCCGTTCGATAGAATCGTGCATTTCTCCTATGGCTTCTTGCTGGTGTACCCGTTGCGTGAATTGCTCGTGCGCCGGGCTGGCGTTCAGGGGGGCTGGTCCTACTTTTTGCCGGCGAGCGGTATTCTCGCGCAGAGTGGTTTCTTTGAAGTGATTGAAGCGATCGTCGCCATGATTGTCAGCCCTGAGCTGGGCAGCATGTATCTCGGGACACAAGGAGATGAATGGGATGCGCAGAAGGATATGGCGGCGGCCCTCGCCGGCGCCGTGCTGATCATGGCCGTCACCGCCGGATTGCAAAGGCGGCGGGGCTTCAACCGTGCGCGGCGGGTCTGATCGCATGCGTTGGTGAGGAATCGTTCTCTCGGAACGACCTGTCGTGCGATTAGGACGTGCTGAGCGATGGGCGAGAAATTACCTCATGAATCAACGGGAATATTCTGCTAGGATCTGTCCTGGCCGAACGATACCCGCACCAGGGCTCCCACGTGAAACACGGAGGCTACCATGCAGACTCCACCACTCGATCAGTCGCACGCGACTCTCCCGCCTCTGGCAGCCTGTTGCCATAAACGACTCGTGGACCCTGTCATGGCTGAGAACGGCGAAGAAACCGGGACGGTGCGCTGTTTGGAATGCGGCGCCATCATTCCCGATCCGCTGCCTGCGTCGGCGCCCTGATCCGTCCTCGACGCCCCTGACGAGAGCCGATTTCGTTCCGGCCTGGTTGGCCCAGCCTCGCGCCCTCTTGTTGTAACCGTACGCCAAGCCAGTCTTCGTCTGACCATCGGACTTTAGGGCCAGTATTTGGCTCGCGCCTTCACGTACCCGAACACGACATCGCGCCGTGCGACCATGCCGACGAGCTTATGCTCCTTCACCACCGGGACACGGATCAGATGCCGTTCCTGGAGCAGGTGAATCAGGCTCATGAGCGGCATTTCTTCGGTGGTGGTGACGACATCGCGGGTCATAATCTCCGAGACTGCTACTTCGCGAAGATCCCGTCCCTGTTCCACCGCTTTGAGCAGATCGAACTCCGTGACTAGTCCTCGTAAGGTGCCGTCGGTCTCGGTGACCGGGACGCTTCCGAAATTGTGTTCGCTCAAAAGTTCGGCCACGGCCATTGTGCTGGATGCGGGGCTGACTGTAACGACCGAATCCTCCATGATTTGTCGGACGACCAATGTTTTGGGGTCGCAGGCGTGGACGAAATATTCTGTGGCTCTCATAGGACCCTCCTTCTGTGCCGCCATGGACTGAAGTGACAGGACGCTATGATTTGAACGCAACCTCCCCCTTTGACTCAGAGCAAGTGTGGTGCCACTACTGGGTGCCGCGTCTGCTTCCAGGCCGAATATTTCAACCGGACGATTCGCCTTGTGACACTACTCGAACCATCTGAATCATATGGGATCCGGTGGAAGAACCTTGATGGCGCGGGCGCGTCTGACTGGCGGCTAGTTTCGTTCTCTGCCCCGTGGCGAAGCGTGCTGTGGACATTTGCGCCATGGCGCGGCATCGCGGCTGCGGAAATTCTCCGCAGTTCAGGTCTTCCGCCAGGCGGCGCGGGCCGATGAATCCTTCGTTTTGCACCGGCCACGAGGTGGCATGCCTGTTGCGCTCCGACCGGCTGTGAGCGCAGCACATTGCAGGAGGGGAGAGACCATGATGAAGGTGGCGCGGAGTGTCGTGCTGTTGTTCGTGGTGGCCGGAGGGTGGTCGATGGCTGCCTGTGCGCCTCCGACTCCGAAAGTCGAACCGAGGAGTGTGTCCCAACGAATGGATGGGGAACCGTTCGCGCCGCTGCATGACCAAGATCGGTCGATTCACCGGACCGCATAAGGGGGCCGGGTCGCTCCGGGTTTGCATGAGTAAATTCATCACCATCATTCAAGGCCATCCCGATGGGGACACGCACCATTTTTGTCACGCCCTGGCAGATGAGTATGCCAAGGGCTGTGAAGATGGCGGGCATGAAGTACGGCGTATCGAGGTGGCCCGGCTGGAGTTTCCTCTCTTGCGGACGAAAGACGAGTTCGAAAAGGGCATGCCGCCTGATTCCATCAAGCAGGCTCAGGATGCCATCCAGTGGGCGGTTCATCTTGTGATTGCCTATCCCCTCTGGCTCGGGTCGATGCCTGCGCTCCTCAAAGCCTTTTTCGAACAGGCCTTTCGTCCCGGCGTGGCATTTGAGTATCAGGCTCACGGGAAGATGGCGAAGAAACTTTTCACGGGGAAGTCGGCGCGTGTCGTGGTGACCATGGGCATGCCGGCGTTTGTATATCGCTGGTTTTTTATGGCCCACAGTTTGAGGAGCCTCGAACGGAATATCTTCGCGTTCTGCGGGATCAGGCCGACGCGGGCGACGCTGATCGGTCAGGTGGAAGGTATGAATGAGCAACAGCGGGCTGCCTGGTTGGATCGGCTCCGTGCATTGGGAGACGCGGGACGATGAAGGGGCCCCGTTTCGTCTTCAGTAAGGACCACGGAGCGGAGCTTACGTCGTCGAGAATGGTGAGGGGGCCTCATCATGTCCGGAATTGAAACAGTTCGTGCTTCGGTCGAGAAGAAGCTTGCGGCGTTGGAGCACCAAGCGGAGGCCCTGGAGGCGCAACTCACGCAGACGAGGGAACAGGTATTGGAACGGGTGGAGGTGGGGAAGCGGCAGCGGCGCGACCTGGTGACGTCGGTGTGGCAGGAACTGTCGGCTTGACAGGGTGTCGCAGATCGGGTCAAGGCTGAGCTGCAGACCGCGCTGGACCATCTGCAGGTACAACTGGCACTGGGGAAGGCCGAGGCACGGGACGCTTTGGACGCACAACGTGACAAGATTGCGCAGGCGCTGCGCCAGTTCGAGGCTTCGGCGGATCGAACGTTGACGGATACGGCATTCAAGTCAGATCGATGGTGGGACGAGCTGGTTGAACGAGCAAGCAGGCTTGAGGCGGAGTTCGAAGCTGCGAGGCACGGATGGCTGGATGAGCGCGGGGCGCAGCGGCAGATGATCGAGGCCACCCAACAAGAGCTGCTCCGGCGGTTGCGCGCCTATCGGGATGATCTCAGAGTAACTCGCCAATGGTTCGGGCGCGGGCCTCAGGTGAGATGCCGCCGGCCCTGACCGGGTCATGGGAACCCCCGTCGCGTTACGGGTTGTGCAGCAGTTTGCGGCATTCGGCTAGAATATAGATCGGCTTCGTATCGTTTCCTTTCTTATCCGGGTTATGGCCGATCGCCATGCCGGTGATGACCATGCCGGGAGGACATTGCCAGTGATCGACTCTCAGCATCCCGCCCAATCCAAACGCGTCCGGCACTTTCTCGCTGAGCGTGAAATCGTCGGGTTTTCGGCCCTGTGCTCCTGCAGTCTGAATCGACGCGGCACTTGTGTGTTCAAGAGCGAGTTGCAAGAGGCTCTTTTGCCCGGTCAGTCGATTGGCGACTTCAAGAATCCCGAACGTGAGGTGCTGGCTTGCAGCGGTGGTTTCATAGAGTTTGCCCTCCCGTTCGAAGTTAAACAGAAAATCCGACTTCTGCGCTGCCTCGGTCATGCTGCCGTCCGGCGCCATGTCCCGGCATGAAAATCGGAACGATTCCCAGGTTCGGTTGTTGATTTCTTTGATCGAAGCTCCAGAGACCACTCCATTCTGGAAGAGATCGAGGCAGGAGATAAATTTGCTTTCCACGACCTTGTCTTTCACATAGTCGAGATCGTTACAGGCCAACCAGACAGATCCACTTGGGGCCACTTTCACCGGGTAATTTTTCGGTACGCAGCCCGCTACCACGAAGGTGCGACCGTCGTTGGATGTGTATTGCTTGTCCTTCGCATCGAGCGGGGTTTTGTCCAGATAGTAGCCCTGCTGGTAATGGATTGTGGCAGTCACATCGGACCCCGCTTGTGCCCAGAACCCTTCCGCAAGGATCAATTCCTGAGGCTGGTCGTAGTAGCGAAGGGTGCCTTCCTTAATCACTTCGTTCAGCGTCAGTCCGGTGGTTGCGGCGGCCGGCACGGCCCATGCCGCCAGCATGATCGCAGTCGCTATGGTGGTGAGTCGCCTCATGGGTCGGTCCTTTCTGAATCGTTGCGCGACGATCGCCGCTACCTGTCCTCTGGGTTGCGGGACGGCCGGCCCTGCTCCAACTGACGAAGCTTCACTTGCAGCGCCGCAATGGTGTTGTGTTGCTCGATCGCATGCAGCGTCAGTTCCTCGATCTTGCGCAGGAGTTTCGCTTGCATTTCGCCGAGACCGACTCCATCGCCTGCTACCTCGGCGGCGCTCGGAATATCCGGAAGGTGGTGATGGTCCCGGATATAGGTTGCTACTTCAGGAAGCGATGCGAGACGATAGTCCGGTCGGAAGACAAAATCCGCCCAGTCTTTGATCAGCTTGATGCGCACTTCTTCCGCGAGGACCTTTCCGCCGACCACGAGTTTGTACTCCGTGGGAAGCCGTTCAGTAAGATTGTTGACGCCGACGGCGATTCCTCGTCCCACGGCGAGATCGAAAACTCCATCGGGCACCAGGGCGGTCCTGGTGGCTGCGCCGCCCATGTACACGCGCTGGGTATCGGCCTGCAAGACCGTGGCTGTCAAGTCTCTGAAGGTCGAACGGAGGCTCAGCAGAATCTCGTCATCACCGGACAGGGGACGCTGGATTTCGAGAAGCGGTTTCTTGCCTCCGCCCGCCGTGGGTTCGAAGCCTAAGGCGACGCTTCCCGGTCGCCAGAGGGCCCCTGTCGGATTTTGCGGGCCGTTCCACTGTTCTGCGTGGCTGACTGTGCTCACCGTGCCGAGTAGCAGCATCGTTGCACAGACGGTTCCGATCTGAGTATACGTACCCATGCGGCGCTCCTCCCTGAATGACAATTCGGATTGTGAGACGGCGTCACTGATTCATGACGTCGGTGAATAGCAAAGATCTTGCCTCGCAGTTCAGTCCAAGAATTTCGCGTCTGCTCATGCGGCGACTCGGTGTATGGACGGCGAATGCCGCATTGATCTGTATCTCTCTCGATACGGTACGTGAAGAAGAGATACACCGGACGCCGGCATACGGTCTAGCCTGGTTGACAGCGCGTATGTCGCCGCGTAGCCTCTGATCATTTTTTCAATCATCGAAAGGACGACGTCATGGCCACGGGGCAGGTGGTTCCTGATCGGATCATGCAGCTCGGGTTCGGCTTTTGCGGATCGAAGACCCTGCTCACCGCGGTCGAGCTTGGTTTGTTCACGGAGTTGGCCAAGAAACCACTCGATGCGAAGGCCTTGGCCAAACGGCTGGAACTCCATCCACGAAGCGCCCTGGATTTTTTCGACACATTGGTCGCGCTGGGCATGCTCAAACGGACCGGTTTGCGATATGCCAACAGTCTCGAAACCGCCCGGTTTCTGGATCGTGCCAATCCCTCCTATATCGGCGGCATACTTGAAATGGCCAACGCCAGACTCTATCCCTTCTGGGGATCACTGGCGGACGCGCTTCGCACCGGCAAACCGCAGAACGAGGTGAAGACGGGCGAAGATTTCTTCGGCACACTCTACGCAGATCCGCAGCGGCTGGAAGGGTTTCTCAAGGCCATGACCGGCCTCAGCCAGGGCACGGCGCGGGCCATCGCCGCGAAGTTCCCGTGGAAGCATCATCGGTCCTTCGTCGATATCGGCTGCGCGCAGGGCGGTGTGGCGGCGGAGATCGCGCTGGCGCACAAGCATCTGTCCGGGCAGGGCATGGATCTGCCGGTCGTGCGTCCGATCTTCGAGGCCTACGCGAAGGCCAAGAAACTGGACAAACGGCTCACGTTTCATGCGGGAGATTTCTTCAAGAATGCGCTTCCGAAGGCGGATGTGCTCGTCATGGGACATATTCTCCATGACTGGGATCTCGACGAGAAGCTAATGTTGTTGCGAAAAGCCTATCAGGCGCTGCCGTCCGGCGGGGCGTTGATCGTGCACGAGGCGCTGATCGACGATGCGCGAAAAACCAATGTGTTCGGGTTGTTGATGAGTCTAAACATGCTGATTGAAACGCATGGCGGGTTCGATTTCACCGGCGCGGATTGCACGCGGTGGATGAAAAAAGCCGGCTTTAAACGAACGAAGGTGGAAAAACTCGCGGGGCCGGATTCCATGGTGATCGCGATTAAATGACGCCGGGGATCGAGGGGAAGCCGTCAGCTCGCCACGAGGTTCTCCGCACCGCGACAGCTTTGTGCCCGGAAGAGAAGTCCTGCCTGAAAAACCAGCCGCTCCTTCTGCCGCTTTGAAGCCTGGTGCCGGGCAGCTAGTCGAACTGATTTATTGGGAGCGTCTCAGTTAAGATGCGAGGTGGCCGGTGGTCCGGCGAAAGGAACGTCATGAGCAGGCCCTCCGCGCGCTCCGCGCGATGGTCCCTTCCCGCACAGGATGACTGGTCAACCCCCTTTGCCGAGGTGCTGCTGGAGCAACTCGATGTACGTCCCGGGTTGACCATCCTCGACATCGCCTGCGGCCATGGCATTCCGGCCTTCTATCTGGCGGAACAGGTTGGTCCGTCAGGCTCCGTCACCGGCATCGATGCCAGTGGCGGCCAGGTGGCGAGTGCCAGGGCTGTTCAAGGGGCTGAACTGCCCTGGCTGCGTTTCGACTGTCTCGACATGCGCGCCTTGCCCGCCTCCCTGCCGACCTTCCAACGTATTACCGGCAATCTTTCCGTCATGTTTCTGCGGCCGCACCGGTTTGAGGCGATGAGGGGATTGCTCGAGCACCTCGATCCGGGTGGCCAAGTGGTGTTGACCTTTCCTTCGCTAGGGACCTTTGACTCCATCTGGCAACGGATTGATCAGGAAATGAACCGGCATGGACTCATCATCGAGCGTGAGCGGCTGGCCGCGCATGTGGCGGAACGGCCGTCGGCGGCGGAGGCGCGCGGGTGGCTCGAACGGCTGCACATGGAAAAGATCGCTGTGGTTGAGCGGCCGCTTGAAGTGGCGAGCGGGTCCGGCCAACGGTTTCTCCAGCATCCGCTCCTACGGGGCGGATTTCTCGATGATGCCTATGAATGTTTCGAAGACGCGCGCCTGGCCGATGAGGTCATGTCCGCTGTATCACAGGATATGGAAAGCATGAGACCGATGATTGCGCAGCGTTGCGCGCTCAGTGGATGGAAGCGTGGTCAGGCGTGATCTGCGCGGCCATCGATGGCTTGACGAACGGAGGGTGATATGAGGGTTCGGATCAGTCGATCGCTGGCAGGACTCATGTGCCTGGTTCTTTTCACGGGATGCGGTGCCTTGCCCGCCCGATACATTCAGCAGGCGGAGCCCGGAGTGACGTTGACCTCCCTGGTCTCGGCGCAGGAAGCCTATCAGGGCAAGACCGTCATTCTGGGCGGGGTTGTGGTGGACCAGCAGCAGGACGGCCCGCGGCTGTGGCTCCATCTGAAAAATCGTCCGCTGGATAAAGACTATCGGCCCCATCGTCCGACCATCAACGAAGGACCGGAAGCGGGATACTACTGGGTGCTGGTGCCGGATGCATCCCTCCTGCCTCCCAAGTGGAAGCAGTGGGCGCGGGTGACAGTGGTGGGGCGGGTGAAAGATTCGAAAGCAGCAGGGCCGTCGAACCAATCGGCAACTGAGCCGGTGCTCAGTTTGGTATTCATGCGCGGTTGGACCATGGGGAATTCCCGTCAAGGAGGCACATGGGAAGAGTCGGTGGATGCGAATTATCTGCTCTCCGTTCCCGAAGGCCTCCACGGAGAATGAGCCAACAGATAGCTCAGCGTCCGCAATATTATCGCCGCTGGTCTTCTGCGTAGCGGCTATGAAGCTTGACCGGCGCAGTCCGTTTTTTACGCATGCGAATATTCAGCATCTCGACGGTCACGGAGAAGGCCATAGAGAAATAGATATATCCTTTGGGGACGTGCACATCGAACCCTTCGACCATCAAGGTCACGCCGACCAGAATCAGAAATGACAGGGCCAGAATTTTGATCGTCGGATGCGCCTCTACAAAGTCGCCGATGGCCTTGGCCGCCATCAACATCACCACCACGGCGAGAATGATCGCCGTCGCCATGATCGAGACATGTTCCACCAGCCCCACCGCTGTAATGACCGAATCCAGAGAGAAGACGATATCCAATAGTGCGATCTGGATCAACACCATGCCCAGGCTCGCGGCGGCGGATGTCGCGTGGCCTTCTTCGACTCCTTCCAAACTATTGTGAATTTCATGTGTAGCCTTCGCCATCAAGAACAGCCCGCCTCCGACTAAAATCACATCGCGGCCGGATACTCCGTGACCAAAGACCGTGACCCAGGGGTATGTGAGTCCCATCACCCAGGAAATCGAGAACAGGAGCCCCAGGCGCGCCATCATTGCAAGCCCCAGCCCCACTCTGCGCGCCACGGCGCGTTGGGGTTCGGGGAGCCGGCTGACCAGCACGGACAGGAAGATGATGTTGTCGATCCCCAGCACGATTTCGAGCGCAGTGAGGGTTCCCAGCGCGATCCATATTTCCGGAGTGGCAAGCCATTCCAACATCAGCGGCTCCGTTCATGAATAAGTGGGCGAGCGATTCGATCTGTCATGCGAGGCTGTGCGGCATCCACAGGCGTCGAGGAAGTCTACCGTTCCGGGCGGGTCGGCGCAATGAAAACGTGGGTCTGAGACGGGCGAGGCCGCGAGAGGCTGATGCCCCTCGCGGCCTGCCGGTCATGTTCGGCGGAGAAAATCAGGACGGTCCCGGATTGCGACCATCTTCACCAGGTCTCGGATCGAGAGCACTCCGACGACCTTCTCATGCTCGGTGACGGCCAGGTGGCGAATGCGCTTGGCCGCCATCCGTTCACTCGCGTCGCGAATGGTGCGGTTGATATCGATGTCGAGCAAGGGCGAATTCATGAGCGCGCCGACGCGCATCGCCTCCGGATCGAGTTGATAGGCAAGCAGCTTTCGCACGAGGTCGCCTTCAGTGATGATCCCCACGAGTTGCTCCGCTTCGATCACAAACAGCGCGCCGATATGTTTATCCGCCATCCGTTGCGCGGCGGCCAGGGCGGTTTCTTCGCTGCCGATGGTTTCCATGGCCGTTTGCATGAGGACACTCAGCGGGCGGTAGACATTTGTGAGCGCTTGCACCGGCCCTCCATCGGCATCCACGAAATGGCGTACCAGGTCGCGAACGGAAATGACGCCGAGTACGTCCGCCCCTTCGATGACGACAAGGTGCCTGACGTTCTTGCTTTGCATCAGGTGGCTGGCATCGACCATTGGGCGATTCGGCTCGATGGTGATGAGCGGGCTGCTCATAATATCCACCATGCTGGTTCGAGAAGGCACGCGGCCGGGCGCCAGGACCTTTGCCACGAGATCGGTTTCGGTCACGATGCCCGCAATCCGGCAATCGTTGTGAGGACGGTCGAACGATTCGATCAGCACGGAGCCTATGCTTCGTGTTTTCATTCTGGTGGCGACGGTCACCACAGAGGTGTCCTGCGGCACCACCTCCAGTTGGCGGTGCATGTAATCGCTGACCTGCTGGCCCGATACGGTCGTCATAAGCACTCCTTTGTTTCGACAGTCGTGACTCGATGACACCTCGTACGAGGTGCCGATGGTCTTTCAACAATGGGACTCAATCTCGCAGAGGTCTTCTTCCTCAGCCTGCGTTCACGGTTTGTCTCGCCCGCATTCGTCCGCCCCAGAATTTTTTGAGCTCATCGGCCAGCAGCAGCCCGATTGCCCCCAAGGCCAGCGGGCCGAAGATCCAGCCGGGGAGGGACGCGGTGCCCAGAACCAGATGCCCGACCGGACTGTAGGTCATGGTGAAAAGGATGGTCAATTCGACGGCGACCCCCGCCAGAATTAACGGATTGCTCACCCAGCCGAGCTGGAATGCGGAGAGGCGGTCGGACCGGCAGGCGAAGACGTTGGCCGTCTGAGCCGCGACAATACCGGCGAAGGTGACGGTCGTCGCTTCTTTATACAGCGGGGAATTCCAGTCGAGCGGGTCCCCCCAGGTCCAGCCCTGGCCGTGTAGATAGAGAAAAAATCCTCCCATGGCAATGCCGGCTTCGATCAATCCCAGAAAAGCATAGGCTCTCACGAGCACATCTCGGTTGAGCAGCCGTTCCGTTCTGGGTCTCGGCGGTTCATCCATCACGCCGCCTTGAGGTCGTTCCGCGGCCAGTGCCAAGGCCGGGACCATATCCGTTCCCAAATCCACGGCGAGAATTTGCGGGACGGTGAGGGCGAGCGGAATCGACGACAGTCCGTAGGCGAGGTAGGGCACCACCTCCGGAACGTTGCTGGCCAGTACGTAGGTCATGAATTTGCGGATGTTCGTGAAAACAGTCCGTCCTTCCTCAATCGCGTTGACGATGGTGGCGAAATTGTCGTCGAGCAGGATCATGGAGGCCGTCTCCTTGGCCACGTCTGTGCCGGCGATTCCCATGGCGATACCGATGTCCGCCATTTTCAGCGCCGGCGCATCGTTCACTCCGTCCCCGGTGACTGCGACCACTTCGCGCATCTCCTTGAGTACCGAGACGATGCGCATTTTATGCCGGGGCGCCATACGGGCAAAGATCGGGTCCGGCTCGCCGGGAGCGGTCGGGGTGAGCAGACGGCGCAGTTGTTCATCGGTGAAGGTATCCACCTGTGCGCCTTCGATGACCGGCACGAAACGACCCGGCTCCGTAACCAGAGACTCAGGCGCCAAGCCGATCTTGCGCGCGATAGCCAAGGCGGTCAGTGGATGGTCGCCAGTAATCATCACGACGCGAATTCCGGCTTTCCGGCAGGTTCGGATCGCCTCCGGCACCTCGCGGTGCGGCGGGTCCATCATGGCGACGAGTCCGAGAAAGGTCAGCCCCTGTTCCAGGCTGTCGGCGTCCAGGTCTTCCACCCCGCGTTCCACTTCACGCATGGCCACAGCCAGTACCCGATAGGCCTGTTGGGCAAAGGCCTGACTCTGGGCCAGGACCTTCTTGCGCCCGTCGGGAGTGAGTTCCGTGGCAGCCGATGATCCCTGTTGGATGGTGCACCGCGGGAGGACCGATTCCGGCGCGCCTTTGGTGAAGGCGAGCAAATGGCCCTCGCTCCAGTGCAACGTCGTCATCCGCTTGCGGTCTGCATCGAAGGGCAATTCGCCCATGCGCCGAAGCGGGGGACGGTGGAGCAGCCCATGATCGGCGGCGAACTCCAACAGCGCCGTTTCGGTGGGGTCGCCTGAGGTCTGGCTGCGGCCATCGGGGCGGCGCGTGCGTTTGGCGTTGTTGCAGTGGACCATGGCGTCGAAGAGCGGCCGCCAACGTTCGGCCTCGGCGGCGCTGATGAGGCGGTTTCTCGTGAACAAACAGCCTTCCCGGGAATCGACGACGAGGTCATCGACATACAGTTTGTCGAGGCGCATGCGATTTTCCGTCAGCGTGCCGGTCTTGTCGGTGCAGATCACGGTGGTGCAGCCCAGCGTTTCGACGGAAGCGAGGTGTTTGATGAGCGCCTTGCGCGCGGCCATGCGTTGGCTTCCCATGGCGAGGGCCAGGGTGACCGTCGGCAGGAGTCCCTCCGGCACGTTGGCCACGATGATGCCGATGCCGAAGATCGCGCTGGTCCAGAAGCCTAAGCCCATCCCGACGCCGATGGTGAAAAAGACCAGACCCATTGCGAGGGACAGGCCGGCGACGAGGTGTGTCACCTTCACGATTTCCTGTTGGAGCGGGCTGAGACCGCTCTGAACGGTGGTCGTCAGATGCGCAATTTTTCCGAACTCGGTGTTGAGGCCGGTGGCAAAGACCACACCCTGGCCATGGCCGGAGAGGACTGTGGTTCCGGCAAAAGCGAGATTGGCGATGTCAAGCGGGTGGCCGTCGGTAATGGGCTCAGCCGTCCGCCGTTGCGGTTTCGATTCGCCGGTGAGGGAGGAATTATCGACGCGCATTCCGACGGCCTCGGTGAGTCTGGCATCGGCGGGCACCTGCTCGCCCTCTTCCAGCACGAGCACATCGCCCGGGACCAGTTCGCTGCGCGCGATCTGCTGCTGTTGCCCGTCGCGAAGCACCCAGGCTTTGGCCGGCAGCATGCCGCGTAACGCCTGGACTGCGCGTTCGGCCCTGTATTCCTGGAGAAACGCAAAGACGGCGTTGATGAGAATCACGCCGAGAATGGCCCACCCGAGCGTAGCCATGCCTTCGCCGGCATGCAGCACATCGGCGATGAAGGCCAGTCCTGCGGCCACCCACAGGAGTAGCGCGAGGAAATGCGTAAATTGACGGGCGAACCGGCCGATGAGCGGCGCGCGCCGCAAGGCGTGCAGACTATTCGGTCCGTGCTTGAGGGTTCGCCGCCGCACGTCGTCAGCGGAGAGGCCCTGCGGCGTGGCGGCAAGCGCGCGATATACCTGGCTGGGGGCCAGGCGGCAGATTTCTAGCGCAGTCAGTTCAGGCACGCCATCCTCGCACGATGAGGACCGAACAGGGCGCATATTTCAGAAGGGTCTCCGATACGCTCCCCAGCTGCAGCCGCTCGGAACCGGTCAACCCTCGCGAGCCTGCCACGAGTAGGTCGACTTGCTGTGAGGCGGCTTGCCGGAGGAGTGCGTCGGTCACATGATCGAGCCGCACCTCCGGCGTGACCGCATACCCTTCGGCCAGGAACCGGGCGCGCAATTTGTCCACCATCTGTTCCGCGGCCTGACGTTTCGGCGCGGAGATTTGCTCCACCTGGTCTCTCGACAGGTATTTGCTCGCCAGCTCCGTAACGGCTGGTTCGACGACGGAAAGGATGGTGATCTGGGCGGAATCCGGGAGGAATCGCTTGCAAAGAAAGCTGCAGGCGCCTTGGGAGTGTTTCGAGGTATCGGCCGCAAAGAGCACGTGGGAGAGGTTGGGGAGCGGTCGCTTCACGACCAGCACCGGACAGGGCGCCCACGCGCTGACTTTGCGCGAGACACTGCCCAGCAGATAATGCTCCGCGTCGCTAAGCCCGCGCGAGCCGAGGACGAGCAAGTCGGCCTTTTTTTGCTTGGCCACCTTCGTGATGGTATCGGCCACGCGGCCGTGGGCAAGGATCGTGTCGATGATGGTGCGGGGCTTCGTGGCGGCTTGCTTCAGTGCGGTTTTCGCCAGGCCTTCGAACCGGCGCAGAATCTGATCGCCGGCTTTCGTCAGGGCGGCGATGGCCTGCTTTGAGACCGAGGCATGTTTGCGGGCGGAGGATTTCAGGGACGCGCTGTCCACGACATGCAGCAATGTCACGGTGTCAGGCGGTCGGCCGGCGACCGCTTCCAGCATCTGCACGCTCCACTCGGCGAATTCCGATCCGTCCACTGCGATCAACATCTTCATCTGTGCATCTCCTCGAGGGGCTGTTCTCCATTCTGGAGTGAGGTCTGCATCGGATATGCCTGGACACGAACGAATTCTAGTGGCGCAATTCCGCATGATGCCGGACGGTTGATCGGGCGGCCGCGTCCACGGACCATATAGTTGCGGCGTTTTGCAGCAGTGCCGGACCTTCCGCTGGGGTAATTGGCCTCAGTCGGTAAGCTCGCGGCTGGTGGCCCGGAGGGTTTGGTGCGGTTGGTCATGCGCTGCTGTAAGCCGGAGAATCCGGCAGGACTTAGGCATCGCCATTGCGTGGAAAGCGGGCGGGAGGAATCGGCAATGTTGCAGAGATACCTGGCTGGGGTTACGGGTGGGTTGTTGAGTGTGAGCGTAGGGCTGGTTGCGACGGACATGGTCGCCTCGAGCGTCGTGGCCCGGGTGCTTCCAAACGGTGAGGCGATCGAACTGGAGATTCCCACGGACATCGGCTCGCAGAAGGAACGCCTCCCGCTCTATCACAGCGGGAAGGTCCGTTATTTCAGCGCCGGGATCGGTCAGGTTGAGCGCGAGGCTGCCTATCCTCCATTTTCGTTGAAGCTGGTCTTCACGGCCGGCGGGAAGCCGTTTGTAACCGGTGTGGATCTGACGCTTCGTAACGCCAAAGGGGGGACGGTGCTGACCGTTCCGAGGGAGCGCATCACAGGGCCATGGCTCTTTGTCGACCTGCCTGACGGGACCTATGAGGTGGCGGCCAGGTTGGGGAGTGCGATGCAAGAGGTGAAAGACATCAAGGTGCGCCGAGGTCATGTCAACACGCAGCATGTACGTTGGGCCGAGGACCGGAGTCCTCCATTGCCTGCTCAGACCGAGTAGCTGTGGCAGTTGTGCGAATGACATGGGTTGATGACGAGGAGGATGTATGGTGACGAAACGCAAGACCCCGGCGAGACGATCCGCAGGCGCAGGGCGTCAGCGCGTGCAGTTCGAGGATCTGACGGTGAAAGACATTGTGAATAAACGTGCACAGACGGCCCGTTTAGACCTGAAAGGAGACAAGGTGGCGTCGTTGCTTCTAAAAGGGAGCGGTGCGGTGCCGGTCGTGGACAAGTCGAAACAGTTGTTAGGGGTGGTGAGCGAACATGATTTGTTGGTGGCGCTCGACGAGGGGCAGGCGTGGGGCACCCGAACGGTAAAGGATCTGATGAGTGCGAATCCCTATTCCGTGCGGCCCGAAACCAGTCTGCCCACCCTGGTGCACGTCCTGACGGAGAGTGATTTGCTCTCGGTGCCGGTAGTGAACGAAGCTAACCGGTTTCTGGGCGTTGTCACCCGTCGTGATGTAGTGCGGGCGGCGTTCCGTCTCGCTGCGAAGCGACGGTCGTAAAACAGGAGAATGGATCGGTTTCCCTGCGGAGAGAGGAAGAAGTATGCGTCGAATCGATCTGCTTACTCAGGCCTGTGATCCCAAAACGCTCACGGTCGGCCAGCTCATGCAGGATGCGTTGTTTACCTGTACGGCCAGAACGGATGCCCTCACAATCGGTCGTCTGATGACGAAACAGAACTTCGGCGGATTGCCTGTGATAGGGGATGACGGTGCGATGGTCGGTCTCGTGACGGAGTACGATCTGCTGCACGCGATAATCGAGGGGCGGGATTTGCGCAAGGTGTTCGCGTCTGAAATTATGACGACCCATCCGTTGACGGCTCGTGAGCATATGGGACTGGAAGAAGTGGCGAATCTGTTTCAGGATCGCTATGTGACGCGCCTGCCGGTGGTGCGGGGCAAGAAGCTCGTCGGCATAGTGGCAAGGCGGGATCTGTTGCATGGGTACATGAAGGCGTCGGAGTATTGGTCGTAACCCCACGTTCAAGAAGCTCGTCGCGGGGGTTGTTCCATGCCCTGCGCGGTTGGTTCGATGGATCGTTCTGTCGGCTCTTGTGCCCGGCCCTGCTGTCGGTCCTGTCTCTATACCGTTGAAGCCCAGCGGAATCCCTTATCCAATGCGGTACGCATTACGGTTCTTCGTGAATGCGGACGGGGTCGGTTATTGGATTCACGGGCGTGATTTGCCGGGGTAAGAGCAGCGTACCGACGATGGCGAGAATACAAAACAGAGCACCCGAGTAGAAGGTAAAGGCCGGGCCCAATCGGTCCCATAAGAATCCCGCCAACACGCTGGCCACGAGCATCGCCAACCCGCAGGCAAGGTTGAAACAACCGTAGGCGGTTCCACGCAGGTCGGCCGGCGCCGTGGCCGCCACCATCGTGGCGAGCAGGCCTTGTGTCATCCCCATGTGAATGCCCCAGAGCGCCACGCCTCCCAGCACGACGCTCCAATGGTCGGTTGCAGCGAGCACGAGGTCGGCTGCAATCAGCACCATCAGACCGAATGTGAGGAGCGGCCTGTGGCTCATCTTGTCTGAAAGCTTCCCGAACGGATAGGCCGAGGAGGCATACACGAGGTTCATGGCGACCATGACGAGAGGAATCAGGGCGAGGGGGATTCCTCCTTGTTGGGCGCGCAGGACGAGAAACGCTTCACTGAAGCGAGCCAGCGTGAAGACCGTACCGATCCCCACCACCCACCAGAAGGCCGATCCCAAGCGCCTGAAATTGGCTCGGGTGATCGGATTGCTTCCGGCGAAGGATTGCCGGGACGCGGGCTCCTGTATTCCGAACAGGAGCAATGCGACGGCCAGCATGCCCGGCACGACGGCCACCCAGAAGACCGCCCGGAAATCGTCGGCCCAGAGCAGCATCAGCCCGACTGCGAGCAAGGGCCCGAGAAAGGCGCCCACCGTATCGAGCGCTTGCCGCAACCCGAAGGCCGCGCCGCGAAGATGCGCCGGCGCAATGTCCGCCACCAATGCATCGCGTGGCGCGCCTCGTACGCCTTTTCCCACCCGATCCAACAGACGCGCCGTGAGCAAGACGCCGAGATCCGGAGCCAGCGCGAACAGCGGTTTGGTCAACGCTCCGATCGCGTAGCCGCACAGGGCCAGCCCCTTCCGCTTGCCGAGATAATCGCTCAACGTTCCCGAGAAGACTTTCACCATGAGAGCCAGCGACTCGGCCAGCCCTTCCACAATGCCGACTGCGATTGCGCCGGCGCCGAGGGTCGTGACCATGAACAACGGCAGCAGACTGTGGATCATTTCCGATGAAATGTCCATCAACAGACTGACAAAACCCAAGACCCAGATGCCGGTCGGCATGCGGCGGACTGCACGAGGGGGAGATAGGTTCATAGGGAGTACCAGGTTCAAGCGTGAGTACCGCCGTCGCGGGTTCGCCTGTACCTGACGGATTATAGAGAGCGTGATGAAGCCTTGTTATGGGAAGACTCACCAGGTCGTGGAAGACGTGATCAGTTCCTCTCCCTGTCTCCAGTCGTAACGCTCCGCATTGGCGAGATGGCTAGCCTCCTCGCGGTTGATCCACATTTTCCACTGCCCCTTCTAATTTGCGTCGTACCAGTAGAAGAAAGGATACGCTGCCGCATCAAGTGCTTCTGACGCAAGATTGTCATAGGCAATTCCCATGATATGTCGAGCGGTGCGGAACGCTCGAATCGGAAAAAGAAGATCGCGCTGAAGAATGGAGATTCCCGGCCGGCCGGAACTCACGGTCTGATTCACGTGATGAACCCTGATTGTCAGGGCCCGTCCCTAGACGCAGGGTTGGTCGGAAAAAAATACGACGGGGATCTGCTTGTTGTGCACATGGAGCACCAAGCCGCCAAACAGCCGGGGAAGGAATGACAGCTCCTGCCCCAGTTGCCCGGCGACAGTTGCTCGAATAGTCACTGCCCATGACTCCTGCTCTTGATCCGTCCCGGAGGCGCTGTTCTTCATATGCAGCAGCCGCCCCTGGTGCCAGGATTGAACCGGGCCTGATTGGGCGCTTTTTCTCTGAGTTCCGTTTGGCTGGCTGACTCCTAGAGTCAGTCGTCCGGTTTCCAAAGCCGTCACGACGTCGTCGCGCAGAGCTGAACAATCAAGCCGGACCGCTCGGACATGGTGGAGCGAGCGAAATGCCGGCTCGTCGGCCACAAATTGCCGATATTTGTCCAGATCGGAGATGGCATAGGTCTGAATATTCAGGACCCGGCAGGCGTCCGGCGGACACCAGGCAAGAAAAATCGCCACGCCCAGCGCTGCCAGCCCGGCCAGAACGAACATCGTCATAAGCTGCCGGTTCACCTTGACCTCCCGTGGGAGCGCCATCGGCGAGAGATGTGCCGCTCGGTGAGTCGCTGAAACAGAACAGGGCTTCGTTCACCTGCGTGAGCAACCGACGGTGGTCGCGCGCAAGGTCGTCGTGTTAGCCGCAATCGCCTCATCCGGTGAATCGATCCGACGGGTCACGCGTCCGGGCAATAACAGGTCGTTGGTCTGCGCCGAAGTCCCACTGGTCATACTACGATTGCTGCCGCTGGCGTTGTGATGAGCAGGCCTTGGGCCTCTGCAGGTCCGAAGGGATTTGGGTGGACTCATCCAGGCAGGCCTGATCCAGCTGCGCTTGGACCAGCCCCAGCGCGCCGCTGAGGTTCGCCCCGCGCAGGTTGGCCTGCTGCAAGTCGGCGTTGTTGAACTGGGCTCCCGTTAAATCCGAGGCGGTTAAGTTCGCCCCTCGCAGATTGGCTTCCTGCAAGTTGGTTTGGACCAGGATGGCGTGGCTGATGTCGGCCTGGCGTAAGTCGGCGGCTACCAGATTGGCCAGTTCTAGATTCGCCTCGGTGAGTTTGGCTTGCTGCAGACGGGCTTTCGGCGCATAGATTTCGGTGAGGTCGGCCTTCTGCAGATCGGCCCGCGACAGTTGCGCGTCGATTAGGACCGCATGATGCAGTCTGGCCCCATGCAGGTGGGCGGCAGACAAGTTGGCTTTATACAAGACCGTCATGGTCATGGTGGCGGAACCCAAACGGGCCTTGGTCAGATTGCCTCCTTCCAAATTTGCATTTTCAAGATTCGCCCGTTGCAGGTTGGCGCCGGCCAGGTGCGCATAACGAAAATCGGCCCCCCGGAGGCTTGCCTCGCGCAGATCCGCTTGATTCAGCGACGTATCATCCAGGTAGGCGCTTTCCAAATCGGCCTCGACCAGTGACGCACCGTCGAGCGTGGCGCTATCCAACAGCGCGCCCTGAAGATTCGCCCGGCGTAAATTGGCCTGCCGGAGATTGGTTCGGCGCAGGTCGGTTCCGGCCAGGTCGGCGTCCGTCAAGTTGGCCTTCGACAGGTTCGCGCCGTAAAAGTACGCGTCAAGGAGGCTGGCACCGCTGAGATCCGCTTGTTGCAAATCCGCATCCTCAAAATGGGCCCGTTCCAATAAAGCTTCCCGGAAGAGCGCGCCCTGGAGATTGGCTCCGTAAAAGGCGGCTTCGTCGGCGGCGACTCGATTGAGATGAGCCTTGACCAGCAGGCCCTTGCGCAGGTCGGCATCCTCAAGGTTGGCGTCGTCGAGGATTGTTTGAGATAGGTCGGCGCCTTTGAGGTGCGCTTGCACCAGGCTCGCGTTGCGCAAATTCGTGCCCTTCAGAATCGCTCCTTCAAGATTGACCCGTTCGAGGTTGGCTCCCACCAGGCGAAGTTGTCGCAGGTCTGTGTGGCAGAGATTGGCCCGGCGGCCATCTGAAGATTCTCGATCCTGCAGCCAATGCGTATGGGACTGCAGCACCTTGTCCAATATTTTGGACGACGGACGTGTGCGTTTGAACGGGCTCTCACAGGCACCGGCGGTGGAGGCTTTCGTCGAAGGCTTCGCGGCGGCGTTTGCACCGGCCGGAAGCGAGAGCAGCGTGGTGATCATCCAACCAGCTATGATCGTGGTGGACAGGGAATACTGATTCATCCAGGAGCCTCCTTCAAGAAAATGGGTACGGCGATTGCCCTATCGATCGTGTCGGGGCATGGTTCATGTGTGCCGATCGACCTGCTGTGCCAATTCAATGAGCGCTGTTGCGATCCGTGCTTCATAGGGCGCGGCACCCTCTAGCCCGCGTAGGGTATCCGGAAGTTGTCCCAAAGCCAACCCCGCATGCCGTCGAATCTCAAGGAGCGACGGCCCGGGTGCGAGTCGCCGGCCTCTTTGCATGACCTGAATCAAGAGGGCCGACCCTTGCGGGCGGTCTCCCTCAACCGTGATTATGTCGCCGCTCAGTCGCCCGTCGGTTCCGATCCGCCGGTAGACCTGCTTCCGGCCCGGCCAGGTGGCCTTGCCTTCGGACCGTTTGCGGCAGGGCCTGCCCGCATACTCCTGGAGTTTGTAGGCGCAATCCAGGAAGGGTGCATCGGCGGAGGTGGTCATGGCCGTGCCGACGGCGAAGCGGTCGATCGGGGCCCCGCTCATCACCAGCGCCTGGATGCGTTCCTCGTCGAGATTTCCGCTGGCGAGGATCCTCGTGTCCGGGAGTCCTCCGCGATCGAGGATGCGTCTCACCTTGCGCGCATGGCCGGCCAGATCTCCGCTATCGAGCCGGACGCCGTGGATGATCATGCTCTCTGCCTTCAGGCGGGCGGCCAGGGCGACGACTTTTTCCGCCGCGGCCTCGGTATCGTACGTGTCGATGAGTAGGACGACATTGTCTGGTTGCGCCTGGGCGATGTGGATGAAGGCCTCAGTCTCGTCCTGATGGGCTTGCACAAAGGAATGGGCCATCGTGCCGTAGGTCGGGATGGCAAAACGGGCGCCTGCCAGGACATTTGACGTGCCCGCGAACCCGGCCACGTAGCTGGCGCGAGCAGCGAACAACCCGGCTTCCGCTCCATGGGCGCGACGCAGGCCGAAATCGATCAACGGTCTATCTCCTGCAACCAGGACCGAGCGGGAGGCTTTGGAGGCGACCATTGTCTGAAAATTCAGCAGATTCATCACCCTTGTTTCGACGAGTTGCGCCTGCGGCAGAGGTGCGGTAATGCGGAGGATCGGCTCGTGTGGGAAAAAGATGGTGCCCTCCGGCATTGCATAGACATCGCCTGTGAAGCGCATCGCATGAAATGCCTTCAGAGAGGCCGTGGTGAATCTTCCGGTCCGGTCGAGCCAGTCGATGTCGCCGTCGGAGAACTGAAATGTTTCGAGGAACGCCAGCACCTGCTCCAATCCCGCTGCCATGAGGAAGTTCCGGCGGGAGGGTAGTTTGCGGACAAAGAATTCAAACACCGCTTCCTCGGTCATGTTCCGGGCGACGTAGGCCTGCGCCATGGCAAGTTCGTAGAGATCTGTGAGAAGTGCGTCGGATGTGCTGTTCATGCGGCAAGTTGCTCCCAGCGGAGAGAGACTGCGCCGGCCGACACCATCGCCTCCTCGGCGCGCGGGCCGTCCTCCGGAACGACGTTCACCGCCTGCATGGCGTCGATCAACAGGTATACTTCGTACCCGAGCAGACGCGCATCTTTCACGGTTTCGAGCACGCAGTAGTCGGTGGCCAGACCTCCGATAAACAATCGCGTGATGCCGGAGGCCCGCAGCCGTTCGTGAAGCGGGCTGCCCTGGAACCCGGAGTACGCCTCCTGCGCGGGATCAGTCCCTTTGGAGATGACGATCGTCGACGGAGGGAGCTGCAGCTCCGAAGGGAATTGTGCCCCGTAGGTTTGTGCGACGCAGTGCGTCGGCCAGGGGCCTCCCCGGGCCTGGAAGGAACAGTGATCGGGCGGATGCCAGTCGCGCGTTGCGAAAATGGGAAAGTTCGCGTCGAGAAACAACTCGAGGTAACGGCGCAGGGCTGGGATCACGTTCTGGCTTCGCGGAATCGCCAGTGTCCCGCCGGGGAGAAAATCGTTCTGCACGTCTACGATGAGCAACGCATCGCCGGGTCGGAGATAGTTCATGGGGAATCCTTCGCAGAACCGGCCCGCCGGGGATATCCTATTGCCCCTGCTGGACGAGCAAACGGATGTAAGCGAGCGCGTCCTGCCGCTCTGTTTCGGTCAATTGTCCCTGCCACGAGTGCATCGGGCTGAAGACAACGCCGTGCTCGATCGTCCGGAGCAGTTCTTCGTCTGATTTGAGGAAGGATTGAAAACGGTGAAAATTAGCCGGCGGGACCCTGAGCGCGGCTGCATCGGGCCCATCCCCCCAGCCGCCAGGGCCGTGGCAGGCAAGGCAATGGCGCTCATAGACGGCCTTCCCTTTGATCACATCCGGCGGGAAGTCCTGGGCGGTTGCGGTCCCACAGGCAGCCGTAAAGGTCGCGACGATAGTCGCGACGAGGAGGGCGCGCGGGAGGCTGATGGCCGGGAAGGTCCGCATGGGGCTGTCTCTCCTTCAGCTTTTCTTGGTCGTATGGGCAATGAACGATGAAAAATGCTGCTGCAGTTTGGTGCTGCCGCAAGCCGGGCATTGCACTTCGCCTTTTTCATGTTGCTTCAGCGTCACGACGATCAGCGATTCTTTTCCGCAATCCAGACAGGTGTAGTCATACATCGGCATAGTGACCTCACTCAGCAGGTACAAGTATAAAATAGATCGGCAGTTTCTTTAGCCTTGTACCTTTTCAGCCTCCTCTTCACTCTCGCCCCATGTGGCGACAATCTGTGCCAGTTCGTTCAGCCGCGCGGCGGTTCGGCCATAGATACTCTCAGGCGGGAAGTCTCCCTCCGGTCCGCGCTCCCCGGCGGGAACGCCGATGAGCAGCTCGAGGGCTTGCTCAATCGTATCGACGCCGTAGACGGCAAACTTCCCTTCTTCTACCGCCGCAATCACTTCCCGGTTCAGGGCCAGATGTTTGGTGTTGCGCGCGGGGATGATCACCCCTTGCGTGCCGGTCAGGCCCCGCCGCTTGCACGACTCAAAGAATCCCTCGATCTTCTCGTTGACGCCGCCGATAGGCTGGATTTCTCCGAGCTGATTCACTGAACCGGTCACGGCCAAAGATTGCTGAATGGGCAGGTTGGCCAGGCTTGAGAGCACGGCCGTCAATTCGGCCACGGCGGCGCTGTCGCCCTCGACTTCGGAATAGGTCTGCTCGAAGGTCAAGGTGGCGCTGAGGGCGAAGGGTTGCAGCCCGGCGAATTTTCCCGCCAGGAATCCGGCCAGCGTCATGACCCCTTTGCTGTGGATGTTTCCAGCCAGTTCCACCTCGCGTTGAATATCGATCACGCCTTTCGTGCCGACATAGGTGCGCGCGGTAATCCTCGTGGGGCGGCCGAAGGCATAATCTCCGAGCTGATAGACGGACAACCCGTTGACCTGCCCGACGACTTCGCCTTGCAGATCGACCATCAAGGTGCCTTCGCGAATTTCGTCCTGGATCCATTGCTCGGGCAGGTTGGCGCGGTGTCGTTGGCGCGCCAAGGCCGATTCGACGTCCTCACGCATCACGAAGGCATGCCCGTTCTTTCTGGCCCAGTAACCCGCTTCGCGAATCAGGTCGCTGACCAAGCTGAATCGCAACGACAAGCGATCATGCCGGTCGGCAAACCGAAACCCCTGGCGGATGACTTCCGCCACCGCGTCGGCCTCGAACGGCAGCAACCCCTCCTCGCGGCATATCTTGGACACGAAGCGCGCATATTGGCGTTCCCTTCCCTCATTGTGCGGGACCTCCACCTCGAAGTCCGCCTTGACCTTGAAGAGTTTGGAGAAATCTTCTTCATAGGCCTGAAGCAGAAGATAGAGGCCCGCCGTGCCGACCAGGATGACTTTGACCGAGACGGGGATCGGTTCAGGCCGCAGGCCGGCCGTGGCGAATCCATAGAACTCTGTCGGATCTTCGATGGTGACGGCACCGGTTTTGATGACGCGCTTGAGAGCCTCCCACGAAAACGGCTGCCGAAGGAGATCCAGCGCCTGCAGAATGAGATAGCCACCGTTGGCCTGCAGCATGGCCCCGGACCGGATTTCGGTGAAGTCGGTATACATCACGCCGAGATGGGCGCGACGCTCGATCCTGCCGATGAGATTGCTGTAGGTCGGATGGGATTCATCCACGACCGGAGCGCCGCCGGCGGGTTCGCGCGCCACGATCAGGTTCACCGCGAATCGTGTCATGTCGGGGCGGCCTGTCTGCTCCAGTCCGGGTATGGGCAACACCGGAGCATTGTGCGGCAGGAAGTCTTTGTATTGATGAATGATGTCATGATGCACCCGTTGTAAGTAGGTGGTGACGGGCTGCAAGCTTTGAAAAGCCAGCTGAAGCGTGTCGTAGGCCCCCTTCATAACGTTGGCGACGATTTGATGGTCCAGGTGATGCAACGCCAACTCGGCTTCCCGTTCGAGAGCGTGCATCCGGACGTGAAACTCGCGCATCTCGCTCTCCAGCGACTGTCTCCGCTCGGTCAATTCCTGCTGAACCTGTTCGGAGAGCTCTTTCATCTCCTTCTCGTTCATCGGGCGGTTGTCTTTGAGGGGAACGAGGCCAAAACCCAGCGGCGTCTCCTCGAACACGAAGCCGCGTTGATGACACAGCGTGGTGAGATCATGAAAGAGGTTTTTCTTTTTCTCTTCCGTGTCCTCGATGATTTTCGCCTTGGCGTCGAGGTACTTCTTCCCTTCGAAAGCCGCGGGAATGTCCCGGCGAAGGCCTTCGATGAATGTGCTCATCTCGCGTCTGAACGACGTCCCTTGTCCCGCAGGAAATGAGAGGCAGGTCGGTCGCGACGCATCCTGGAAATTGTGGACGTAACACCAGTCGAGAGGGGCCGGTGCGGCCTGGGCCAGCCGTTTCACCATCTGCCGCACTAGGGTGCTCTTGCCGGTTCCAACTGGTCCGGAGACGAAGACGTTAAAGCCGGGACTCTTCATCTGCAGGCCGAATTCCAAGGCTTCGACCGCCCGTTCCTGCCCGATCGTTTCGTCGAGGGGCTCGACCTCGCTGGTGTCTTTAAATCCGAGGCGGCCTGGGTCTACATTGGGAGCCAAGAGGTTGGCGGGAAGTGTGTATTTGTCCGGCATCGTTCCTGCCCCTACAGCTCCAGGACGTGAGGTGGTTGAACGATGGTGGCGTGCAGGCCTTTCTCGCCCGGTTCGCTTTCGAATATGACTTCCAGCCCGTCTTCCATCTTTGCGAACGGGATGCCCTTCACCGCATTCTTGTGGAAATACACTTCCCCGCCGCCGTCTTTCAGAATGAACCCGTACCCGAGTTGTGGAAAGACCTTGCTCACGACGCCGCGGAGTTGCGGGAGCGGTTCCACCCGGACGACTTTATCGGCGCGTTTTTCGCGATATTTCCGCAGTTCGATTGCCACGGCATCGAACGCGGCCCGGATGGCTTCCTCAAATGTTTTGTCCTCCTTGCGGGAGGTGATGGTATGCCGGGTCGGAACCGTGACCAGCACGAGCGCTTCGGCGACGTTGTCCAGTTTTTTATGATGGCGGTTTTTGGTGAGTGTGACGCGCCCATGAATAATATCGTCATGGCCACGCTGCAGGGCGGCCATACGTTCTTCGATCTCGGTCTTCCAACGCGGGGTCATCTCGATGTTGCGGCTCTCAACTTCCAGGTTCATGCGTCCTCCTCTCGTCTCAGATGGAAACTGGCCTCATCTCTTCATCTCAGCAAAGCACATGCCCTTCCCGATGGCAGGCGGATAGGGACGGAGTAGGGGGTATCGGCTGAAAGTGGGGCATTTGCACGTCGTCGGGAAGAGCGCCAGAGGTGGTCTTTCGCGGCACTGGCGCATAATTCCTCAGTCGGCTGAGCCAGGCTGAAGCTCAATGCGCCAGTTGCCTGGTCGATTGCCCTGCCTCGGCGGCCGTTTTTAGGAACATGTCTTGCGTGGGGAACCGATATGCCGGTGTTAAAGAAATCTGCGCTGGAGGCCTATCTCAAAACACGGTTCGGTCCGACGACGCAACTACTCGCCTATGGCCCGATCGGCAAGGAGACGAGTGGCGCGCGATATAAACAATATGGGTATGGCGCGCCGGTCAGACTGACCTTTCGCACGGAGGGCAACACCAGCCAGGTTGTGTTAGGCACGATGAGCCCCGGTCCGTTCGGTCATGAGCATCCGGCCGATCGGGCGCAGGCGATGTTGTGGGACTATGACTGTTACGGCCGTCTGCCCGGGCATATCGCTGCGCTGGATGTGGGGGCCTTTACCAAACGTGGCGAGTTGATGTCGGTCGCGTCGGCCAAAGAGTTCTTTTTGCTCACCCAATGGTCCGAGGGAGAGACTTACGATAAAGATCTTGAACGGCTTGCAGGGGCGACCAGGCTGACTGCGCAAGACCGGAAGCGGACCGAAGCGCTGGCCGGATATCTCGCGAGCATTCATCGGGTCAAGCACAAAGATTCGCAACTGTATCGCCGCCGGTTGCGGGAGCTGCTGGGCCATGGTGAATGCATCATGGGGTTGACCGACAGTTACCCCGATCGGTTTGCCTTTATCACGGAGGACCTGCTGCAACGGATCGAAGTCGCCTGCAACGCCTGGCGGTGGCGTCTGCGCGGCAAACATACCCGCTTGTCGCAGGTGCATGGCGATTTTCATCCCTGGAATGTGCTGTTTCGACGCGGGACCGATTTTTCTGTGCTGGACCGGTCGCGGGGGGAATGGGGGGAGCCGGCGGACGACGTGACATCGATGTCGATCAATTATCTGTTTTTTTCGCTTTGCCGGCACGGGAGGCTCAAGGGACCGTTGGAAATCCTATTCCGTTCGTTCTGGGAGCAGTATCTCGCCGCGAGTCACGATCAGGGCCTATTGGCCACGACGGCGCCGTTTTTTGCATTCCGCGGGCTCGTGCTGGCCAGTCCTCTCTGGTATCCGAAGCTGACCCTGGCTGTGCGGCGGAAAATATTCCGGTTCATCGAAAATGTGCTCGCTGAGCCCCGTTTCGATCCGGTGGATGTGAACTGTTACTGTGAATGAATACGGCGATGCCGAACCCTCCGTTCGCCATGTGGCTTACCGGTCTCCCGGCCTCCGGGAAAAGCTCGATTGTGGCCAGGCTGTTACCCAAACTCGCTTTGCTGGGGATGACCGTCGAAGTGCTGGAGTCCGATGCCGTCCGCCGCATTGTGACCCCGGAGGCCAGCTATTCCAAAGAGGAGCGGGATCTGTTCTACCGGGCCCTGGGTTTTATGGGGGCGCGATTGCTGGCGCACGGCGTGAATGTGATTATCGATGCGACCGCGAGCCGTCGAGCCTATCGGGACTTCGCACGCACGCTGATCCCTGACCTGTTGGAAATATCGATCGAGTGCCCGCTGCAGGTCTGTATGGAACGGGATAAGAAGGGGACCTACCGGCGTGGGCTGCAGGGCGAGTCCTCCACTGTGCCGGGATTACAGGAGCTCTATGAAGCCCCGCTCTCTCCGGACTTGATCATCAATACGACGGCTCTGTTGCCCGACGCCGCAGCCGAACAGATTTTGGCGCTGATCCGGTCTCGCATGGATCGGTGAGGCATGCCCCGGCGCCCGGCACTGCTTCCTCCCCACTGCCCTGCGTCATCACCTTCTCGCCCCCTTGCCCGGTGTGCCGGCCTTCTATAGGATGAGTCCGTCATCGTGATCGTTTCCCGGATGGCGTCCATGCCCGCCTCGCTCAAGCACATTCGTTCCGGCACCCCGATGGGGGCCAATCTGATTGCCGGCGGCGCGACATTCCGCTGCTGGGCCCCGCATGCCAAGGCCGTGTATGTGGTGGGCGATTTCAATCATGGCGTGCGCAACGATGCGGCTCTGCTCACGCGAGATCAGCAGGGCCATTGGCGTGGTTTCATCCCCGGGGTGAAGGATCGTCAACGGTACATGTTCTATGTGGTCGGCAGGGGAAGCGAGGGACTCAAGCGCGATCCCTATGCCCGTGAATTGGAATCACCCTTTCCGGCGCAATGCATTATTCGCCGCACCGATTTTCCCTGGCACGAGTGCGGCTATGTCACTCCGCCGTTCCACGAATTCGTCATCTATCAGCTCCATGTCGGGACATTCTTTACGCCGAACCTGCCGCGCAAAGAGGGCACCTTTCTCGACGTGGCGCGCAAGCTGCCGTATCTCGCCGATCTTGGCGTGACCGCGTTGCAGCTCATGCCCATCCAGGAATTTCAGACCAGTTTCAGCCTAGGATACAACGGTACGGACTACTTTTCGCCCGAGATGGATTTCGCGGTGGCCGATGCCGACCTGCCTGTCTACCTGTCGGAGATCAACAAGCTGTTGGACGCGAAGGGCCTGCGCTGGTATCAGGCGGCTGACCTGCGCGGGGAAATGAATCAGCTCAAGGCGTTGGTGGACCTGGCCCACCTTCATGGTTTGGCCCTGTTGCTGGATGTGGTTTACAACCATGCGGGCGGGGAGTTTGGCGATCAAAGCCTGTATTTCTTCGATCGGCAGGATCCGGCAGGCGGCCAGCTGAACTCCCTCTACTTCACGGACAAGGGCCATGCGGGTGGCCTGGTGTTCGATTTCTCCAAGCCGGAGGTGCGGGACTTCCTGATTCAGAATGCCAAGTTTTTTCTCGGTGAATATCGGATCGATGGATTCCGGTATGACCAGGTGAGCGTAATCGATCACGACGGGGCGCCGGATGGTTGGCGTTTTTGCCAGGACCTCACCTCCACCGTGCATGCGCAACGGCCGACGACCTTGCACCATGCCGAGTATTGGGACGTGAATCCCTTCATTGTCGCGCCTCCGCCGGTCGGAGCCGGGTTTGATACGACACTCACCGACGGTCTCCGCATCGCCCTTCGCGATGTCATCGGCAGCGCCGGCGCGCCGGACGAACGGCCCCTCAATATGACAGGGCTGGCACAGAGTCTTTGGCCCGAGGGATTTCCTGAGCCGTGGCGTTTCGTGCAGGGGCCCGAGAACCACGATATCGTCTACAATGGTCGTGAGCCGCGTATTGCGCGGCTGGGCGATCCCGACCATCCCCGGTCCTGGTTTGCCCGCAGCCGGGCGCGCGTTGCGACCGGTCTCAGTCTGACGGCGCCGGGGATTCCGATGTTGTTCATGGGACAGGAGTTTCTGGAAGACAAACAGTGGTCGGACGACTTCGTGTCCCACCGCGACTTGCTTCTCTATTGGGCCGGTCTCGATCAGGGCGACCGGCAGATGCTCGACCACCTGCGCTTCACGCGGGAACTGTTGGCGTTGCGCCGCCGATCTCCTGCATTGCGCGGGGAAGGATTTCGCGTGACGCACGTGCACGATCAGAGCCGGGTGCTGGCCTTCCATCGCTGGGTTGAAGGCGAAGGGCACGACGTGATGGTGATCCTGCACTTGGCCAATTTCACCCGCATTGGCTATCGTATCGGTTTTCCCGGCGGAGGAGACTGGCGGGAAGTGTTCAACAGCGATGTGTACGAAAATTGGATCAATGCCGGCGTGGCGGGCAACAGCGGGCGCGTCGTCGCGACGTCGCAGCCGCTGCACGGATTCGCTTGTTCCGCGGCGATCGTGCTTCCGGCGAACAGCCTGCTGGTGTTTGCGCGTTAGCTGCCCGGCGGTCAATTCTCTTCTGTCATCGCGCTTCTCCTTTCCCTTGTTACAGCAGATTCCCCATTTGTTCCCGACTCCGTCCATCACAAGAATTCTTCGTAGCACGGACGACCTCAGGCTGCGGCAGATACTCCGCCGGAAAATGGCACCAACGGCGACAGACCGGCGCGGCGGCGAACGGTAGAGTATCCCCGTGCGCTGCATGAATGTCATCTTCAGCCCTGCCCTGACATGCGAGAGGAGAATCACGATGAGTATGCGTACTCTGGCAGCTCTCACGTTTTTTTGCTGGATGGGAGCGACCGGTCTAGTCCGTGGAGATCAGATTGCCGCCACGTTCCCGATGAGTTCGGTTGAGCAGGTGGATGCGCGCAATCAATTGCTCACCTTCAAAACCCAAGACGGCCAATTGCGGATGTTACGCGTGGCTGATTCCGTGGCGATGACGCGCGCGTCGTATACGAGAGGAGATCTCGTCAGCATCGAAGTGGACCTCGACGACCAGATCGTCCACATCGTCAAAGTGTCTCTGCCATCTGGGTCCGACCGGCGGGCGATACGCCTTAAATAAGGTCAGGCGCTCCTAGCGAAGCGCGACCGTCTGGCTTCGCTGCCGGCCTGTCGGTGCATGGCTTGGAGGATCGGGAGGAAGGTTACGCTCTCGTCCACCAGGAGACGACTGGAGGATGGGGCCTCTCACGCAAGGGCTGCGGGTGAACCCATTGACCCTGTGGGCGAAGACCTGCCCGGCGGCAGTAGCCAGCGGCGATTGTCGCCTCATCGCGTCCCTGGTTCACCATGAAGAAGGTGCCTCCGGGCGAAAGATTCCGCGCGAGGCGGGCACAGAGCCGTTCCGGCGAAAAGACCGTCAGCGGGAGTCGCCAGGCGAGAACCGGGGCGGGTGTCACGAAGGGAAACCAGGCTGTGATCACGTCCGCCTGTTCCTCTACCTCGCAGTAGTTCGCAATCACAAACGAAGTGTGCGGCAGCTCCTCGATATATCCGGCTGCGGCATCGTAGCGGCTATAGCCGGTGGGGTAGAGCCGGAATCCCTCCACATCCACACCCGTCAGTGCTGCCGGACGAAAAAACGCATGAAGCGTCCGCGCATACCAGAAGTTGGCGCAACCCACATCCGTGACGATGCCGTCATGGGGCACGGGCCGACCCATCTGCAGCCAGGCTTGATCGAGCAGATCGAGATAGCCGTAGTTGGCCAGCGTTGTATGGTGGCCGTAGTGTGACTCAAAGGCCACGGCATACCGAGTCTGCAACTCATTGATACGAGTGGCCTGCCAGGGAGCGAGTTCAGCCAGACGACCGATAGGGACTTCATGGTACGGCCGTCTTGACCAGCGTATCCCCTCGGAGAAGCGGAACCAGAGCTCATGATAAATCGAGCGGCAGCGTTGGCCGAAAGAGTAGTGACGGTTCAGCGGTGGTAACTTGCGTAATGTCTGAGATGTCGTCAACGGGGCCGTCGCCATACTGAGAAAGTGTCTCTCACGTCGGCGACTTTTCCAATCAAAAACGAAATGGGGATCACCGAGGAAGGGTGGAGACAAAGGCCCTGCAGACGGGAATGTCCCCAGATGTGGTTCGCGATTCTATCGCAGCTCCAAATCCTTCACCATCTTCCGATGCGGAATACCGGCATCAATGAAGGGCTCGCCGATCACGTGGAACCCGGCTCGTTCATAAAAACCAAGCGCATGAATCTGAGCGGATAAGGTGACGCGCGCTAGCCCGCGCTTCGCTGCCAGATCGAGTAACCTGTTAAGCATGACACGTCCGACCCCGCGCCTCCGCCAGGCTTTGAGTACGGCCATCCTGCCGATGGTGCCGTTCGCCTGCATACGTCCGGTGCCGATGGCTTCACCGAGATCATTCCAGGCGAGCACATGGGCACAATGTGGATCGAGGCCATCCCACTCCAGGTCCTCCGGCACCGCCTGCTCGTGGATGAAGACGGTTTCGCGGATGGTTCGGATGGGTTGTTCACCCTTGATCCACTCGACAAGTTCCACCTGTGGGTGTTCGTCGTGGTGCCTCATAGATACTTTCGATCCTCGGTCCTATCCTGGATTTGACTCCGTCCCGCCCCGCGAATCAAGCCCATGATGCTGCCATCACCAACCATCCTTGAGCTGGCCGCGGTGCGCGCTGTTTAGATTGGGAGCGTGGGAACGGTTTGCTCGTATGCGCCAAATTCAAATCCATTTTGGGGGACCCGCAATCGCATGCTACGGTTCATCATCATGAATGACGTGCGATGAGATACAGGATGTGATCGACCTGCTCGGTAGGTAGGAAGGAGGCCAACCAGTGAAGACTCAACGTCGAATGTATGGTGTCGTGGCGTCTCGAAAGGTGCGGTCAGGGGTGTGGAGTTCCTGGTGCCAGGCGGGCGGAAAGTCCGGACACCTACATCTGTTCAGCTGGAACTTCTTGCGTTCGGTCTGGGCTCTTCTATGCAACGTGACCTGGCGCAGGGGCGGTCGAGGTGCTGAAAAGCGATTCGCCTGGGGTCATGAAGCCATCGGCTGCACTGCTCCTCGTTCCACGGCTGTCTATGGTCGCATGAACTGACAATCAGCAGCACGACCCCGGTCCCTGTCCCTGCCACTCTGCTCCCCGTTCCTGGTTCCTGTCCTCTGTGATCGGTTCCTTTTTGCAATAGCCCCGGCATCTGCTGACGGAGCAGTTCCGTTTTGCAGCGCCGCAGCGCGACCTGGTCCGTTCAACCTCGAGCAGTAAAGAAGCTATTGACCCGCCGATCTGTTGAGGCGAAGATGCGGCAGCGCGGCACAGGCCTTGCTGATGACCTTGGCAACAGATCGAACGATAAGGGGCGACCTATGAAAGTATTGATTGCGACCGATGGATCGAAATACGGCAAATGGACGACGGAATGGGTGGCACGGATGCCGTTCACGGACAAGGCGGAGGTGACCGTCCTGCATGTGACGGATGTCGAGGCGTTGCGCGCGCCCTTTATGTTTCAGCCGGTCGTGATCGGCAATGAGCCGTTTATCCAGGAAGAAATCAAGCGGATCGAAGCGCGAGGGAAGACCGCCATGGCCGAAGCCAAGGCACAGCTGGCCGCGCTTAAACTGAAGGGCAAGCTGGTCTCGGAGCGCGGGGCCGCCGGCCCGACCATTCTGAACCGCGCGCCTCAGCGTGATGGACTGGTAGCCATCGGGAGTCGTGGGTTGGATGCGCTCGACCGGTTGATGCTCGGGAGCATTTCGACCCAGGTCACCCTGCATGCGCCCTGCTCGGTGCTGATCGTCAAGGAAGCGCCGCGTCCGGTGAGCCGGATTTTGTTTGCGGCCGACGGGTCGAAGGCGTCGGAGAAGGCGCTGCGTTTCCTTTTGACCAAGCTACAACCGGAGGCGCGGGAAGGTCTGGAGCCGATCGACGTGGTGGTAATGCATGCCATGCCCTTCTTGAAGTATCCGGAACTCAAAGAAGCCGGTGCCCGCCTGGTGGAGCAATGTGCAAACAAATTGATCAAGGCGGGATATGTGGTCGATGAAGTGGTTCAGCTGGGAAAACCGGCCGATGAAATTTTGAAAGTCGCGTCCAAGAAGAAGGTCGATCTGATTGTGACCGGGGCCAAAGGAATGGGTGCGGTCGCCCGGTTCCTGCTCGGGAGCGTGTCGACCAAGGTCGTTCAGCACAGCACCTGCTCGGTTCTTGTGGTTCGATAAGATCGGGACTCTCCTGCGGTGCATCCCTGTGAGCGAAGAAGGCAGCTGTGGCATTTCACCCCGTTCTCCCTCGCAGTAGCGTAGCAAAACGCTGCGTTGGGCGTGTCATTCCTTTCAAAATCCTGGTTCTCCGTCGGCACGGTCCCTGCTGTTCTACTGAACAGCAGGGATCTGCGGGACGCTCAATCGTCGCATGACCTATAGAGCAACGGACCAGAGGTGTGGTTTCAGCGGACGGCATCGGCCGCTGAATGGCTTGCTCCGTCTCGGGGCCCGGTGCCTGCTGCTCGGGTCAGTGCTGGCGACCGTGACGGGCTGCGACAGAGAACCCGTAGCGCCACGACCGGCCGATAAGCCTGCGAACAGGGCCGTTGACGGAATGGTGCAGTTGACTGCCTCTGAGATCGCTCGGGCAGGTATTGAGGTGATGACGGTTAAGAAAGAGCCGTTTATTCTGCATCGCGAATTTCCGGCGACCGTCCATGCCAACGAGAATGAATTGGCGGAAGTTACGACGCTGATCCGGGGCCGGGTGGCGGAGGTGCTGGTCGATGTGGGCAAGGATGTGAAGAAGGGCGAACGGCTGGCTCTGCTCGACAGCACGGATTTGGGCATGGCGGAAGGCGGGTATCTCAAGGCTGCGGCCAGGCAGCACGAAGCGCAACTCGCGCACGAACGAGCGGCCAATCTGCATGAGCATCGGGCCATCAGTCTGGCCGAACTGCAACGCCGGGAGGCGGAGATGAAAACGGCGCAGGCCGATGCGCGGGAGGCGTCCCACCGACTGACCCTGCTTGGCGTGCAGCCCCAGGAAATCCAGCGGCTCGAACGTGAGAGGACCATCCGGTCCGACGTGGCGATCCGGGCGCCCTTCGCTGGCCGGGTGATCATGCGTAATATCACGCGCGGCGAAGTGGTGGAGACCTCGCGGAACTGTTTCACGATCGCCGACCTCTCCGATGTCTGGGTGGTGGCCAACGTGCCGGAAAAGGACGTGCGCTTTATTCGTCCGAAGGACCGGGTTCACGTCATGGTTCCGGCCTATCCGCACGGGCTGTTCTCCGGCGCCGTGACCTACATCAGTGATGTCCTTGACCCATCGACCAGGACAATGCGCGTCCGTGTCACCGTGCTCAATCCCGATCGGACCTTGAAGCCGGAGATGTTCGCCATGGTGCGTGTCTTCGCGTCGCCTCAACCGGAGGCGCTGGCGGTGCCGCTCATGGCCGTGCAGCAGGACGGGACGGGCAAGTTGCTGTTTGTGCGGCAGCCGGACCATCGATTCGAATCCCGCCGGGTTCTCCTGGGAGACGAGCTGGACGGCAAGACTATCGTCCTGGAGGGGCTGCACGAAGGCGAAGAGGTGGTCGTCAAAGGGGCCTTCGCAATCAAGTCGGAGTTCGATATCCACAAAATCGAGCCCACGCCATGATTGCCTCACTATTGGAGTTCTCGCTCCGCCAGTCGATCCTGGTCATCGGATTGGCCTGCATGTTCTCCGTGGCCGGGCTGTTCGCCTTTCAATCCATTCCCATCGATGCGTACCCCGACGTGACCAATGTGCAGGTCCAGGTGTTGACGGAAGCGCCAGGCCTCTCTCCGGTTGAAGTGGAACGCTTCATCACCTATCCGATCGAACTGCAGATGAACGGCCTGCCCGGCCTGACGGAGATCCGCTCGTTGTCCAAGTTCGCGCTCTCCCAGCTGACGGTGGTATTCGAAGACGATGTGGATGTGTACTTTGCCCGCCAGTTGGTGCTGGAGCGGATCATGGTGGTGAAGGAACGGTTGCCCGCGGGTATTGATCCGGTCCTGGCGCCGGTGACGACCGGACTGGGAGAAATCTACCAGTACTATCTCGAAGGCCCGCAAGCCCATGCGACCGATACCGCGCTCGTAGAGGCAGCGCTGACGGATCAGCGGACGGTGCAGGATTGGGTGCTCCGTCCCTTGCTGAAGCGTGTGCCGGGCGTGATCGATGTGAACGGCCTGGGCGGGTTTGTGAAACAGTTCCAAGTGCTGGTCGATCCCGACAAGCTGCGCAAGTACAGCCTGACGCTACACGACATCTATGAGGCGGTGCAGAAGAACAATGCCAATTCCGGCGGCAATGTGCTGGAACGGCATG
>JACCDZ010146273.1_pt1 | contig 107817 bp, 93 predicted proteins | sample 7449551 | NCBI WGS metagenome assembly JACCDZ01 (sample SAMN15323452, study PRJNA562643) | freshwater metagenome | isolation source: river surface water | place: USA:Blue River Watershed | collected 2017-08-18
AATACTACTTAGCTGATCTATCTTCATTTTAGGCATTATCTATCTTTTCTTGGTCGAAAATTCGATAAATTAACCTATTTTTGAAGATATGGTCAGCTTTTTTTATTTTCTGTCATGTAGCAAGATTATCTCTATATATTGAATATGGTTGCGATTCTGGTTCGTCGTATATTACTGGCTTATCAAAAAATAAAGAACAAATATTGAGTACCGTAGTTACATAACCAGCCAATATGAATGCCACGAATTACTCCACTGATATAACACATTAATTCTAATAGAATACCTTGAATACGTATTCGACTTTTTTAATCACCAATTAACAACAATAATAAATAAGCCTAATATTGATACCAATGAGAAACCTCTGCACATAAAAATAAATTAGATAATCTACAACAAATTTATTTGTTAAAGAGATAAAATTAATGTAGAAACATTAAATAATCTTACAATTAATTCTCATTTTACAATATTTTAACCTGAAATAAATTAATGTGCAGAGGTTTCAGTGATCTAATCACCAATAAGGTTATTACCAATCCATTTTGGAGCACAGATATACAAATGATTGAAATAATAATCACATACGCTGTAGGCTACTAATGAAACTATGCGGTTAATGCGAGGTGAATCACCACCATTTAAGTTAGTAAGTAGTGTGGTAAATGGTTAATACAACTAATTAAATAATAGTTAAATTTTTAAAAGCGCCTTTGTTTACGATTCATTTAATTACCCTCTTTATAATCACGCTCTGCATTTTGAGCACATTGTTGTGCTTCAACTAATGTTAACCCATTAAATGTATCGTAAAAACCACCATAAGTTATACCCATGAAGCCCTGATACTCATGGGTCATTTTGTGGTGTATAGTAGCGTCTATAGCTGCTGCCTTTAATACTTCGACAACTTTTTTGGTTGGTAGTATAGTTGCTGATTGTTCTATCATAGCACTGTATGATATCTCACAACGTTGCATTGCTTCGGTTGTTTGGGCGTGTACGGTGATAGATGTAACAGCTAATAATACGAATAATAATCTCTTCATGATATAAATCTTTAATTAAATGAATCTAACACGTTATTTATATTATCACCCCTTTTGAGTTGTTTACCAATACGTTGTATAGAAAATATAATCCACAATAAAAACACAGTTATAAATGCTACACAACCATATAAGAAGTTAAAACAACCAGCTACGTAAGTAGCTACTACTAAATAAATAACAAATGATATATTAAACTCTAGCATAATTAACCCCTATATATTAGTTTAAAAGTATTTGATTATAATAAATACCACCTGTCAATAAGATTAATTTAACTTTCACCTTTTTCCTTTACTTTAATATATAGTTTTATTTTCAGTTACAGCAGTTAAAACACATACTTGTAACTATTAAGAAGTTTAAATTTTATGAACCGCTAAATTTATAAAGCATCAATTTAAATTTATTGATCATAACTCTTTGATATAAGTGTTGTATAATTATTTATATTTTTAACCTCATCATCTATTGCACTAGAGTGAATATCTATTTTAAAAACCATAGCACCTCTCCTTAACGTCTCATAACTCCAGCCATTAATAACAAAATTGTTTTTTCCTGTAATAAAATTTGGAGGCAGCACTCGGCTATTTTCTATTTCCTCAGTATAAATTAGAGAAATTTTATCACCAACGCCTTGAACACTCTTAAATTTGAAAACCAGAGGAATTTGACAAGTAATTATATCACTGCCAAACCAGCTAAGCTGCCCTTGAGAATACATACTAACATCTGATGTAGTTGTTCCTTTTACTCCATCACAAATGCCCATCAATTTTGTCACGTCATCTTTATTTAAAGATGGTGATATAACGCCCAATCCTACTACATAATTTTGCTGATTTAGTTCATTTATAAAAGAAATTGCTATTTGTTCTGACTTTGGTAAAGCATCACTCGTAGAGTTTTTATTAACTTGAAGTATTGATGACTTTTCTTTTTGCTTTGATATTTGGCTATCATTTAAACAACCAGTCAAGAGATAAAAGAGCATCGATAAACATAAAAAATTTTTATTTACGTGCATACATCATCCGATATTATTTTATAAGATTTAGTTGGTTCTTAATAATGACCATATTATATATTATATATTATATATTATATAAACATAAATAAAAACTCCGTTTTTGCGGAGTCAATATATTTTTTATGTGAAATAAAAAAGAGCAAGAATTAATGGGTCGCATTCTAAATTTGGTTGTTATGATTTTAAATTAATCCAACAACAAATATGAACGAGTAAAATTGTGAGTAAAAGTATCTGGTACTAATTTATGATAACCAAAGCTAACTAACGTCTCTATTAACATGTATCTATTTATAGCATCAAATTTACGTTGCAATTGGTTTGTAATTAACTTATCAATCGCATCCTTGGTAATAGAATTTTTATCTACTTTGGTTAATATTTCGGCAATTTCACGAGAACTATATTTTTGTAAAAGTAAAAATATAACGTTTTCTTCTCTTTTGGTTAGAAGCACATTCTTTAATGATATTTTAGTTGTGGTTAGTTGACTTTCATCCGATATTATTGCCGATTCAGTAATATTTTGATGATAAAAAGTTGAAACAATATCTAATTTATCTATTAAGTTAAAGCGTTGCAAATAAACAATTGCGCCAATAGCGTTCTCTGTTCTAGGATTAACAACACAACCAATGGTAAAGCTCGCTATTTTAGCAACTCCATTTTTAGTAATAGGACACAATATTAAACGCTTTACTTTATCGCTAAAAACAGCCCGAAGATGTTTTTCAATTAGCACAAAATCAAAATTTAAGCTTGATCGCTTTAGTATTGTAGCATCATTAAAAACATGACCAACTTCTAATTCACTAAGAGCAATAAAAGAACTACTCGCGTAACAAATTGTTAAGTCAACATTAACAATAAATATCATCTGCCCTTTAATACAACTAAAAAACTGCTGAGTCGCGTGTATAAACTTATCAAATTCAATAACGTCTGAATCCATATAATTATCTTTGTCAATTTATTAATTACCTCAAAGGATCATCGCGATACCTGAGCATATGATGTCGGCATACAAAAAAGTCACACTAAAGATATCATATTAGTGTGGCCATCATGTATATTAATTAATCACGATAATTTCTGCATTAATCAAATCTGCAGTTTTAGTACCACCAACATAGCTGATTGAGGATTGTAAATCTTCCTGAAGTTCAACTAATAAACGCTCCATATTACCTCGGTAATCAATCAAGATTTTTTTACCTTCAACATTTTTGTATTCACCTTTATTATACTGCGATGCCGAACCGTAATATTCTTTATATGCACGAGGCAATGAGCGCCCATCAAGAGTGACTTCAATAATATTACCCGCTGATTGATCATAGCCAGCAAATAAACTACCCGCCATAACCATCGTCGCACCACAAGCAAAAGCCTTGGCAACATCACCATGTTCAACCACGCCACCATCGGCAATCAGTGGTACATCAGCCTCATAAGTATAACTAGCACAATCAAGTACTGTACTTACCATTGGACGATGAAATCCAGTTTTATTTTTAGTAATACAAACTTTGCCCCCAGCAATCCCTGCTTTAAGCGCATCAGCACCCCAAGCATGAATCGCCGCCGCCGCATCACGTGAAGCGATATTACCAACAATTAAAAATGAACTAAAATGATCTTTTACGTATTTAATCATCTTTTCAGCTTTTGGGCACCATGCATTAGCGATATCCAAAGTCATAAATTCTGGTGTAAGTCCTGCCACCTGCAATTGCTTTAGCTGATCAATCGTATCATCATTAACTCCGATACTTATTGATGCAATCAAACCATTTTCTTGCATATGACGCACAAATTCAACTTGATCAACATTAAAACGGTGCATAGTATAAAACCAACCTCTACGAGCCATAAATTCACATGTATCTGCAGAAACTACCGACTTCATATTTGACGGATAAACTGGCATGACAAATTTATGTCCACCAAAAACTACCGAGGTATCACATTCCTTACGACTATTCACCAGAGTATGACGCGGACGCAGATAGACATCCTGATAATTATATTCCCGAGCTACTATATTTTTAAACACTTATATACCCCCCCAAATACCTTTTAAAACTTTTGTTACTTACAAACGCCACAGGATAAAACCACGTGCGCGAATCTCTTCTTTCGGTAGGATTGACTTAACATCCAAAATAACACCACCAGGTTGTACTTTAGCCAATAACTCATCTAAGGATAAAGATTTAAACTCTTTATGCGCAACAGCCACAACTAGTAATGGAACTTGTGGTAAATCAGTAAATGCGGTAAATTTAACACCATATTCGTGTTCTGCATCTGGCGCATCCGCAACTGGATCACAGCAATAAACTTTAGCATTATAATCTTCCAGCTCTTTGATAATATCAACAACCTTGGTATTACGTACATCTGGACAGTCTTCCTTAAAGGTAAAGCCTAAAATTCCAGCTTGGAGCTTAGAGATATCCAAACCATTTTTTAATAACAGTTTAATACCCTTACGAGCCACATAACGCCCCATATTATCATTAATTCTACGTCCTGCCAAAATCACCTGAGGAATATAGCCCATTTGTTCGGCACGATAAGTCAAATAATAAGGATCTACGCCGATACAATGCCCACCAACCAGCCCCGGACGAAATGGCAGAAAATTCCACTTAGTACCTGCAGCCTGCAAGACTTCTTCAGTATCAATTCCCATCCGATCAAAAATAACCGCTAATTCATTCATAAATGCAATATTTAAATCACGTTGTGAATTCTCGATAACTTTGGCCGCCTCAGCAACTTTAATTGAGCTGGCTTTATGTACTCCTGCAGTCACGACTGAAGCATAAACAGCAGCAACAATATCCAACGTCGCTTGATCTTGTCCAGATACAATTTTATGAATAGTTGTAAAACTACGCTCTTTGTCCCCGGGATTAATCCGCTCTGGTGAGAAACCAACAGTAAAATCTTCACCACACCGAAGCCCGGACTCACGTTCCAAAATAGGAACACAAATCTCCTCCGTGACACCAGGATAAACTGTCGATTCGTAAACTACAATATCACCTTTTTTCAATGCTTTGCCAACGGTTTCCGAAGCACGCTCTACTGGAGTCAAATCAGGCACATGAGCATCATCAACTGGAGTCGGAACTGCCACAATATGAAAATCAGCTTTTTTTAAATCATTAATGTCACAAGTATATAAAATATCTGCCGCCGCTAAATCAGCAGAGGTGGTTTCTTCAGTACGATCAATACCTTGTTTTAATTCCAAAATCCGTTGCGGATTAACATCAAAACCAATACACTGCTTTTGTTTACCAAAAGCAACCGCTGCAGGTAATCCCACATAGCCTAATCCGACTAGGGAGACAATTCGATTATGCATTTCTATTTTCTTTCTAACAAATTTAATTTTTATTAAGCGATAAGTACTCACTCAAAGCACTTTTATAATCAGGCATTACATAATATGGCGCAATTTTTGTACTATCTAATATAGCATATTGTGGACGCAAGGCTTTAAACGAATAATCTTTATAACTAATCGGTTTTACTTTATTTACATCTTGTCCACTTTGCCGTAAAATCTCCTGCGTAAACTCAAACCAACTACAAGCTGAGCTACTCACACAATTATAGATTCCATAGTCACTAACTTGCTGTTTAATCAAAGCCTCAATTGCGCGCGCCACATCCAAGGTATGTGTTGGACAAGTAATTTGATCGCTAATAACCGTCCAGCTATCTTTCTCACGCGCCAATCTAAGCATCGTCGTTACAAAATTTCCACCTTTACCCGATGCTCCTGCTATACCAAACAAAGATGAGACACGAAGGATAAAGTATTTATCGGCATAAATCTTAACCGCAATTTCGCCAGCGTATTTAGACAAGCCATAAACATTCAGCGGATTAGGTTGATCATTTTCCAGATAGGCATTAGGATTTGTGCCATCAAAAACATAGTCGGTCGAGATATGAATCAAAATAATATGATTAAGCGTACAAAATTGCGCTAATTGGACAGCAAATGCGCTATTAACTAAAAAGGCTTGCTGCGGATTTGATTCACAACCATCAACATTAGTAGTCGCAATACAATTAATTATATAATCAGCATCCACATAAGAGGCAAACTGCAAACTCACATCCGCAGCGGCAGCATTGATGTCTGCTGAAGTAGAGTTAATTAGTTCATGATTGGGAGCTAAAACTTTACGAAGATCACTACCTAGTTGACCATTACTACCTAAAATTACAATTTTTGCCACTACTGTCCCCGTTTGTCATAGTTTAGATTAATCCAATTTTGATACTCTCCGCTTAGTACATGATTAACCCATTGTTGATTATCCAAATACCATTGAATTGTCTTGCGAATCCCTGTATCAAAATTTTCTTCGGGCTGCCAACCTAGCTCATTTTGAATCTTAGTTGGATCCATTGCATAACGATAATCATGCCCAGCACGATCGCTAACATAGCTGATTTGCTCTAAATATGACCGCCCATCGCTCCGTGGTTGTAACTCATCAAGTAAGCGGCAAATTGTTTGCACGACTTCCAGATTGGTGCGTTCATTATGTCCACCAATGCAATAGCTCTCACCAAGCTGCCCTTTTTCAAAAGCTAATATAATTCCTTTGGCATGATCATCAACATACAGCCAATCGCGGATATTATCGCCTTTGCCATATATCGGCAAATTTTTACCCTGTAATGCATTATTTATTACTAGCGGAATTAATTTCTCCGGAAAATGATATGGACCATAATTATTGGTACAGTTAGTAATCACCACTGGCAAATTATAGGTATGATACCAAGCTCTTACAAGTAAATCACTACTGGCTTTTGATGCCGAATAAGGGCTGCGTGGATCATAAGCAGTATCTTCACGAAAATAACCACTATCACCCAAAGAACCAAATACTTCATCGGTTGAAATATGGACAAATTTAAACTGAAATTTATCCGTTAAACCATTATAATATTCACGAGCACATTCTAGTAAATTGTAGCTACCGACAATATTGGTCATGATAAATTCACCCGGACCACTTATTGAGCGATCGACATGGCTTTCTGCCGCCAAATGCAAGATTCCGACTGGTTGATAGTGTTTAAAAATCCGACTAATATTTTCTTTATCACCAATATCTACTTGTTCAAAACTATAGCGTGGATTATCACTTATTTCTTTAAGAGATTCAAGATTACCCGCATAAGTTAATTTGTCAATATTTACCACGTGATAATCACTATGATTAATTAATTGCCTAACCACTGCAGAACCAATAAATCCCGCACCACCAGTTACTAATAATGTTTTTTTTGTCATAATTCGACCTATTTTTCGTAAATAAAATTAATATCCGCATCTTTAAGTAATGGCTGCTTTTGATCTTTCTCAGATAAGAGCAACTCTCCGATCTCAGGCCATTCAATCCCAATTAGTGGGTCATCATACTTAATACCACGATCGCATTCTGGTGCATATTCTGCAGTAGTTTTATACAAAAATTCAGTATTATCCTGCAGGGTCACAAACCCATGAGCAAATCCCGCTGGAATCCAAAGCATCTGTTTATTAGCTTCACTCAATTCATAACCGACCCATTTACCAAAAGTTGGTGAGCCACGACGAATATCAACTGCCACATCAAAAACCGCACCACTAACACAGCGGACTAATTTCCCTTGTGCTTTAGGATCTAACTGATAATGCAAACCACGCAAAACACCCTTAGCTGATTTTGAATGATTATCCTGAATGAATTCTGGCAAAATTCCATTGGCTTGAAATAATGATTTACGATAGCTTTCCATAAAAAAGCCACGTTCATCGCCAAATACTTTGGGTTTAACCAAGATTACATCTTCAATTGCGGTGCGAATAAATTCCATTATTTAACCAATCTCCGTAAATATTCGGCATAAGTTGACTTACCCATTGTTTTAACTTTTTCACGAATTTGTTCTTTGCTTAACCAACCTTTAAGTAAAGCAATTTCTTCCAAACAGGCAATCTTAATTCCTTGACGATGTTCAACGGTTTGAATAAAATTAGAAGCTTCAAGTAGTGAATCATGAGTTCCAGTATCAAGCCAGGCAAAACCACGCTTCATCGTTACTACATTGAGTTTGCCCTGTTCCAAATAGATTTTATTAAGATCAGTAATTTCCAGCTCACCACGTGCGGAAGGTTTAACTTGTTTGGCATTGGCAACTACATGCTCATCATAAAAATAAAGACCAGTTACCGCAAAATCCGATTTAGGTTGGCTAGGTTTTTCTTCTAAACTAATCGCGCGTTTATTAGCATCAAATTCGACCACTCCATAACGCTCTGGATCAGAGACTTGATAGGCAAACACAGTCGCACCCTCACTCTGTTGTGCTGAGATAAGTAGCTCAGTCATTCCACTACCATAATACATATTATCGCCTAAGATTAAGCACGCAGATGAACCCGCCAAAAATTCTTCACCGATCAGAAAAGCTTGTGCTAAACCATCTGGACTGGCTTGAACTGCATAAGACAACTTAATCCCCCATTGGCTGCCATCACCAAGCAATTGCTCAAAGCGACCAATATCCTGTGGAGTAGAAATAATCAAAATTTCTTGAATTTCAGCTAACATTAGGATTGATAAGGGATAATAAATCATTGGTTTATCATAAACTGGCAATAGCTGCTTAGAAATCACTTGCGTTGCTGGATGTAAACGCGTACCACTACCACCAGCTAAAATAATACCTTTGTATTTACTCATGACTTATCCTTATTAATATACTAATGGCAACGACACTTTTTTACCATCACGAGCAGAAATATATATTGCAATTAAAAACTCTAATGAACGCAATCCTTCACGACCATCAGTTAATGGCGACTCATCACCGCGTAAAGTAGCAATCACATTTGCATAGTATAATGGATGTCCGAACCCATAAACTGAAGTTGTTGCGTAACTAGCATTTAAAATCTCATCATCTTCAGGGCGTTTATCAGCAAATTCCCAATGATCTATCTTATTAACTGCCACACCGCCAATCCGTACCGTTCCTTTTTCACCAATCAAAGTAATTGAACCTTCCAGATTTTTAGGATAGGTTAACATTGAAACATTCATTGTTCCTAAAGCGCCACTGCGATATTTAATTGCCAGAACACCGCTATCTTCAGTTTCAATATTGCGTGCAAGCGTTGCGGTATAGCTTTGTACGGACTCAACTGAACCAACTAACCACTCCATCAAATCGACATAATGTGAAGCCTGATTCATAAATGCGCCACCATCAAATTCCCAAGTACCACGCCATGCATCATGATCATAGTATTCTTGCGGACGAGTCCAAAATACATTACAGGCAACAGAGTAAATTCGCCCAAAACGTCCTTCATCAATAGCTTTCTTCACCATCTGAATCGTTGCATTTTGCCTATTTTGTTTAACCACAAACAATCTAACTCCAGCTTTATCACAAGACTTAACCATTTCAATACCATCAGACATCCTAGTTGCCATTGGTTTCTCGGTCACTACATGATAACCAGCTTCAGCGCACTCAATCGTTTGGGTTGGATGTAATCCACTTGGCGTAGTCAAAATCACCACATCAAAACCACCAGCTTCAAGCATTTTACCTAGTGAAGAATACGCCGTTGCGCCATATTTTTCTGCCGAAGCTAGTGCACGTTCACTAACGATATCACAAACCGCAACTAACTCACACTCTTCTTTATGTTGCTCTAAAGAACCAAAGTGGTTAGCGGAAATCCGACCACAACCGACTAAAGCAAAACGAATTTTACGACCAGTAATTGATTTATATTTACTTAGCATGATTATTCCTAAAGTTTTATTTCCCATAATTATACTATATTCAGCATAGCCTTAAAAGGCAAAAGCCACACTATTAATAGCGTGGCTTTTTATAAAGATGAACAAGGATACTAACCAGAAACTAATGCGTTACAATACATCATTAGTGCTGAAGGTAAAACTCCGATTATAACTAATAACGCTACATTTACTAACAATACTGAACGACTAAGTACACATACATCTGCCATTTCCAAAGTTTTTACTGGTTCTTCAAAGTACATCACTTTAACTACGCGAATATAGTAGAACGCACCGATTAAAGACATGATTACAGCAAATACCGCTACGCCAACATAACCAGAAGCCAATAATGCCGCTAAGATTTTAAATTTGGCATAAAAGCCAACTAATGGAGGAATACCTGCCATAGAGAACATTACTAGCATTACTAGAGCAGCCATTACTGGGTGAGTCTTACTTAAGCCTTTAAGATCATCAAGGCTTTGACATTCAAAATCACCTTTAGACAGCATTGTCAAAATTCCAAATCCAGCTAGAGCAGTTAACGAATAAGTCACCACATAGAATATAGTAGCCGAAACACCATCAACGCTCACTGTCACCAAACCAAGTGCGACAAATCCCATATGCGCAACTGTCGAATAACCCAGCATCCGTTTGATATTAGTTTGCGCAATCGCAATCACATTTCCGAAGAATAATGATAAACATGCAAGAATTAGTAACATAACCGACCAAGCTGGATTTAACAATACCAAGCCACCGATTAAGAAACGAATTACAAACACAACTGCAGCAATTTTAGTCAAGCTACCGATGATAGTAGCAACTGCCAATGGTGAGCCCTCGTATACGTCTGGTACCCACATATGAAATGGAACTAGACCAAGTTTGAATACCAAACCAGCAACAATAAAAACCAACCCAAATGTCATCAAACCTGCATTGGCATCACCAAGAGTCAACATTGAGCGTAAAATATCTTCCAATTGTAAATGTCCACCGGTTGCGCCATAAACAAAAGAAATACCATAAAGCAAGATTCCTGATGCCAACGCACCCAAGATAAAGTACTTCATTGCCGCTTCAGTTGCACGCACATTATCACGATAAAGCGCAATCAGACCATACAAGGCTAATGAGAATAATTCTAAACCTACATACAAAGTTAACATATTATCGGCAGAAATCATCACCATCATACCAAGTACTGAGAATAAGAAAATTGCGTAAAATTCTCCACTCTGGTATTTTTTATCACTAACATAACGTTTAATGTATAGCACAGCAACAAACGAGAACAGATAGGTAAACATCTTAGTTCCCATAGCCAGATTGTCTAAAATAAACATATTGTTGAATGTTAGCTCAGTAACGCCATGATCGATATATTTTTGCAAAGCAAAACAACCAACAAGTGCAATCATTGTTAATACAAGATTAACACCTTTTTGCTTCTCGGAAGTGAAAGCATCAGCCAAGAGCAAAACAATAATCATAAATACCATGAATAATTCTGGTAATACCGGAATCAAATTTGGATAAGTCATCTTTTTTCGCCCCTATGCTTAAATTTTGCTCTGCGCAACTTGATTAATTAAATGACCAACGCTGGCATGCATTTTTGCTACAAACAAGTCTGGATATATACCCATCACCAATACAGCAACCGCTAATAATGCTAAAATCAGAAATTCACGTTTACTGACATCATTCATTTCTGCCACATGTGAATTTGCTACTGCCCCAAAGACTACTCGTTTGTACATCCATAACGTATATCCAGCGCCTAAGATTAAAGTTACTCCAGCTAAGATAGCCGCGATAAAATTAGTCTGAACTGCACCCATAATCACCATAAATTCACCGACAAACCCTGATGTTCCGGGTAATCCTGAATTAGCCATTGAAAATAACATAAAAAAAGCTGCAAATACCGGCATTTTATTTACCACACCGCCATAATCTGCAATATTCCGTGAGTGAACACGATCATACATTACACCAATACAGAAGAACATTGCCGCAGACACAAAACCATGCGAAATCATTTGCGTAATCGCGCCTTCCAATGCCCAAGTATTTAAGTTAGCCCCAACAAAAAGGAAACAACCCAATGTTACAAATCCCATATGAGAAATTGAGGAATAAGCCACTAATTTCTTCATATCTTTTTGGACTAATGCCACTAAACCAATATACACAATTGCAATCAGCGACAATACCACCATTACTCCAGCTAATTCACGCGAAGCATCCGGTACAATTGGTAAAATAAAGCGCAAGAAACCATATCCACCTATTTTCAGTGTAATCGCTGCCAGTACCATCGAACCGCCAGTTGGCGCTTCTGGATGGGCATCTGGTAACCAAGTATGTAATGGCCACATCGGAACTTTAACCGCGAAAGATAAAAAGAACGCAATAAAAATCAGAATTTGTACGCCCATCGTTAATGGCAGATTATAGTAATCAAAAATTTCAAAACTACCTTTAGCTTGGTTATACAGATAAATTAATGCCACTAGCATCAACAGCGAACCAATTAAGGTATATAAGAAAAACTTGATCGCTGCATAAACACGATTAGTACTACCCCACACCCCGATAATTAAATACATCGGAATCAGCATAGCTTCAAAGAACACATAAAATAAAACTGCATCTAGTGCACAGAAAGAACCGCTAATAAAACCGGTCATCATTAAAAACATTGCATTATATAGCGCAACTTTTTGCTTGATAACTTTAAAACCAGCCAATACTACTAGTACCGTAATGAAATTATTTAACATTACAAACGGCATTGAAATACCATCAACCGCTAAGTGATAATTAATATTCAAACTTGGCACCCAAGCATAATTTTCACTAAACTGCATCGCAGTTTGCTGTGGATCAAAAGTTTGGAATACTATTAGTGAAAACACTAATGCAATTACCGAACCCAACAACGCCACATAGCGCGCCATACAATCATTTTTATTAAACGCTAAGGTAATGAAACCAAAAACTATTGGCGTCCATATTGTTAAACTTAATAAATAGCTCATCATTCTCTTTTCACCCTTAGTGTAGAATTAAACCGGTACAGAATGTTAACAAGATCAGCACACCTAAAACCATATAGGTAGCAGCACTATTAACATATCCAGTTTGTGCCCGACGGAAAATCTTGGCAAATACAGCAATAACTCTTGCTGAACCATTAACAATCAAACCATCAATTAACAATATATCTCCGATTGACCATAATATCTTACCGAGACCGCGGCCAATTGGAGCCAAGATATTGATAAACAAATCATCCATGAAATATTTGCGTTCCATTACAAAAATTACAGGCTTAAAGATAGTCTTAATCACGGCAACAAAAGCTGGAGATTTATGAGCAATAAATGCTGCAATAATCCCTGCCAACGCTAAGTATACTGGCGGTTGATGTAAACTATGTGCCATCATTGCAATTGGAGATATTGGATCTTTAACAATTTCTTCAGCAAAGAACTGTGCGTTATAAATTGCGCCATTGAAAAACTCACCTGGAACAAATTTATCAAAAGCCAACCAACCTATAATCACGGATGGAATTGCTAATAGTACTAATGGCAACGTTATAACCCATGGTGATTCTTTAGGCTCACTATGTCCATGCCCACCGTGATCGTCGTGGCTATCGTGTCCATGATCGTCATGATGAATTTCACGGAAACGCTCTTTACCGTGGAAAGTCATAAATAACTGACGGAAGCTATAGCATGCAGTTACAAATACTGCAGCATAAACACAGAATACTACAAACGAACTACCAAACATATGATGCTCATGCGCATTCGATGCTGCATCCAATATCATATCCTTAGAGAAGAAGCCAGCAAAAGGAGGAATACCTGACAATGCAAGATTACCAATGATAGTTACTACGTATGTGATTGGCATATACTTCCACAAGCCACCCATTTTACGCATATCTTGTTCGTGATGCATAGCAACAATCACTGAACCAGCAGCTAAGAATAACAGTGCTTTAAAGAAAGCATGTGTCATTAGGTGGAAGATACCAACTGAGTACGCACCACATCCTAGCGCAACCGCCATATAACCAAGTTGAGATAATGTTGAATACGCCACAACCCGTTTAATATCGTTTTGAATTAAGCCGAGTAGTCCGAGGAATAAGGCGTTAATTGCACCAATAATTGCGATAAACGACAATGCAGTTTCTGACATATTATACATTGGTGATAAACGTGCTACCATAAAGATACCAGCAGTAACCATCGTTGCAGCGTGAATCAATGCTGAAATTGGTGTCGGACCTTCCATTGAATCTGGTAGCCAAACATGTAAAGGAAACTGTGCCGATTTACCCATTGCACCAACAAAGAGCAATAAGCAAATAACGGTAATCGCGTTCCAGCCAGTATTTAAGAATGTTACACCAGAAATCTCGTGTAATTTAGCAAATACCTCAGCGTAATTCAATGTACCAAAATAAGCTAAAACTAAACCGATTCCCAATAAGAAACCTAAGTCACCGATCCGGTTAATCAAGAACGCTTTTAAGTTGGCAAAGGTTGCTGATTCACGTTGAAAGTAAAAACCAATCAGTAAATAAGAAACCAGACCAACACCTTCCCAGCCAAAGAATAACTGGATGAAGTTATTTGCCATTACTAGCATAATCATCATAAAGGTAAATAATGAGATATAGCTGAAGAAACGCTCATAACCCTCTTCGTGTTCCATGTACCCGATAGTATAAATATGCACCATTAATGATACAGAAGTTACAATAGTCAACATTGTTGCAGTTAAGCTATCAACCAAAATTCCTACTGAATATGATTGACTACCAACGGTTAACCAAGTGTATAGCGGACCATCATAAGTTAAACCACCATTAAGAACCTTGTTCAATAAACAATAAGAACCAATAGTTGAAATTAACACCCCTAAAATAGTCAATGAATGACTAATTTTTTTCCCTAGCGCAAAGCCGAATAAACCAACGATCGTTGAGGCAAGCAAGGGCGATAAAATAATCGTTAAATATAAATTCATTTCAGTCATAGCTGTCCCCTGTTAGCCTTTAAGTTGATCCATGTCTTGCACATTGATAGATCTCAAATTACGGAATAAGATAATCAATATTGCTAAACCAATTGCCGCCTCTGCTGCTGCTACCGTTAAAGTAAAAAATACAAAAATTTGCCCGGCAACATTGTGTAAAAAAGACGAAAAGGTAATAAAGTTAAAATTAACCGCTAAGAGCATCAGTTCAATCGACATCAAGACTACAATGATATTTTTACGGTTAAGGAAAATACCCATCACCGACAAGGCAAACAGGACTGCAGATAAAACTAAATAATGAGTCATTCCAATCATTGTGCATCTCCTTTATCTTCCACTTCGGCATCCATTTTAACCATGGTAAAGCGGGTTCTACTATCAGTTGCCACCTGTTTATTGATATTTTGATATTTGGCAGCCTTTTCTGATTTACGCAAGGTTAAGGCAACCGCGACAACTAAACCAAGTAATAAAACCATAGAAGCTAACTCAACCGGATATGAGTATTGGGTATACAGTACCCACCCCAGCTTATTGGAGTTGCTGATATTAGTTGCTGGATCGCTATTTGCTGCCATTGTCACCAGTGGATTTTTTAGTACCACAAGTAGCATCTCAATTAGCACAACTACACCAAGAACCAGAGCAAGTGGAAAGTTTTTCCAAAATCCTTTGCGAATTGCTTCAAGATCAACATCCAGCATCATTACCACGAAGAGGAACAATACCATTACAGCGCCTACATAGACTAAAATCAGAGTTAAAGCCAAAAATTCGGCCCCTAATATCATCCATAGGCAGCTGGCATTAATAAATGCCAATACCAAAAATAGTGCTGCATGCACTGGATTTTTGGCTGTGATCACTCGCAAACCACTTATTAGTAGTATTGCGGAAAACACATAAAATAAAACGCTAGTTACATCCATTGTACAACCTCTTATCAGCGATATTTATGATCTGCTTCTTTAGATTTGGCAATAACACTTTCGTAGTGATCACCAATAGCTAAGAGCATTTCTTTAGTGTAAAATAAATCCCCGCGTTTTTCGCCATGATACTCATGGATCGGAGTTTCAACAATTGCATCTACCGGGCAAGCTTCTTCACAAAAGCCGCAGAAAATACATTTGGTCAAATCTATATCATAGCGGGTTGTACGGCGAGTGCCATCATCACGCTCATGAATATCAATGGTAATTGCTAATGCCGGGCATACTGCCTCACACAATTTACAACCGATACAACGTTCTTCCCCATTAGGATAACGACGCAACGCATGCAAAGCACGGAAACGTGGTGATAACGGAGTTTTTTCTTCCGGGTAAAAAATGGTCGGCTTTGGTCGCAACATTACGCGCCAAGTAACCGCCATTCCTTTGAACAACTCAGTTAAAAAGAAGGTCTTAAAAAATCTTTTCATTGCATGTATCCTTATTGCCAAATACTAAGCGGGGAGACCATCCACGCGCCAAGCACAAAAATCCACACCAAAGTAATCGGTAAGAATACTTTCCAACCCAAACGCATGATTTGATCATAACGATAACGCGGAAATGTCGCACGATACCAAATAAAACCAAATAGTAAGATTAATACTTTCACCACAAGCCATGCCATAGAGTGCTGCCCCAAAACACCCCAACTTTGTGGGAATGGAGATAGCCAACCACCTAAGAACATAATCACGGTTAAAGCGGATACCAAAATCATACTAGCATATTCAGCAAGCATAAATAATGCAAATGGTGTACCTGAATACTCAACATGGAAACCAGCAACAATTTCTGATTCACCTTCACAAACGTCAAATGGAGCGCGATTGGTTTCGGCAACACCTGAAATCAAGTAAATCAAAAACATCGGAAATAAAGGAATCCAATTCCACGATAAAATTGAACCTGCTAAACGTCCACCAGCTTGACTATTTACGATATCAATGAAATTTAGGCTGCCCGAAATCATTATCACTCCAAGCAGTGCAAAGCCCATAGCTAGCTCATAAGAAATCATTTGTGCTGTTGCACGAATACCACCCAAAAAAGAATATTTAGAATTTCCAGCCCATCCAGCCAAGATAATTCCATAGATTCCTAATGAACCAATTGCGGTAACATATAGAACACCAGCATTAACATTGGTAAAATAAAGCTCAGGGCTGAAGGGAACAACTGCCCAAGTTGCCAAAGCACAAATCAAGATAACCGCAGGAGCTAAGAAAAACACGGCTTTCGAAGCTTTAGCTGGAATAATAATCTCTTTAAAGACAAATTTCAGCAAATCAGCAAAAGGCTGTAACACCCCTTGCGGCCCAACTCGATTGGCACCAATCCGTGCATGCATGAAACCTAAAATCCGGCGTTCAGCCAGAGTAACATATGCCACGACCAATGTTAGCGGTACAATAACAATAACTGCTTTAATTAGGTACCATACAGCATAGCCTAAATCCTGACCTAAATAATGTTGTAATAAATCCATCATTTTGACTACCCTTACTACGCGTTAATTTCAATAGCATCATAGCTACCGGCAAAATTAATGCTACTATGATTTTTTGCTAGTAACACAACATCACTGGCCATCGCCTCAGACACTGCAATATTATATTTATTCTGCGCGTGTGACTGTTTAACTACGACTTCATTACCATCAACCAGATTCAGTTTATTTGCCAATTCACGGCTTAAGGTTAACACTGGTAATTTTGCCCATGCCGTTTGCTGCAACGAAATAGCACGACGAACAATGCTATCACCAGAATAAATACCCGTAATTCCAAAGCGAATCAAGCCAGATATTATTGGTAAATCAACTGTAAATGAATCAAATTTAGTACTGTTACTCAGATAACTACTGGTATCTTGTAATCCAGCTAACTCAGAACGGACATCTTCAATGCTGTCTTGTTCAAAACCATCCAAATTAAATTTATTTGCCAATACTCGAATAACTTTCCATGCTGGTTTTGCATCGCCAAGTGGACGAGTTACTCCGTTAAACGTTTGCCACGTTCCTTGCATATTAACATAAGAACCCGCAGTTTCCGTATATGGAGTAACTGGTAAGACTACATCAGCATATTGCAACATATCTTCGTTAGTGTAAGCCGACATAACAATGACTGTCTCAGCCTTATTAAGTGCAGCCAATGCCAATTGAGTATTATACGCATCGCGTTCCAGCTCAGTATTTAACAATACATAAGCTTTACGTTGATTTTCTAACATTTGGCGAGCATTAAGACCTTTAGTAAAGTATCCATTAAATGCAGCACGATATGGTGTAAAACCAACCAATTGAGCACCTAACTCATTGGCAAGATTTGGTAAAATACCACTCTTTCCACCAACTGCAGCGGCAATCTCATTACTCAAAGCTAATAACTGAGCATAGTCAGCTAAAGAACGAGCTATTCTACCTAAGACAATATGCCCCTTATGTTTAAATAAACTTTCAGCAATGACTTGAGTTTGTTCACAAATTTCTACTTTAGTTAAATCAATTGAACTATTCTTACCACTTAATTTACATACTGCCTTTAAAATTTTACCTAAAACCAAGACAAACTTACGTGGATCAACAGTTATTTGTGAACTTAATTTGATTTTAACATCTTCTTGTTTCAAACTGAGCAAATGTATTTCACTGTCATGTTTTGCAGCTTGGCGTAAGCGCTGTGTCAATAAAGGTTGTTCTTCACGAAGCATACTACCAACAACTAGAATTGATTTATTAGCTACAAACTCAACTATACTACTACCAAGGTAATTAACACCCTCTTGTTTACCATCAGCACTAAAATCCTGTTGATCTAGGCGGTAATCAAGATTATTAACCCCAATACCACGCATCATTTTTTGTAATAAATGTAATTCTTCGGTAGTTGAAATTGCTGAAGCTAATACGCCAATTGCATCACTGCCATGATCCATTTTGACACCATTGATACTTTTTGCCGCGTAATTAAGAGCAGTTTCCCAATCAACTTTAATCCATTTACCATCTTGCTTAATCATCGGCTCAGTCACACGTTCTTCATGATACAAACCTTCATAACTAAAGCGGTCGCGATCAGATAGCCAGCATTCGTTTAATGCCTCATTTTCCAATGGTAATACACGAACCACTTTGTGGTACTTGTCAATATGCACCTGAATATTACTACCCAAAGCATCATGTGGTGATATTGATTTACGACGCGACAACTCCCATGAACGCGCAGTATCTCTAAATGGTTTAGAAGTTAGTGCACCAACTGGACAAATATCAATAATGTTGCCAGATAATTCACTATCAACTGTTTTACCAATGAAAGGCATTACTTCGACGTGATTATTGCGATAGCTCATGCCTAACTCTTGGAAACCTGCAATCTCATCAGTAAAACGTACACACCGTGAACAATGGATACAACGAGTCATAGTTGTTTTTACTAATGGTCCTAAATCTTTATCAGTAACTGCACGCTTATCTTCTTCAAAACGGCTTGCTCCACGACCGTAACCAACTGCTAAATCTTGTAATTGGCACTCACCACCCTGATCACAAATTGGGCAATCCAGAGGATGATTAATCAATAAAAATTCCATCACACCTTGTTGTGCCTCAACTGCCATTTTAGAGCAAGTATGCACCTTCATACCTTCAGTAATTGGTGTTGCACATGCTGGTGCTGGACCCCGTGCTTTTTCAACTTCAACCAAGCACATCCGACAATTTGCGGCAATCGATAGTTTCTTATGGTAACAAAAGTGTGGAATATATTTTCCTTCTTGTAGCGCTACCTCAAGTATCGTTGAACCTGGCTTGGCACTGACGCTCTTACCGTCTAATTCAAATTCAATCATTATTACTTTTTCCTGTTAATATAATTAGCACCAGCGGTGATTTACCAGACATTTTCCATGTTCGATATGATACTCAAACTCATGTCTGAAATGTTTGGTAAAGCTTCGTACAGGAAATACCGCGGCATCAGATAAAGCGCAAATTGTACGCCCAGCCATTTGATTACCAATACTATCCAATAATTCCAGATCGCCAGCTCGTCCATGACCAGTTTCAATTCGGTGAACAATTTGATATAACCAGCCAGTACCCTCACGACAAGGAGTACATTGCCCACAGCTCTCTTCATGATAGAAATAAGATAAACGCTCCAATGCTTTTACCATACAGACATCTTCATCCATCACAATTACCGCACCAGAACCAAGCATTGAGCCAGCTTTAGCAATCGAATCATAATCCATTGTACATTCCATCATGATATCCGCGGGTAATACAGGGGCAGAAGAACCACCAGGGATAACTGCTTTTAATTTTTTACCACCACGCATACCACCAGCCATCTCTAGTAATTTACTAAATGGAGTACCGAGCGGAACTTCAAAATTCCCTGGACGCTCTACATGACCAGATACTGAGAAAAGCTTAGTACCGCCATTGTTTGGAATACCCTGATCCATGAAGGTTTGTCCACCATCGCGTAAAATAAAAGGGACTGAAGCCAATGATTCAGTGTTATTAATTGTTGTCGGTTTACCATATAGACCATGCCCAGCTGGAAATGGTGGTTTAAACCGGGGCTGACCTTTGCGACCTTCAACTGAACTTAACAAAGCTGTTTCGTCACCACAAATATAAGCGCCATAACCATGGTGGGCATGTAATTCAAAATCGAAACCAGAACCTAAGATATTATTACCTAATAGATTTGCAGCACGCGCTTCTGCTAATGCCGTTTCAAATTTTTGGTAAATCTCAAAAATCTCACCATGGATATAATTATAACCAGCAGACGCACCAATTGAGTAGCCCGCAATAATCATTCCTTCAATCACTGCATGCGGATTAAAGTTTAGAATATCACGATCTTTAAACGTACCTGGCTCACCTTCATCACTATTACACATAATATATTTTTGACCTGGCATGGTACGGGGCATGAAGCTCCACTTCAATCCAGTTGGAAAGCCTGCACCACCACGGCCACGTAACCCAGAAGTTTTCATTTCATTAATTACGTCTTCAGGCGTGACTTTGTCCGCCAAAATCCTTTTTAATGCCTGATATCCACCACGTTTAAGATAGTTGTCTAAATTCCAACAATCAGGGTTAGCAGTATCAACATCAGCAAAAATTACACCTTTTTGATAAATTGCCATTATACCAACTCCGCTAACTGTTTATCAATCGCTTCAGATGTCATAAAGCTACACATCTTGTGATTGTTTAATAATAGTACCGGGGCATCACCGCATGCACCTAGGCACTCAGCCTCAATGACCGTAAATTTACCATCGGCGCTAGTTCCACCTAATTTGTCAATATTCAATTTTTCCAATAAATACTCTACCGTATTAACCCCACCACGCAATGCGCAGGGCAAATTAGTACATACAGCTAATTTATATTTACCTACTGGTTTTAAATTATACATACCATAAAATGTTGCAACTTCCATCGCCTGTGTCGCTGGAATTTGTACGTAATCCGCAACATAGGCAATAGTATCAGTTGACAACCAACCAAGCTCGGTTTGAGCAATTCTCAATGCTGACATAATTGCGCTACGGCGACGCTCTGCCGGATATTTGGCTAATTCAACATCAATTTGTTTTAATGATTCAAGCGATAACATTATCTATCTACCTCACCGAATACAATATCTTGCGTTCCAATAATTGCTACCACATCGGCAATCATATGCCCGCGGCTCATTTCATCTAAAGCTGCCAAATGTGCATAACCTGGGGCTTTAATTTTTAAACGATAAGGTTTATTTGCCCCATCTGAAACCATATAAACTCCAAATTCACCTTTAGGATGCTCTACTGCAGCATAAACCTCACCTTCAGGAACTCTCATCCCTTCGGTAAATAATTTAAAGTGGTGAATTAAATCTTCCATTCCATGTTTCATTTTTTCACGACTTGGAGGTGCAACTTTATGATCATCCGTAATTACTGGACCATGGTTATCTCTAAGCCAAGCTACACATTGTTTAATAATTTTATTAGATTCGCGCATCTCAGCAACACGTACCAAATAACGATCATAGCAATCGCCACCTTTACCAACTGGAATATCAAAATCCATTTTAGCGTACACATCATAGGGTTGTTTTTTGCGTAAATCCCAAGCAACACCTGATCCGCGTAACATTGGACCTGAGAAGCCTAAATTAAGCGCGCGCTCTTCAGTTACCACACCAATATCAACCGTTCTTTGTTTCCAAATCCGATTATCCGTAATAAGCGTTTCATATTCATCAACACAGTTATCAAAGCGTTTGGCAAAATCAGCAATAAAATCCAATAAGCTACCCTGACGGGTTTTATTTCGTGCTGCCAATTGCTTTTTAGTTCTAATTTTTGATTCTGTATATTGTGGCATGGTTTCAGGCAAATCACGATATACACCACCTGGACGAAAATACGCTGCATGCATCCGCGCACCAGAAACAGCTTCATAGCAGTCCATTAGGTCTTCACGCTCACGGAAAGCATACAAAAACACCGCCATCGCACCAATATCCAGCGCATGTGCACCAATCCACATTAAGTGATTTAAAATACGAGTAATTTCTGCAAACATCACACGGATATATTGTGCACGCTCAGGGACATCTACACCAGTTAAGCGCTCGACTGCAAGACAATATGCGTGTTCATTACACATCATAGATACATAATCCAAACGATCCATATATGGCAACGCTTGCAAATAAGTTTTATGCTCAGCTAATTTTTCAGTTCCGCGATGTAATAAACCAATATGTGGATCTGCACGCTGAATCACTTCACCATCAAGTTCCAAAACTAAACGCAATACACCATGAGCCGATGGATGTTGAGGTCCAAAGTTCAGGGTGTAGTTCTTAATTTCTGCCACCGTAGTGCTCCTCACGAATAGTGCGCGGTGTAATTTCACGCGGTTCAATAGTAACTGGCTGGTAAATTACGCGTTTTTGTTCTTCGTCATAACGCATTTCCATATAACCAGATAAAGGGAAGTCTTTTCTGAATGGATGCCCGATAAATCCATAGTCAGTTAAAATTCGACGTAGATCCGGGTGCCCATCAAAGATAATCCCGTACATATCAAAAGCTTCACGCTCAAACCAATTCACAGAGCTCCAGATATCCAAAACCGATGGCACAACTGGCAATTCATTATTTGTCGCAAAGCATTTAACTCTAACCCGCCAGTTATGTTTAACCGATAACAAATGGTACACCACTGCAAATCTTAAAGAGTCAGCAGGTTTTTCATCTTGCTGATCTTTGTAAGTTAAATAATCAACACCACAAACGTCTTGGCACTGTGCAAATGCCAAGGTTTCATCTTTAGCAAGTTTAGTCATTAATTCAATTAGCCGCTCAGGGGCAACTTCAAGAGTAATTTCTTGATCTTTAAACTTGTAGAGATTCGCATAAATATCTCCAACAGCTTCTTTAAGAGCTAATTCAAGTTGTTCTATTTTTCTCATCAGGCACTCTTTCTTGCAATGGTTGATTCGCGGCGAATCTTATTTTGCAATTGAATAATGCTGTACATCAACGCTTCAGCAGCGGGCGGACAGCCCGGTACATAAATATCAACTGGTACAATACGGTCACAGCCACGTACTACAGAGTAAGAGTAGTGATAATAACCACCACCATTAGCACATGATCCCATTGAAATCACCCAGCGAGGCTCAGGCATTTGATCGTAAACTTTACGTAATGCTGGCGCCATTTTATTGCATAATGTACCTGCCACAATCATTACATCAGATTGACGTGGTGACGGACGAAAGACCGCTCCAAAGCGATCCAAATCATAACGCGCCGCACCAATATGCATCATTTCAACGGCACAGCAAGCCAAACCAAATGTCATTGGCCATAAAGACCCCGTACGCGCCCAGTTAATCAGCTTATCAGCTGTGGTGGTAACAAAGCCTTCTTTTAATACGCCATCTATTCCCACTCTAGCGCTCCTTTTTTCCAAACATAAATAAATCCAGCAATTAAAATGGCCAGAAAGATTGACATCACAATAAACCCATACATACCCAAGGCTTTAAACACTAACGCCCAAGGAAGTAAAAAGGCAATTTCCAGATCGAATAAGATGAAAAGAATCGCAATTAAATAATAGCGAACATCAAATTTAACCCGAGCATCTTCAAATGCCTCAAAACCACACTCATAGGGAGAATTTTTTTGGATATCTGGTTTATGACGCCCCAAGACGCGTCCAGCAATCATCATTGCCGTTCCCATCAAGCAAGCCAATAACATAAAAAATAAAATCGGGAAATATAAACTTGCAACCATAAAACGTCCTCAAAAAACTCTAAAATGGTGCCGACGACGGGACTCGAACCCACACAGTCTCACGACCACTACCACCTCAAGGTAGCGTGTATACCAATTTCACCACGTCGGCAATAAACTTTCTTTACTCAGGAATTTGATTTCCAGATTTTTTAGCTGGAGCACTTGCATTTGCAGCTGGAGCAGACTGGCTGGCAACTGGCTTACTAGCAACTGCTTTACCATTCATGCTATTCATATTTGCCATAACACCTAAATCACCAACTTTGCCCTTACTTGAAGTAACTACCAAAGTTAGTGTTGCAGCAAAAAACACTGCTGCACAAATTGCTGTTGCACGACTCAAAAAATTGGCAGAACCTGAAGCTCCGAACAGTGAAGATGAACCTCCAGAACCAAAAGTAGCACCAGCATCCGCGCCCTTACCTTGCTGCAATAGCACCAAAATAACAATCGCAACCGCCGAAACAATCATTACAATCCACAAAAGGGTATTTAAGATTTCCATAAAACTCACAAATCAATAAAATTTTTTAAATCAACAACTTAGCAACTATATTTGCTCACAGATAGCTGTAAAGTCAGCCACTTTAAGCGACGCTCCGCCTACTAATACACCGCCAACACTAGGAATATTCAGGATTTCACCCGCATTCTGACTAGTAACGCTACCGCCGTACAAAAGAGTTATTTTAGCATAAGAGAAGCGTTTTTGCATATAGCGATTGATAAAAGCGATCACTTCGGCAATTTGCTCAAGGGTTGCAACCTTACCAGTTCCGATCGACCAGCATGGCTCATATGCGATTATAATTTCCTTCATTTGCTCAATTTCTTCCAGACCAGAGAGCTGTAACTCGACAAATTGCAGATAACTGCCATCTTCGCGAGCGCTAAGTGGTTCACCTACGCATAAAATCGGTACTAGATTACTATCAAATGCATTGCGTACTTTATGGATCAAAATTGCGCCGTTTTCACCCATTAACGTCCGACGCTCAGAATGACCAATGATTACGTAATCAACCCCCGCATCTTTAAGCATAGTTCCATTGATTTTACCCGTATAAGCACCGCAGTTACGATAGTGACTCAAATCCTGTGCCGCAATCTTAATGTGTGAGTTAACTAAAAGTTTTTGTTTAGCCCAAACAATATATAGATAAGGTAGCGCAAGAATTACATTCGGCTTATTCGTCTCGGGTAAATGGGCATAGTATCCCAAATCAGCATTGACTTTCGACAACTCTCCATTCATCTTCCAGTTGGCGACAATTAACTTCTCCATGCGTCTAATCTCCGATAAACGTTATTCAGCGTGATTTTAGCATAGTTATTATCCACACAATTTGCTTTTAACAACTCAACTCAATGTCCACAGATGTGATCGTAATTGATATTACCAGAACCGGATTGCTGTACCGTGGATAGGCGCTGAACTTACTTGACTATCGATTATGTTGAATTGCACAGGTTGGTTATAAACTCCTCCAGGTGAACTTGGATCATTATATGTTTTTCCATCATTGATAAGTTGAAACGAAAATCCCGGCATGTCAAATTGCCTTAGGCTAAAGCGGTCAGTTTGATCTGCTCCCCAGTCAGATATCGCTTTGATATGGAATGAATTATGCAAATTAGATTGATCAGTAAACATCAAATCATCATCTGTTTCATAGCTAGAATCTTCACGCATCCAAAAATGAATAGTATGGCAAGTTCCATGAGATAATGCAAACTTATAGCTATCGTCACCGATAACATCTGCTTGGTAGTGATAGTTTAGCTGGAAGTTAAAATCCGTTGATTTAGTATAATTACACACAACAGCACTTGAATCGAATGTAGCAAAGCTTTTAGCAGCAGCCAGAATCATAAAAAGAGAATAGATTAATTTAGTTGTTTTCATTAGAGAGCCTCAGAATAAAGTAAGTCTTAAATAAATCTACTTTTAGCATCAAAAATGAATATCGGTGAAAGAGATAAACTAAACAACCGCCTAAAATCTATATTTGAGCTAAAAGCAAATAGACACTAGGAGTCATTAGTCTGAGTGACGGTTAAAGGAAAACTCCATTTCCTGCCGATATATTATCATCTCTAAAAGCTCTCAGTCAAGCAGGAACCGCAGTTTGCATGAAACTTAATAATCGTAGTAACTTATTGCTATAATAATGGTGTCAGCAAAAATATTATTTGATTTTAAATTATCTGCTAAAAGTTATGTTACCTAAGTCAAATTATAAAACCTAAAAATATTCTAATGGATTACTCTATGCAAAATAATATGTTGTTCGAAATGTTTCCTTTAATTGCTTTTTTTGCGGTTTACTACTTTACTAAAAATATCTTTACCGCAACTTTAGTTTGTATTATTGCCAGCTGGATTCAACTTGGTTTATATCAGATCATATATAAAAAAATTGGTAAAAATACTTGGATTAGTACTATTTTAATTACAGTTTTTGGTGGTTTGACTGTTGCGCTGCACAATAAAACCTTCGTTATGCTAAAGCCCACAATGCTATACTGGATATTTGGAGTAACTCTTTTCATCTCCGCCAAGATGGGCAAAAATGGTATCAAGTTATTATTAAAAGAACAACTTGAGCTTGAAGATAGAATCTGGAATCAAATTAATTTAATGTGGGTTGGATTCTTCTTTGCTATGGGAATTCTAAATCTTCTAATTGCCTTTAATTTTAGTGAAGCTGATTGGGTTAACTTTAAAGTATTTGGTGGTTTTGGACTAATGTTGGTCTGGACTTTACTGACTGGTCTTTATGTTTATGCAAAGTCTAAAGGGAAAATAAATAATGGATAATACAAAGTTAAGTACGGAGTTTCAAAAACTCGACGTTGATTACCTCTATCACTTGGGTTTAGATACCACAATGGATCTAAAAGCACAATTTGGAGGAATTAAACATGTAGTTTTTACACGTTCATTTGCATCATCAGATCAAATCAGTAACTTGCTGACTAGTCAGTTTTATGGCATTAATGATATAAAAATTCATTGCGAGGTTATTGCAAAAGACGAACGTTACCACCTACATAAAGTAGCGCATACGCTGGTAGTATCTCACGGTGTCGGATTTCCTTCAATGCTAATTTGTCTAAATGAAATTACTAAATTACTCTTCCATGCTGGTGCTACTGATTTTAATTTTTATCGAGTTGGTCCTGCAGGAGGAGTCGGGATTAGTGAGAATAAAGTGATTATTGCTAGCGAAGCATTATCTCCAGAATTGAAACCCGAATGGAAAAACATTGAATTTGGCGAGTATTATTCGTATTCAACTCAGATGAAACCAGATCTGACTAACAAATTAATAGATGCGAATAAAGACAATGGCAGCATTATAAATGGTAAGGTTTTGTCATCAGCTAATTTCTATGAAGGACAAGCTCGTTTAAACGGTGCAATTGCACCTTCATTTAACAAAGTACAGCGTGATGCTTACCTACAACAAGCTCACGAAGCGGGTGTCAGAGCAATTGATATGGAATCAGCTTGTTTTACTGCATTTTGTAAAAATATGGACATCCCTGCTACAATGATTTTACCTATCATTGTAGATAGATTATGCGACAATGATCAAGAGCCTGTAATCACTGCAGACCAAACCAGAGTATCCCCTATTATGGTTACTGCCAGCAAAATACTCTCTAATTTACTAATTACGACTTTGTAACCAAGAGGTCATCTAATGAAAATTAATCCTATTCTAGAAAATAATCCAGAAAAACATTTATATCTTTTTGATATTGAACTAAATCAGCAGACATTGGAGCAATTTAGCGGCATAAATTATGTAATAATGCAAGGAAGCAGCAAGCGTTCCGAAGTTTTGGCTCGTAAATTAGCCGACAAAATTTTAAAAGTTGATTCTCGTTTTTTCAAACCAGTAAACTTAGTAAATACTAGCGACTATGCAGTGTATCGAGTAGGAAATATTTTATCCGTTTCACATGGTATGGGTAATGTTACTATTGATGCCCTACTACATGCAGTTACAAAATTACTCTATTACGCAGGTAGCCATGATGTGGAATATATTCGGGTTGGTACCTCGGGCGGTATTGGAGTTGAGCCGGGGACAGTAGTAGTTACTAAAAATGCTTACATGCCTAATTTGGCACCCTACTATACTACTTATGAATTAGGTCAACGAATTGATACTCCGACTAACCTTGACCATAAGTTAGTTGAACGGATTTTGGCCGCTCAACCAGATGATTTACCATTTCCAATAATTAGTGGTAATAGCATCGCTGCTGATGATTTTTACCTTGGGCAATGCCGCTATGACGGAGCAATGCCTGCACGTAAAGATCGTGCATGGCGTGACGAGTTTTTCCAAAAAGTTCACGCATTAGATATTCGTAACTTTGAAATGGAGTCAAGTGCAATGGGTGCATTTTGTAACCGTGCTGAAATTCCAGCTACCATGATTGCTGTAACCTTGCTCAATCGCTTCAAAGGTGATCAGGTAAGTGCCACACCAGAACAGTTAGCAGAATTCTCTGATCGCTCACAAGCTGTTGTAATCAACTATTTGTTAAGCCGTGCAGATGTTAAACTTCACACTAACTGATCTTAAATACTTGTTGGCTTTGGCTGAAGAAAAACACTTTGCCAAAGCCGCTGCAAGATGCTTTGTTTCCCAACCAACATTATCCATCGCAATTAAGAAACTTGAGGAAAACTTAGAAGTTTGCATTTTTGAGCGTGAAAATCATCAAATTTTACTAACTCCTGCTGGCAATATGATCATCGAACAAGCCAAAAAAATCTTAGGCGAAGCACAGCAAATGCGTGAAATGGCATTAGGTTGTCAAAACCCGTATAGTCAGCCCTTACGAATCGGAGCTATTTTAACTATAGGTCCGTACTTATTTCCGTCACTCGTTCGTGATACTATAAAGCTTGCGCCTGAGTTAAAATTAATCTTAGAAGAAGGATTTACCACTACATTAACCGCGAAGCTACTAGCTGGTGAACTTGATGCTATTATTTTAGCCACACCCGTTACTGAAGCGGAGTTAGAACAAACTGAGATTTTTCAGGATGAATTGAGCTTAATCTGTTCGTCCAAGCATAAATTGGCGACACAGGCTAAAATATCTCCCAAGCTGTTAAATGATGAAACTTTATTAATTCTGGGCAACGGTAATTGCCTCCGTGATCAGGTTTTACAGGCGTGTAAAAATGTTGCCACGACTGGCAATATCAGTAATCAAATCATTTCCAGCTCAATTGAAACCATCAAGTATATGGTTGAAATGAATATCGGCATTAGCATATTACCCAAAATTGCTCAAATTAACTTGCCCCCTGATCTGGTAGTTAAACCGTTTAGTGGAAGCAAAAAGCCAGTTCGAATACTAAGCATTGTAACTCGAAAGAATTTTCCACGTAAATCTCTGGTTGAATTAGTAAAAAAACAATTAATTACACAGCTGGTCAACAGCTAAAAACTTATCTTCACCAAGAATTAGCGAATCTGTTTGTTTGTTAAATAGTAGCTTGCCACTCAGGCTACTAATCCAGTTAATGCTTGAAATCAACTTTAGTTCATAGTGCTCAATTAACGCCAAGGTTTGCTGCTGCTCGCTGTAACTATATTGACAACTTTCTTTCAGCTCGCATAATTGTTCAAGACGGAGTAATAATGCATCTAAACATTTGGTTAATTCAACAGAAGCATTTTTATCTCCATTGGTAAGCTGATTAATTGTTTGCCAAGTATTAATTACCAGATCGTCAATTTGCTCTTTTTCAACTAATGATTGGGCATTGGAGTAGCTATGTTTAAATACAAAATATTCAAAAAATTGACATAAGCAAACCCCAGTTAAGACACACATTCCACGATTAGCTATATACACAATCTCATTATTGAAAAATAGATTCATATAATCAAAATTAACGCACAACATTACGGTAACAAGCATAATAAAATAGGTGTATTCTTGTAATGCAGTAAAGGCAACAGCACAAACTAATAGCAAGGCAATAATTACCAGTAAATTATAGTTATAATGAATCAGAAACCAAACTAAGATGCTGATTAATAGACCTGCAATACTCCCTAAAACCCGTTGTTTAGCTTTATTAATGGTAAGCCCAGGGCGAAATGGTCCAATAATTGCTAACACCGAAATTGGAATCCAGAGACCGTCACTCCATTCGCTCCATTGATAAATAAACAATGCTACTGCAAATAAAACCGTAACATGGACGATGCGAAGATGAATTAACTGTTCACGTGTGAGCATATTTTGTTCCAGTGTTGGTAGAGTTGAGTAAAAAGTTTGTTGTGGGTTGCCAGATCAGGATAATTATGATAACCGTTAAATTGTGCAGGATAGTTACTTTTTTGACGAATCGCGCTTTTCAATAATCCCAGATCATTGGCAATCAAATTTAGCTCTGGTGATGACGTCGTTTTATTAACAATCAAATCTGTCACATAAAAGTAGTACTCCCCAAGCAAATCTGTAATTTGATTTGATTCAACATAATACTTTTTACGTTTCAAGAGAGCCGATACATTACGCGCATTCCAATTATGTTTAAGCACCAAAGTTGCATCTTCAACACTAATTTTATTTAACATCTGTTGTAGCCCAGCTAAATTACGTGTCAGCGCAGCAAGCCATATTTTATGATATAGATTAGGGGAAAATTTATGTGCCCAAAAGACAATTAGTGCAAATTCAAGAATAAAAAACAAACGATTGAGAATATCAAAGAAATTACCGCTATTGTATCCCTCCAAGGACATAATTCCGAGCATCAAAATTACGCCAACAATTGGGAATAGCTCTGGTTTCTTTTTCAGCGCACTATAGAGAATATAACACCACCCAGAAGCAACTACAATGAACCAACCTTTAAGATAGACATAACTCGAAAATAAACCGACAGTCAAACAAATAATGATAATATATGCTAAATAGAGGTTATCTTTCTTATCTAAATCATTAATACTTGGCATTTCAATAATCAGCACTCCCGCACCACTTAAAAGCATCACCAGTGGCGCCAACGGTGGAGACAAAAGCATATTGGCAATAAACAATATTATCGTAATATAAGCAATTTTCAGACTCATCAGGCGTGAATACCAGTATGGATCATAGCGATCCAGCCAATTATTAAGCCGCATAGCAATACTCATAGCAATTACTTGGTTGAGATATAAATATACGCGCTCATCCCTGGGCGCAAAGGATAGTTACCAGCATCCACATCAGTAATTTTAATTTGTACTGGAAAACGCTGTGGTAGATTTAGCCAATGATTATCAGTAAAGACTAATTGCGTTTCTTTCAAAGGCAAAATATGCTGCCGATCAACCGACCAATTATCTGACATCACTATCCCGTGAAACACTTTGTGTCCCAAATATGCTCGTGGGAAAATCCATACTTTATCACCGGCATGAACATTAGCCAAATCAGTCTCGTTTAAATTAGCCTGAATATAGGTATTGGCAGTATCAATAAAATTAAATAAACCAACATGCGGTACCGCAGAAGTACCAACGCCCATATATAGATTTTGAATATATCCCTCAGATGGTGCTCGGATAATGGTATCTTGCAAATCAATTGCCGCTTTATCAACTGCGGCGCGTAAAGTTGTAATGCCAACTTGCGCTTGTTTTAATTCTGTTTGTTCAAGTTCGATATGCTCTTTTAACGAAGCAACGACGTTAACTTGCGATTTGATATTGTATTCCAGCGTTTTTAGCTCAATTTCTGGGATGGCTTTACTAACTGTTTTATCATTCTTCTGGTTATACTCGTAATTCATACGGTCTAACTGATCTTGTGCGGCTTTCAGGTCTAAAGTTGATACTGCGATTCTTTTTTTAAGCACTTCTAAGCCAATTTTAGCCTGATCATATTGCGCTTTAACCCCTGCGTACTCGAGCTTATATTTTGCAGGGCGAATCAGCATAATCGGATCTCCGGTTTTGAGTCGCTGTCCATTTTGTGCATAAATTTCTTCAATATGCCCTCCCACTGACGATGAGACTGGCGTCATATTTTCAACCACAAAGGCGTTATCAGTTACGGGAAACCAGTAGGTAGTAAAATAACCCAATGCAATTACTCCACCAACAGCAAAAATCAAGGTGGCAAAATTAAATTTTAAAGCTTTTTTCTTCATTAAAAATCCTGTTTAGTTAAATTTTAGTTGGATGATAAATTTATTCGCTGCAAGAAACTGCCCTCAATATGAAGCAGAAACATTGCAAACTACCAGAATATAAAGCAAGAACTAGGCACAATCATTCGCCGTGTACAAATTGTACACAAAAAGGATTGTAACGACATTATTGCGAAATAGTCCGAGCAGTTTGATAGCCGCCACCTAGACTTTGGTACAAACTAACCAACGAAATCAACTGCTGCAACTTGGTTTGCGTGATATCAATTGCTAGAATATCTTGTTCAATTTTCGCCCCAAGCACTAACACATAAGGGGTTAAGCCTCGTTTATACATGGCTTGTTTGGCATCCAATGAATCCTGCAAACTCTGCAATGCTCCCATATCGCTAGTCATCTTTTGATTATAACCGTTATTGGTTGCCAGTGCATTATCAACTTCATGTAAGGCACTATTTACTACCATTTTGTAATTCGCAAGTGCAGCTTTAAATACTGCGGTATTGGTATTAATCTGACCAAAAACACTTGGCGAAATTGTCCAGTTTGCATACGCAGCATAATAGCTTTGCTGATTACTATTCGCAACATTAACATTAGAAACTGGCTGATTAAATCCTTGCGTGCCTGACCCTGATGCGTAAAAATAATTTAAGTTTACGCTTGGTAATAGCGCGCTTGAGGCAACACTAATACCTTCATTCGCCGCTTTGAGTTGATCTTCAGCCTTCATTACGTCAGGTCTACCAGCTAAAACACTCACTGGCAAATTACCTGGAATCACTTGATTTGGATTAATTGCCGCAAATTTATTGGCAGATTTAACCTCACCCGGAGTTTGATTCAGCAGATAGCGTAGCGCATTTTGCGTTGCGGTTAGATTCTTTTTAGCCAAGGCTAATTGTCCGGCAACTAATTGCTGTTTACTCTTTAGTTCATCAACGCTAAGCTGATTTGCTAGCCCACGTTTATCCATTGCTTGACTGATTGCAGTTAACTCACCTAAATCATTATGCAGCTCAGTAAATTGTTCAACCAAGCGAATTTGCGCCAAATTAGCAAAATACGCACCAGTTACTTGTCCAATTACTGCCAGACGTACACTCAATTCGGCATTTTTGGCAGCGTCTACACCATATTGAGCTTGTTTTTGTAACGTGTAATTAGTAAAGACATTAATCGCATAAGTTGGCAATAAAGCAAAAAATGCACCAGTGTTATTTACTACGCCCAAATTGCCAATTGGTGTGAAACTATTTTGTGAACTACCATTAACGTAGCCTCCAAAAACACTAAAAAATGGAATCCAGTTAAGTTTAACCGTTAGCAATTGTCCTTGTGCTGCCTCTAGATTAGCTTTGGCTGCCTCAATGTTAACATTATTTTTTAAACCACTTTCAATCACGCGATTAAGTTCAGGATCATTAAACTTTTGCCACCATGCCAGATATGGCAAACTTTCACTAATTGGCGCAAGGTTTGTATTAGTTGCATTCCAATGACTAGGAGTATTCAACTCCGGCTTCTGGTAATCTGGCGAAAAATAAGAGCACCCAATCAAAACCATCGGAAATAATAAACAGGATAATTTACGCATTATTTAGATTACCGTCCAAATTTAATAAATTTAAGTTGAGGATATTTTTGTTGCAAAAAGTATAAAAATTTGCGCGTCCATTGAAATTTTAACATTAAGAAACACAATACTACTGAAAATAACAGTGCGTCATAGTCAAACCATTTATATAAAAAAACTGCGACAACGCCGCCCCAGAAAAAACTAACTAGTAAAAGTGTATTAATTATCAAGCGCCAATTATCAATTTTTTGTCCGCTTATTTTCTTGGCAATTAAAATGCCAAAATCAGTCATTGTCCCTGTCATATGTGTCGTTCTGATAATCGACCGACCATAGTGTGAACTGAGCGCGTTTTGCACGCCCATTGCAGCAGCTAAGAAATATTTAGCCGAATCAACTCCGCTGCGCAAACCAAAAGCACCAGATAAAAGGCAAAAAATCTCGAGTGCAATTACTAAGTTATAATTATTGCCGCGCTCAAAACTATCCTTGGGTGTGAGTAAGCCACTTAAAATCGCACCACCAAGGAAGAATAGCAAAGCCAACAGCATATCATAAAATAGCCCAAAATTGCCATCAGCAAATGCATCTGCCGCAAAAGTTAGTGTTCCCGTTACATAACCAACCGGATTATGCAAGAAACTAATGAAGGTCACCATATTAACAAAGCCGCCATTAAAGGATAACAAACTAACGGCGCGATAAATCCAATGCTTTTTCTGTCCTAAAACCTGCTCCATTATAACGCTTTTCCCTCAAACGGTTGCTGATTATCATAATCAATAATTTCTGCAAGATTATCAAATACACGTTTATCAGCCACTAACTCCAATAAGCCAACAGACTTAAATTTATCTTCAATTCGCTCATTAACGCCCACTAGATATATCATAATATTACGTTTATACAGTTTTTCGATAGTTTCTTGAAAAGAACTAAGACCAGAGTAATCAATAAACGCACCAGTAGGTCCAGCGATTTGAGCACGTGTCCCACCAAAGACTCCAACTAACAGCCCTGCCACAATTGCGGTATAGATTCCATTTTCTGGACGCGCCCCTGAAGCAATCGCAAAAGCCATTGATAATGGCAAGGCAACAATACCGACTATTAACCCAGCTAAGGTATTTTTTATAAAATTTTTCCGCGTGAATAATCCAGCGCGAAATGCTTCTTTTATCGCAATCATGGTAATCCCAGTTGTAGTGCTATAGTAGTTTGAAAATAATATTGAATTAGAAATTTCTTTAGCCCGTAATTATAACAAATTTTACTAAAATCCAGATTTATAACAATGTTTTTATTCCACATTTTTTAGCCTCACCCCATTAATCATCGATAGCTTATAGCTATTATTTTGATTAAAATCATTAATTAGACTATTTGCTATTTGTCGCATATAATAGCTCCTGTAAGCAAAACAAAGTGGCAATTAAAAAGAACCTAATGTAATCAGTTCAAACTGCCACTAGACTCAAACAGATTGGAAATACGGGTAGGTAATTTACATTGAGCCTACTACTCGTAGGTGAGGAGTAAATCAACGACTAAGTCAGATGAATCTGATTGAGTATACGGAAAATTAACTTTAAATTTACACATAGGAGTGTTATCATGTTATCAGTAGGAAATAAATTCCCAGAATTCAAATTAACCGCAGTTAGTGGCACTAGTCCGGAAAGCTTTAGTGAGGCTACGCTTGAGACTTATACTGGTCAATGGAAAATCATCTTCTTTTGGCCTAAAGATTTTACTTTTGTTTGCCCAACCGAAATTGCTGGGTTTGGTAAACTAGAAGGTGCTTTTAAAGACCGGGATGCAGTTTTAATCGGCGCTTCAACCGACAGCGATTTTGTTCATGCAGCTTGGCGTGGTTCTCATGCAGATTTAAAACCGTTAACTTTTCCATGGTTAGCTGATATCAAAAAAGATTTAAGCAATGCCTTAGGTATTTTAAATGCTGATGCGGGTGTTGCAAATCGTGCAACTTTCATTGTTGATCAAGACAATATCATTCGTTACGCAGAAATGACCGATATGAGCGTTGGACGCAATCCTGATGAAACGCTACGGATTTTAGATGCATTACAAACCGATGAATTGTGTCCATGTAATTGGCATAAAGGTGATGCAACCCTATAATCAATTAATCAGCTAGCAGATGAAAGTATTTGCTTTCGTCTGCCTTTAAAGGAGAATAAATCATGAATTTTGAAGCAATTTTAAATGGCATTCCTGCTTATGCGAAAGATATCAAATTAAACCTAAGCAGTATGATAACCAACCATTCAACACTAAGCGATAGCCAATTTGCCGGCGCAGTTTTAGTTGCCGCTATTGCAACTAAAAATAGTGGTTTAACTAAATTAGTCAATCAAGCAGTTGCTGGAACATTACAAGGTAGTGAATTAGAGGCCGTTCGTGCCGCAGTAGCAATTATGGGGATGACAAATATTTACTACCGCTTTACTGACTTAGTCGATGATCCCAGTTATGCCACTATGCCCGCTGGCTTACGTATGAATATTTTACGGGATCCCGGCGTGGATAAATTAGATTTTGAAATGTGGTCGCTAGTTGCATCAGTAATTGGAGGCTGCCACAAATGTGTTAGTTCACATGAACAACAATTAATTAAACACGGAATTAGCAAGGAAGCAGTACAACTATTAGCCAAGATAGCCGCGGTAATACATAGCTTATCTTGCATCCATACCATTGAAATAAGTAAATAACGCCCATAGTTTTTATAATAACGGTAACTTCTATAAGTTACCGTTATTTGTTTATTACTATGCAATAAACGCCAAATTTAGCTCTACATCAAGCTGTAAATTCAGGTAAAATCCAAATCTTAAATAATAAACAGCGGAGTCTTGATTATGCCAGATATGGTAAGCAACAGCTTTTTGGGTTGGGTAACTGATGCCAATCTTAAAGTTATCTTCAGTTCAATTATCATCTTCTCTCTAATCACTGCAGTAGCTGTTGGCGTTGACTACCTCATTCGAAAAACAATTATTTATGCCTTGAACCGTAAATTACATTTCTCGAAATTAAAATTATTACAGTTAATTGAGGAACACCATGTCCTTGACTCATTAGCGCTTTTAGTATTTGGTCTTGTGTTTGTTTTTGGTAGTTTTCTACTAGCAGAAGATAATAAAGCTCTAACTCTGAGTATTGCCAACCTTACTCTCAAAGCGGCCAATTTATTTAATCTTTATATCCTAACAGTCTCACTAAACCGTTTTATTTCGGCACTCCATGAGTATTATCAATCAACCTCCAAGCGCGATGACAAATCTTCATGGCATAGTTATATTAAAATCATCAGCTTTTTTAGCTGGCTGGCAGTAGCAATCCTCGCAATTGCGTATATCTACGGACAACCCCCAGCTTCAATTTTAACCGGGCTGGGTGCTTTGTCAGCAATCATTTTGTTGATCTTTCGTGATACTTTTTTGGGAATTGTTGCCAGCATTCAAGCTAATGCTACTTCAATGGTACGCATTGGTGACTCAATCATTATCAAAAAACATGATATTGAAGGTACAGTAGAGGAAATTTCGATCAATTCAGTACGAATCCGCAATTTTGACAATAGTGTAACTACTTTACCTACTTACGCCCTGACTACCGAAGCGGTGCAAAATATGGAATATATTAACTATTCGGAAGGCAAACGCTTTAAACAAGCAATCGCAATTGCAGCAGATAGCGTCAAATTTATCAGCAATGAATTGATTGATGCAACTGCCAACAAATATTCAGATTTTTATGACAACCTTGATGCAACTGATTTTGCACAAGTGACTAACTTAAGTTTACTGCGTATGTTGATTCAATACATCTTGCAAAATCATCCATGCCTAAACCAATCCTATACTAATGTTGCCAAAATCAATGCCACAACCAGCGATGGAGTAGCAATTGAAATTACTGGGTACACATTAGAGACTAACTCACTGGAGCATGAAGAAATAAAAGCCAGCATAATAGGGCTAAGCTATGCAATGCTGGCTGAATTTGAATTACGCGCCAGAGAAATAATTATCTGATTAACGCTATATTAATTAGCAGGCAACTACGTTTACCGCAAGACCTGCTAATGCGGTTTCTTTATAACGATTACTCATATCACGTCCAGTTTCCATCATTGTATGAATTACCGCATCAAGACTAACTTTACCCGGCTCATCTTCAAGCAATGCTAATTTGGCAATATCAATCGCTTTACTCGCAGCCACTCCATTGCGCTCAATGCACGGAATCTGTACCAAGCCCTCAATCGGGTCACAAGTCATTCCCAGACAATGCTCCATTGCAATCTCAGCGGCTTTTTCCACTTGTAAAACATCACCACCCAAAACAGCAGTTAAAGCTCCAGCCGCCATCGAACAAGCAACTCCAATTTCACCTTGACAACCAACCTCTGCAGCAGAAATTGAAGCACCATATTTGTACAAATTACCGATTGCACCTGCAGTTAAGATAAACTCTACAATATTATCATCAGTAACTCCGAGGTAAAAATTGCGATAATACTCCAACACTCCCGGAATAGTTCCAGCCGAACCATTGGTTGGTGCAGTAACTACTCGACTAAATGCTGCATTTTCCTCATTTACTGCGATAGCATAAGTCATTGCTAGAAGTCGTCTATCTTGTTCAGAGACTAAGTTTAGATCTTTGTCGATAAGTTTTTGATAAAGATGAGGAGCACGGCGCTTAACATTTAAGCCACCAGGTAAAGTCCCCTCTTGTTTGAGCCCTCTAAGCGTAGAATAACGCATTACATTGGCAATTTCCATTGCCTCAGCATAGACTTCATCACGTGAGCGTGTTACAGCTTCATTCGCTAACACTAATTCTGCAATAGTTAAATTGTGAGCACTACAATGTTCAAGCAATTCTTTTGCGCTAGTAAATGGATATGGAACATTAACACTTTCGCTACCAGCACCCTCATTATCTTTACGATTAACTATTTGCTGCTTGTCTAGGATAAACCCACCACCGATAGAAAAATATTCTTCTTCAGATAGTAGTTTACCACTTTGATCAAAAGCACTAAAGCGCATACCATTGGCATGTTCTGGTAAAAATTGATCTTTGTGAATAAATAAATCTTTGTCATAATCAAAGCGGACAAGTTTTTTTCCACCAAGTTTTAATTCACCACTAGATTTAATCTCATCAACTCGCGAATAAATTGTATCTGGATCAATAGTCTTAGGATGCTGACCAGCTAAACCGTTAACCACAGCTAAAAACGTACCATGCCCAGCGCCTGTTAGCGCCAGTGAACCATATAAATGGGCTTGGACATGAACAACCTGCTCCAATAATCCAGATTGTTCTAGTTTAACAGCAAATTCCAAACCCGCTTTCATCGGACCTACTGTATGTGAACTAGAAGGACCAACCCCAATTGCAAACATATCCAATGGACTTAACATTTTTTCTCCTTTTGTGCTGCTCTGCACCATTAAAAAAGGCACCTCTAGAGGTGCCGCTTAAATTAACGTTTTGTTTCAATCAGTTCATAATTGATATTTGGATCAATTACTTTTTCTTCAATTACCAAATCGCTATAACGTTTAACATTCTCAAGAATAACTTCAGGCTGAACCTGTGTGATTAACTCAGCTTTAGTTCCCACCATCTGCAAGTTCCCCAAATCAACAGGCTCAAAAACAACAGGCGTCACAACCACTGGTCTTTTCTCTTCGTTAACTTGAGTTACCACTATTTCTTGACTATTTGCTACTTCCTTAACCTGAGTACTCTCTACCACAGTATCTTGAGTATTATGAATTACAGTTGCAACAGCCCCACCAGAAACACCACTGGCAAAGATAGTTTGCTGAACTGGTAATTTATCCGCAACATTTAACTTATCTATACTAGGAGCCGTTGCTTCAGCCGCCAGCTGTTCAGTTCTACGCTGAGGGCGTTGATAATTTTCGTTTCGACTTGTGGCTTGAGGAGTACTATTTACACTAGAATCCTGACGAGGCGAAACTGTTCTGTTTTGTGATTGCTCAACATTTGCTTGGCGTGACACAGTTTGACGTTCATTGCGCTCGTTACGTTCAGGACGCTCAGTTCGTTCAGCTCTTGGTGCAACTGGCGCAGTTGCCACTGGTGCTGCTTGTGCTTCGCTATTTTTAACTGGGCGTACAGTTTGAATCTTATTATTACTTTTGCTAATCGGAACTGGGCGGGTTTTATTCGTACTATTAATTGGATTACCGCGCTCGTATGCTCCATTCGTCCGAGAAGGACGCTCAGCAGAAGAACGCTCATTACGTTCTGCTGTACTACGCTCATTATTACCACGATTCAATTCATTGCGAACCCGTACATTACGTCCCGCTTGTTGTGCATTGCGTGGATTAGTTGGTTTATTATTTTTTACTGGAGCAACTGGTTTACTGGCAAATAACTCACCAATCTTTTTCACTAGTGAACCAAATAATGATTTAGACTTACGCACTTCCATCATTGGCGCTGGTTCCGATGGTGAAATATTTGGCACCACTGGTAATTTACTAACCGCAGACTCTGGTTTTTTACTTGCCGCTTTATACCCTAGCGTTTCTTCAGGAATCTCAACTAAATTATAGCTTGATTTATTAAAGTTATTATCATAACTCTCGTAGCTGATCTTTTTAATTTTATAGTTTGGTGAATCCAAATGCACATTTGGAATCAAAACAATTTTAACTTTCATCCTGGCTTCAATTTTTGCCACATCATCACGACGTTCATTAAGTAAATAGGTTGCAACATCAACAGGCAACTGTACATGTAATGCAGATAAATGATGTCCATTTTTAACAGCTTCTTCTTGCACAATACGCAGTACATGCAAAGCACTGGACTCTATTCCGCGGATTGTACCAACACCAGCACAGCGCGGGCATGCAATTGAACTAGATTCATCTAATGAAGCTTGTAAACGTTGACGTGATAATTCCAATAGACCAAATTTTGAAAGTTTACCCATTTGAATTCGGGCACGATCGTAACCTAATTGATTTTTAAAATGGTTTTCCAGTTCGCGTTGATTGCGAGTATTTTCCATATCAATAAAGTCAACTACCACCAAACCACCCAAATCACGCAAGCGCAATTGACGTGCAATTTCTTCTGCTGCTTCAAGATTGGTAGCAAAGGCAGTTGCTTCAATGTCAGCACCTTTATTAGCCTTAGCTGAATTGACATCAACAGATGTTAAGGCTTCAGTGTGGTCAATAACAATCGCACCACCCGATGGTAAATTTACCGTCCGTGCATAAGCTGATTCAATTTGGTGCTCAATCTGAAAACGTGAAAACAACGGAACGTCATCACGATATAGTTTGATACGATCAGCAAAATTAGGCATTACATGCGCCATGAACTGGCGAGCTTGATTATAAACGTCCTCAGTATCAATCAATACTTCGGCGATATCTGGGGAAAAATGATCACGAATTGAGCGAATTACCAAACTGCTTTCTTGATAAATCAAGAATGAGCCACCTTGCTCTTCGGCAGCGCCACGAATTGCACTCCATAATTTAAGTAGGTATGTCAAATCCCATTGCAACTCTTCAATAACGCGCCCCAGAGCTGCTGTACGCAGAATAACACTCATTCCATGCGGAACTTCAAGCTGTGCCATTACTGATTTTAACTCATCACGCTCTTCGCCTTCGATTCGACGTGAAATGCCGCCTGCGCGCGAATTATTTGGCATCAGTACCAAATAACGCCCCGGTAATGTTACATACGAAGTTAAGGCTGCCCCTTTATTGCCGCGCTCATCTTTTTCAACCTGAACGATTAGCTCAGTGCCTAATGGTAATTTGGAGAATTCACGAGTTTTTTGACCGTTGATTTCCGGTAAATAACGATAATCAATTTCTTTGAATGGTAGAAAACCTTGTTTTTCGGTACCATAGTCGACAAAACACGCTTCCAATGAGGGCTCAACGCGAGTGATAAACCCTTTATAGATATTGCCCCGACGCTGTTCTTTGCTGCTGGTTTCAATATCAAAATTAATTAATTTCTGTCCTTCGACAGCCGCTACGCGCAGTTCTTCTGCATATGTAGCATTGAATAACATTCTTTTCATGTTTAATTAAACCCTTCTTGGCCAATTAAACTCAGACTGGTTTGTTAGTATTTTTATTCTGGTCCAAAGCGCAGATACTTCTTTCAATTCCAAGTTATAATTGAATTAACTTGTTTAACTCAGCCGCACTATTAAGCCACAGCTACAGATTATGAATTAAATCAGTACATACCACCACAAATTTAACTTTCAATTTCGTCCACCTGAGCGCGTCTATCTCGCAATTACCAAGATGACAAGACTGAACTTCAAAATATTAAAGGTATATAAACGTGTATAAATGCATCACATCAATATACTCAAACTGATTCGAAATACTAGTAGGCGATTTATGATGAAGCCTACACATAGTAAGTGAGGAATAAATCAACGACCTAGGATGATGAATCGGATTGAGTATGCATTTATTATAAATTTAGTGCATCATATTGCGTAATCACTTAATAAATTTCTCTTAAAATTATTAATGTGAGTCAAGTAGGTTTCTCTCAAATTTTCAAAAACCATTTCAGACTTACGTTAACTAATCAATAAAAAACGTCATTTATCAGTTTGATGTTCTTTTAATTATACATAACAAACAGGCTAAGTTAATAGCTAAATTAATTTATAAAATTTGTCTCTGTATCTAATTATACCCAAACAGATTAAGAAATACTGGTAGACAATTTACGACTAAGCTTACTACTCGTAAGTAAGGAGTAAATCAACGACTCAGGATAATGAATCTGATTGAGTACACAGTGACTTTTCAATAATGGTGCTTGATATACTCAAGCTGATTCAAATAATAGTAGGCGACACAAACTACAAAACTTACAGTTAGTAAGTGAAGAGCTTGGCAAATACTCAGTATAACGAATCTAATTGAGTATAGCTCTTGTTTTACTGGTCATACATCACTAATTGAAATCTACCACCCGATGTTAAGTCAGATGCGTAGCTTTCCGTTTAGCTCGCCAAATATACAAGAAATTATACAAGCATTAAATAATAACCGTGCAAAGATGATTTATACTATGACAGCGTGCTGTTTGTCACTAACATCCACGAACTAAATTTGTTGGCACCTATGCCACATATCTCTCCAGCTCAGACAAATTTAGAAGTAAATTATTAACATCAAATTGATCAAACTAGTGGATTGAGCCAAACTAGCCTAACTCACAATTGATAAATAAGATACAATTATGTGCAGTATAAAGCAATCAAGCTATAATTATAAACTAAAATGCCTATCAAAATGAATGAAATAAACCAAAATCAAGTAAATTTTTATAATGTAACTGAAGCAGACGATCAACAACGGGTTGATAACATGCTGATTAAAATCCTCAAAGGTGTTCCTAAAAGCCATATTTATCGAATTATCCGCCACGGAGAAGTTCGCATCAATAAAAAACGCTGTGAAGTGAGTAGTAAAGTTACACTTAACGACACAGTGCGTATTCCACCAATTAGAATAGCAGCCAAAGATGAAATTCAAACCAAACTCATCCCCGCTGCCAGCTTCCCGATATTATTTGAAGATGACCATTATTTAATAATAAACAAACCCCAAGGCGTGGCCTGTCACGGCGGCAGTGGTGTATCTTTTGGTGTTATTGAACAATTACGTCAAACCAAAGCCCATAAATTTCTTGAACTTGTTCACCGCCTAGATAAAGAAACTTCTGGAATCCTTATCTTAGCTAAAAAACGAGTTGCGCTGGTGGAGCTTCAGGAGTTAATTAAAAATAATCTAATGACTAAAGAATATTACGCCCTCACTAACGGAGCTTGGCGTGATGATAAGCGCAATGTTAAAGCCGCCATCTATAAATATACCAATAAAGACGGTGAGCGTCGAGTACGAATAGATGCAGAACAAGGTCGCTTCTCACATACTATATTTACAGTTAAACAAAAATTTGCTGAATTTACCCTCGTTAATGCAGATTTACAAACTGGACGAACTCATCAAATTCGGATTCATTGTCAATACTTAGGGTTTCCAATCGCAGGAGATGATAAATATGGAAATTTTGAACTAAATAAACAATTAAGCAAGCAAGGTTTAAAACGAATGTTTTTACATGCCCACCACGTACAATTTAAACACCCTATTACACAAAAATTAATTGAAATAAACTGCGAATTACCCGAAGAACTGCAAAAATTTTTAAAAATAATTTCAGTCAATATTTAACTCGCAACCCCTTGCCAGCGTTAGATGCTGGCACTCACACCACAAAAACAACACTTGATTAACAAAATAATGTTGTTTTATGCTGCATAAATCACATTAAAACATCGTCACACAAACAAAACAACAAGCGTTTTACCACTAATTTGCCATTATTTAAGGTTTTATGTTGGCAAATAACATTTTAAATAACTAAGATTATCAGTATGTTAGACTAGGAGACACTTGACATATCAGTACATCATATGTGAAAATGCGGTTCTTGGCAAAAACTACACGCATTGTGTAGTTTTTATTTTCTCTAGTTTGTTTATTAAATAAAGGAACTTAGTACCCCATTTTCCCACAAGGAGTAAAGGAATGTTAATCGTCTCGGCGCACCTGTGCATGGCCATTAATTTATACAAAGAATGTCGTGGAGCATCCGACAAAGAATGCCAATTAATTAACCGTGTGGTTATCAACCGCATGCATGAAACTAACCAAGACGCGTGTAGCGTTATTTTTGAAAAAAGTCAATTCAGTTGGACTAAGAAAAGCCCTAAGAAGCTTCAGTTCAACGATTATAGCGACATGATCGCTTATTACAAATTAAATGACAGCGTACAGCTGATGCGCGCATTTGATAACGTTGATAAATCACAAGATGATAGCAACGATTTAAAAACATCAGCCAACATGACCCACTATCACGATCGGTCAATCGCACCTAGATGGGCGAACCATATGCAAGTTGCATATCGCACGAAAAATTTCGTGTTCCTCAATGCTTAATCAAGCATAACTCACTAAAGGATAAGATATTAATGCGGTGAATTATTTTTCACCGCGCAATGTGTTCTTTTTATAGTTATAGACGTAAAAAAAGGCCGCATTTCTGCGACCCCCATTGAGAGACAATGTAACTCGTCAAACTAGAACGTATGCGAAAAACCAACCGCAGCCGTTCCGTTATTAATATATTTAGAACCACCAGTAGTAATTGCATTGGAGCTTGGAGCAGTACCAGAAGAAGACCAAACTGTATTCTGTGCTGCACTACCATACCATAATTGTCCGTAATTGATAAACGCAATCGTACGTGGCGTAATATTCCAATCCAGCTCGGCAATAGCTTGCTGATAACCTGTTCCACCCAATTGGTTATTTCCACTTAAAATATCCCACGGTGAACCCCCAGCCATCAAGTTAGCACCGTACACATAACCGATTTTTGGTGTCCAGTTATCCAAATGCCAACCAACTGAAAAACCAACCTCTGCGGTTGATAAAACAGCTTGATTTAACGGGCAATAACCATTAGCACAATTAGCATTATTGGTATATTGGCTGTTTACTCCATTTGCAGAAGAGTTTTGAATCCAATAGTTATTCAAATTACCATTACCCGGTGCGCTAGACCAACCATAACCTTGAGAAATCTGTCCACCAAAACCAAGGATCAAACTATCAGGATTATTATAACCCAACTCCAAGCGGCTACTATAGGCATTAATCCCTTGTGCACCTGGCGCATATGCTGTACCAGTAATCCCAACTGGTACGCTACCACCCATTTGCTGATAAACGCCAGTATTTAAGGCTACCTGATTATTCCAAGTTGCCGAGAAGTTACCTGGATTATAGAAAATACCAAAACCCATTACCCCAGCATTGTTATAACCATTCATATCACCAGATTGATCCATCCCATTACCATTCGCACCACCAGTATTATAGTTACCATCTTCATTAAAGCTATAAAAGCCCGAGAATGAAATATTTGACCACGTTGGCGAATCATAACGAATGGTTTGCCCCAAAACCACTGCAAAACGATCATAGTTACCAAATACATTGGCATTAGCACCATTATACACATCGACCGCACCAGTATTGGTACGATAGGTATTAGACAAATTACCAATCCGCACACGTCCCCAGCCACCCTGCAAACCAATATAACTATCTGAAGAAGCCAATACATTGACACCAGTTGTCGGCTGCCCACTGGTACTTGAGCCTGGATGATTAGGTACCCAACCCGAACCAGTAGTATTTTGGTAAGCCTCACCTGAAGAGATGTTTAAAAATTGCTCGACCTGCCAAATCACAGCAGTTTGTCCATAAACCTGATCGGTACCACGAATACCAAAGTATGACCCATAATCCTGAACTGAAGTAGATCCAGGCTGAACTTGGTTAGCACTTGGAAAAGTATCATTTTCCAAAGCTGCTGAAATCCGCCCGTAAAGTGTAACATCTGCAAAAGAGGCTGTTGCCAAAGTTCCCAAAACTACCACTAAAATTTTCTTCATTTAAATGCTCCTTCCACAAAGCAAATAATGTTATGTTTTTAATTTTGTTATGAATAAAAGTAATATCATTTTTCTACCATTGGTTTTCAATGAAATATAAAGTCGATTTTGCACAGTCTTATAAATATAGAAATGGGCTACCCACCCAAGCAAGACAAGAAAGAATACCAATCACCTGAATTATTACTTTTTAAGTTTTTACAGCGTAAGTTTAGCATGATAATTGAGAATATTTGCGCGTTTGCGCCAAGTTAATGCTAAAAATTGCAAGTTTTAGCAAAAAACTTAGTATTTTCGTGTAGTAATTATGCAACACCAGCATAAACCACAACACGTATTTTTTATCAAACCATAATTTTTAACCTCCATTACCACTAGAGCAAAGGTTTATATAATATCAGCATAATCACTAACGATGTTATAATTATGACTATTTACGTAGTACAAAATGGTACGCAGCGCTAGAGCGGAACAGGAAATCAAAAATATGATCGAAAATAAAATTATCAAATTTGAACAGGTGAGTAAAATTTACCCGGGCGAAATTACTGCGCTGAATAATTTGACTTTCAGCGTTGATAAAGGTGAGTTGGTATTTTTGGCTGGTCACTCCGGCGCGGGAAAATCAACAATCCTCAAACTTATCGCGGGAATTGATTTGGCTAGCTCAGGAACGGTTACCGTAAATAATATTGATCTAACCAAAATTAGTCAAAATCATCGTACATTTATCCGTCAACATATTGGTCTGGTATTTCAAGATCACAAAATACTCTTTGATCGCAGCGTTTTTGCCAATGTACGCCTTGCTTTGGATATCTCCAATCAGAGTAACTCTACTAAAGAAATCACGGCACGGGTTACTCGTGCTTTGGAAAGCGTTGGTCTTGAGCATAAAATACACGCTCGTCCAGAACAGCTCTCAGGTGGTGAACAACAACGTTTATGTATCGCACGCGCAATTGTTCATCAGCCTAAAATTCTTCTTGCCGATGAACCAACTGCTAATTTGGATCGTGCTAATGCCCTTAAAATTTTAGAACTATTCAAAAATTTTCACCGTGCAGGGGTAACACTGATAATTTCAGCGCATGATGAATCACTACTGGATGATTACGGTAAACGAATTATCCGACTTAGCAACGGGCAGTTTAGAGGTTAATATGAACAAATTAATTCACCATCTTCAAAGCTTTAAGCAAGCTTGGCTTACTATATTTAAGCAACCATTTGAACATTTGATAAACATTATCGTCCTAGCATTAATTATTACTATTTGCGCTGCGGGGCTAACTCTTAATAACAGCTTAAGTCACTGGCAAAAAAATAATTTGGTCTATCCACAACTAATGCTTTATTTAGACAGTAACGCTAATCCCGCAGACGTAAGCAATATCGAAAAAGCACTTAACAAATTGACTAATGGTACAGTAAGAAACTATCAGTTTATCAGCAAAGCCCAAGGTTTGGCTGAATTGCAACAAGACCAGCAAATGAAGTCGATTGCTTCAGACGTAATTGACGTCAATAATAATCCACTTCCGGATATGTTTATAGTTAACGCAGCAACAACTGAGAGCCAAAGCCTCGAAAAGCTTAATCTTCAACTAGGACAACTACCAATGGTAGATAATGTTCAATTAGATATGCAGTACGCAGGCAAAGTAAATGAACTAATGAGTTTTGCAACCAGTATCGGAGAATTCGCAATTATCCTCTTTGGTGCAGTATTAGCTTTGGTTGTTTACAATATGATACGCTTACAAATGCTCTTAAAAAGTGATGCAATTAAAGTTTCACGGCTAATTGGTGCCAGTGATAGCTTTATTATGCGTCCATTGATTCACTATGCAGTATGGCAGGTTACTTTAGCTACCGCGATTGCTGTTGGCAGCTTACATTATCTAACTAAGTCGCTTAATGCTATGTTTGCCAATTTTAGCAATTTATTTGGCAAGGGTTTTCAGTTAGCTCCTTTGGAATTATTTCAATTTGGCGCTTTATGGTTAATATTGATAATATTCACCATTTTCACGGTATTTTTGGCTGTGCAATGGGTATTTCGCAATAGTCATAGCCATTAGGAGTATGCAAATTTTTAAACATATGAAATTAAGTGACTTCGATTATCACTTACCTGAAGAATTAATCGCCAAGAATCCATTAAGTAATCGTAGCGACAGTCGCTTATTGGTGGTTAATGAGCATTTGGAAGACCATAATTTCAGCGAAATTATTAATTATATCAATCCTGGTGATCTTCTTATTCGCAATGACACGCGCGTGGTAAAGGCACGAATCTTTGGGCATAAACCTAGCGGTGGCAAAGTTGAAGTAATGCTTGAGCGAATTATTGATCAACAGCACTTCATTGCTCATGTTCGTACTAGTAAACGAATTAACCTTGGCATGGAAATTATTCTCCCCGATGATTTAGTTGTAACCGTTAGCGAAACTTTAGACGGTTTATTTGCTCTGCAAACACGAACACCGATTGATTTATATGCATATTTAGAGCACCATGGTAATTTACCACTGCCACCGTATATGCAACGGCAGGCTGAGATCGCTGATGAATCACGCTATCAGACAGTTTATGCCGCACATAATGGTTCAGTAGCCGCCCCAACTGCAGGCTTACATTTCACGCCTGAAATACTGGCACAAATTGAGGCTAAAGGTGCACAAATTGCCAGTGTAACGCTCCATGTTGGCTCAGGTACATTCAAACCTGTCAGTGTCGAAAATATTAGCGAACACAAAATGCATAGTGAAGTTTTTCAAATCAATGAAAAAACAATTGAATTGATCAAACAAACCAAGGCTCGTGGTGGCAAAATTATTGCGGTGGGTACAACCAGCCTAAGAACCTTAGAATCTGTTGCCAAGCGTGGATTACATGCGCAAAGTGGTGAAACGGATATCTTTATTACACCCGGATTTAAATTTAAGCTAGTGGATAAACTAATTACCAATTTTCATTTACCCAAATCAACCCTATTAATGTTGGTTTCAGCTTTTAGCAGCAAAGATAAAATTAATATGGCTTATCAACATGCAATCAAAAATAACTATCGTTTCTTTAGCTATGGCGATGCCATGCTCTTAACTCGTCAGGATTAATTATGGAACAAAATAAAACTCACTTTGGTTTTAAAACCGTTGAAGAAGATAAAAAAGCCAATCTGGTTGCCGATGTTTTTCATTCGGTAGCAGGTAACTACGATATTATGAATGACGTAATGTCAATGGGGATGCATCGGGTCTGGAAACAGTTTACCTTTTTTACTGCCGAATTAAAGTCTGGTGATAAAGTATTAGATATCGCTGGTGGTACTGGTGATATGACTCGTGGCTTTAAAAAAATTGTCGGTGAATCTGGTGAAGTTTGGCATACTGATATTAATTCATCGATGCTTAAAGTTGGGCGTGATCGTTTGTTAAATGAAGGTATCCTAACCCCACAATGCCTCTGTGATGCCGAAAAACTCCCTTTCCCGGATAATTACTTTAATGGTGTTTGTGTTTCATTTGGTTTACGTAATATGACGCATAAAGATCTAGCATTGAGTGAAATGTACCGCGTACTAAAACCAGGTGGAATTTTAATGGTACTCGAATTTTCTAAAGTCTATAAGCCATTATCCAAACTCTATGATCTTTACTCATTTAAATTTTTACCGCTCATGGGTAAATTGATTGCCAAAGATGCCGAAAGCTATCAATATCTGGCGGAATCAATCCGTATGCACCCCGATCAGGAAACTTTGCAACAAATGATGTATGATGCTGGTTTTGCCAAAGTAAAATACCATAATTTGACTTTGGGTATCACGGCGCTACACAAGGGATATAAGTGCTAAAGTGCAATATGCTTGTCTATAAAATTTATTGATTTATTATGGTTATGATATTATTCGGGTTGTTTCGTTGATTACATCACTTAAGTGGTAATAAAAAATTTGAGGTTTAATAATGAGTGAAGAGTTAATTCAAAGAGGCTTAGATAGAAAAAATCCTACTTCAAAAATTGGTAAATGGGATTACTTTAGTATTGGCGCAACTACACTTAAAGCACTAAAAGAAGCATCTATCATTAGAAATGTAAATTATGGTTATCTTGAGTCAAAAAAAGTTGATGGTATTATCATCCATAATAAAGACGTTATCGCGGTTATAGAATTTAAGCAACCAAAAGAGTTTAAAACTAAAGCCCAAAAAGAAAAGGCAATAACTCAAGAAATAGAAGTAGCAAAAATTTTAGGTTCAAAAATTATTATTGCAACTGATACCATAGATACTATCTGGGTTAATTCTTTAACTGGTCAAAAAATTTGTAATGAATCAGGTATTGAAATAAAAACACCGTTTAACCCATCCGACGAGAATTTACCCTTACTTATTGAGAAAATCAATTATTCTATTAATGAGAAAAATAATAATATACTTCCAAAAAAGCTTGTGAATCCAACAGATTTAGCAAAATCAATATGGCAAGATATTTGGAGCGTAAGTGGTGCTACACCAGAAAATTGTCTTTATACTTTTGTTGAATTATTTATCTTTAAGTATTTAAGTGATTTAAATATTTTAAAGAATAGACATAGTTTCGAATTTTTATTAGGAATGCAAGCTACAGATTCAACAGATGAGATTTTGCAATATTATGCAGACGAAATTAGGAAAAAAATAAAAGAACTTTTTCCATACAATCCATTAGATAATACAACTATTATCAATGGTACTATTTTTGTGAGTAAAGATCAAAAATCAGTATCTGGATATAGTTCAGTTTTTATAAAAGTTTTGAAAAAATTTGCAGAATATGGCAGGCTTGAACATATTGATTATGACTTCAAAAGCCAATTATTCGAAAGCTTTCTAAAAGAAAGCATTAGTAAAAAGAATTGGGGACAGTTTTTCACACCAATGAAAGTAATAAGAGCTATTGAAAAAATGGCAAAAGATGAGATCAAAGAAGGTGCAGTTATCTGTGATCCAGCTTGTGGCGTAGGAAAGTTTTTGCTTGAACCAATTAAAAGTAAATTATCTCAATTTTACAAAGTCGAAGGTGACTCAGTAATACCTAAAATCACTATTAGGGGTTTTGACAAAGGCTTTGATAAAGACGAACAAAAAACTATTATTTTAGCCAAAGCAAATATGCTGATTTATTTTAGTGAAATTATTAAAGACTACCCAAACCATACCGTTGCTTTTGGTAAGATTTTTAATGAAAGTTTTACGCTCAAAACTAATTCCATTCTAGGAACTTTAAGAGATCCAATAGAAAATGAATATGATTTGATTTTAACTAATCCACCTTATGTAACTAGCGGCAGTAGCAACCTTAAGGAAGAAATAAGTAAAGATAGTGAGCTAAAAAGATATTACAAAATCAATGCCATCGGTGTTGAGGGACTGTTTATGGAATGGATAATAAGAGCATTGAAACCTAACGGCAAAGCTTTTATTGTGGTTCCAGATGGTATATTTAATCGTCAAAATGACAAAAACTTGAGAGAATTTATTCGCCAAGAATGTTTTATTGATGGTATTATTTCGCTACCAATTAATACTTTTTTCACAACTAATAAAAAAACCTATATTTTGTGCCTTACTAAGAAAAACAATAAAGCAGATATCCAAACAGATCCTGTATTTACATATTTAGTTAGTGAAATTGGCGAAAGTCGTGATATTTATCGCTTTGATATCGAACAAAACGACTTAAACGAAGCGACAACGTTGTATAATTTCTTTAAGGGTAATAAATCAAGCTTTGAAAGTTTTAACAAAGACCCACGCTGTAAGATATTCCCAATCAAGTGGTTTACGGTTGATAGCTACTGGTCAATTGATCGCTGGTGGAGTAAAGAAGAAAAAATAGCTTTAGGAATTGAAGAGGAAGACAAAGCCGTTAGTATGCTTGGTTTTTCATCTTTAGTTCAAGATATATCGGATACATTAAGCAGTCTTAGTGCTGAAATTAAAGATTCCGCGGAGAAAAAATTTAATTCAGCGCAAAATTTTAAAGAAATGAAACTGGGAGAAATTTTTGATTTATCACAAAAAACCAATAATAGCAAATTTACCAAAACATTTATTGAGTTAAATAAAGGACATATTCCAGTTTATTCTGCTTCTAATGACGAGAATCTCGTAACTTATGGATATGTTAAAGATAATTTGCCAAACATAAAATATTTTGAAAATTGTATTACATGGAACATTGATGGTTCAATCGGGAAAATTTTTATAAGAGCTGGTAGATTTTCATTATCCGAAAAAGTAATACCTTTAATTTTATTTAAACAATATAATAGCCAATTAGACAATCTATTTTTGAAATATAGCATAGAAGATAGAGTAAAAGAAGAAAATTTTGGGTTTACCAATAAAGCAGGAAAAGATAAAATTGCAAAAATCTCCATTAAGATCCCAATTCTATCCAATGGTAGTTTTGATTTAGAAGCACAAAAATTAATAGCCCAGAAATATTTACTTATAGAACAGATTAAGTCTTCAATAGAAGAAGAGTTATCTAAAATAAAAAAATTAATCATTACTTTTTGATTTAAAATGATAATATTAAAATCATAAAAACATCAAATAACTCAAAAGAATTTTAAAAGAAAATTATACTAATGATAATAACCAACTTAATTACCAAACTACTAAATTTTAATTTCCACGCCAATCCGAGAGTAGTTAGCAAATGGCAAAATTTTGCGACCAAAATAATTAAACTAAAATTACCATTGTTTAGCTCAAATTTACTGCTAATACCAGAAAGCTATCAATCTCTGGCGGAATCAATTCGCATGCATCCCGATCAAGAAGGATATAAGGCATAATGTTTAACACTATCGCACTTAGTGCGCTTAATTTAGTTCTAAAAGCCAATCCTGCAACCAGTGCTGAATTGCAAAAGCTGGCAACTAAAATTGTTCGGCTAAATTTACCGCTGTTATCACTAAATTTTATTATTTCTGCTGAAGGATTGCTTGAGGCAGAATCGAGTACCCCAGATTGCACGATCACTATTCCACTAGCCGCAACAAGTCATCTAATTCATCAGGATGAACTTAAAACCTTTAAAACCCTACAAATTGAGGGTGATAAAGCTCTGGCAAAAAATCTACTTGCCGCACTAGCAACGATAGACCCGAGCAATACTTTATATTTACATCAATCTCCTTTAATCGGTTTATTTGCGGCTAAATTTGAAAAATTACTTCATAGTTTAGTAAATTATGCCAAACAAGTCAGTCATAATGCAAGCTATTCAAGTAGCCAATATATGCAATACGAAGCAGAAATAATCAGTGATCGTTATGCTTTAGAAGATTTCTATCGCCAAGTTGATGAATTAAAAGAACGCTGCGATTTGCTTACCAAGCGTGTTGAAAGACTGAGCCGACAATGAGATTTCTTCGCCTGCTAAAAATTATCTTTACTTTTAAACGCTATGGTTTGTTTCAAATTTTAAGTGTTAATGAAAAAACCAGTACCTTAGCAGCATTTATCGCAGCAATGCTATGGTTTGTCCCACAAAAACACAAAGATAAACCATTACCCTTGCGAGTTAAACTTGCTTTTGAAAAACTGGGTCCGGTATTCGTTAAATTTGGGCAACTTCTCTCAACTCGCCCAGATTTAATTCCTGGGGAGTATTTATCTGAGCTGTCCAAATTACAAAATCAGGTAAAGCCATTTGATTCAGCCAGATCACGAGCGATTATTGAAACATCACTCGGCAAACCGATCCAGAAAGTGTTTAGTGAATTTAGCGATGATCCAGTTGCTTCAGCTTCAATTGCACAAGTACATCGTGCACGCTTATTAGAAAATGGACATGAAGTTGCAATTAAGGTTTTACGCCCTAAAATTAGTAAAGTTATCAATAAAGATGTTCTGCTTTTAAAAACGGTTGCGGCCTTAGTTGAGAAACTATTCAAAGATGGCAAACGACTGCGTCCACAGGAAGTTATCAAAGAATTTGAGACCACAATTCATGAAGAGCTGGACTTTTTACAAGAAGCCGCTAATAGCACCGAATTGGCAAGATTGCATAAAGATGACAATCGCATAATTATCCCAGAGATGTACTATGATTATTGTACTAAAGATGTAATTGTTATGGAATGGATGCACGGTACTCCGATTTCTGACATTGCCGCGCTTAAAGAGAAAAAAATTGATTTAGTGCGCTTATCACATTATGGCGTGGAAATCTTTTATACCCAAGTGTTCCACTTTGGTTTTTTCCATGCCGATATGCACCCAGGGAACATCCTTTGCTCAGATGATGGACGCTATATTGCACTTGATTTTGGTATTGTCGGTTGTTTGTCTGATGAGGATAAGCGTTATCTGGCAATCAATATCTTAGCCTTTTTTAACCGTGATTATAAAAAAGTAGCAATTACCCATGTTGAATCTGGCTGGGCACCTCAAGATACGCCAATTGAACAATTTGAGAATGCGATTCGGGCAGTCTGCGAACCGATTTTTAATAAACCTCTGGCACAGATTTCATTTGCTCAAGTCTTAATCAAACTATTTCAAGTATCGCGCCGTTTTGGAATTGTCGTTCAACCACAACTAATACTCTTACAAAAAACCATTGTTAATGTCGAAGGATTGGGGCGCATCCTGAATCCAGAACTTGATTTATGGAAAACTGCCAAACCTATTTTAAATAAATGGCTACGTGAACAAATGGGAATCAAAGGCTTGATTCATAACTTTAAAAATGAACTGCCGCATTGGTCATACATATTACCAACTTTGCCACGAAGTTTCGCCAATACTTTAACAACTTTACAAGAGCATACTACGCTTAATCAAAACTATGCTAAGCTCGCCAATGATTATCGCCGCACCACTTATTTGTTGATGCTGATAATTGTCGTTTTAACCATTATACTAGCGATCAAACTCTAATGACCTATGCCCTAATCTTGGATAATAACCAGTACAAATTTGTAAACCTAATCTCAAGTGAAAAAAAATACAGTGTTGTCAAAGAACTTGATGGCAAAACTGACAAAAAAATTAAAAATGATAATCTGGTGTTAAGCTTTGAGGCTAAAAATGCAAATATCGTTGAACAGATTACCGCACTACAAACCGAAATAGATTTGGAGCTCCTCTGGGAACTCTCAGAAGAACAAGAAAACTGGTCGTGGTTGGAACTAGTACAACTTTACTTTGCCGAAGCAGAAATTAGTCAGCAACTAGCATTATTTTTGGCAATTGAAGTACCGGAGATTTATTTTAGCTATTTGGGTGAGCATAAATTTAAACGTTGCTCAGCCGAAGAAATTAGCACCCGTAAATTACAAATTCAACGTCAGCAAGAATATCAGCATAAATTCGATACTCTGTATGATACACTCTTTCAATTACAAGCTCCAGAATGGAAAATTGATCCACTAAATCTAGTTAATAAGCCAGATAAAAACTCTTTGGAATATAAAGTTGCCAGTAAAGTTGCCAAAGACCTCAAAATTTCCCTTCTTGAGTTGCTCTTTAAGCTAGGTTATATTAGCTCAGTCGAAGAACTATTAATCACTAGTTTTAATAAGCATTATTTTCCACAGGGCACTCAATTGCCAGACTTAGCGATTAATGATCATTCAGCGGATATCCCACTTAATGCCGAATTAAAAGTATTTTCGATTGATGATGCCTTAACTACCGAGATTGATGACGCATTTTCAATTCAAACTACTGGTGATGGTTGGATTATTGGGGTGCATATCTCTGCCCCATCGCTCAATCCTGAGTTACTCAGCATTGCCAGCGAACGTTTATCGACCGTCTATTATCCTGGCAATAAAATTACCATGCTCCCTGAGAATGTGATTTCTCATTATAGCCTTGATCAAGGCAAACAATTACCAGTTGTAAGTATTTATTTTACTATTGACCGTGAATTTACTATTACCAACACAGAATCTAAGCTGGAGCAAGTGATTATAAGTGATAATTTACGCACGGATAATCTAGAGCAATACTTTAATAGTGAAAATTTGCAGCTTGAACATGGTTATCCATATGAGAGCCAGCTTAAATTATTGCATAAATTTGCGCTTAAACTTGAAGAACTTCGCGGCAGATCAAGTGTTAATCAATTACAAGTTGATTATAATTTCTCATTTAGTGATGATGGTAAAATTGCAATTAAACCACGTCTACGTGGCAATCCGATTGATAAACTGGTTAGTGAATTAATGATTTTGGCTAATTGCAGCTGGGGACGAATGCTGACCAATGCCTTTATTCCCGCGATTTACCGAGTTAAACAACCGATGTTGCCAGTAGTAATGACGCTAACTCCAAATTCACATACGGGTTTGAATGTTGATTATTACACTTGGGCAAGTTCACCATTACGCCGTGCAGTTGATTTGATTAATCAGTCACAAATTATTAGTTTGTTACAAAAAACTAAAGCTTTAACGCCGACTGATTTTGCGTTGGCAAATGTGGTAGAAAATTTTGATGATACCTACAGTGCTTACCTTAAATTTCAAGATAGCTTAGAGCGCTACTGGTCACTACGTTATCTGGAACAAGAAAACATCACCCAGATAAAAGCTACTTTCACCTATCGCAATAATGTTCAGCTTGATGGTGTGCCAATTACGCTAGATCTAAGTGCGCATACTAAAGCTAAACCCGCGGGAACTGAGGTAATGCTAAGCCTAGATAAATTTAATTTTGTCAATCAGACTTTTGAGTTTAAACTAATTGAAAACTAAAAATGGTGGCATAAAAGCCACCATTAAGTTAAAATCAGCTAGTTTATCAATAAACTAAAGATAAACCAACTTCATATACTCGAAGTATTTGATTCTTGGACGCGAAGGATTAATAAAAAGGACAACGCAGTATAGTTAGAACTACATAAGGAGTCTTTTTTGAAATACGACAAAGTACAAGATTCAAAGACGATGAGTATATTAGTTTTGCAAATCAAATCTGCCCAACATCATGGTTTTATTCCATGCTTGAACGAAATCATTGATAAACTTCTGTTCATTACCATTCTCAGCATAAACTTGAGCAACTGCTTTAAGCTCTGAATTAGAACCAAAAATCAAATCAACTGAAGATGCAGACCATTTTTGCTTGCCAGATTTTCTATCATAGCCGACATACTCACCAGCTTTAGATGATGGCTTCCATGCGGTTGACATATCAAGCAAGTTAACAAAGAATGCATTATTTAATTTACCCGGCGTTGTGGTTAACACCCCATCTTTAGAATCTTTATAATTAGCATTCAATGCACGTAAACCACCAACTAGAACCGTCATTTCCGGAACATCCAGATTTAGCATACTTGCTTTTTCAACTAAGGCTTGTGGAAGTTTATTTGCGCTTACACTTCCATCTGTATAATTGATAAAGCCATCAGATTTAGTTTTAAGGTAATTAGTTGAAGCCACATCAGTTTGATCTTGGGTTGCATCAGTTCTACCTGGTGTAAATGGAACTTGAATATCATAACCAGCTTTTTTCGCTGCTTGTTCAATTGCTGTATTACCACCAAGAACGATTAAATCTGCCAAAGATACTTTAGTACCATCTTTCTTGCTGTTGTTAAAGTTAGTTTGGATTTGTTTCAACTTACCAAGTACTTTATTTAATTCAGCAGGCTCGTTCATCTCCCAATCTTTTTCAGGTGCTAATGCAATTCGTGCACCATTTGAGCCACCACGATAATCTGTTTTACGATAACTCGAAGCTGAATTCCATGCAGTTTTTACCAGCTCCGCAGTAGTGAGTCCAGAATTAGCAATATCTTTCTTCAATTGGGTAATATCTTTGGCTGAAACTTGTTTATAATCCGCAGCAGGCACTGGATCTTGCCAGATAAAGTTTTGTGCAGGAATCCATGGCCCCATATAGCGTGACTTAGGCCCCATATCGCGATGAGTTAATTTAAACCATGCTTCAGCAAAAGCTTGCTTAAATTCTGCCGGATTTTTATAAAACTCCTCAGCATATTTATTATAGATTGGATCTTCTTTTAATGCCAAATCAGTAGTAAACATCATTGGTTTATGGTATGAATCTGGATTTTGTGCATCTGGAACGCTAATTCCTTTAGAAGCTATTGGTGTCCATTGATTAGCACCAGCCGGGCTATGTGTCAATTTCCAGTCTAAATTATATAAATTATACAAGAAATCATTATTCCACTGAGTTGGAGTAGTAGTCCAAGACCCTTCTAAACCACTGCTAATGGTATCATCACCAACACCCTTACCAAAACCATTCTTCCAGCCAAAACCTTGCTGTTCAATCGGTGCTTTATCAGGCGCAGCACCAACGTACTTATTAGCAGGTGCCGCACCATGTGCTTTACCAAAGGCATGTCCACCAGCGATAAGAGCTACAGTTTCTCTATCATTCATACCCATACCACCAAAAGCCTGACGAATATCACGCCCAGCACCAACTTTATCTGGTTTGCCATCTGGGCCTTCTGGATTTACGTAAATTAATCCCATTTGTGTGGCTGAATAATGTGGATCTAACTTACCATTCTTAACATTACTCGAAAGTATCTCTGGACTAGTACCCCAGTTAGTATTATCTGATTGCCAGTCATCTTGACGACCAAAGGCAAAACCAATTGGTTGCATTCCCATTGACTCAAGTGAAACAGTACCTGCAAGGACAATCAAATCTGACCATGAAACAGCATTACCGTATTTTTGCTTAATCGGCCATAATAATTGACGGGCTTTGTCTAAGTTAACGTTATCTGGCCAACTATTTAATGGAGAAAAACGTTGTTGACCACGATTTGCACCGCCACGTCCATCTGATAAACGATAAGTACCAGCATCATGCCAAGATAAACGAATAAAGAATGGACCATAATTACCAAAATCTGCTGGCCACCAATCCTGCGACTGAGTCAACAATGCTTGCATATCTTTTTTAAGTTGATTAACGTCGAGTTTTTTAAATGCCTCATGATAGCTGTAGTCTTTATCCATTGGATTATCTATGACGTTTAAATTACGTAAGGGAGACAGATCCAGACTTTGTGGTGAAACGCTTACACTTGTAGTTGCAGCAGATGTTTCTGCCATTGCACTTTGAACCGAAAGTAGCATACCAGATACACCTAGAACTATAACAATTTTCTTCAGCATTTTAAAACTCCTCGTTATTAAAAATTAAAATATACTGGAAGGATATGCTACTCATCTTTGAATCTCAGACCTTGCCACATCTCCAATATAACTAAGTAACCATTATAATACAAATTATTTAATTAAGATAATTGATTATTTCTATTGCCCCAATAGTATTTATTTATAACATTCCCTAACTGAAAAAATAGATGAGCCAGGAATAAGCAACTTAACTCTCTTAGCTTATATTTTGCTATACTTGGCAATTTATGGTATGATTCACCGTACACATGTTAGTTTAGAAGAGATAAAGAGCAAAAATAGTAACTGTAACGACCTTATTTCAGGGGCTATCAAATAATAAACCAAACGCTATATTTGTGAATGATGATAATATGAAGAAAATTTTTATCTTTGCCACCTTTGCTAAATCGAGTCTGGCAATCACTTTGTTCCCGTTTCATAATAATGTTAGCTCAGTTAGCAAGCAATTACCGCATAACTCAAAAATTTATCAAGTCTTAAATGCTAATGCAATAACTACCAAAAAAGCAAAATCTACAAATATAAATTGCTACACTCTAAATAACCTAATACTTTCATCTGCTAAGTTTATGTCAAATTTCAATAATAAATTTCAACCAAAAGAATTGCCAATGACTAAAAATATTGCCCAATGCAATGAGAGCAATAATGTTCAAGTTAATACAACATTATCATCTTCTGCTAAATTGGCATTAGCGGTATTAGACAAAGATAGAAAATATAAAATTCTAATAACTGATTATGCCGGAGGAAATATTCAGCCCATCATCATTAGTAATGCTCCAATTACATCACTATCTTGGAACCAAGCAAATAATAGCATTGCTTACGTATCTTACGAAACAGGAAAACCTATCGTTTATATCCAAAATATTTATACCAGCCAGCGTTATGTTGTGGCTAATTTTAATGGTTCAAACTCTTCTCCGGCATTTGCTGGTAATTCCTTACTTGTGTCATTAAGCAAAGATTATGGAACACATATCTACAAAATAGATCTTAGCAAATATACCCCGAGAAAAACTGCCACGCCTCTGATTACAACCAGTTCAATTGATACTGAAGCTGACTATGCCAATGGCAATATTATTTTTACTTCAAATCAAAAAAACACTCCTCAAATATATCTTAAAAAAGGCTCAGCTCAGGTACAACAAATTTCAATTAATAGAAATAATATTACCGGAAGAATTTCAAATGACGGATCAAAAGTATTGTATGTCCATGGCAATAGGGGCAAATATGATCTTATGTATTACAATTTGGCTACTGCTAAAACAATAAAAATTGATTCTGGGAAAATATTATCAGGTAGTTTTGCGCCCAATAACAATCTGCTAGCATATATTAAAAATAATTCTGTAATTATTTATAATCTTAATACGAAGAACTCTGTACTATTGCCACAGTTGAAGTATAAAGAAATTTTTGATATTAAATGGTCAAAATGATATGCTTTGAAATACTATACTCAAACAGGTTACTGGTAGGCGATTTACGACGAAGCCTACTGCTGCTCTAATGAGGCGTAAACCAACGTCTCAAGATGATGAACCTGATTGAGCATAAACTACAATTATTAACTTCTGAAGATTTTGCTTATTCTTCTTCAAAAAATAAATCATCATCAAGATTAATCTGATGTTTACTTAGCACGGAGTGTATCCGTGAAACAATCATTTCAATCGCAGCTTTGTTAGAGCCATGCGGGATAATTATGTGTGCATTACGCTTGGTTGGCTCAACAAATTTTTTATACATGGGACGAACGAATTTACTATACTGCTCAATAACGCTGTCCACTGAAGGCCAGCGACCTTCGGCAAGATCTCGTTTAAGCCTACGAATTAACCTGATATCTCCAGCAGTATCAACAAAAATCCGTAGCTCCATTTGTTTACACATTGTATCGTCAAAAAGCCCAAAAATGCCCTCAACAATAATTATTTGTGCGGGTACTACCGTTTTAGTTTCCGCGTTACGAGTGTGAGTCCGAAAGTCATATTGTGGCATTTCAATTGGCACACAATTAGCCAACGCATCTAATTGTGCCTCCATCAACTCCCAATCCAGTGAATCTGGATGATCGAAATTAACTTTATCCCGCTCTTCCATGGTTAAATGGGAGAGATCCAAATAATAATTATCCTGCATAAACACAGTTACACTCTCTGCACCAGCAGCATGAATAATCTGCTCAGTAACAGTTGACTTACCTGACCCCGAACCACCTGCTACTCCGATAATAAAAGGCTTCATACTTTCTAGACCTCTTCAAAATAAGCTGAAACTGACAGCTCGTCATTATTAATTGCCGCTTTAACCCGCGCTACGATCATTTCCAAGGCAGCTTTATTCGCTCCATGTGGAATAATTATGTGCGCATTACGTTTGCTTGGTTCAATAAATTGGCGATGCATCGGACGCACTGATTCAAGATATTGCTTGATTACCGATTCGGTAGTTCTGCCTCGCTCGACAATATCACGTTCCAAACGGCGAATAAAGCGAATATCATCAGCGGTATCAACATAAATCCGTAATGCCATATATTTACACATCTTGCTATCCAACAACGCAAACAAGCCCTCAATTACTATAATTGGTGCAGGCAACACAGTTATAGTTTCGGCACTTCTGGTATCACGAGCGTAATCATAGGTTGGCATCTCAATCGGCAAACCATTTGCCAGATCGTCAATATGTTTGAGCATTAGCTCCCAATCAAATGAATCAGGATGGTCAAAATTTACCTTGCGGCGCTGTTCTGGTGTCAGATGTGCCAAATCACGATAGTAATTATCCTGAATGATAACCGCAACTTGTTCACTACCAATCGCACTAACAATATGTTCGGTAACAGTTGATTTCCCTGAACCAGATCCTCCAGCTACCCCTATAATAAAACTTGGCATAAATTATTCTTTCGATTTTAGTTTGTAATTACTTTACCCATAACTGCCGCAATATGAAGTAAAAACTAGGAACAATGTGACGTAATGTACATGAGAAGTACATGAGGAGCATTGTGACGACGTTGTTACGATATAGTGTGAGCAGTTACCTTAATTTTTAAATAATAGATCTTTCAATACTTTTAATTCATCACGACATTTTGCTGCATCTTCATATTCCAAATTAAGCGCATGTTGCTTCATTTTCTTTTCCAACTGCTTAATTAACTTAGTAATTTCTTTTTCACTCAAGTGCTCTGGTAATTTCATAGCAAAATGTTGCTTCTCTTGCTCTTTATAAACACCGTCAATAATATCATTAATTGGTTTAATAATAGTTTGAGGCTTAATACCAAGCTTAAGATTATGAGCAATCTGCTTTTCACGACGACGCTTAGTTTCATCAATCGCAAATTGCATAGCTTTGGTCACCTTAGCGGCATAAAATATTGCCAAGCCATCGCTATTACGTGCTGCACGTCCAATAGTTTGAATTAACGAACGCTCTGAACGTAAAAACCCTTCTTTATCAGCATCGAAGACCGCAACCAAGCTCACTTCAGGCATATCCAAACCCTCACGAAGCAGATTGACTCCAACTAAAACATCAAAGACACCAAGGCGTAAATCACGAATAATCTCGACGCGCTCAACAGTGTCAATATCTGAGTGCAGATAGCGGACTTTTACGCCATTTTCGGTATAGTATTCGCTCAGCCGTTCTGACATTTTTTTGGTTAACGTTGTGACCAATACTCGTTGTCCCCGCGCCTTACGCAAACCAATTTCATAGAGTAGATCATCTACCTGATGTTCCACTGCCCGAACCTCAATCTCTGGGTCTAGTAAACCAGTTGGACGTACTACTTGTTCCAGCAAATTATCCTGATGCTCTGTTTCATATTTCCCAGGAGTAGCTGAAACCATGATAGTTTGGGGCATCCGTACTTCAAATTCTTCAAAACGTAGCGGACGATTATCCATTGCCGACGGTAAACGAAAGCCATACTCGACTAGATTTTGCTTACGCGCACGATCGCCATTATACATCCCACCAATCTGTGGGATTGTTACATGGGATTCATCAACAAACAGAATACTATTAAGTGGCAAATAATCAATCAAAGTCGGAGGTGGTTCACCAGGTGCACGTTTGGTTAAATGGCGCGAGTAATTCTCAATACCTTTGCAAAAACCAATCTCCGTCAACATCTCGAGATCAAACTCGGTGCGCTGTTTAATTCGGTAGGCTTCCATAGTTTTACCAATCGCTTCATAATCTTTAATTCGCTGCTCCAGCTCAACTTTAATCCCGTCACAAGCAGCTAAAACAGTTTCAAGTGGTGTAACATAATGTGAGGATGGGAATACGGTAAAGCGGCTTAAACGTTGCTCAACTTTACCAGTCAATGGGTCAAAAAGAAAAATTCCATCAATTTCATCATCAAACAAACTTACTCGAACGGCTTTGTCGTAATACTCAGCAGGAAAAATATCTAATGTATCGCCACGCACACGGAAAGTACCGCGTTTAAATTCGGCATCAGCACGCTGGTATTGCATGCTTGCCAGTTGACGAATTGCTTCGGCATGGGTTAACTTTTCGCCCTCTTTAACATGTAAAATCATTTTTTGATAAGCGGCTTCGTCCCCGATACCGTAAATTGCTGATACGGTAGCAACGATTATTACATCTTCACGCTCCAAAAGATTTTTGGTAGCAGAAAGACGCATTTGCTCAATATGTTCATTAATCGCCGAATCTTTTTCGATAAATAAATCCTTGTGTGGGACATAGGCTTCTGGCTGATAATAATCGTAGTAGGAAACGAAATATTCAACTGCATTTTCGGGGAAGAAATCGCGAAATTCGGCATAAAGTTGCGCCGCCAGAGTCTTGTTATGCACCATGATACAGGCAGCACGTCCAGTCTGGGCAATTATATTCGCCATGGTGTAGGTTTTACCGCTCCCGGTTACACCTAAAAGCGTTTGGTACTGTAAGCCATCATTCAAGCCTTCGACAAGCCCAGCAATCGCAGTTGGCTGATCTCCAGCGGGCTCAAAAGGTTGGTAAAGTTTAAATTTACTATTGGGATATTGGACTATTTTCATATACGAATTATAACTGATTTTTCATAAAGGTACAAAAAAAGACCGTCAGTAAATGGCGATCTTTATAATAATATTATTCTATCTTCTGTCGTTACCGGATAACGCAATAATAATCTGCAACAAGCTGGTAAATAAATTATACAAGCTAACATAAATGCTTAACGTAGCAGAAATATAATTAGTTTCACCACCAATAATGATTTGGTTAACTTGCCACAAAATCATCAATGATGAGAAAATAACAAACGCGCCACATAGGATTAAATGCATCATTGGCGTATGGAAGAAAATCATTGCTATCATTGAAATCAAAATCACGATTCCACCGATTGCTAGAAAATTGGTTAAAAATGGTGTTTCACGTTTAATCGTAAATGCAATCGCACTCATCACAAAGAATACTGCCGAAGTCAGTACTGCTGCCAATAAAATCAACTGGCTACCATTTGGAATGCGTAAGGCCACCTGAAATAATGGACCTAAAAGCAAGCCCATCAAGAGCGTAAATGCCATCAACCACACGATTCCAGCAAAACTATTTCTATTTTTTTGTACCATGAACATCAAGAAATACATTCCTCCGATCAAAACCAGAGTTCCCATAATCGGGCTGCCCAATAAAAAGGCAAATGACATATTAACCCCGATCAAAGCACCAATTGCCGTTGGAATCATTGACAATGCCAATAATAGATAGGTATTTTTCAAAACTTGCTGGCGAATTTCTGCCGATGGCGCAGCCATTGCATATTGTTGTTGCTGATAATAGTTGTTCATATATATTCCTCAATAAAAACTTACTAATCCTTGTTATTATATAGTACTTTGCCCTCAAAAATCAAGCCTCATGAAAATCATAAACACTATGACACCCTCTCAAGATTTTAATTCTTAAGCAATAACAAATTAATCAATTCACAAAATAATCAAAATAACTATCTAATAGTGGCGTTGTCAGGCGCAAAATAAATTGCATAACCCTCTTGTTATCAAGAGCTTTCTCTTGATAACTATGAATATCTGCCAAACCAAGATAGTAATGCTCACCACCTTCATTATCGCTTTTTTTAAGAAAAATCATAATCTTAAGATTATTATCCCGATAGTTTATAATTTTCATCAATTCTGGAGAAATTGTTGCCCCATAAGGACGAGAGTACCAAACCATATCCTGCGAATTAAGAAAAATATTATCATATTTGGCATTCATCTGATTAGCTGAAATTTTTTTATAGGTAATAAAAATTGGCACGCTATTGGCAATAATCCGATAGCCATAAATTGAAGTTTCCATAGATAGATTAACGTTTAATAATCGAACTAGCTCTTTTCGTGAATATTTGTTATAAAGAATAAAATCATTATCCTTAGTAATTGACTTATATCCTTCAAAATAACTTAAACCCAATTTTATTGTTTGTAGCACTAATGCTTTAAAACTCGTATTTTCAAGATTCAGGCTAAAATCATTGCTTAATCTAAATTGATTATCATCAACATTAAGTAGATTTACCGAATATTTTTTCTGCAAGGCATTACTTGTTGCAAGAGTCAGGATATTACGGATAGCAATTTGTTTTTGACCACTAAGCTGAACACCATATTGACTAGCCAGATTGGCATAAATTAGATTCTCATCATTACATCCAGTAACTAAATTCAATAGTACGAACAATTCATCTGGACGGGCAGCAAAGAGTAATTCTTGAGTAATATAATTAAGATACGCCAAGCTATTATCTGAAAACGTAGCTGCAATATCATCATGACATTTGAGTAGCTCATAATAATTGTTATACATGATTTTATTCGATTGATTTTGATAACGAAAAATAATCTTGGGATCAATAGAGTTATACACGCGAAAATCAATTAGCTCAGGGGTGTGATTTAATTTCTTCTTTAATTCCTGATAATTTTGATTAATAAACTTACGATTAATCTGAATATTATTAATTGACTGGTATATCCGTTCACGAGTAACCCGATCAAATGAAACTGAAATATTCGAAGGAATTAAAGAGTTAGCTTCACTGACAAATGAACGTAAATCCTCTTTATTATATGAATTATTTCCAGACAATGCCACTGCAATTAAAAAGCTACTGGTATAATTACCGATAAAATCCAGAACCACACAATAATCTTTGTCAGGGCTTTTACGTAGTCCGCGCCCAAGCTGCTGGACAAATACAATCGCAGATTGCGTTGGTCTTAATAGGACAATCTGATTAACACAAGGAATATCAATCCCTTCATTAAAGATATCCACACTAAAAATATAATCAAGATATTGCTGTGGCTTGCCATTAGTATCATATGGTTTATTAGCTAAAAGCTGGATTGCAGTTTCCCGATAGCTGTCATCATGAACGCCACTTAAACTTAAGGTCTTATAACCCGCTAAATTAAAGTGATGGGATAATTCATACGCTTCTTCAACTCGTGAGACAAAAATTAAACCACGCACCTTATCACTACCGCCATGCCCATACAACTTAAGATTGGCAATAATATGCTCTACCCGCTCACTATAATTAACTTGATTAAAACGACTATAATCATCCAGATAATTATTATTAACCATCAATTCAGAAATACCAAAATAATGGAATGGACATACCAAATTTTCTTCAAGTGCCTCATTTAAGCGAATCTCGTAGGCTATATTATGATCAAAAAGTTGATAAATATCAAAATTATCACTGCGCTCGGGAGTTGCCGTCATTCCCAGTAAAAATTTTGGTTGAAAATGCTTAAGAATTTTCTGGTAACCGGCTGAACCAGCACGGTGAACTTCATCAATAACTATGTAATCAAAATAATCCGCCCCAAATTGATATAGATGTTCATCTTTTTGCAGAGTCTGTAGTGAGGCAAAAATGAAATCAGACTCAAATTGCTTTAGCTCACCAGTTAACTTACCAGCTTTTAATTGTGGAAAAACTTTAGCGTAGCTATGAATTGCAGCATTAAGAATATTTTCCCGATGTACAATAAAAAGCACCCTCTTGGCAGCAAACTCTTTTATGGCAAAGGCGCTTAAATAAGTCTTACCGCTTCCCGTGGCAGATATAATCAAAGCTTTATTCTGGTTTTGCTCGCGTAATCGACTAAGCGCAACCAGAGCCTTTCTCTGCATGCTATTTGGTACTAAAATCTCAGCAAGCGGAGGGGGAGTTTTCTCGAGTTTAACTCTTGCCAGCTCATATTTGTTGCGGTATTCTTCAAGTAATTCAGAGCTCAATGGCTGGGATTCAGCATAAATCTGCTGGTAGAGCTCATTCATTTGTTGTGGAATCACTGCATTTTGAAAATATTCAAGGTAAATATTGGTTTCAAAGTTACGGCGCAGAGCGTTATTAGTAAGATTTGAACTACCAATAATATATGAGGAACTCCCATCTTTATGTTTAACTATGTATAATTTAGGATGATAGCCCGAAATATCGGCAATACGTACCTCCATATTATTAATCCGGAGCATAAACTCAAAAACGCGCGGACTATTAAAATTATTCATAAACCCAGTTATAATCACTACCTTCACTTGTTTTTCAAGTAGCTCTTTCAATTCATTCAAAATCAAATACAAACCATCTGTGGTAATAAATGCAACCAGAATAATAACTTCAGTTATATCATTGGTTTTTAAGAGGTAGCTTAATTTGGAATAGACGTATTTCTTTTGTTTGGGTTGATTAGTTAATATTTCCTGCTGATTCATCTTTATACTCAATCAGACTCACTGTACGGGGTCGTTGTTTTGCTACTCACTTACGGCTAGTAGGCCTCGCAGCAAAACGCCTACCAGTATTTCGAACCTGTTTCGAGTATACATCGCTGTATTTTTAGTGCTTGGCGATAAAATCATCAATCAGGCGACTAGCGATTGAGAGATGCGTTGAAGGACGTCCGGGAATTTCATCTTTGCTGAAAAAGCCAGCTGCACGCATTTCATTAGTATCCAAAACAATTTCACCACTCTCATATTCGGCGGTAAATGCAACCATTAGTGAATTGGGGAATGGCCAATATTGTGAACCCCAGTACTGGACATTTTTAATTTTAATACCAACCTCTTCAAAGACTTCGCGATGCACAGTTTGTTCCAATGACTCACCTACTTCACAAAATCCAGCTAAGACACTCCACATTTCGGGGGCGAAGTGATTGGCTTGCGCCATCAATAATTTATCGCCACGCGTAATCGCAACTATCATAGCAGGTGATATACGCGGATAAATCTCATGCTCACAACTACTACAATGCAACCATTTTCCCGAAGCAGATAAACTGGTTTGTTGTCCACAGCTCCCACAATAGCGATGTGTATTTTGATAAAACAGCATTTGCTCAGCATAGATGATCTTTTCAATCATATCCATGCCAAAGAAATTCAATGCCTGACGTAGATTAACTAGGTGCAGCTCTGGAAATAAGCTTAAATCAATATCAGTGCTGACTGAACCCAAGATATTTACATCATCAATCTGAATCAGGCTTGGCTGATAACTTAAAGCTTGTAATTGTGCACTATTTGGTAGATGCCAAGCATCACCAGTAGCAGATCGAGTTACCAGCAATGATTTGCCAGCGAAGATTAAATTCATGATTTAAGCACGCAATAACTCATTAATTGAAGTTTTGCTGCGGGTTTTAGCATCCACGCGCTTAACGATAATTGCTGCATAAGTAGAATGACTACCATCCGCGCTAGGTAAGCTACCTGAGACCACTACCGAATACGCTGGAACACGTCCATAAAAAGTTTCACCAGTTGTGCGGTCATAAATCCGTGTTGATTGGCTGATAAATACTCCCATGCTGATTACTGAGCCTTCTTCAACGATCACACCCTCAACCACTTCCGAGCGCGCTCCGATAAAGCAATTATCTTCAATAATCGTCGGATTAGCTTGTAATGGCTCTAGTACGCCACCAATGCCAACGCCACCAGATAAATGAACATTTTTACCAATTTGCGCGCATGAGCCAACCGTAACCCAAGTATCAACCATAGTTGCTTCATCAACATAGGCACCAATATTGACATAGCTTGGCATCAAAATCGCATTTTTGGCAATATATGAACCTTTACGCGCTAATGCCCCCGGCACAACCCGGAAACCACCAGCAGCAAAATCTGCTTCGCTATAGTTTTCAAATTTTAGCGGAACTTTGTCGTAGAATTTGGTAAAGCCAGCTTCAACCACTTGATTTTGATTAAGTCTGAACGACAATAACACTGCTTTTTTTAGCCATTGATGCGTTACCCATTCGCCATTGATTTTTTCGGCAACCCGCGCTTTGCCACTATCAAGCAGCTCAAGAGCCGCATCAACTGCTTGACGCAACTGAGCATCACTGCTATCTAATTCAGGTAATTTATTAAATGCGGTTTCAATAATATTTTGTAACTGCTGCATAATCAATACTCCATCTAAAAATTTAATACCGAATTATACCGCAGATAATTAAAATACGATGAATTGTGTGATGGAGAAACTATTAAAAATAAAAGGCTCGTAATGAGCCTTTTATCTGGGTTTAGGTTTTAGAAACCAGTTTTACCGTTTACTTCAAGTTTTGAATCAAGGAATTGGCTTCCGTTCTTTCCATTGGTAAAAGAAATTTTAGTATCAGCAGCTGAGAGACCTTTATCATAGATCAAGGATCCAGTATCGGATTTACAATCATTTGTCATACATAATAACTGCATTCTAAAAGAAAAATAGAATTTGGCATATTGCGGTACATAATCACGGTTCATATCATTTTTAATCACCCATACACGACCAACGTTATTCTCATCTAAGGTGCGCATATATGTATATAAATTATTAGAATATCCTGTTGTACTTGAAGAATTACCCCAATAGTCGGCTAAATAGAACATAGTTTGTAGCTCTAATGCGCCAGCAACGCTACTTGGAAATAGAGGTGTAAATAATTTACGCTCGTAATCTTTGCCATCCCGTTTTATGTGGATTCCATTAGTATTTGGAAATATAGAGTTAGCCCTAAGTACAACAGTAGTTGGATAACCTGAACTATTGTTATTAATTGCAGTTGTTTGATTAACAAAATATTTTCGTGATATAGTATCCCCATCTTTAGGATTCTCTACCTCTACAGACTGCCTCTCCCAATCTGTATGTGCAAAAGCATCTGAGTTATGATCTGTGAAGAAACGCTTTGGTACTAATACACCGAGAACATTAATGACTTCTGCATCTACTGTTTTAGTATTTGGATTGATATAATGGTAATTAGACGTAATTTGATCTTTAAAATCAGACGTGATCTTGTCTCCAACTCTGCCATCTTCTATATTACCAAAGCAAGTTGTAGTTATGTAGGGACTAGTTCCAGCTGGTGAATTAGGTCCATACCAAGCAGTAATTTGAGTGATATCCTTAGACATTTCTTTATCTCGGATATTACACGCAGAAGTTGCTTTAATATTAGCTATTAGGTTTTTATCTAAACCAGCTAATGGATCATAAAGCGCGGTTTTGGGAATAAATTTATCAATTGCAGCATTCGTGCTTGTGATTGTAGCGTCATCCAACGTTGCAAATCCACCTGATGCTTCAGCTCCAAAAGTTTTCTTGTAGTCAGCAAAAGATGATTCAACCACATCTGCTGTCACTCTCAATTTAGTATATATCTCTAGCACGCTATAATTACACTCAAGACGAGTGGCTATGATTTCTTTAGGCATGGTACTATAATTTCCGCAACGTAGATCCAAGAAGCTTTTTGCTTTGTCACTATTATTCACCATGTTTTTATAATCGGTAACAATAGTTGCAGAATTCTCAACGAATTTATCGACTTTTTCTTTGAAAGCTTTATTTTTCATTGCTTGCTCTACTCCGCCATATGATGCCGCTAGTGATTCTAAGCTATCATGAACTTTTCCATCTTTTCCTGGGGTTTTTAATAAATCAATATAATATGACCGGATGATAGTATCAATTGCATTGGTATTGTTTGTTAAATTATTTGTAATATATGTACCGATTTCTGCATTGCGCCATTCGTCTCTAAATTCTTTGATCTCGGCATAAGCCAGAGCAAGATCTTTCGCTAGTGCATCTAATTTGGCATTTATTTCTGTAAAACTGGCTGAATAATCTGTGCTGCCAGAAGGGCATGCAATATCTGCCACTGTGCCAGCACCTTTAGTAAATAGAGCTAAGCCAGGAATTGGTACAAGAGAATTCAAAGCACTAGTTACAAAATCCATTGAGCTTTTAAATCCTGCACTGCAAAGAGGGTTAGCGCCTGTCTCTTCTTCAGCCTGTGCACTCTTTCCTGACTGCACACCTTTCTGCGCAAAATTAGTACCTTTAACCATAGGCTTATCTTGGTTAACAACTCGTGTAGATTGTGGATTAATTAATAATGGTTTATTACTACTAACCTGTTTTACCAACTCTTTTATTACAGCGCTATCATTCGTACTGTTACCCAAGAAGTCCAGGTAATAATCACCGAGTGCAGTAAATGGATCTTTTTCATCCTTGACATCATAGAAAGAAGTTGCCAAATTAGTAAAGGTAATTTTAGGAGCGCTAGTTTGAATTTTAACAAACACATATCTACCCAAACTTGCTAAATCAGCTTGCGCATCTATTGATGTCGAATTCTTGCCAAGATTAGTAAAACTATACGCTGAAGCTAATTTGTTGTTACTATCATAGAAAAAGAAGGTTCTATCATTTGCTATTAATTTCTGGTCAATGTTAATGGTACAAACACTATTAACTGCGCAAGACTTTCCTTTGGTTGTTGTAAATAATACTTTTCCAGTTTTGTCTTTTAATACTGCAGATGTAAGCACTGTGTTGGTTCTATTTACCAGGTTAAATTTTAATTTTCCAGTTTGAGATTTGGCCGTTTTACTTTGCTGTGCAGCAGCATTTCCTGATGTGCCTGCTTTACCATCATCTCCTACACCACCAAACCAATTTGAAAAACTTATAGCATTTGCATTGATTGCCATAGCTGAACATAGTGTTATCAATAAAATTTTAGGCTTTCTCATACTAATCTTTCCTTTATTAAAGTATTATTCCAACCTACGACTGGTATTATGCCATGTCTAAATATACTTGACAATAGATGATTTTGTCTATTCGAACCCCAATTATTTCTATAACTAATGTTGACACTAAAAATCAGCAACCTTTATACCAATAGCTTAATTATCTGGCACAATAAAGCGCATAATGATCAATACTAAAACAACACTCCACATCACTAAATCCTAGGCTAAGAATGATTTCTTGCGTTTCTGAATGAGTATGTGGATAATCACTACTTTCAACGTGCACACGAAGGTTAGTAATTTCAACTTGAGTTAGCTCAGGTAAATTACTATAGAATTTTTCCATGGTAGTTGATAAATAATCATGACGACTTTGAGTTTCCTCTCGGAATAGATCAATCATTATAAATGAGCCATTCTCCGCAAGAACTTTTTTAATCTTCTGATATATTATAAGCTTTTCTGACTCTTGATAATGATGCAAACAAAAACTCGATAGGATGATATCAAATTTTTGTGACGTGAGTGCCATTTCATCTAAGATCGTAGCTAAATCACCACAAATTAATGAAGCTTGGGATATTTGATTATCTATCAGGTTTTTTTTGGCTGCGTTAAGCGCCTGTTCAGATGAGTCTATGCCAAAATATTTAATCTTTGGTACGGCTGATAGAGTTTTAGCAACATAAAAAGCATCACCACAACCAAGATCAAGTAATTTTAATGACTGTTGTGGCTCTAGCAATGAGTTTAATAATTTGCCAAACTGAATGAATAATTCATGGTGTTTCATATAATTATTGCTGATGATTTTTTGGTATGTTGCCCAACTGTCAAAAAATTCTGTGGCAGTTTGTTGCTTGTCTGAATTAGCTATTTTGTTCATCTAATCTTACCTCTGGAGTTATTTAATATAATTGACATAATCACTTTTTAGATAATACTAAATTCTAACATTTGCAAAGCTTACAAAACAATAGATGATTTTGTCTATTTAGATATTTTTGGGTAAATATTACTAAAGCCTCGCTTAACACTGAGTTTAGTCGCTTATTACTCGCCAGTATCTCAAATCAGATAGTGTACATCAATAAATTTCGCTCATTTGGCAATAATAGGTTTATAATACCATCTTCTAGCGGGGGTGCGACGCTGTAGTCGCTGAGAGAGGAAACATCCTTAACCCTTTGAACCTGATTCTGGATAATACCTGCGTAGGGAGGCTAATCACTACTATTTCAATTACTATAAGTATTACCCTCTTTACGCTTATTTTGTGAAAGTTAACAAAATGAGCATACCAACTAATCATCGTCAACTACATTTACTTACCGCCTGCCCAAACAATGAACATGGCGAATATTTAAAATTTATCGAACTCAGCGCCAAATCTGGTATCACACACTTACAATTACGACAAAAGAACTGGTCATTTAGTAGTTTACTCAGTTTAGGACGTGAACTACAAGCAATATTAACGCCATATTCAGTACCACTTATTATCAATGATAACCTTCATCTAGCACTAGAGCTAAATGCTGATGGTCTACATCTGGGGCAAAAAGACGGAGATCCTGATGCTGCCCGTGCCATCTTGGGCGCAGACAAAATTATTGGCGTCTCTATCGAAAATAATACACAATTGGAGCAAGCCAATTTGTCACGTTCAATTAACTATGTTGCTGCCAGCGCGGTATTTCCGAGTAAAAGTAAGAACAATATTGAACATATTTGGGGTCTTGATGGATTGGCTAAATTTTGCCAAATATCTTATCATCCAGTTATTGCCATAGGTGGAATTAATCTTAGCAATATTGCTCAGGTTGGCTCTATCTCAATTAGTGGTATCGCAGTTATCAGTGCAATTCATGAAGCCAATAATCCAAAGCAATATATCCAACAGTTAAATCAGCAACTTAATGATGGAGAAATATAACATGACTAATCTTTATCAAAAACTTTATAATGCCCATAGACAGTTACAACAGTCAAAACCACTAGTATTGAATCTAACTAATTATGTAACGCAGGATTTCATGGCAAATGTACTGCTTGCGCTAGGTTGTGCGCCAATTATGTCAGAAAGCGTTGAAGAGCTTGCAGAATTAACTACTCTCGCGCATAGTCTAAACCTTAATATTGGCACACTAGATATGGAGTTTGCTCCTCGCGCGATAAATGCTGGCAAACTAATGCAGCAGCAAAATAAATGCGTGGTACTTGATCCTGTTGGCGCAGGAGCTACTCGCAGCAGAACTAGATTAGCACAAGAACTCTTACCTTTGTCAAATATCATCCGTGGCAATGCCAGCGAAATTATGGCACTTAATTCCAGCTCGTTCTCTAGCTACGGCGTCGAAAGTAGTGTGGAGAGCCTCAGTGCAATGCTCAGCGCGCAAAATATAGTCAAGCAAACGCAAAAAACTATTGTGGTGAGCGGTAAAATTGATTTAGTTTATGCACCACATGCCAATTATCAAAATAAATTTGGGATTGAGCTAATGACTAAAGTAACCGGCATGGGTTGTTGTTTGAGCGCAGTAATTGCTGGATTTGCCGCAGTTTACAAGGATTATGCTCTTGCCAGCTACTTAGCAGTAGTTTACTATACCTTATGTGCCGAACAAGCTGCGCTGGACACACTGACCCCAGCAAGTTTTAAAATCAAATTTATCGACTGTATCTATCAGCCAGACTGGCTATGGTTTGAAACGCAAATTAGCCAATCTTTTGCCAAGGAGGTATAAGCTATGTTGACTAGTGCATTAACTATCGCTGGATTTGATGGCTCAGGTGGCGCTGGATTACAAGCTGATCTAAAAACCTTTTCGGCTTTGGGCTGCTATGGTATGAGTGTCTTAACTGCCCTACCGATTCAAAATACTTGTGGCGTACGAAATTGTTTTAATTTACCCCTTGCTGCAATTGAAGAACAATTAGAGGCTATTTTTAGTGACATCACCCCCAATGTTATTAAAATAGGGATGCTGTTTAATCAAGAAATTGTCCACCTCGTCGCAGAATTTCTAGCTAAACAAGCCCAAAATATTCCGATCATTCTTGATCCGGTAATGGTAGCCAAGAGTGGCGATTATTTACTTTTGCCTGAAGCAATTGAGACACTAAAACAAGAGCTAATCCCACAAGTAACTTTAATTACGCCCAATATTAACGAAGCACAAGCGCTAAGTAATATGAAAATCAAGACACCTGATGATATGCTAAAAAGTGCTGAAGTTATCCATAAGCTTGGCAATGTAAATGTTTTGCTCAAAGGTGGACATTTGGATGGTATCTATTGTGACGATTTATTATTTACTGGTTCTACGCAACATTGGTTTAAAGCGCCAAGGATTGAAACCGTTAATACTCATGGTACTGGCTGTACTTTATCGGCGGCAATTGCGGCTAACTTGGCTCATGGCAATGATTTAATTAATAGTTGTCAAAATGCCAAAAATTACCTTTATCAAGCCATGTTAAGTTTTAAAGATGTCACCATCGGGCATGGGCATGGACCAGTCAATCATTTTCACCACTGGTGGAACTAGCCACCCATTACCTTTAAGTTTTTGACTTTATCGTATCTCAAGAAACACTCTTGATACAGCTTTATATAAATAGTTTTAAGGATAAACCAAATATGAAATTTTCACAACTTGCATGGCAGCTGAACGAGTCCAATTATCAAGCAATTATTAAGCAGCCATTTAATCAAGAGCTGATGAACGGCACACTTGCACGCGAGAAATTTGCCTACTATATCGAACAAGACAGCTATTATCTGCAACATTATGCAAGGGTTTTAGCTAAAATTGCCTCCCGTTTGGATAATAGTCACGATATCCTGCAATTTTTAGATTTTGCTAAAGGAGCAATTGTCGCAGAACAACAAGTCATACATGAGCACTTTCGTCAGCAGTTTAATTTAAAATATAAAGGACAAGTTAGTCCAGCATCATTGGGTTACACCAGTTATTTACATTTTTGCAGTCATAACCGAGCCATTGAAGCGGCTATCGCTGCCGTATTACCCTGTTTTTGGATTTATTACCAGTTAGGTTGTCATACTCAACAATTTTCTGCCATTGACAATCCATATCAGTTATGGATTGATAATTATGCAGGCGAAGATTTTGCACGCGGAGTAAATACTGCGATTGAGATTAGTAATCGCTATTATGAACAGGCAAGTTCAACGGTACAAAAGCAGATGCTGGAAGCTTTTGCTACTAGCGCACGCTGGGAATACTCTTTTTGGGATGATGCTTATCGCTTATGTTCTTTATCACATGGTATAGTAAGAAAAAGCCCTACAAAGCTCGATAATGAATAGCTTCTGGTAATACTGTAAAATCTCTCATCAACTATTTGAAAAACCCCTAGAAAATGTTCTAGGGGATTATTTAAGGCTTATGGTTTCTGGAGTATAAGATTTACATTACCATTATTTGGAACTGAAACAGATCCAGTAGAATTTACCTCCATCGTCGATAAAACGCTGTATGGATCATTAAGAAAGTAATTAGGATCTAAAGACAATAAAATATCAGCTGGAGTATAAGTATTACCATCCCACAAGGTACAACTAATACTATAGTCATTATTTTTGCTACAATTGGAGCTATTAGTTTGCAATGGTAGCACCCAAAAATATTGATCACTATTGATGGAATAAGTTATATTGATTGGCGAGTAATTATTATAATTACCTGACAAACCCAACGAAACTGTTGCAATAGCGGTGTTTTGTCCGCTAACTGAGTAAGTTATCAGCGGCTGGCTATATTTGAGGAAAAACCCATCATAAGCTGCTTCTACCGGACGCTCTTTATAGTCTGTATCATAGTGATCACTATTGTGAGTAAAGCTAACGGCATAAATTGCAGATGGTAAACTGATTTTTTGTCCTTCAAACAAATACTCAAGGTCGCCAGTGTTTACCAATGCGCTAGATAAAGCACTCTTATCAACAAATATTGTATAAACACAACTTTCCAGTGGCGCTAGTTCACGTGGTGCACCAGGATACCCACAAGTGGTATTGGCATTATCGACAGAGAAATATCTCGGAGGTGTAACTGAAAAGTTTTGCAAGTAATAATATTTAGAATGATTAGTATATACAAAAGTTACGCCCTGTGGGTTATTGTTGTGCCCATCAGTAACAAAAGCAGTGTTTGCACTTAAACCATCACCATTAACATTATAACCAGTAAATTCAACCCCAACTTGGACATCATCGGTACCAATATGCTGGTAATTAAGTGGTAAATTTAAAGCTTGTATACTATTGCTGGCTTCACCGTGATAATTGATATACAATGTAGCAATACCGCTTTCTGAATATGCTCTCTCTGCAGGAGTTAGCGGACCATAACTTACTCTGATCGCACAGCTTTCGCCAACTGCCAGAGTCTGATTTTGAGTACAAGCATTATTTAATGTATGATTATCAATTAATGGGACAGTTTTATTGCTTGTACCAGCATCCAGATTATAACTATTTAATATGGCAGAAGAAACGCCAGTATTTTTTATAGTGAAAATATAGTCGCCAGATTCGCTCAAATCATCATCTGTCTGCGGAAAAATTACAATTCTTGGAGTTTCACTTATAACACTTGGATTAATAGGTGTTAAATCAGGAGCAGCCGTTACCGTATAGGTAATGATATCCGAATCAAAGTTTAAATTTTTTCCACCAGAGGTAAAGTTAAACTTTAATGATGCTGAACCATTACCAGCAGTACCAGAAGTTTGATACTGTCCTTCAATGGTACAAGTACTGCCATAAGGTAGCTCGTGGGTACCATTCAATGAACTAATACCACAACTACCACCTGTAATATTAAATGCGCTAAGTCCTGAACCAGTTATGCCAGACACAATATTTACCCCCTGATAACGAATACTATGGTCATAATATAGGGTATAAGTTATTGGTGTGCTAGTGGAGTTAATCCCCCCATAGATGTTACTAGGATTCGCTCGAACTATCAGGTTCGGAGCTGAGTTATTATCTTGGGATGGCTCGCCGCCTGGCGATGATTCAGCTGTATAATTAAGAGTACTTTGTGTAATAGTCTTGCCATCTACTTGATAGCCAATCTGTGCAGAACCTGCTCCTGACATATTTTTACTAAAATTAAAAGTCACAAGACATATTTGTGATGCATGACTGGCAATACCACCACTACAACCATTTTCAACAATTATATCGTTATTACTTGAAGTTACTGAAAAAGCACCAGCTGCAACGTTATCAGAACCGTCATTCACAACTGCAACAGTTTGTGATTGATTATCAGCTAAATTGATGATTGGTAAATATCCAATATGGATGTGACTACCAGATGCTTTTATTCTAATTTGTACAGGTGTATTATTTTGTTTAGAAATTAAGTTACTACCGTTATTATCCATGGGTGCCACTAGAGCAGTCACCTCTTCCGAGCCATTAAGAACCGTTATAAACTCAATCGGGATTGCTAGTCCAGCAGAAATTTGAGTCTTATTGCTAAATCCACTTGCTATTGCAACATTTCCTGATTTATCAATATTTAAAACTGCATCATCATGTATAACGCCAGGTGTACCACCACTAACCAAATAACTGGTTGTGTATTGAGTAGCTCTTGATTCCATTATTGCAGTTACACCATCGTCAAAAAACTGTAAGCCGTTAAACTGTGTTGTATCAATGTATTTATAATTAACAATAGTATAAATAGTTGTAGCATGGTTATTTTGGCTAGTATCTGTATAGTTCAGCTTGACAACTGCTGAATTTTGATCACCTGCAACCAGCGCTGGGGTAGTGAATTTCAATCCACAGCTACTGCCAGCTTTAATCACACTACACTCAGCCGGGTTTACTAGTGTAAAACCATTACTATCATCTATTGTGTTGGCACGGATCTTAGCTAATTTGATTTTTTTCTGTAATCTGTTAGTTGTACCAGCAGCCTGTAAATTAATAGCAATACCACTAATATCACTGCTACTATAGTTATGAATGAAAAGCACCCCTGATGTTGATGTACCATTTACAACTGGAACAGTTGAACTGTCATTAACAGAAAGCGCCGGAGCATTTACTGTGTTTATTGAAGTAGATGGCATATTATTACTACTGCCTCCAGAAGACTCAATGCCCCCACAACCGCTAAGCACTGTGGCGGATAAAATTGAGAACGCTAATAAAACTGGTTTCATTTTTCACTCCTTGTGAATAAAACTCTTTAAATCAGTGTAATAGAAAATAAGGTATATTGATTCCACTAATTTAAACAATATTATTTTTTAATATGATGCCATTATATGAAATTTAATGCCATCCTGACAAAAGCAAATTTGCTTTTTCTTAAACATAAAGCATCAATTAGGTATGGCTAATAGAATTTTAAAGACATAAATAGATATGCTAACGGAGACAAGGTACCCTGAAAATCAAGGTACCAGTTAAAATTAGAATTGTGCAGCAGTCATTCTTAGAAGTGTCTGCACATAGAATTTCTAAGCTAATTCGTAGATATATTTATAATACTCTGAGAGTATAGACTAATCGGAGCCCATAAATAGTCCCAAGTTAATCCAGAATCGGTGGAAAATTTTGGCACACCATTGGATGCTGCTAGGACACAGTAATTGGAAGCACAAGTCAAACTATTATAATACTGAGTGTCGCTGTCACTAAAAATTATTTGGCTCCACTTTAATCCTGAATCAACAGATTTCATCACAACTGTCTTACTACCTAAAGAAACCCCAAGAGCCAAGCAATAACCGTCAGGATAATTACTACTTACCGAACAGGATATATTTGCAATATAAGCTGTGATGGGTAGCGATACTACATCCCATGTTGCTAAATTATTACTTGACCTATAGACAGAACGATTTTCTGAGTTAACATTAAAGCAAGCTGTACCCCAACAATATAAATTATTAAGCCCACTAACAGGGAAATTGTTAGGAACGGTTAAATCAGACCATATTAAACCACCATCAGAAGACACTTTAGTTTTTTGATTGCTGGTAACCACATAGCATGTATTTCCTGTACAACTAACTCCAGAATTGGCATTTAATGATGATAAAACATTACTCCAGCTGCTACCATTATTACTAGATCTATAAATCTTGTCGTTAGTAACCGCTAAAAAAGTTGATTTATTAATGGCAAACAATTTATTAGTAGTGGAAAATGCGGGTATTCCAGTTGAATTTGTCCAGCTTACACCACTATCACTGCTATACTCCAATTGGTGGTTGTTGTTAATAAAATAACTTCGGACACAGTTAGTTGCAGCACAAACCATTTGTACTGTAGAACCTAGCGGAGCTGGTGAGGGACTAACTATATCTCTAAAGTTATCACGGAAGCTAGCTTTAGCAATTCGCCCATTAGTTCCAACTCCTAAAATACTATTTCTATCGAAGATTGCAAAATCTGTTAGTGGATTATTAGTTATGGAGTTACTTTTTTTATATTGCACATTCCCCAAATCATACCTATTAAAGTATAATAAATATTCATAACTATCATCATCTAAAGCATACATATAACAATATTTATCACGCTCACTCCCAACAATACCACCTACTATTTCTGTACATTGAATTTTTTTTATCAATAAGTTACTATTAAGAATCACATTAGTAGATTTTGTAAATACATTAAGATCTTCATATGATGCATAGACTTGGTTCTTATTTTTGGTCGTGGCAATACAATAAGATGATGATAAATCAGGCGAAAGACGCGTACAACCGATACTGTGAAAAGCTATGCTATCATCAACACCAGTTTTTGCTTTATCTTGTGCTGGAGGTGAAGCTATAGTTGCACTGGTAAAAGAAGTGCCATTTGTAGCGTTCATACTAGTAAAATAAATTGCACCTTGAATATATACAGGACAAACTGAGCTACAAGGGGATTTATTTATCTCATAACCACCAACAACCAACGTTGAAGTTCCAGGGACAAATGCTACAGAGTATGGAAAAAACTTGACAAAATTATTTGAATTGGGCAATGACGTTGATAGTTTCCATGATAAACCACTATCTGTTGATAACCATAGTGAGGCAACAGCTGCATTGTCTACAATTCTGGTTCCAGCAATCGCACAATACCATTTATCTGCACACGCAAAGTCTCTGACATTCGTAATATCATTATTATCTAATAATGTCCAATTATTGCCATTATCGGTAGAACGCCAAACATGTGAGTTTTTGAACATCAGACAAGGATGGTCATAAAGATTAGGACAAAATACTTTGACTGTACTATCAGGCGCAAGCATAGCAATATCTTTGGGTAATTGGGTACTTCGATCCCAGGCATTACCATCTAAAGAAGTAGTTATCATATTACCATTATGGGTACCTGAAATAGCCATCCATTTGCCACTACCATTAAGGGTAATATTATTATAATCATTAGGAGCTCTGGAAATGGGGGTTAAACCGTTAAGGCTATTATTCATGCTAGCCCAGTCTAAGCTGTAAATTGAATTATCATTAATCAACATAAATTTTGATTGTAAGCCAGTAGTAAATGATCCTAAATATTTATTACTGTCACTACTATCTATCGCCACGCCACTAGAACTTAATATCGCTGTACCATTATAAAATATATCATACTTGGTGTTTTCACTCAGAGTTCCGCTCGTTAATTTAAAATTTACTGTTTGATTATTATTGCTGAAGCCTAATGAAGTTAGAGCAACTTCCTTACTTTCTGAGCTTTTTAATAAATGTATATTTGAGGTATTCAGCGTAAGTGGATCCATCGACTCACTAAAATTAAGCGTTATAATAGTAGAGGTACTAATATTATCTCCTATCGGACCATATGAAGAAATCTTTGGAGATACTGGTTTAACAAGAAGAGGCTTGCTGATAAAGCTATAAGTCTGTCCAGCATATTGCCCTGTAATTCGTAAAAACATATTCCCTGATTTCGCTTCTTTAATAGAAAATTTTACTAGATTACTACAAATACCATATTGTTTATTACCAATTGGGATAACTGATTTGCAATTTGTTGTCTCAAATGTTGCCGAAATCATTGCTGAATCCAGATTACCAGTATAGAAGAGTGAATACTCTGGTGAATTTAATGGAGCACTGCCACTATTATTAATTGTCATTCCGATTTGGCCAGTTTCTTGTGAGCGTACCAATAGAACACTGGCACCCCAAGCTGCGCTAACCATCGGTACTTTGGCGCTATTATAGTATGATACATTCGCGCTGCTACTATCTGTGGATATGCCATTATTATATGTTACAATAACACTAGTGCTACCACTCGAGTTATTATTCAGTAAATTAACCCTAAAGTGCAGCTGGCACCAGCAGCTAAACTATTGCTACATGGATTAGTAACATCTGACTTGCTTATTGTTATTGCCGTCTCTCCAGGCAAAACTGCCAGTTTCAAATCACTAGCAGCAGTGACGCCATTATTGGCTATTGTTACAATAGCATTTGATTCTTTTTCTGCATTGAGCGTTGGAACGGCGCCAATCACCAAATTAGCACGAAATTCTGGGATAATCGTTATATCTTGTATATTACCTGCTTGCAGGCTTTTTTGTGTCTGCTGACTATGAATTATATTACTCAGCTCTTCTTCACTACTTAGTTGCTTAAAATTGATTTCATCTTCAAGATATGGGGTCAGGCTTACCTGTATTGCAGTAATATTTTCTGCTGCTTTAATTTCAAGTGGAATAACTTTATTGCTTCCAATATTGACGTATCCATTTTCCAGACCATTTACTATGCCAATACTTGAATTTTCTGGATAAAATCCGATATTGCGAAAACTGGCTTGTTGCCCACCAAAGGCATAAACTGTTCCATATTTTCCGGTGCCAGGGATAGTTAGATCACCATTAAAACTTACTCCGGAATAATTTTTGCTTGCAATATAGCTATAGCTAATTATCTGCTTACTTTTATAGCCATTAAAATGCGCGGTAAGTAAAGTACTTCCGCTATCGTATTGTTGTGTCAGTGCTGGAGTATAAAACATTAGCAGGCAACTTGAGTTTGCTGCAATAGAAGCGCACTGATGTGGCACAACACTTAGGTTCTCCTTAGTACTATCTGTAATAGTTGCTTCATAAGTTATATTTTCGAGTGTTTCGTTACTGTAATTATGAACATATACCCCTGCTGCGGTAGCTTTACCATCAATTACAGGTATGATAGATGCTGGTTCTATGATTAAAGAATTATTATTGATATTTTGATTGTCGTCTGCACTAGGATTATGGCTGCTGCACGCAGCGATTTGAAGTACGAACGCTATCGCAAAACTAGCAGTAAGCTTTTTTTTACCAAGTAATTGCGCCAAAGTTTAAAATCCAGTAATTGCATAACCATTTCTTCTTAATTTTATTAAATATTATTTGCTAAAAATTACCGGAAGCCAGTAATTATGGCTTCCGGTAAGATAGTTTTTAGTTAGAAAGATTTATTATTGAGGATGAAGGAATTCCTACATATATATTTCCAGTTTTAGTCGCGTATGTGACTGGGAATATTAAATTTGATCCACTTGGTAAGTAACTTGGCATAAAGTAAGTTATGTTTTCTTGCATGTATGTGCCACTGCTACTAAGGATCGGGCAAGTAAGCTCACCAGTTCCGGTACAATTGCCTACTACAGAAGGAGCACTCTCAAGCCATGGGCTTGTATCACTGGTTGTAAAAGTAATTCCAGTAGTATAGCCAGCATAATTAGAAAGAGTCAATGTTAATAATCCTGATCCTTTCACCTTATCATAGCTAATTGTTGGTGTAACTACAGCCTGAGAATAACTTACGTACACTTGTTTATATGCTCCATCAGCAGTATATGGCTGGGAACTCTTATATGATAACTTATTAAGATTCCAGCTGGCTGACGGAAATGAGAAAGGAATAGTATAAACTGGCAATGTATAGTTCGTACTTGTTAAGTATGCTTTGTCCACCATAAAATTAATTGTACAAGATGCTTGTGACTCCAAAGTTATTCCACCACTTGAAGTATTACAGCTTCCTCCACTAACGTATCTTAACCCTGCAGGTGCAGCTGTATTTACCAAAAAATTGGATAATGCATAGTTTTTGGATTGATTAGTATATGTTAATACTACTATTTGATTACTATTATTTGCACCTGTTGCAAGGTAAGGTGTTGCTAAAGTCATACCAGTTCCACCAGTCATGGTTGATGATGAAGCTGCCACTGTTACATAAGCATCATTACCACGTCGTTGATATGCAAGATTAGTTGTTTGCGTATAATTATACACGCTTTCCCCACCAGAATAATTAATTAGTAGTGAGTAAATTCCTGATTCATTTGTAGATTCAGTCGCTGGAATTGGACCATAAACTACATTGATATTACAACTTTCATTAGTCTTCAGTGATTGTGTCGAGCTACAGCTATTCGCTATCCCTGTGTTATTAATAACCAAGGTGCTTGGTTGCGGTCCGCTTGGCGTATTACTAACAAAGTTTAAATTGATGTTACTCAAACTAGCCGTTGCTGCTCCCTGATTTTGGATTGTAAAGGTATAGTTCTTTGACTCAAAACCGTTGGCATTAGCGGTAATATTTGGGGTAATACCTATAGCTGGAGTTGTAAATACAACATTTGGTTGCCAGTTGATGGTATATGTCAATGGCTTAGAGGTGGTGCTAATAGTCGAGGTAATACTTTCAACAGCTGCAGACCCACTGATAGTTAGATACGCCTTTTTATTCAGTGTCGCAATTTGGGTTGATGTATATTGACCTGTAATACTACAGCTACTACCTTTTGGTAAAGCCGTCGGATTACCGAGTGCAGTTATTCCACAAGTTCCACCAGTAATGATAAAATTAGAAAGACCACCACCTTGAATAGCCTTATCTACTGTAATATTGTAATTAAAGTACTGGTTATAACTAAGTATATAAGTTATTTGAGGGGTGCTGTTTTCAGTTCTTAATGCTATATATGATGGATTTACCGCTGCAGACATAGTTGCATTTTGATTACCACCAGAAATGTAATAGTTTAAAACATCACTACCAACCTGATCTGTTCCTACGTTATACGTAATGTTGGCTGAACCTGCCGAATAGATATTGTCAGCATTAAATTTGATAGTACAGGTATTTGCGGCATATGCTTTTAAAACTTTAGTTGCACAGTCGCTATTACTATTATCCATCGTTACTTTAGGGTTGTCTGAAATTGCGGTTATCTGTCCAAGAGGTATATCTTGACTACCGTTATTAACAACTGTAACTGATTCAGAAGCAGAACCGCCAAATGGAACTGGTAGTGTAGCTAACCCGCTAAAGTTTAAGGTATAAGTATTGGTTGGTATAATTGCCATTGAAACTGGACTACCAGCCTTCAATGACGCGCTTGTGAATGAAGTACTGGTTAATGATTTACTGGTAGATGCCTGTTGCGTTGTAATACTGTCAAACTGCGGAGTTATATTAGAATAAACTGTTGCATTCCCGTTAGCACGTACCAAAAATTCTACTGGTACCACTTGACCTGCAGCTACCTGAATTCCATTTAAAAACCCATTGGAAACTTCAATATTACCAGTATCAGGATTAGCTAAATATACGCCATTGTAAACAGTTCCAGGCTTGCCACCACCAAGTAAATAAGCGGTAACATGTTGGACTGCACCATTTTTGGTGACAGTATTTAATCCACCACCAAAAAAATTTACACCACCTAGTAGCGAAATATCTGCATATTGATAGTTTACTATTGAATGATAAGCTACACTTTTGTTTTCCGCGTCAGTATAGTTCATTTTTACCACTGTAGAGCCCTGAGAACCAGAACTTACTGCAGGCGTTACAAATTTGACAGAACAACTCCCTCCAGCTTGAATGCTATGACAATTATCCGCATCAAGCAGCCTAAATCCTTTATCATTCTCAATCCCACTGTTTTTTATACCTAGAGTTAACAATAAGCGCGAAACTAAACCATTTGTAGTTTCATGATTTAAGCTAAACTTAATTCCATTAATAGTAGTGTTACTAGTATTATGAACATACAATACTCCTTCGGTTGGAGAACCGTTTACAACAGGTACTGCAGTACTAGTATCAATATATAAAGCTGGGCTAGTTGATTTTGATGAAGCTGGTAATTGTGTAGTGGAAGCGTTGCTACTACTACTGCTACTATTTGAGTTACCACTACCGTTACAACCGAGGAGTAAGCCGGCTGCAATACAACAGACTCCAATTATTTTTTTCTTGTCATTTCAAGACTCCTAATATTTTGGTAAAGTTAAAAGTTTATGCCATAATCTATAACAAATTGCCCGACACTTCAACCTTCTATCTAATAATTGAACTAATATCATAAGTAACAATAATGCTTGATTGCATGGCATTTTAAAAATGCTATTTTAAACGCGAGCTATTATATAAAATATTATAGTATTCCCACAAAAGCAAATTTGCTTTTTCTTGGCGATGATGCTTGGCTTATCGTTAGCTTTCTGATTAGTACATCACCTGACAAAATTTGCGCTAACACATTGTAAAATATTTATAAAATCAATAATTTTTTAATGCTAATCAAGATGTTGTAGTATAATAGTAGTTCATATACAAAAGGAGATATGAAAAAATGGGTTGGCAGAAAATAATTGATGATTTAGATGCTCTGGATGGGCAGGAGTACCTTCAATTTTTAATTGAAACACAGTTTAAATTGTATCAACACAAAAATCTATTACTAAGCATTTATGATGCTAATTTACGACTATGTTTTACCAGTTCAGCAATCGACAAGTTATATGGTATAAATGGACAAAATCACATTGGTTTACGTCCAACCGAAATGAGTCACTTTACTGAAGTAATGGAATTTATGCGTCACGGCGAGGAAATGCTCAAACTTTGCCTTGATAGTGGTGAAAGCTTAAACTGTTTATTGTTTGGGAAGTTTCGCAATTTGATTGGTGCGGTACATACTAGTTTTGATCCAATTTTTGATTTGCGCGGACACACTTGTGGTGTTAAAGTTCGCTCATTTGATGCGACTTCACTGATATTTGGAGTAAGACATTTATTTTTACAGCCCAAAAAAGACTCATTGAAATATGATTTATCTTTATTGAATGGAAAACAACAGCAAGTACTGTTTTTATTGGCATTGGATATTACCCAACGCGAAATATCTACAATTATCGGGATGTCACGCGGAGGTGTTTCAAGTATTATAAGTAAAATTTGTGAGACCTTTAATTTTACTTTTGATTCATCTAAATTTTTGGTAGATACCATCGGAAAAGAGCATATCATTCAAAGCTTAAATCAACCAGAAATTTTGTTTAAACCTTTTTATGTCAGAATTCCCCAATTAACATTTGATACGCCAAATGCTTCATTATTTGAAACTGCAACTGAAAACACTATCTCCTGAGTTAAATGTATTAGATTTGATTTATGCCATCAAACAATGTTCTTATTGAAGAGCTTAATCTAGTTTCTCCCTCAATTATCAGGGTAAACGCATTAATAATGCAAATACATAGCTAGCATTCTCATTAATTATTTGTTCTGCTATATAGCTAATCCATAAATAAACACTCGACAGATTCATGAATTGCTAGTTACGGATTTTGCTCCCTATTTGAGTGTATGCAGAACCGCTTCAGGTTTGCCCAGACATACTCTATCAAAAGTTGTATTTTGTATGCAACTTTGTTATACTAACGACTATGCATAGATTAATTATGGTTGATGTTAAATGAAAAAAGATATAACAAATAGAGCAGATATTGAATTGCTGATAAACAGTTTTTATGAAACTGTACAAAAAGATGCCACCATCAGCTATTTCTTCAATGATATCGCTCAAATTGACTGGAATACTCACTTGCCACAGATGTATAATTTCTGGGAAAGCATTATTTTCGCTAAAAAAGTCTATACTGGTAATCCCATGAAAAAACATCTCGAGCTCACAAAAAAATCTCCTCTTAAAGCTGAGCACTTTGACCATTGGATAAAATTGTTTTATCAAAATATTGACGAACTCTTTAGCGGCACTAATACCGAACGAGTCAAGACCTATGCGCAAACTATCCGCGAAAATCTGGAGCGCAGAACTAGTGAGAGTATGCTAAAATTCTGAATCCTCGGACAAGATCCTCAGCATTAATCAGATAATTCAGGAGCAGAATGACAAACCAAATTTCCAATAATAAATTCTCATTAGATGATCTTTATACTTTTATTAAGACTGTCGAAATTGGTTCTTTTACACATTCCGCCAAATTTTTTTCAGTTAACACAACAACAGTCGCACGTAAAATCTCCAGTCTCGAAAACTCACTGGGTATTAATCTGATCGAACGAACCAATAATTCATTCCATGCTACACCAATTGGGAAAAACATTATTGAGCAAGTAAGGCAAGCTAATTTTAGCCTTGAACAACTACAGCAAATAGTTAAAAACGTGGTCTATAGTGATTCAATCCCCGGAAAAATATTTTTCTCACTGCCACCCGGGGTTGGAATTAACCATGTTTCAAAGCACATTCATGAATTTATTCTGGTAAATCGTAACATTCAGCTTAATATCAGCTACCAGAGCAAAGAACCAGAGCTAGTTAAGGACAATATCGATGTAGCGCTGATTTTTTACCCATCAGAAAAACATGTCAATCAAAAGATTAAAAAAATTGCCGCGTTTAAAGTGAAACTTTACTGCACAAAAACTTACGCAGAAAAATATGGCACGCCACAAACGCCAAATGATTTAATTAACCATCAATGCGTAGGACTATTAACCGACAATCTAATCGTAAGAAAAACAATAACATTTACTCACAAGAGAACTGGTGAAATTATCAATGCGGAGATGCCAAATAAGATTACCACTAACAATTTAATGAATAATTTGGAGTTGATTAAATCACATGAGATGATTGCCGCAGTTTGGGAAAAAACTTCTCTACCTCATGATCGTGATTTCGTACAGGTACTTGCAGAATATGAGGTCGAACCAGTCTATCTTTATTTATTAAAACACCCTTACCGACAAGATAAGAGTATTGATTTATTGGCAGAGTTTATTGAAAAAATATTCAAACACGATAATTGATATTACCCTAATTAAACGTAACATTAAATAATCGCTGATTGTTAAGGATAAGTTGAGGTACTTTATTGATTAAACCCAAATAGAACACCTGTGAAATCAGCTTATTACGGGTATCTGCATCTACTTTAGGAAAAATCTTTCTGGTAATAAACTTGGATACGCCAGCACGAGATAAAAATACTCCAACTAGCTGAAGAAGCTCTGATATCTCTTTATCTACTTTACCCATAACAATCAAAAAAATTACCAGTTCTTCCAATTCTGAAAAGATGGCACTGTCTGCCTGAACTTCATTAACCAAAATAGCAGAGGTATTTTCTGCGTGGTTTGAAAAAATACTAAAATCAAAATTAAGTACCGTATCACTAAGAGTAGTATCCAAAACTAATCCAGAAATTTCATCATTAATGATAATTGGTTTGACGTTGTTTCTAGCTATTATTAATTTATCTGCTGATTTAAGATAAGTCGAGTAATTGACCTCCGCAACCGTGCCACTCAATACCTGAGCATTTAGATCATAATATTGCGACGACAGATGTTTTACAGGAGAATCAATGTAGTTAAGTCTTTTATCAACCACTTCTGCCGAGCTTAGACCTACCGCATTAAGTAACCTGTCACCCATAAATCTAAAATAGCATTCTTTATCACAAATTTGCACCGACGAATTACTATAGGTATACTTAAAAACATTGACAATCTGCTCTAATGAAGTCACCATTTTTATTTCCTTCTCACTAACAAAATTCCTTACATAGTGAGGATTATAAGTGTAATTTGTTAAAACTGTAAATATCAAAATCCGCAAGCATTGCTTGCAAATTTGCATCTCCGTCAATTCATTGTCCGCGAATATTGCGCTAACAAACAGCTTTACAAAGTATATTTCAATCCCATGATTTGAGACGCATCTTAAGCTACCTTACAATGTAATAAATTTACTAAAACTTTATCAAACAAAACACTTAAATGAAGTATACTGTCGAGTTAATACTTTAACTTTTATCCAAAATCAAAAAACATTCTTTTTTGTAGCGGATACTTTAATTCTAACTCAGGTATGAAATATGGATCAAAACATCAAATATAATTATCATTACAGCACTACTCAGAAGAAATTATTAATTACCCTCTTACTCTTACTGCTATTTGTTACTCAAGCCTCAACCGATATTTATGTATCTGGATTGCCACTGATGGCACGGGAATTCAATGTTACACCGGCAAAAATGAATATGACGATTACTTATTATGTCTATACTCAGGCTTTTCTATTTTTGATTATGGGACCAATCAGCGATTTATGCGGACGGCGGAAAACTATCCTGATTTCACTAATCATATCAATAATTGCAACGTTTATGATTTCTGAAATCAGGCAGCTTGATCAGATCATATTCTTGAGAATCGTTCAGGCAATTGGCAGTGCGTCAATCTATATTGTTTCACGGCTGATAATTAAAGAGGTCTATGATAAAGAAGAAATTCTCTCGGTTACAGGATTATTTTTACTAGGTCTAGTTTTATCACCAGCCTTAGCACCGGTTATTGGTGCGATTATTATCAAATATCTGGATTGGCGCTGGTGCTTTAGGTTAATTGGAATAATTTCAATACTACTTACATCCTGCGGATTCTTTGTAATTAAGGAAAGTAATCATGAAATAGATAAATTTCGCCGCGAATTTATGCCCCGTAAAATGCTAAGAAACTATCTGAGTGTTTTGACTGACTGGTTGTTCATTCGCTATCTCGTGGTGGTTGGAGGAACCTTTGCATCCTTTTATGCTTTTATTTCAATGTCTAGTTATATGTACATCAATGAATACCATATTTCAAATATCTACTATTCGTATTTATTTACCTTCATTGCATTAGGCTATTTAATTGGCAATAAAATAATGATTTACCTGAGTAAGCGCGGCAAAAGCAGCCATTATTTAGTTTTAATTGGAGTAAGTATTGCTATTTTTGTAATACTACTCACTGCGGCATGTATCATATTCAGAAACTATACGATGCTATTTATTGCTTTAATTACCCTTTCTGGCTGGTTAATTCGGCTGGCAACCGCATTTATCAATCCCCCCATTCAAGTTGGAGTAATTCACGCATTCCCCGCATTAAGTTCATACGCAGTTGGCTTACTTAGCTCATTTCAGTATGTGTTTGCCGCATTTGGATCATGGGTCGTAGGAATAATGCCCTTTGAACCAAGTACCAATATTATCGCAACAACAATAATTTTCACTGGCATTACGATTATAATGTTTTTTCTGATAAAACGTCAGGAATTTAAATAAATAGTAAATCAAATACAATTTGTAATCACTAATGAAATTAGATAAAAAAAGCTGAAGCAACTTTTATTAGTTACTTCAGCTTTTTATTAAAATATCAGTTGTACTGATAAAGGAAAAATTAGTTGAAAAGTCTCAATGCACCCGAAGTTTTATCTGCAACTGCCATTGAAGTTGCTTTAGCAGAAGAAATAACAAATAGTTGATAAACTTGCTCAGGAGTCAGAGTACCATTGGTTTTTTTCGCAATTTCATCAAAATTAAGCATTTTGTTTAAATAAACATTGTTAGCCTTATTAGTTTTATACAAATCATAATCACAAATATCATAATCTTTTGTTGTATCTCTAAGTTTTTTACCAGTTAGGCTAACATAAGTAATATTTAAAGCATCACCAATAATATTATTTTGATCCGCACCAAAAATATTAAGTGCAGTACGTACTTTTGAACCTGGTTGTGATGCCAATAATAAAGATTTCAATCTCGGATTGTTAATCATCGCCGTACTAAAACCATCTCTAAAGTTATCCATAGTAGCATCGCAAGTTTTATAATTAATATTCCCATCAACTACTTTCTTGATATCAGATTTAGTATCAGCTTTTTGAGTAGCAACAAATTCGTTAACACGACCGACAAACTGCTCTTCAGAAAAATAAGTAGCATTTGCTAAAAATACATTTGCAGTAGTCGCAACCGCACCGACTGTAGCAGCATAAACCTGAGCTTTCTTATCTAAATCTTTGCTGGTATTTGCTTCGTGAGATACAATACAATCAGCAACTTTGGTAGTATTAACTACAGTTTTTAGCCATTTAAACAGACCTTTACCCTTTTGTACTTCACTATTTTCGTAAGTACACAAGAATAAATTTGCCTCACGATTTACAATATAATATCCACCTTGGTTATTACCTTGATCACTAAATAGCTGCATACGTGTGTTTTGATATTGATTAATTTCTGATTTAGCTAGATTAAGATTTTGCGCGATATCATTTCTACTAGCACCTGACTTAATATTGGTAATTGCCTGATTTGCTTTCATAAGGTGTGGTAAAGATTTTGCTTCATAAGCATTCAGAAATGAAACCATCACACTTGAGTTACCATTAGCTTTGGCAGAATAAACCAGTTGCGTATTGAATTCATTATACGAACTATTTTGCGCACTTTGCGCATTATTTACTTTAGATAAATCATTTGATACATTATTGATAAAATTATTAAATGCCGTTGTAGTTGGCGTAGCAGCAAATACCGTGCTAGAAAGAGTTGCAACTAAAGTTCCGATAATCATTTTTAATTTCATTGTTGTTCCTTTATTAAATCTTATATGTTCATTTGTGGGCACTGTGAAGCATTACAAAAAAATCCTCACCGAGCCATGAATATTTATCAAGGACGCAATTATATAATTCTACACTTAAATTTGCTGTCCCTTGGTGAGACAATTAACTGTAATTCCATTTTTAGCTGCGATGTCTCATATCAAACATTAAATTCTTCATTATCCACACTAGTTTTAGTTAAAACAAATTTAAGAATGTACAGGAAAATCATAACAATCAAGACAGCAAACAGAGTATAGATAACCCGATATTCTATTTTGTAAATAGCCTCATTATTGATTAATGCAGTTATCAGCAATACGGACAGTGTAACCAAAGCAGTAAAAGAACCATAGTGGCGCGATATAGCGATAACAGTCAGATAAAACACCGGAAAAATCATTAATGCAAAAATCAACTGACTATGAATTAGCAAACAACAAGCCAGTGCCACACCACCACCAATTAAAGTGCCAATCACTCTTAGTGTAATTCGGGAAATTGAAATTGCATGGTTACTCTTTATGATTAAGAAAGCAGTCAATGGTAGCCAATAGCCATTGACTAGATGATAATGAATTGATATAAAATTACATAGTACTACCGTAAATAGCATAATCACATTATAGACTATTTTTTGTATATTAATCTCAAGGTAAGGCATATTATTAATAATATTTCTCTTATTATCGCTTAATTTTATTTTCTCTAATACAAATATTCTGATAACACCACTAAATACGATTAGCAAGCCACCAAGCATATAAGAGAGCGAATAAGTAACAACTATATCAATGTTAGTAGCTGGCATTCCACTACCAAGAATAAAGCCCTCAAAGGTATAAAGAAATAGTCCTGCAACTAGACCATGCGCCTGATTGGAAAAAATTACCCATGGTAAAATAATTAAGATACAAATTGTTGACAGCCAGATATTATTTGCGGAAAAACAACCAATCCCATAAGCAATACCTGCTGCTATAGAAGTAATTAATCCATAATATATGCGCTGAGTTGGATAATATTGATTCGAATTAAAAGACAGCATTACACTATTCATGAGTAGGCCCGTCATTATAATAATCAGTTCAATTTTATGCCATTTACTAATATACAACAATGCCAGAACTAAGCCAAATAATGAAGTTTGGAGCGCAATAAGATTTATTTGACGATCATCGTCAAAGTAATTTAGCAATATCTTTTTTAGCTTCATATCTGTTAGTCCTTTAAATGAAGCATTATACTGTAATTTAAATAAATTTGAAATACCGCTTGACAATTAGTTCAAGTTTGAATTAATATTACGCCATATAGTTCAAGTTTAAACTAAATTCAGAAAAAGATTTATCTTCATATTGAGATATTTTGTAGATTGATTAGTTATAATAGACTTTAATACAAAAAAACAGACAATATTAGAAGGGTTACGATGCAATTTTTAAAGATGGTTAGAAAGCTAGCTACAGCTTTTCAAACAATAGAACAAATTGGATCTAAGCATGTCCGTACTCTTGGCGTAACACCAGGACAATTTGACGTTATAGCAACATTAGGGAATCAGCCGCCAATGAACTGCAAAGAGTTGGCAGAAAAAACTCTTATGGTTAAAGGCAACTTAACAGTTATTTTAGGCGGTCTGCTAAAAAAAGGATTAATCAGTAGAAATGTTAACCGAGACGACAAAAGACAAGTAACAATTTCACTAACAAAAGCAGGTGAAGACTCTTTTGCAAAAATTTTTAATGAGCACCTAGAATATTTGAAGCCTTTAGCAAATTCATTTAGCGAGCAGGAATTAACTGAATTAATTAAATGTTTTGACATGTTAACTCAAAAATTCCATGCCTTTGCTGCAAAAAATATTTAAAAAACTTTAGAACTCTAAATTTGAATCTTTTTAAAAGGAACTAAAAATGACTAAATTATTGTATATCAATTCGCATCCCGGTAATGCGGAATACTCAAAATCTCAGCAGATTGCCGAAGGTTTTTTACAAAGCTATTTGGCAACGCACCCTGATGCGCAAGTAACCAAGCTTGATCTATGGCAACTTGATGCACCGGATGTTGATTCAGTAGTTTACAGCGCATTTGGCGTATTAATGAATGGCGGATCATTTGAAAGCCTTACGACAGATCAACAACAAGCTTTGATGAAGCGTCAAGCGGTAATTGATCAGTTCATGGCACATGATAAATACATTTTTGTAGCACCGATGTGGGAATTTAGCTTTCCTGCGGTATTAAAAAAATATCTTGATATCGTTTGTGCAGCACGCCAGACTTTTCAGTATAATGAGTTTGGCCTACCTGTTGGACTACTAAAAAATAAAAAAGCGGTTTTTGTTCAAGCAAGCGGTGGAATTTATACACCAGAGGCTCGTGCAGGATTCCGTCCAATGTTAGCAAATCACCCACAGGCAGAAGAATTATTGGCTACTTTTGATCAATTTGGTAATTATGGAGAACCAATCGTTCGTGCAACATTAGCTATTATGGGCGTACTTGATTATCAGCATATTATGGTTCCGCTACAAGCAAAACCTGATTATGCAGCTACAGAATTTAACTCCTCATTAACTAAGGCTAAGCAATTAGCTGTAACTTGGTAATTTTTTTCTAAAGGAAAATACAATGAAAAAATATCTAATCGCATTAGGTCTTTCTGCCACACTTAGTGGTGTTGCAAATGCTGAAACCTATAACTTAGAACCAACTCACAGCTATGTCGAGTTTCATTATAATCACATGGGGTATTCTAATCCATCTGGTAAGTGGTACGCAACTGGAACGATTAACTTTGAAAGCAAAGAGATTGCTAAGAGTTCAGCAAATATCACAATCGCAGTTGGCGACATTGTTACAGGGATTCCAAAACTTGATGAGCATCTAAAAAGCGGAATGTTCTTTGATGTAAAAAAATACCCTACGGCTAAATTTGTTGGCGATAAAGTAAGCAATATTCAAGGTAATCAATTTGACTTGAACGGTCAGCTAACCATACATGGCGTAACTAAACCAGTTACTTTACATGTAACTCAAAATAAATTGGCGCCTAATCCAATGAATGATATTCAAACTGCTGGATTCAGCGCAACTGCCAGCATCAAACGTTCTGATTTTGGAATTGCTAACTATGTCCCTGCAGTTAGTGATGAAATCAATTTAAATATTGAAGTTGAAGCACAACTCGCAGCTAAAAAATAAGCTAGTTATGCAAAAAGGCCAAGATTCTCTCTTAGCCTTTTTATATTCTTCTGACAAAATAAGCTTTGCCCTATCAGTTACGAAATGCCCAAAATTTACTAATCAAGAATGTCACAAACGGTGCGATCAAGGTTGGTGCCAATCCCCAATCAGGGCTAAGTAATAATACTTTCGTAATGAATCGTACTCCACCAACATTAATTGCCATTCCTATTATTGAAGTTACCAAAAACTTCATAAACTCACGCTTAGAATAGCGATGTTTTTTAAAAGTATACTTAATATGCCCAACATAAGCAACAAACATTCCGCCAATACTTCCCAAAACCATTGCAACTGATGGGAACACACCAAAATAACGATGAGCAATCCAATAAATCAAATCCTGTATAATTAACGCAGAAATTCCTACCGCACCGTAGACCAGAACCTCGCGGACATGACGACGCTTGATTTTCTTAACATGTTGTTTTATCATTTACGCGGAAATCCCTTCTTGGCATAGACTTGTAACAAGGATACAGCAGCCGGAGTAACCCCAGACACCCGCGATGCCTGTCCAATATTTTCCGGCATTAATTTGCTTAATTTTTGCACGACTTCAGTAGATAGTCCACTGATTTTGCTATAGTCAATATTATTCGGTAATTTCATCTCATCTAGATAGGCAAGTTTACCGACTTCCTCTTGTTGACGCGCAATATAACCAGCATATTTAATCTGAATCGCAACTTGCTCACAGATGCGTTCATCGTCACTAACCGCTTCCGTAAATCCAGGTAATTGCGCCAGCGTTGGATATTCAAACTCAGGGCGCTTAAGCATATCATGTAATGAATATTCACGCTCTAATGGGCCAGAAAACAATGCCTCTGCCGCAGTACCATTGATATTTGCCGGGTGAACAAAGATCTTTTTCAAGCGTTCAATTTCACCAAAAACCGTATCGCGTTTATAACAAAAAGCATTCCATTGCTCATCGCCAACCACACCAAGATTACGTCCGATTTCTGTTAAACGCAAATCAGCATTATCCTCGCGCAGCTGTAAACGGTATTCTGCGCGTGACGTAAACATCCGGTATGGCTCGCTAACACCTTTAGTAATCAGATCATCAACCAATACGCCAAGATAAGCTTCATTACGGCGCGGACACCAAGCCTCTTGCTCTTTAACTAACAATCCTGCATTTAAGCCAGCTAAAAGTCCTTGTGCCGCTGCTTCTTCATAACCAGTCGTACCATTGATTTGTCCAGCAAAAAATAGACCACCAATTAATTTGGATTCAAGGCTGGATTTGAGATAGGTTGGATTAAAGTAATCATATTCAATCGCATAACCGGGGCGCAAAATATGTGCATTTGCCATCCCTTTCATCGAACGAACTAAACTAGTCTGAATGTCGAAAGGTAAAGAAGTCGAGATTCCATTCGGATAGTATTCGTGGGTAGTTAACCCTTCTGGCTCTAAGAAAATCTGATGTGAGTCTTTATCGGCAAAGCGATTAACCTTATCTTCAATCGATGGGCAATAGCGTGGACCAACTCCTTCGATAACACCGGTAAACATAGGCGAACGGTCAAAGCCGCTGCGAATAATATCATGAGTTTGGGTATTAGTATGGGTTATCCAGCATGAAATTTGCTGTGGATGATCTTCACGTTTACCCATAAATGAAAATACTGGCGTTGGACTATCCCCTGGTTGTTCCTCAAGCACACTAAAATCAATCGTCCGTCCGTCAATTCGTGGTGGAGTACCAGTTTTTAGCCGTCCAACCGGTAATTCATAATCGCGTAAACGTTCAGATAAACGAATAGATGCTGGATCACCAGCGCGTCCACCAGTATAATTTTGTAAGCCAATATGAATTCGACCACCAAGAAAAGTCCCCGAAGTCAAAACCACTGATTTTGCTTTAAAAATAATCCCGCTCTGAGTCATCACCCCAGTTACACGATCATTTTCAATAATGATATCATCAACTGCTTGTTGGAATAAGGTTAAATTTGGCTGATTTTCTAGCGCATAACGAATATAGGCTTTGTATAATATTCGATCAGCTTGGGCACGAGTTGCTCGTACCGCAGGACCTTTGCTGCTATTTAAGGTGCGAAACTGAATCCCGGCATGGTCTGCCGCGCGTGCCATAATTCCACCTAATGCATCAACTTCCTTAACTAAATGCCCCTTGCCAATCCCACCGATTGAGGGATTACATGACATTTGCCCCAGCGTTTCAATATTGTGGCTTAGTAATAAAGTTTGTAAACCCATTCGACTGGCAGCCAGACAGGCTTCAGTTCCAGCATGACCACCACCGATCACAATTACATCAAAATGTTTATCAAAAATCATAGTTCTATCTGTACTTTTTATTATTGAAATAAGGGCTTATTTTAGCACAGCCGACTTGATTAAGATTGATGTGATTTGCAGGAGGAAAAGCAAACCTCCAAAACTTTACTCAAGCAGATTACACGGTCAATCAATTTACAGGAGCTGATGCCGCAGTTTTAGCACTGGCAACTGGAGTGGAGCTTGTAGTATTTGTGGACTTAGCTAGTTTATATTTACATTTTTTTAACTGGTTATTAAGAAATTTACAAATCATATAGCTATTTTTATCATCCTGAAATTTAACTACATCTACCGTAAATTGAGATGAACCATCTACTTGATTATAATCCATTGAAGAACCAGCGTTCGCATTATGCATTTGAGCATTTTGATTCGGCGTTGGTTCATCATGTTCAATTACTTTCGCATTCTTACAATTCATCAGTAAATTGCTAATCGTGCTTTGTGGGGATATTTTCTTCCCATTACAAGTAAAGTGAGTAGAATCTTTATAAAAATCTGAATTAAAGTCCACTCCAGTCATGGCAAAAGATGTAGTCGCCGTACATAAAACAAGTAATGACAAATATTTTTTCATAAATTTCTCCTGTTATAAGTTTACCACGTATAGTATACACCTGATTGTATTTTAATTGATAATGTCCTCTCATTGAAGAGCCTAGCTCAATCGTTCTACCACTGCATTATAGCACATTTAGCACTTTACGCGGTTAACTCATACTTACTTTGCAACATTATACAACACTAAATCATGATTATTTAGCTACAGAGCAAAACTCATACTAAACAATCGCCCGATGATGAAACGCGAAGTTTTGATAAAAAGCCAAGAGGTATACTTAAAAAGACATCTAAAGAGTTTTTTGAAATATAATAAAGTCCAAAATTCAAAAGCGAAGAAGATAAAATGAGTGTATTATTCAACTGGAATATTATTCAAGATTTTGCGCAAGTAGCCATTATTAAAACCACTATACTGATTACCTGTATTGTAGGCACTAAGCGCTTGTCGTAATGCAAGCTGTGAATCTCTAGTCTGTTTTTTTGCTGCCACATAATTTTTAGTAAGAATATCACCACTAACTTGTAGATTTAGACATGGATCAAAAAGCTGTTCTGGTTTTAATTTATATTTTCTGATGTTAGCAATATTGATTTGCCCTAATCCAACATCAAAATTATACCCGTGTTTATCCAGATACTTCACCCAAGCAATCGCCTGCGATTCGCTTTTAGGTTGGTATCTTAAAATTGCACCATTTAGACCAATTGCTAATGGATTGCCTTTAGATTCAGTTTTCACCAGTGTCACCATTGTGATGGGTGCCACTGTTGGACTGCATTGTTTGGCGAGTAACATTAAATCAAGCGGCATGAATTATTTTGCTCCATATTCTTTCAAAAATTAATTCAATACCAATATTTCGCCAATAGCTAATTCATGTAACCGTTGATTTGGTGCATCAAATAGCTGTCGAGTTTTCTCAATTGGCTCTCTAAGTGGCTCATCAGATAATATAAAGGTTGCATAATGCATTGGTATCAAGTGTTTGGCTCCTAAATCAAGATATGCCTGATAAGCTTCTTCCGGGTTTAAGTGGCTACTTTGCATGATATAGCGCGGAGTATAAGCACCAATCCCGATCAGTGCATAATCAATCGTCGGAAAAAATCGCCCGATCTCCTGAAAATGCCCACCATAAGCACTGTCACCCATAAAATAAATGGTCTTTGCCTGTGTTTGGATAATAAAACTTCCCCACAGCCGTATATTGCGATCTTTTAGTGTGCGGTTCGACCAATGTTGTGCGGGCATAAAATAGAACTTAATCTCATCATCCGCGATTGGAAATTGTTGATACCAGCCAGCTTCAACTATCTGATTAGCAATCTTCCAACTGCGTAATAATTCCGCAGTTGCTAATCCACAGTAGATTTTGGCATTTGGATTCAATTGGGTTAGCTTACACAGTGTTTTTTTATCCAGATGATCATAATGAGCATGACTAATCAAGATATAGTCAATTGGTTGATATTCTTCAGGGCTAAATGGAATTTTGGCGCGACGCTTAACTAAAGGTATTTTGCCAAAAATTGGATCAATGATGATGTTCTTACCATTTAATGTCAATAAAAAACTAGCATGACCTAGCCAAGAGATTTTAGCTACATTATTACAAAAAAGTTGTGGGTCTTCAATCAAAGGAACATGGTAACGTGAGTAGCGGTTGAGAGTTTTTTGTGGTCGATAGCTAAATTGCCAGCGCAATATCTGTTTCCAGTGTGGCGGAGTACTCGCTTGATAATTGCGAAATTTACCATCTCTAATTTCATTCCCTAGATATTCAGGCTTGATGGTTGTTAATTGTGGGTTATTGAGATACTCTGTCATCATCTGATTTCAGAGAAATAAGTTTGCAAGATTGCACAAGCAGCCAGCTGATCTAATTTACCTTTTTGTGCTTTTCCATAGACTGCCTGTTCTTCTAATAACATCGCAGCATCTGCCGAACTAAAATCTTCCGCGATCAATGTCACTGGTAAATTAAATTTACGCCCGAGCCGTTTGGCAAAATTATTGATCGTATTAATCAGCTGAATTTTTTGTGGGTCATCACTGACGCTTGGAATCCCGACAACCAATAATTGTGGTTGCCATTTAGTGATGAGTTCTTCCAGTTGGTCAATTTTATTCCACATGCCCTCACCTGTAATAGTCACCAGAGGATGGGCAATTTTTAACATAGTATTACCTGTCGCAACTCCGATTCGAGCTTCGCCATAATCAAAGCCCATCAATACCTGATTCGCAGTTTGCTCAGGCATTACCACCGCCATTAAAATCATAATAAGCTAAATTATCAATACCAGCCAAGCTTAAAGCTAATTGATAGCGTTTTTGTGGAGTAACGGTTGCCAAAATACGACTTGCCGGGCTATCAATCACTAGCCAATTATTAAGACGTACTTCGCGCTCTAACTGAAAGCTATCCCACATGCAATAACCAGCAGTGAGCATCACTGGCTTAACCACATCATCTTGTGCCATTTGTTGAATCTTGTGTCGGCTACCAGTTAAAACCCAGCCAAATTCATCATCTGTACTTTCATGCAGGACAAACCCAGTTTCCAGCTCGACTGGACCACCAAAATATAGTGGAATTTTACCCCACTGATTTTTGTACTGATTAAAATCCAAATTAGATAATTTACGTTTATCATCGGGTAGATGCTTATTTATAATCACACCAACAGCACCACTCACCGTGCTATGCTCAGTGATGTAGATTACACTTTGTCCAAATACATCATCCCTAATCGAAGGTGCGGCAATCAAACATTTGCCTTTTAAATTATTATTTAATTCAATATTCATCTTTACTTGTCTCTCTCTTTTAATTCTTTTGTTGTAACTGCTCACTCTATGCAGTAATAGCTTCGGAACTAAGCTCCTCATGTACTTCTCATGTACACTATGTCGCCTTGTTCCTAACTCTTACAGTATATTGTGGCAGCTATGGGTGAGTTTCTATACTGCAGGAGCTTCAGCATCAGCCGCATGTTTAACTGCATCAATCAAACTCACGCTCACTACCGTTGAAACACCTTTTTCCTGCATTGTAACACCCACCAGCTGATCAGCCATCTCCATCGCCAAACGGTTATGCGAAATATAAACAAACTGCGTTCTCGAAGATAGCTCTCGCACCAAATTGCAAAAACGCTGGGTATTAGCATCATCAAGCGGAGCATCAACCTCATCCAGAAGACAGAATGGAGCTGGATTAAGGCTAAATAGCGCAAAAATAAAACTCATTGCCGCTAGTGCTTTTTCTCCACCCGATAGTAGGTGGATGGTCGAATTCCTCTTACCCGGTGGCTCAGCAAAAATCTGTACCCCAGCAATCAGTATATCCTTATCGGTGAGTGCCAAGCGCGCATCGCCACCACCAAACAATGTCCTGAAGTATACCACAATTGCCTGATTTAATTTCTCAAAGGTCGTTTGGAGTAAGGTTCTGGTTTCACCATCAATATGCTCAATTGCATCGCGAAGAGTTGCCGTAGCCGTTTGTAAATCCTCAATCTGACTCAATAACTCCTGCTCTTTGATCGAGGCATTAGTCAAATCTTCAATCGCTTTTAGATTTACCAAGCCAAGTGCGGCAATCTGCTGCTCCAATTCGCGACAAGCCGAACTTAATGCGCCCAGACTTTGCTGGTTTTGCGTTATCATCTCTTCCAGTTCAGGAATAGTCAGCTCTAATTTTGCCAAATTTTCCTGATAGGTTGAAAGCAGAATCTGCTGTTCTTGTTGCTTAAATTTAGTTTGGTTAATTTTTTCCAAATTGCGCTGATAATTACTATTTAGGGACGATGCCTGATTTTTCAATCCTATGATTTTATTCGATAATTGATCTAAACCCTGCTGCGTTTCCTGCATCTGGGCGGCAATCTCAGCAATCTGTTGTTGCAGCTGCATGATTTCTTGTGCCTGATCATTGCTATTAAAACTTTGTCGCTCTTGACTTAATTCGGCTAATTTTTGTGCAGCAGCTGCCAAATAAAGCTTTTTTTCTTCACTCAAATTTTGTGCATTAAGTTTCTGTTGCTGTAATAACTGATTGTCAATAATATAACGATTGATTTTATTATCCAAATCCTGCAACTTATTTTTAGCTAATTGCAAGGCAGTTTCATGCTCCAAACGTTCCATTTCGATATCTTGAGCAGCCAAATCAAGTTCTTCATGCGCCAGATGTTTATCTTCCAGCTGTAGCTCCAGCTCCTGAATCTCCATATCCAAATGACTGATTTCATGCGTGAGTAATTCTGACTCTTGTGCTACTCGTTCCTGATGACGTTTATTCTGGACATAAATTTGCTCCTGCTTAGTAAACTCAAGCTGTAAATCATGTTTTTTCACCAATAAACGCTTATGTTTAGCATCCAGACTAACGATATCATTGTGCAATTGTTGCTGAAGCTGTTGCTGTGCAGTAAGTTTTACCTGCAATTCATCGCTAACATCACTCAAGCGCTGTTGCTCTAGCTCTTCTTGTTGTAGCTGCTGCTGATATTGAAGCAAACTATGCCCATCACTATTGGCATGATAACGAATAAAATCACGACTTGCCAAGTGCCCGTCACGGGTAATACCATATTGTCCCAGCGCAAGTTGCTTATGCTGCTCGACATTATCCAATAAATAGTAATTATTCAAATAGCTATAAACACCCTGCAAATTTTCATCGCGGAGTTTAAGGCGTTCACTTAGGCTGCCAGCTTGAACTGTGATAGCCTGTGTGCTAGAGAGCCAAATATTCAAAGCCTGTTTGGGTGTGGTATTTAATTCGCTTAGATCAGTCAATACTTTGGATTGCAACAAATTCCCCAGCGCCACTTCTAGGACACGTTCATAACCAGGCTCAACTTCCAGTGCTTGCCACAGTTCGCCGACTACCTTAGTAAATAACGTATCGCTATTATCGGCATGATTTTTGCTAGAGAGTAAGTCATTTAAAGTCGCAATTTTGGCAGTGCTTCCAGCTAATAATTGCTGCTGTTGATTAAGTTCGCGCTGTAGGTTTTCAACTTGTTGTTTATATTGTTCTGCTTGTTGATTTTTCTGTTCAAGTAAGCTTTCATTAGTCAATAAATCTTCGGCAACTAGCTCAATCTCTTCTTTGATAAAGTGATAATTTTGATCAAAATCAAGGGTATTCCCCTCTTCGAGTAAGCGTGCTAGACGAGTACTTAGATTGGTTTTTTGCTGTTGCTTATGGCGTAAATTATTTTGTAATAAATCCAACTCGTGCTTGAGCTTAGCGCTGCCGCTTTGTCGATTGCTTACTTGTTCAGCGACTTGATTATATTTTTCTTGCTGAGTTTCAACAAGTTGCTGTTGCTCTTCTCGACACAGGGTTTGTTCACTGATTTCAAATTGATTATCAGCGATTTTCTCAGCAATATTTTCACTTTGGATGGCTAATTCTTCAATCTCTTGCTTAATTTCCTGCTCTTTAGCCGCCAAATCCGTCGATTCATTCTCAAAGCGTTTGAGCAAGTCACTATAATGTTTGTAACGTTCTTCCACCCGCGCTAAAGCAGTCCGCAGCTCGTTGAACTGTTGCATCAAGTCTTGTAAGCGCTGTTCTTGAATAGCTTTTTTGTCTTGTTCCACAGTTAGGTTTTGGTTAACTTCTTCCAGTTGATAACCCAAAACCCGTAGTTCATCTTCACAATGCTGGATAAATTGATTGGCTTCTGCCAAAATCTTATTCGCATCATGAACCTTAATCGCCATTACCAAAGTTTGTTTGGTGTTTAGTTCCTGATTAAGCCGCTGATGCAGCTCGGCTACTTGAGCCTGCTCTTTGAGCGTTGCTAATTGCTTGATAATTTCGCTATGGATATCTTCCAGCCGCTGTAAATTTTCCGCCGTATCACTTAGTCGTTGCAAGGTTTCTTTACGTTTCTCGCGGTATTTGGAAACTCCAGCAGCTTCTTCGATATACAAACGCATATCTTCCGGTTTGGATTCAATAATCCGGCTAATCATCCCCTGCTCAATTACCGCATAACCTTTAGTACCGACCCCAGTACCCAAAAACAACTCGTTGATGTCTTTACGCCGCACTTGCTGGTTATTAATATAGTAATTAGATTCGCCCTGCCGTGAAATCAGGCGTTTGATAGAAATTTCATCGTAGGTGTTCCATAAACCATACAATGATTTGGCGCTATTATCAAAAATAAGTTCAACCGTTGCCCGTGATACCGCTTTACGTTTAATTGAGCCATTAAAAATTACATCCATCATCGAATCTCCGCGCAGCTGTTTTGCGGATGACTCGCCTAAGACCCAGCGTACTGCGTCAATCACATTTGATTTGCCGCAACCATTCGGTCCGACAATCCCGACTAATTGACCATGTACTTCGATAGCGGTGCTATCCACAAAGGACTTAAACCCAGATAATTTAATTTGCTGTAACTTCATTCAACCATAACTTTTATTAAAACAGTCCGTTATTATAGCAAATTGAAGTACCGAACGGTGCTATCAAAGCTAGGCGTAGTTATCCCAATTTAAGTTTTAGTAGATACCTCCTAGATTCGGCAGGTAAAGAGCTATTTATGCGCTCAAAGCATTGTCATCTAACGCCAAATATGGGATTCATTAATCTCCCAAGGATAAATTCTAATGAAATACGTTGTAAAATAAAACACATCTTGACAAATTTATAAAACTTAGTATTCACAACATATTGCATTAATGCTGCAGTGCACTATTAAAGCACACAAGTTAAATTAATAACCAAGATCAACGACATAATTATCTTTATTTAGAGGCTTATGATAGAATACCTGAATTACCTAACAGTGATACTTTGTAAAAAAACATCATATAAAATGAAAGGTTTAATATGAAAAAATTAATTACACCATCTATTCTAGCTTTTTTAGGTTTTGGTTTAGTTGGATGTGGTGCAACATCAGCACTAATTAATCACAGCAGCCTTGATGTCAACTCTAAAATGAGTGATACTATTTTCTTAGATCCAATACCACAGAATAAGCAGAATGTGTATCTTCAAGTAAAAAACACAACGAGTGAAGATTTAAAAGGTATTACATCAGAATTAACTAAAAATTTTACTAATGCAGGTTGGACTATTGTAAAAGATCAATCTAAGGCAAATAACATTGTTCAAGTAAATGTTTTACAGGCAGGTGAAGCAAAAGATCCAGATGCGGTATGGAAAACAATACAGGCAGGATATGGTGCTGCTGCACTTGGTGGTCTTGCAGGTTTAGCTGTTGGATATGGAACTGGCAGCGTAGTTGGAGGGATAGGCGCAGGAGCTGGTGTCGCGGCAGTCTCATGGATTGCGGATAGTGCAATTAAAAATGTAGCCTACTCTGTAATTACTGACGTTCAAATATCAGAGCGAGTAAGCGGCACAGTTAAAAACAAACAAACAGCTGCACTTAATCAAGGACATAGCACAGTACAACAACAAGATTATACCTCTACAGGTAACTGGTTAAAATACCAAACACGGATTGGTACAGTTGCACAAAAAGTTAACTTAAAATTTCCTGATGCAAAGCCTGAAATTATAAAACAACTAGGTCAACAGATTAGTGGAATCTTAATTACCACAGATTAATCTACTCATTCTTCATTATATTTGCGCCATAACTTGAAATGATTTATGGCGCAAATTTTTTGCTGATTAAGGAACCGTTAGAACTATAGTTAACCTATAAATAATTGAGCTATAGATTGTTCGATCGCTAAACTTAAATTATCTTGGCGATTATCATTTTTTCTGATGAACCACTTTAAATTAGCCCAGACATGTTCAATCGGATTTAAA
>JACCDZ010964334.1_pt1 | contig 106283 bp, 97 predicted proteins | sample 7449551 | NCBI WGS metagenome assembly JACCDZ01 (sample SAMN15323452, study PRJNA562643) | freshwater metagenome | isolation source: river surface water | place: USA:Blue River Watershed | collected 2017-08-18
GGCATTTGCAACCAAGCATTACCCAATTCGGTAAAAAACAACATCCAAAAAGCAAAAAAACTAGCCAAAATAGCCGAAGGCCAAGTGATGATGTACCACAAACGGTAACTCATAATTTTGAACTGCTCTTGCAAAATTTCTTTTTCTGGAGAGGGTTTTTCAGAAGCTTCAATTTGGTATACAAAAAGCCGCACGATATAGAACAAACCCGCAAACCAAGTGATGACAAAAATAAGATGCAACGATTTAAGGTAGTTGTAGATTTCCATAGTATTAATTGTTAACCGCCGATTCGCTGATTTTTTTTTGCAATCTGCGAATCTGCGGTAAAAAACATTAATTTATTTTAATTATTTCGCTTGAAATTCTTTAATCCAATTCGCCACAACACCACACCATTCGTCTTCGTCGTTCATACAAGGAATAGCCATAAACTCTTCCCCACCGTGATGTAAAAATTCTTCGTTCGCTTCCATTGCAATTTCTTCTAAAGTTTCTAAACAATCAGCCACAAAAGCAGGAGTTACAACCGCTAATTTTTTAATTCCTTTTTCAGGCATTTTGTTCACTTCAACATCAGTATAAGGAGTTAGCCATTTGTCACCCGCTAAACGAGATTGGAAGGTTTGGCTATATTTTCCTTCTGGAATACCTAGTAATTTCACCACTTGTTTGGTAGTTTCATAACATTGGTGACGGTAACAAAATTCGTGAGCAGGCGAAGGAGTGTTACAACAAGATCCGTCAATTTTACAATGTGATTTGGTGATATCCGTTTTGCGAATATGACGTTTAGGAATTCCGTGATACGAAAACAATAAGTGATCGTAGTCAAAACCTTCTAAGTGTTTTTTGATAGAATTAGATAAGGCTTCAATATATCCTGGCTTGTTGTAGAACGCTGGAACTGTAGTGAATTTCATGTTAGGGAAATGCTTTTGACGCAATTCTTCTGCTAATACCAAAATTGTAGTAGTAGAAGCCATAGCATGTTGCGGATACAAAGGGAAAAGCATCACTTCTGTCACGCCTTTATCATGCAATTCTTGCAATCCTTTTAGAATGGTCATAGTTCCATAACGCATGGCTAAAGCCACTGGAATGTCAACCAAAGTTTTCACTTTTTCATGCATTTTTTTAGAAATCACAATCAAAGGCGAACCTTCATCTGTCCAAATTCTGGCATACGCTTCAGCTGATTTTTTAGGTCTAGTTTGTAAAATAATCCCTCTAACTAATAAGGCACGCAATAAAAACGGAACATCAATTACGTATTTATCCATTAAAAACTCATCCAAATACGGTTTTACGTCTTTAGCAGTTGGACTTTCTGGCGAACCAAGATTAACTAATAATACTCCTTTCATTTTTTTATAAATTGGTGTTGATTGACATTAAATATTTCTTTGGTGTGGTGGCAAATTTTTTCTTGAAAGCCGCAATAAAATGGCTTCCGGTACTGTACCCAATTTTCAGCCCTACTTCGTTGACATTATAGGAGCCGCTATCAAGTAATTTTCGCGCATAGTCCATTTTGTAATCAAAAAGGAAGCCATAGACAGTATCGCCATATATTTGTTTGAAACCCATTTTTAATTTTTTCAAATTGAGTCCCACTTGGTCGGCTAATTCTTGTAATCCTGGCGGCTCAGCCATGTTGGCAATGATAATTTCTTTGGCTTTTTTAATTTTGAACACATTGTCTTCGTCAATTAAAAACGGACATTGTTCAGCATTAGGGTCTTCGCTTTTATTGAAATACAAACTCAACAATTCATAGCCTTTGCCTTTGTAATACAAGTTTTTGATAGAAGGATGCAGGCTGTAATGAAACAATTGGCTTAACACAATTGCCATAGACGGACTGATATTGCCTTCGTTATAGTATTTTTTATCTTTATTATCGGGACTTAAAAACGTAATATAATTCGCTTCGGTTGAGAATAACGCGTGAAATTTTTTAATCGATATAATTACGGAAATGGCCCAAGAATTAGGTGCCAATTCTAAATTCAAAGGCAATTCTTTTTGGGGATTGTATAAAAGCAATGATTTTTCTTCCTTTAATTCCAAGGCATAATTCCCTTGGTTGAAAATGAATTTAGCATTTCCTTTAATACCAAAATGAAACTGAATCAGTCCGCTGCCCACTTCGCGTTGTGCATGAAATGATTCGGCGCTATCGTTTTGAAAGCGAATGAGCGTAAAGTCTTCTTCAATTTTTATTACCTCTTGTGAACCCATAGCGATATTTTTTTAGCAACAAAATAGGATTATAATCCAAGATTAGGATTAAAAACGATTCCAAAATTGAATTTATATGGACATGATTTTACTACAAAAATAGATTTTTTTACTATAAAAGTACCATTTCATTTCAAAAAAACATTCAGCGACACAATTAGCCCTTGTAGCGTTACTTTTATCAAACCCTTAATGATATTTTTGTTCCACTTTTTAGAAAAGTATACTTTATGGAGAACCATCATACATCAAAACCTCATTCTTTTTATGCCGTTGGCTTGAGCTACAAGAAAGCCGATGCGGAGATAAGAGGAAAATTTAGTTTGGATGCGGTTGCAAAAACCCGCTTGCTAGAGCAAGCAAAAAATGAAGGAATTGAAAGTTTGATTGTGACATCTACTTGCAACAGAACTGAAATTTATGGTTTTGCTGAACACCCTTTTCAGCTGATTAAATTGATTTGTGAAAACAGTCAAGGTACAGTTGAAGCCTTTCAAAAATACGGTTTTGTATATAAAAATAAAGAAGCGGTAGGTCACCTTTTTAGAGTGGGAACCGGTTTAGATAGTCAGATTTTAGGGGATTTTGAAATTATTTCCCAAATTAAGACCAGTTTTTTTCAAGCCAAATCCGTAAATTTAGTAAATGCTTTTCAAGAGCGTTTAGTCAATGCGGTAATTCAAGCCAGTAAAAAAATCAAAACCGATACCGAGATTTCATCGGGAGCTACTTCGGTTTCGTTTGCTTCGGTACAGTACATTCTGAATAATGTCGAGGAAATTGGCGACAAAAACATTTTACTTTTTGGCACCGGAAAAATTGGGAGAAATACCTGTGAGAATTTAGTAAAACATTCAAAACACGAACAAATTACTTTAATCAACCGTACTAAAGACAAAGCCGAGAAATTGGCTCAAAAATTAGACGTGATAGTGAAGGATTATGCTGATTTGCAATTGGAAATTCAAAAAGCAGACGTTTTGGTAGTTGCTACGAGTGCTCAGAATCCAACGGTGGACAAGGCAATTTTGAATTTGAAAAAACCATTATTGATTTTGGATTTGTCGATTCCGAAGAATGTGAATGAAAATGTGGAAGATGTCGAAGGAGTTACTTTGGTTCACATGGATTATTTGTCTCAAATCACAGACGAAACTTTAGAGAACAGAAAAAAACATATCCCAGCTGCTGAGGCCATTATAGAGGAAATCAAAGAGGAGTTTTTGACTTGGTCCAAAGGACGAAAATTTGCGCCAACCATTCATGCTTTAAAAGAAAAATTACATTCGATAAAAGAAGGGGAGTTGCATTTTCAACGAAAAAAATTAGCCGACTTTAACGAAGAACAAGCCGAAATCATCAGCAACAGAATCATTCAAAAAATCACGAATCATTTTGCCAATCATCTCAAAGACGAAGAAACAATGGTGGATGAAAGTATCGAGTGGATTGAGAAAGTTTTTAATATTGGCGCCAATACAAAATAATGAGTAAAACAATACGCATAGGAACTCGCGATAGCGAACTCGCTCTTTGGCAAGCGCATACCGTTCAGAAAAAACTGAACGATTTGGGTTATACCACCGAAATTGTAGCTGTAAAATCGCAAGGTGATATTATTCTTGATAAACCTTTATACGAATTAGGAATTACTGGAATTTTTACCAAAACCTTAGACATTACTATGATTAATGGTCAGGTGGATATTGCGGTGCATTCCATGAAAGACGTGCCAACTGCTTTGCCGCAAGGCATTGTTCAAGCGGCAGTTTTGGAGCGCGCAAACACCCTTGATATTTTGGTCCATAAAGGTAATTTGGACTTTCTATCCACATCAGGAACGATTGCCACAGGAAGTTTGCGTCGTCAAGCGCAATGGTGGCACAAATACCCTAATCACCAAGTGGTGGATTTGCGTGGCAATGTAAATACCCGCATGCAAAAATTAGCTGAAAGCGATTGGAACGGAGCTGTTTTTGCTGCAGCAGGTTTGGAACGAATCAATCTCAAACCAGAAAATTATATCAATTTAGATTGGATGATTCCAGCTCCCGCACAAGGTGCAATGTTAGTTGTGGCAATGGCGAATGACGAGTTTACCAAAGACGCTGTGAGTCAGTTGAACGATATTGAAACAGAAATTTGCACTTATATTGAGCGACAATTTTTGAAGACTTTAGAAGGAGGTTGTACGGCACCGATTGGAGCTTTGGCAGAATACGACGAAGAAAAAGATACGATTGAATTTAAAGGGGTTTTGTTTTCTATTGATGGAAAACAAAAAATCGAAATCGAAAAATCAGTAGATATATCAGAGTGGAAGAAATTAGGTTTCCATTCTGCTCAAGAAATTTTGAAAAATGGCGGTGCCGAATTAATGGTTGAAATTAAAAACCAATTAAAAAAATAAATTTTAACCATTAAGAGATTAAGAAAATTAAGAGCAAAACTTAATCAGCCTTAATGCCTTTATGGTTTAATAAAAATAAAATAATGGCAACTTCAATCCGAATTTTATCGACAAAAGTGCTTTTAGCTGATCAAAAACAAGCGTTGACGGATATTGGCTTGGAGGTTTTGGAGTCCAATTTCATAGAAGTGGAAACCAAGAATTTTGAATTGAAAGGAATTAAAAACAATTTGATTTTTACGAGTCAGAATGCGGTGCGAAGTTTTTTAAATCACCCACAATTTGATAAAAATAAATCAGAGCTTCAGTCGAAAAAAGCATTTTGTGTTGGTGTAAAAAGTAAAACCATTTTGACCGATGCCGGTTTTGAAGTGGTTGCCTATGCTGATTATGCTTCTGATTTAGCCGAGATTATCAGTTTAATTTATGCTAATGGGAGTTATACTTTTTTCAGCGGAAATTTGAGAAAAGAGACGTTGCCGTTGGCATTAAAAGAAGCTGGAATTGAGTTCAACGAAATTGAAGTATATGAAACGCAGTTGAAACCACATAAGATTAAGGAGGCTGTAGATGCGATTTTGTTTTTCAGTCCATCTGGAGTTGAGAGTTATATGAAAGATAATACCATTAAAAAAGAAATGTGCTTTTGCATTGGAGAAACTACCGCTGAAGCCTTGGAAAACAAAAACATAAAAAACATCATAATTGCAGAACATACTTCAGTTGAAAATGTAATTACAGAAGTTAAAGAATATTATTATAATTAAACCAAGTGCCTTTGTGGCAAAACAAATAAAAATGATAAAAAACGATTTATTTCTACGTGCTTTAAATAACGAAAAAGTAGAACGTCCACCGGTTTGGATGATGCGCCAAGCGGGAAGATATTTGCCAGAATTCAGAGCTTTGCGTGACAAATATGATTTCTTTACCCGTTGCGAAACACCAGAATTAGCAGCTGAAATCACCGTGCAACCGATTCGTATTGTTAAACCCGATGCAGCGATTTTGTTTTCTGATATCTTGGTGGTGCCAAGGGCGATGGGAATTCACGTGGAATTGAAAGACAATTTAGGCCCAATAATTCCGAATCCAATTCGCACCATGGAACAAGTGAATCAAGTATTTGTTCCAGATGTGAACGAAACCTTGGGATACGTTTTTGACGCTATCAAATTAACCAAAGAAATGCTGAACGATGAGGTGCCATTGATTGGTTTCGCAGGTTCGCCATGGACAATTTTTTGTTATGCTGTGGAAGGGAAAGGTTCTAAAAGTTTTGATACTGCAAAAGGATTTTGTTTCTCCAATCCAGTAGCAGCTCACACTTTGTTGCAAAAAATTACCGATACCACGATTCTATATTTGAAAGAAAAAGTAAAAGCAGGTTGTAACGCCATTCAGATTTTTGATTCTTGGGGCGGTATGTTGTCTCCGGTAGATTATCAAGAATTTTCTTGGCAGTACATCAACCAAATCGTTGAGGCACTTGCGGAAGACACGAAAGTGATTGTTTTTGGAAAAGGATGTTGGTTTGCTTTAGGCGAAATGGCCAAATCAAAAGCATCGGCTTTAGGAGTAGATTGGACCTGTTCACCAAGAAATGCCCGCTATTTAACGGGTGGAAACATCACCTTACAAGGAAATTTTGATCCAAGTCGTTTGTTGTCGCCTATTCCAACCATTAAAAAAATGGTTCATGAAATGATTGACGAATTTGGGAAAGACAATTATATCGTAAACTTAGGTCATGGTATTTTACCGAATATTCCTGTCGATCACGCGAAGGCTTTTGTTGAAGCAGTGAAGGAATACGGTCAGTAAACTGAAACTACCTGCAAGGTTTCCAAAACCTTGTAGGTTTTAATGAATTCAATATACCTACAAGGTCAAAAAGACCTTGCAGGAAAAGAAAAAATGAAAGACAAATTTTACCAATACATACAAAATCTACAAGATCAAATCTGTAAAGGATTAGAAGAGATTGATGAGGTAGCTCGATTTCGTGAAGATCTTTGGGACAGACCAGAAGGCGGTGGTGGAAGGACGCGCGTAATTGAAAACGGACAAGTTTTTGAAAAAGGTGGCGTAAACATTTCAGCGGTTCACGGTAAATTACCCGATTCGATGCAAAAACTATTCAACGTAGGTGAAGCGGATTTTTTTGCTTGCGGATTGAGTTTGGTGATTCACCCAAAAAACCCGATGGTACCAACAGTACATGCCAATTGGCGTTATTTTGAAATGTACGATGAGAAGGGTAATGTAATCAATTCGTGGTTTGGTGGAGGCCAAGATTTAACACCTTATTATTTGTTTGAAGAAGATGCGGTTCATTTTCATCAAACCTGTAAAACTGCTTGTGACAAACATAATTCTGAGTTCTATCCGAAATACAAAAAACAATGTGACGACTATTTTTGGAATGCGCATCGCAATGAAGCGCGTGGAATAGGTGGTTTATTCTTTGATTATTTAAAAGCGACCGAAGAACAATCGATGGAAGATTGGTTCAATTTTGTTACCGAAGTTGGGAATTCATTCCTTGATGCGTATTTACCAATCGTAGCAAAAAGAAAAGACTTGCCTTATTCAGCCGAGCAAAGAACTTGGCAAGAAATTCGCCGTGGTCGCTATGTTGAGTTTAATTTGGTTCACGACAAAGGCACCTTATTTGGCTTAAAAACCAATGGCCGAATTGAATCAATTTTGATGTCTTTGCCACCACATGTGCAATGGCATTATGACCATCATCCTGAGGCAGGTAGCGAAGAAGAAAAAGTGTTGAAAGTATTAGAAAATCCTAAAAATTGGATTTAAATATATCAGAAAATGCGGATTGATTAATATCGATACTTTGAAATTGATAATGGTAACATTTTAATTTATATAGACAAATTGTATTTATGAATGCCGATTTAGACCACTATTTTGAAGAACAGAAAATTAGAAAAGAAGAATTAAATCGTTTACGATCTATTGTTCTTAAAGCTGATTTAAAGGAAGAACTTAAATGGAATGCCCCTTGTTATACCTTTCAAAACAAGAATGTTTGTATGATTTTCAATTTTAAGAATTCTTTCGGAATTTCGTTTTTCAAAGGATCGTTCATTCATGATTCGTATGAGATATTAGAAAAGCCAGGGGACAACACCCAAAATATCAGAATGATAAAATTATCTGAAAATAAAGAGTTAGATAAGAAGGAAAATGCTATCAGTAATTACATTCATCAAGCAATTGAGCTTGAAAAGATAGGGGTTAAAATTGTAAAAACAACTGAAGCAAAATTTGAATGTATTGAAGAATTAGAAATTGCTTTTAGCAAAAACCCTAAACTTAAAGTCGCTTTCGAGTCTTTAACACCGGGAAGACAAAGAGCCTATCATTTGTTTTTTGCTGCAGCAAAACATGCTGATACAAGAATTTCAAGAATTAATAAATTTACAGATCAAATTATAGACGGAAAAGGAATGACGGATTGTACTTGCGGGCTTTCGAAAAAAATGCCACAATGTGACGGTTCACACAAAATACTAAAAGCAAACTAAAAGATATGTTTCCATTACACAGAGGTAGAAGATTACGAGTAAACGAAAGTATTCGTTCATTAGTTAGAGAGACCACATTAAGTCCGGACGATTTTATGTTTCCAATGTTTATTGCAGAAGGAGAAAATATTCAAGTCGAAATTCCATCGATGCCAGGAATTTTTCGTCGTTCGATAGATTTGACGGTGAAAGAAGTCCAAGAGTTATTTGATTTAGGGATTCGTGCTGTGAATATCTATGTAAAAGTTAGCGAAGATTTAAAAGACAATACAGGCAAAGAAGCGTGGAACCCCAACGGATTGATGCAACAAGCTATTCGTGCGATTAAAAAGACTTGTCCAGAAATGATTGTGATGCCAGATGTGGCTTTGGACCCGTATTCTATTTATGGTCACGACGGAATTATTGAAAACGGCGATGTGGCAAATGATGCTACTAATGAAGCCTTAGTAAAAATGGCTGTTTCTCACGCGCAAGCGGGTGCCGATTTTGTGGCGCCAAGCGATATGATGGACGGACGAGTGTTGCGTTTGCGCCAAGGTTTGGATGCGGCAGGTTTCCAAAATGTAGGCATTATGAGTTATTCGGCTAAATATGCGTCGGCGTTTTATGGTCCGTTTCGAGATGCTTTAGATAGCGCACCAAGAGAATCTGACGTGATAGTGCCAAAGGATAAAAAAACTTACCAAATGGATTACGCGAATCGCATCGAAGCCATCAAAGAAGCCCTTTGGGACGTTGAAGAAGGTGCCGATATGGTCATGGTGAAACCTGGAATTGCGTATTTGGATATTGTTCGCGAGGTAAAAAATGCCGTGAATGTTCCCGTAACGGTTTTTCATGTTTCTGGTGAATATGCGATGATCAAAGCAGCAGCCGAAAGAGGTTGGCTCGACCACGACAAAATTATGATGGAACAATTAATGTGTATCAAACGAGCGGGAGCTAGTTTGATTTCGACTTATTTTGCGAAAGAAGCAGCCATACTGTTACAAAAATAAGGAGCTTATCCTGCTATCCGCTTTATCTTTCCTGCCGAACCCCGGCAGCAAAGGATGCCGCTACTATCAGGGCTAATACAATAACCATTCGACTATTCGAGTGGTTTTTTCTTTTATTAAATCATTATATTTGAATACTAAAAAATAAAATGATGAAATTAAAAATCACCACGGCGCTATTTTTTATTATTAGTTGCTTCCTACAAGCACAACATGCTATAATCCCAAATCCGGTGAGTTATACAGCCGAAAAAGGGAATTTTGTTTTAAAACCAACTACTAAAGTGCATCTTGAAAATAGTAATCCAGAATTGCTTCAAGTGGTCGATTTGTATTTTGGCTCTTTTATGGGCAAAGGTTTGGAAGTAGTGCAAATGAAACCTGTGCCTAACTCAAAACCGATTTCCATTGTAATCAATTCAACTTCAGACGAATCCATTGGAAAAGAAGGGTACTCGTTGCAGGTGAATCCAAATGCAATTGTGCTAAAAGCAAATACTGTGGCAGGCATTTTTTATGGACTTCAAACGTTTGATCAATTACTCGATATTGATGCTATTTCTAAAGGAAATGTTACCCTGCCAGCTTGTACGATAACAGATTATCCGCGTTTTGTTTGGCGAGGATTAATGCTTGATGTGAGTCGTCATTTTTTCACAACGGCAGATGTGAAAAAATACATCGATTGGATGGCTAAATATAAATTTAACGTGTTTCATTGGCATTTGTCAGATGATAATGGGTGGAGAATAGAAATTAAATCCCTACCTAAACTTACTGAAATTGGTGCTTGGCGTGTAGAACGATTTGGTGCTTTTGGGAATCGTGAAGCTCCAATAATGGGAGAAAAAACACCCTATGGAGGATATTATACACAAGAGGAAATTAAAGATATTTTACAATACGCCGCTGAACGCCAAATTACAATAGTTCCTGAAATCGATATTCCAGGTCATTCAATGGCTTTGTTAGCAGCTTATCCTGAACTCTCCACTCTAAAAGAGCCTAAGATGGTTAATCCAGGTTCTAACTTTGCTGATTGGCATGGTGACGGTACTTTCACAATGAAGATTGAAAATTCCTTAAATCCTTCTGACGAAAAAGTATATGCTATCTTGGACACTATATTCGGAGAAGTAGCGGCTTTGTTTCCAGGTCAGTACATTCACATTGGCGGAGACGAATGTTATCATGGATTTTGGGAAAAAGACCCCAATTGTGTTGCTTTGATGCAAAAAGAAAACCTAAAAGATGCCAAAGAATTGCAGAGCTATTTCATTAAAAAAGTAGTGAATAGTATCACTTCCAAAGGAAAAAAGGCGATTGGTTGGGATGAAATTTTATACGGAGGTTTAGCTGATGGTGCCGCTATAATGAGTTGGCGAGGAACCAACGGTGGTATTGAAGCATCAAAAGCAGGCCATGAAGTGGTTATGTCACCGAATTCATTCGCTTATCTAGATTATACGCAAGGCGACCCCTCTGTTGAGGTGCCGGTTTATGCCAAATTATCATTGAAAAAAACCTACGAGTTTGAACCTGCGCCAGAAGGTGTTGATCCAAAATATATTTTAGGAGGTCAAGGCAATCTTTGGACCGAAAAAATTCCTACCATTGAACATGCATTTTACATGACTTATCCAAGAGCTTTAGCTGTTATTGAATCGGTTTGGAGTCCTTCTAAAAATAAAAATTGGGATGATTTTTCAGCCCGAGTAGAACAGCATTTTCACCGATTTGAAACGGCGGAAAAACCAATAAGCAAAGCGGTTTATGACCCAATTGTTAGCGTGAAAAAGCAAGATGGAAAAATGATGTGTACTTTGTCCAATGATTTGGCAGATGTTGAAATTTATTACACCATTGACGGTACTTTTCCGGCACAATATTCGCCAAAATATACCCAGTCTTTTGAAATTCCAAAAGGCGACATTACTTTTAGAGTGGTGTCTTATCGAAAAGGAAAACCTTTAGGAAGAACACTAACAATAAGTAAAGAAATGTTGGAAAAAAGACTCGGAAAATAAATGGTTGATTTAGTTTCAGCACATATCAAGACACCATTAGGAATTGCCACTATCAAAGGGGGTGAAAATGGTATTTCGGTAATCGCTATTGCTGACGATGGAATTGTTTCAGAAATAATTCCTTCCGTTTTGCAAGAAGCGGTAACGCAACTCCAAGACTATTTTGAAGGTAAGCGAATCCAATTTGATTTTAAAATGAATCCAAAAGGAACTGAATTCCAACAAAAAGTGTGGAAAGGCTTATGCGAAATTCCTTTTGGCAAAACGATGAGCTATTTGGAATTAGCTAAACAACTCGGCGATGTAAAAGCGATTCGTGCTGTAGCTTCGGCTAATGGTAAAAACCCGTTGTGGATTGTGGTGCCTTGCCACCGCGTAATTGGCACTGATGGTTCGCTTACAGGTTACGCCGGCGGTTTGTGGCGAAAAAAGTGGTTGCTCGAACACGAAAATCCCACTACCCAACAAAGTCTTTTTGAGTGAGACCTTTAGATTTCTAGATTGTTAGAAATTTAGATGTATTTAATTTTAAAAACACCTGCAGTTTAGTATATTTATTTTCTAAAAATCTAACCATCTAAAAATCTTATTAGTCTAACTATCTAACCCATCAATCCCATGATCGAAAAAATTAACCTTAATCACATTCTGTTTTTAGATATAGAAACCGTTCCAGAAGAAGAACATTTTAATTCGTTGGACGACGAAATGAAGGTACTTTGGGAACACAAAACCCAATACCAACGCAAAGACGATTTCAGTCCTGAGGAGTTTTATGATCGTGCTGGAATTTGGGCTGAGTTTGGTAAAATAGTTTGTATTTCGGTAGGCTATTTTGTGATTAAAGGTGACGTTCGTAATTTTAGAGTGACTTCTTTTTTTGGAGACGAAAAGAAAATTTTGCGCGATTTTAATAATTTGTTGAACAATCATTTTAATCAAGCCCAACATATTTTGTGCGGACATAATGCCAAGGAATTTGATATTCCGTTTATGGCACGCCGTATGATTATCAATCAAATTCCGATTCCCAATAAGCTGAATTTATTTGGTAAAAAACCATGGGAAATCCCGCATTTAGACACCTTAGAGTTATGGAAATTTGGTGATTACAAGCATTTCACTTCATTAAAGTTGATGTGTAAAGTATTGGGAATTCCATCCTCAAAAGGCGATATTGATGGTAGTCAGGTGGGGCATGTTTTTTATGTAGAAAAAGACATCGACCGAATTGTAACCTACTGCGAAAAAGACACGATTGCTGTTGCGCAAATTTTTCTTCGGTTACGCAGAGAGGACTTGTTGATTGAAGACGAAATTATTCATGTATAACTAAATTATTTTTATGAATACGCCTAAACAAATAGCCCAACATTTTAGAGAAGTTCATTTTGGAGGCAATTGGACTTTTGTTAATTTGAAAGATACTTTGTCTGATGTTACCTGGCTGGAAGCAACGACGAAGTGCCAAGATTTCAACACGATTGCCAGCTTGTTTTTTCACATTAATTATTATGTAAATCCGGTAGCAAAGGTGTTGCAAGGCGAGCCATTGAACGCAAGCGATAAATTCAGTTTTGATTGTCCAAGAATTACTTCTCAGGAAGAATGGGAGAATTTAGTTCAAAAGGCATTAGACGAAGCAGAACGTTTTGCACAAAAAATTGAAAAATTGGAGGAATCGAAATTATATGAAGTGTTCACAGAAGAAAAATACGGAAATTATTTTAGAAATTTATTCGGAATAATAGAGCATACTCATTATCATTTGGGACAAATAGTGTTGATGAAAAAACTAATAAGACAAAAAGATAAATAACAAATTTTCCATTGTCATTGTCATTGAAATTAGAATTGCAATCGTTTTATTACATTTACAAAAAATATAAATTATGGTACTAAGTAGATTTTGGTTGGTTATTTTTATTTCATCCATCGTATTTGTTGTTTTTAGTTTATTTTCGGGTGACAATTATACAATTGATCATTTATTAAATGGGAAAAAAGACGATCCTATTTTGGTTGCCGAAAAGTATTTGGAACAAGTTCCGGCTTTTGTCAAAGACAGCATTTCTAAAGCACCTGATCAAACGATGGTAATCAATGCAGATACTACTTATGTATACGCAAACAAAACTGTTAAAATCTACAGTGGCGTTCAAAAATCAGATGGTTTATTGGCAACTTGTAAAAGTACTTTAGTGGATTTGATTTTGCCTCTTATTGCTTATTTAGCCTTCTTTTGTGGCTTGATGGAGTTATTAATTATATCGGGAGCGTCGGGTAAATTAGCCCAAATATTGAGTCCAGTCTTTGTAAAAGTTTTTCCTTCTGTTCCTGAAAATCATCCTTCTATATCGTATATGACGTTAAATTTCGCTGCTAATTTCCTTGGATTGGATTCGGCAGCCACTCCGTTCGGTTTAAAAGCAATGGAAAGTTTGCAAGAACTCAATCCCGAAAAAGACAAAGCCAGTGATGCGCAAATTATGTTCATGTGTTTGCATGCTTCAGGACTGACTTTAATTGCAACGTCCATAATTGGGTATCGTGCAGCGGCTAATGCGAGCAATCCTGCCGATGTGATGTTACCTTGTATAATCACTTCGTTTATCGGAACAATTGCAGCTTTTTTGATCGTTGGAATTAAACAAAAAATTAATTTTAAAAGCGCTTCATTAGTGGTTTCTTTAATGGTTTTAATTGCGGCTATTGTAGGTTTATTGATGTATGTAAATTCTTTGGATTTAATTGGTAAAAACTATTTCACAAGCAATCTTTCGGCCTTAATATTAGTTGCAATAATTGCTTTTACTTTGATATTTTCATTTATCAAAGAGAAAAAATTCACAGAAGCAAAAACAACCGTTTTTGAATCCTTTGTGGTTGGAGCCAATAACGGAATAAAAACAGGAGTAGTTATTTTCCCTTATGTTTTAGCCATGTTGGTAGCGATTTCGTTATTTAGAAACAGCGGTTTATTTGAAATCATCAGTAATTGGATTGCTTTTATTTTCTCTAATATGGGAGTTAGTAAAGAAATCACAGATGCACTTCCTGTAGCAATGCTTAGACCATTTAGTTCGGCTGGATCGCGTGGATTTTTAATTGATTCTATGAATACTTTTGGTGCGGATTCCCTGACGGGACGTTTGAGCAGTATTTTTCAATGTAGTGCCGAAAGTACTTTTTACGTAATTGCGGTTTATTTTGGCTCTGTCAATATTAAAAACACACGTTATGCACTTGGCACGATGCTTTTGGTAGATGTAATTTGCGTCATTACAGCCATTTTTGTGGCGAGTTGGTTTTTTTAAAACTACAATCCTGCAAGGTTTTTAAAACCTTGTAGGTATAAAAAATATCCAATGAAATTAGAAGTTTTAGAAAACGACAAGTTCTATCACATTTATAATCGCGGTATAAATGGCGTAACTATCTTTGCTTCTGATGAAAACAAACGTTATTTTTTAAAACTCTATTTAAAATATTTAGAAAATAAAGCAGATACTTTTGCCTATTGTTTAATGGATAATCATTTTCATTTTGTAATACGGGTTATTAAAGAAGAAGAAATCACCCAAGCACTGTCTAATTTATTCAATCCTTATGCGAAAGCATTTAATAAACAATCTGACAGAACAGGAAGTTTATTCGAAAAGCATTTTAAAAGAATACAAATTGAAAGTCAAACGTACTTGACCAATTTAATTCAATATGTGCATCTCAATCCTCAACATCACTTAGATATTGATTACAGAAGTTTTTCTTTTTCATCGTATCAATCAATAGTTTCGGACAAACCAACTAAATTAGTAAGAGAAGAAGTTCTCACTTATTTCGGAGGAGTTGAAAATTTCATTTATAGTCACGATTTTAAAAGTGAAATAGTGTCAGAAAAATTTACTTTTGAGTAGAAGATTATTCACCTGTAAGGTCTTTTTTGACTTTGTAAAAATAAATTTCAAAACACAATAAACAAACCTACAAGGTTTTGGAAACCTTGCAGGTTATTCGTAATTTTACTCTTCTAAAAATTCATTAAATGGACTTTATATATCAAGACCCGTATCCAATTTTAAAAGACGATACGCAATACAAAAAAATTAGTTCCGACTTTGTACAAGTTGAACAATTAGGCAATAGAGAAATTCTAACCGTTGATCCAAAAGGATTAGAATTGTTAGCGCAAGAAGCCATGAACGATGTTTCGTTTATGTTGCGTACAGCACATTTACAAAAACTAAATAACATATTGAACGACCCTGAAGCGACGGATAACGATCGTTTTGTAGCTTACAATTTATTGCAAAATGCAGTTGTAGCTGTAGAAGGGCAGTTGCCATCGTGTCAAGATACCGGAACAGCGATTGTCATGGCTAAAAAAGGTGAAAATGTATATACAGGTGCCGATGATGCCGAATGGTTGTCGAAAGGAATTTTCAATACCTACCAAAATAAGAATTTACGTTACTCGCAAATTGTTCCGATTTCGATGTTTGAAGAAAAAAATTCAGGATCGAATTTACCGGCGCAAATTGATATTTATGCTAAAAAAGGAGCATCTTATGAGTTTTTATTTTTAGCAAAAGGAGGAGGTTCGGCGAACAAAACGTTTTTGTACCAACAAACAAAATCGTTGTTAAACGACAAATCGATGGAGACGTTCATTCGTCAAAAAATCAAAGATTTGGGTACCTCGGCTTGTCCGCCGTACCATTTGGCTTTAGTGATTGGAGGCACCTCTGCCGAAGCGAATTTGGCAGCCGTTAAAAAAGCCTCTGCGGGGTATTTCGATAATTTACCCACTTCTGGAAACATGGCAGGTCAAGCTTTTCGTGATTTAGAATGGGAGAAAAAAGTACTAGAATTTTGCCAAGAAAGTTCCATTGGAGCGCAATTTGGCGGAAAATATTTTGCTCACGATGTACGAGTAATTCGTTTGCCACGTCACGCTGCTTCTTGTCCTGTTGGATTGGGAGTGTCTTGTTCGGCAGACAGAAATATCAAAGGAAAAATTACCAAAGACGGTATTTTCCTAGAGCAATTGGAAACCAATCCAAAACAATTTTTACCGGCTACGCCACCGCATTTGGAAGCGCCAGTTGAGGTAGATTTGAATCGACCAATGAAGGATATTTTAGCTGATTTGTCGCAATACCCAATCAAAACGCGTTTGAAATTAAACGGAACCTTGATTGTTGCCCGTGATATCGCTCACGCCAAAATCAAAGAATTGTTAGATGCGGGTAAACCAATGCCGGAGTACTTTAAAAACCATCCAATTTATTACGCAGGACCTGCAAAAACCCCAGACGGAATGGCATCAGGAAGTTTTGGTCCTACCACCGCAGGCCGTATGGATGTGTATGTGGAAGAGTTCCAAAAAGCAGGCGGAAGCATGATTATGTTAGCCAAAGGAAACCGTACCAAACAAGTTATGGATGCTTGTAAAACGCATGGCGGATTCTATTTAGGTTCTATTGGAGGACCAGCTGCTATTTTGGCACAAGACAACATCTTGAAAGTAGAAGTAGTGGATTTTGAAGAATTGGGTATGGAAGCGGTGCGTAAAATCACCGTGAAAGATTTCCCTGCCTTCATTATTACTGATGATAAAGGAAACGATTTTTTCGAGAATTTGTAATGTAATAAGACCTAACCTGCAAGTCCCGACGCTTCGGGATCAAAACCTTGTAGGTTTAAAATACAAAACCTGCAAAGCATAATTGCCTTGCAGGTTTTTTTGTGTCTTTGTCATGCTGAACTCGTTTCAGCATCTAACTTAGATTCCCAAACATCTTGATGCTTGTTAACGGAATGAAAATCAAATAAAAATTATTTTTTTGGGCGTTAGCCGGGCTGTACGCTGTATCTTTTAGTTCGGGCTTCGAGAGCCTCAGCCCCCGCACTAAAAAGGATGCCGCTTCCATCCCTAACGCGGTCTGTTTTGAAGGAGACGTTTTCATATAAAACCCTAAAATGGATAACAGCTATTTTTTATACTCCTCTTTTTTAAAAGTTCTTACAGTATCGAGTTGTCCCATTTCATTATAAAAATACCAATCTCCTATATAATACCAATGGTCTTCTATCTCAGTATGGTCTAGTTGGGTATGGCCTCTTTTCATGATTTTTCCATTGGGATAATAGAAAGTCAACCGGGAAGTATTGAGGTGGTATTTTTCTTTTTTAACTAATATTCCTTTGCGGTAGTGTTTCCAAGTGCCTACTTCGTTGCCTTTACGATAACGCCCTTTGATAGTGTATATTTCATCAAGAGTGTCAGTAGTAATCCATTTACCCACTCGATTATGATTGACAATTTGATTGGTTTTGCAGGATAGCAGAGAACTTACAATAACCACTGATAAGAGGAGTTTACGAAGCATAGGTTTTGGGTTGTCAGGATATAGGTATCTTAATAAGTGCCATGCAAAAGGATTAATTTTGTTTATTTCTGTTCGCTCTGTACTGTGATGTATTTAATAATATGTAATTTCTCTTTTACAGACATTGTAAAGTTTACCTGCTGAATTGTAACATTTTTGTTCAATCCAATTTTTCTTCCTATCATAGACATATCCATACCAACCAGTCAATTTCTGTTCTTTATTAAATATTTTTATTACATTTCCATGTTCATCGTATTTGTAAAATTTATTTATCTTAAACCTGTACTTTTTATCTTCATTCATTTCGAAAATATAATTGCGTGATTTATTATCATAACGCAGAATTCTTAAGTCTAAAATTGAATCTTTATCTTCATAATTTTCATATCTAACCAATCGGTTACGTTTATCGTAAACAAATTTTATTTTCCTTTGAAATGAACTATCAGAATTAGCAGTAGTTAATAATTCAAGATCTTTAATTTGAGAATATTTATAATACAACACATGATAATCTTTATGGTAATACTTTATTAAAGTATTGTTTTTATTATAGGTGTAATTCCAAGATGAAGTATCGCCATATTTTTTTGAATCTCTGAACTCCCGAATAATTCTATTTCTTTTATCATAACTATAGGTCCATATGGCCGAAACTGAAATTGAATCTTTTAAATCAAAACTTAATTCAACTTTTTTTTCTAAATATCCTAATCTATTAAATGTAGAAATATTATTCTTCATGCTCAGAAAATCAAATGTTTTCAAAACATAAGCCGAATCATTTGTGTTATGTAGGGCTTCATATACTATATACTTAACATCTTTAACATTTCCATTGAGTTTGTGCCTTTTTAGATCATTCATATGGAATCGTTCTCGCATCTGACCATTGCAAAGTGAAATATAAAATGTAAATGCAAAGATGAATATTTTTCGAATAATCATAATATGGTTGCTAATAAGCGCGCGCTTTTCACCATTGTAAAATTGTAAAAAGTCTAAGTTGGTCCATGATAGGCCCGCTTGTTGTGTCAAAATGCACCAACTCCTTGATTTACACATGTTATTTGAATAAGTGTTTAAATAGATATGTTTTTATTTTCAATAAATCTGTAAAGGGAATTTGATTTGGGGTCAAATGCAGTTACAGGGGCTTTTCAAATGTAAGAATTTTTAATGTGAAAATGAACTAATGTGAAAATTTAAAAATTCTGTGTTTTCTTTGTTGAATCTTATTTTTCAGCATATTCTTATGTTTCCAGAAGGCTAATTGAATTTTGAAATTGAAATTGATTGGTGCAATTGCAGCAAGTACATTAGTCGATTATCATCTCAGGAATCTCTCCCTCAATGATTAATGTAGCTTCGGTTGATGCAATAATATGTTCAACACTCACGCCTGGTGCGCGTTCCAATAGTTTAAATCCTTTTGGAGTAACTTCCATTACGGCTAACTCGGTAACTACTTTTTTGACACAACCCACGCCGGTAAGTGGCAGAGTACATTTTTTAAGGATTTTGCTTTCTCCCGCCTTGTTAACGTGCATCATGGCTACGATAATATTTTCGGCAGAGGCAACTAAATCCATGGCGCCACCCATTCCCTTAACCATTTTACCTGGGATTTTCCAGTTGGCTATATCGCCGTTTTCAGCCACTTCCATAGCGCCAAGGATAGTTAAATCGACATGTTGTCCACGAATCATTCCAAAACTCATTGCCGAGTCAAAAAAGCTCGCTCCGGGAAGTGTGGTGATGGTTTGTTTACCTGCGTTGATTAAATCAGCATCTTCTTCGCCTTCAAAAGGGAAAGGTCCCATGCCTAAAACACCATTCTCCGACTGAAATTCAACCGAGATATCGTTACGAACATAATTCGCCACCAAGGTTGGAATTCCAATTCCTAAGTTGACATAAAAGCCGTCTTTGACTTCTTGTGCGATGCGCTTGGCAATATCTTCTTTTGTTAACATGGCATTAATGTATCAATTTATCAATTAATTAATGTAGCAACGGGTTTAAGTTACCTCGTTTTACTAGTCGCAATTATTTTGTATGTGATTAATGAAATTTCTTTAATTTTTTGTTTTAAATTTTCATTAAATGGGTATGATTTTGCTTTTTCGCAAAGGATCAACCAATATTTTGTTTCTTCAATTTCTTTAGCTGCGATTTTCATCTTGTGAATGAAATCAGCTTTACTTTCCGCATTTTGAGCTTCATGAATATTGGCGCCAATACTTGTTCCAGACTTTAATAATTGGTTTGCAATTACATATTTTCTTTTCTCTTCTAGGATTTCGCAATAGCTAATAATGTCTAAAGAGAAATCAATTGATTTATTTAAAATTATATTTTCAGGGGGCATAATTGGTATATTTTTAAATTAATTCATTGCTACATTTTTTTTCTAGTAGTTCTTTGTTCAATTCTCTTCTCAAACTTTACTCCTTGAAAAATGCGTTGCACGAAGATGCCTGGAATATGAATTTGATTAGGATCTAAAGTGCCTGCTTCGACTAATTCTTCAACTTCAGCGATGGTAATTATTGCAGCACCTGCCATACTCGGATTAAAGTTGCGTGCTGTTCCTTTGAAAATAAGATTCCCTGCGGTGTCGCCTTTCCAAGCTTTAACAATAGCAAAATCAGCTTGAAAAGCGTGTTCTAAAACGTGCATTTTTCCGTTGAATTCTCGGGTTTCTTTGCCAATAGCCACTTCGGTTCCAAAGCCAGCAGGTGTGAAAAAAGCCGGAATTCCGGTTTGTGCTGCGCGGCAACGTTCGGCTAATGTTCCTTGTGGAATCAGTTCTACTTCGAGTTCGCCTGATAGCATTTGGCGTTCAAATTCGGCATTTTCTCCCACATAGGAAGAAATCATCTTTTTGATTTGTTTGTGTTGTAATAATAAACCTAAGCCAAAGTCATCAACACCTGCGTTATTGGAAATACAAGTGAGGTTTTTAGTTTGTTTTTGAACTAGTTCCGCAATAGCATTTTCGGGAATGCCGCATAATCCGAAGCCACCCAACATAAGGGTCATATTGTCTTCAATTCCTTGAAGGGCTTCTTGTACGGAGGATACTTTTTTATTAATCATGTTTTTTGGTATTAGGTCATGAAATGAAAAACAGTATTGTAGAGTTGGTTCGTCTAATTGCAATAACAGCTCCTAGCCCTGACAGCAACGGCATCCTTTAGTAGGGGCTGAGGTACTCGAAGCCGCTACTAAAGATACAGTGTATGGCAGGAAATAGCTCCTGATATAGAAACTATAATTCGAATTCTTCGGTGCTTTGTTCTGTGTCGGTAGAGTCTTTCACTACCGCAGCAGGTCTAGAATAACAGTCTACTTTTATACCAAGATTTGCGGGTCTATCAAAATCTTCTTTAGATACATTTAAGGTTTCGTCTTCGTAACATTTTTTCATGAAATAACCCCAAACTGGTAGGGCAGCTGTTGCTCCTTGACCATAGGTTAAACTTCTAAAACGTGCCGAACGGTCTTCGCAACCTACCCAAACTCCGGTAACAAGATTAGGAACCATTCCCATAAACCAACCATCTGATTGATTTTGAGTCGTTCCTGTTTTACCAGCAATTGGGTTTTTAAACATGTATGGATAGCCTGTCCAACGGTTGTCTCCGTTTCCACCACCTTCGGTGCGTAAACGTTCTCCAGATCCACCTTCGGTTACACCTTCTAATAATTTAATTACGGCAAAGGCAATGTCTTTGTTCAATACATCGTGCGACTCAGGAACTGGTTCGTACAATACAACGCCGCTTTTATCTTCGATTTTTCTTAAAAATTGCGGTTTAACATACACTCCTTGATTCGCAAATGTGCTGTAAGCGGCAACCATATCTTGTACTGTAATTTCAACAGCTCCAAGAGCAATAGAAGGTTGTGCAGGAATTTCAGAGGTTACTCCTAATTTATGAGTTAATTCTACTACAGCTTCCGGACCGGTTTTATCAATTAATTTGGCTGAAACAGTATTAATCGAATTAGCCAAAGCTCTTTTTAAAGTGACCATCCCTCTGTATTTATTATCAGAGTTTCGTGGTTCCCAATCTTCGGTTACATTGTGTTCTCCTTTGCGAATCATAAAGGGTCCGTCCAAAATAGAATCGCAAGGCGACATATTTAATTGTTCGATAGCTGTAGCGTACACAAATGGTTTAAAAGTTGAACCTACTTGTCTTGCTCCTTGCCCTACGTGGTCGTACTGGAAGTATTTGTAATTGATTCCGCCTACCCAAGCTTTGATGTTACCTGTTTGAGGTTCCATCGCCATTAAGCCCGATTGAAGGAAGTGTTTGTAATATCGAATGGAATCCAAAGGCGTCATAATCGTGTCTCTTTCTCCTTTCCAAGTGAAGACCTTCATCTTGGTTTTTTGTTTGAAAGATGCTATTATTTCTTCTTCGCTTTTATCGTTCGATTCCATAATGTTCCAACGAGATGAAGCCTTCATGGCTTTTTTCATGATGCGGTCGGTTTCTGCTTCAGAAATGTTAACAAACGGAGCATTTTTATTGTCTTTGGCTTGGTCAAAAAATTCTTCCTGCATATTAGCCATGTGCGCCTCTACCGCTTCTTCAGCATACAATTGCATACGCGAATCAATAGTAGTGTAAATACGCAAACCGTCTTTGTAAATATTATAATCAGATCCGTCAGGTTTTTTATTTTCTTCTACCCATTTTTTCATGTATTCTCTCAAATACTCTCTGAAATAAGTAGCAGTTCCGTCTTTATGACTTTCTAATTTGAAGTTCAATTTGATAGGTAAACTTTGTAATTTTAGTTTTTGAGCTTCGGTAATGATTTCCGCTTTTTCCATTTGCTTCAACACTACATTACGGCGATTAAAAACTCCCTCAGGGTTTTTTACAGGATTGTAAAGCCCTGAATTTTTAAACATCCCTACTAAAATTGCAGACTCTGAAATAGTCAATTCTTTAGGTTCTTTCGAAAAATAGGTTTTGGCTGCCGAGTTGACTCCTACAGAATTATTTCCAAAATCATACACATTGCAATACATAGCAATGATTTCGTTTTTAGTGTATTGTCTTTCTAAACGAATGGCGATAATCCATTCTTTGGCTTTTTGGATAATACGGAAAGGCAAGAATTTAGAACCTTCCCCGTGGAATAATTGTTTGGCTAATTGTTGTGTCAATGTACTCGCTCCTCCGCTAGTTCCAAAGCTTAAAATAGCTCTTAACGTTCCTCTACCATCAATTCCAGAGTGATCGTAAAAACGAGCATCTTCTGTAGCGACAAGGGCTTGAACTAAATTTTTAGGTAGGTCAGAATACTTTAACTGTGAACGGTTTTTTTCGAAATATTTACCAATGACCACGCCATCAGCAGAAATGATTTCGGTAGCTAAATTGGAATCTGGATTTTCTAAATCTTCAAAGGATGGCATTGAACCCAAAAGTCCCCAAGAAGCAAATAAGAAAAACAAGGCGATGCCTCCCATTCCATAAAAGAAATACTTCCAGAATAATTTAGAGTAATATTGAATGTCTTTTTCAGAGTCTGGAGTCTGATTTTTTTTTCGATTAATGATAGCCATAATATAACTTTCTATTCTTTATTTTCTATTCTAAAACCTACGTCTGTAATTCCTTCAAGCTCTTCTACTCCAGGAACTTTGCCTGTTTCTCGAACGGCTTGCTTAATATATACTTTATATTTTCCTCTAAACTTTACGTTTTCTTTGTAAAACAATTTACTTTCTTTAATGTCGGTAAATCCTTCACCAAGTAAAGTTCCATCTGGTTTTGCCATTTGGTATTCCAAAGTATCTACTTTGGTAAATCCGTTTGGTAATTCTAACGCCACTATCAAGAACAAATTGTTAAACGGATAATTATCATTGCTTCTTAAATTGACAAACAAATCATATCGTTTAGTCGAATTCAATTCGGGTAATTGAAAAGTAACCGTACTGTCTTTGTGCCAAGCACTGCCAACCGAATGGTATTCGTCAAACACTCTTTTTTTATCGCAAGAAAAAAAGAGAATTCCCATTAAAAGAAAAACAAGACTATTTTTTATCCTCATTTTTAGTAATAATTATCGGTTTTCTCGGCTCTCCACTTTTTTGGTTTGGGTTCGGACGTTTGTTGTTATTTGGGCGGTTATTATTTCCTGAAGGTTTGTTTTTATTTGCTTCAGCATTGTTATTGCTGGTTATAGCAGGTCTATTGTTTCCTGCATTTCCTTCCACCCCTTGTCTCGGTTTTTTGTTTGGTCTTTTCTTTTTCTTCGGTTGGTCAAATCGAGTCAAACTTTCTTGCCCCATAGCGTTATTGAAATTCTTTTCTTGTTCGTCAACCGTTTCAATAGCAAAGTCTTCCAAAGAAGAAACCTTGTTTTTTAATTTATTTTCAGCAAGAATTTCTTTAACCTGCTCGATATTTAATACATGCCAATTGGCAAAATTATTAGTGTATGCAAACCACATTAATCCTTTAAAAATGTCTTGTTTTTGACAAATAGCTTCTCCTTTTTCAGTTACTAATTTAGTGTCAAAATCAGGAAAGTCTTTCAAGGCATCCATGTAGGTGTCCAACTCATAGTTCAAACAACACTTCAGTTTTCCGCATTGTCCTGCTAATTTTTGCGGGTTCAAAGACAATTGTTGGTAACGTGCTGCAGAGGTATTTACGCTTCTAAAATCAGTCAGCCAAGTAGAACAACACAACTCTCTTCCGCAAGAACCAATTCCTCCTAAACGAGAAGCCTCTTGACGGAAACCCACTTGTTTCATTTCGATTCTTGTGTTGAATTCTTTAGCAAAATCTTTAATTAACATTCGGAAATCGACTCTGTCATTAGCCGTATAATAAAAAGTAGCTTTTGACCCGTCACCTTGGAATTCAATATCTGAAATTTTCATTTCTAATTTTTGTTCAATTGCCAAAGCACGTGCACGCACTTTCATAGGTTCTTCACGATCTCTAGCCGCTGACCAAATATCAATGTCTTTTTGAGAGGCTTTTCTATAGATTTTAGTGATTTCAGCGCTTTCAGGATTGACCCCTTTTTTCTTCATTTGTACACGAACTAATTCGCCTGTTAAAGTCACAATCCCAATGTCATGACCTGGTGAAGCAACGGTGGCAACAATGTCTCCAATGCTTAAAGTTAGTTTCTCTGTATTGCGATAAAATTCCTTTCTTCCATTTTTAAAACGGACTTCCACACAGTCAAAAGGAGTTTCGCCATTAGGCGCACTCATGTTGGAAAGCCAGTCAAATACCGTTAATTTGTTGCAGCTATCGGTGCCGCAAGTCCCATTATTTTTACAACCCTTTGGTGCGCCACCATCTGAAGTTGAACAACTTGTACATGCCATAATTTTATATGTAGTGTTGCAATCAATGCAACTTAAGTTCTTAAAACGAATAAGGTGTAAAGATAGTATTTTTTAGTTTTAAGTATATAGGGTTTTTGTTAAAGAAAAAACCCCAATTTCAATTCAGAAATTGGGGTTTTAATACTAAAACAAGTTTATTATTTATTCGTATAGTATGTTAGTGTTGGTAAATTTTTAGTAGCTGGTAATCCGCCTACATATCCATAACTATAAAAAGTATATACTCTTCCTTTTCTAGGGGTGAATGCGACTTTAGCAATTACAGTTGCGGTTCCGGCAGTTCTAATTTGGAATTCGTAAGTAGTTGCTTCTAAATCAGGTACAACAGATATTGGAATAAACGCTTTGTTACCGGCTAAATAACCCACTCCACTATATACTATAGCATTTGAATTAAGTTCTTTAATTGAGAAATCATAACCTCCTGTTGGAGTATTTGAAACGAAATTTAAAAAACGAATGTATGCTTTGGTAGGGTCAGTGACCGTTAAATCATCATTTACAGTAAAGTCGGAATAATTAGGGGAAGTACCTACTAAAAAAGTAGTGTAGTTTTTTCCTGACTCTACGACTAAAGGTTTTGAAATTACTGTTGCAGCAGGGACAGTTGCTGTAGCTGGAATTTCAACTTTCATGGTATTGTTTCCAGCAGGTACTAAGGCATAGTTGATCGATGCTGGATATTGTCCACCGTAAGCAATTCCTAATGGCAACCCAGTAGTTGTTAATGCTCCTGAAGTTTTAGAGTCATTTATGAACCAATTGACAGCAAAATTAGTTCCAGCTGGACCAATTGCGACATGTTCAAATTTAACTTTCGCTGCGGTTTCAGAAACGGTTTCGTAATAGGGAGACATATTGCTTTCCTCTCCACAAGAAACAAATCCTAAAACCAGAAGTGCGAATAACGAGTTTATTATTTTATTTTTCATCTTAATTTCTTTATTAAAATTTAAACTTAAGGTTTTGAAAACCACATTTCTACTGTATGATAATCTGGTTTGTCGCCACCAATTTTCACTAATGACGCAAAGTTCCAAACATATTCAGAATTATATCTTGGTCTCACTCTATACGCTAATTTTCCTCCATTTTCAGCTGAAATCCCATTAGTTGCAAAAGTTTCATATACTGCTGTGCTGTAATGGTATTTACGCATATCATTCCATGTTTCTAAATATCCAAAACCAAACAAAGCCACATATTTTTGCATCATGATGTGTTTCAATGTTAAGTTTTGTTCAGAAGGTACAACATTAGGATTAGATGTAAAGGCTGTTTTTTGTGCAGCTGTAATTAAAGCCGCAGTAGGATAAGTAGTTGAAACAACGGTATATTTATTTACCATGTCAATACTGGCCTCAATTCCTTTTTTGTATGCGTCTAATGCCATCGTTTTATTTCCTTTTATAAAAGCAGCTTCTGCTTTTATAAATTGTAATTCAGCATATGTCATCAAAGGAAAATCTGCATTACTTTTAAAAATGTATCTTCCAGGCACAGTCGAGTTCCCAGCAGCAACTGTACCCCATAAATTAGGAATACGGGTAGTTGCAACTGTACCAGCTGTAGTATTTAGAGGATTTCCTCTAAATACACCATCGGCCGAAGGAGCCAAAACACTCTGCATTCTTGGGTCTACTACGCCTGTAAATATAGTTCCATTCATAGCACGTAAAATGAAGTCAGTCTGACGAAATGCATTCATGTTATCACGCATAGGACCAAAGAAATTAGCGTCAGCAGAGGTGATCCCTCCAAACTTCACATTACAATCATCTGCAATACTAGTAAATGATTTATCTACATATTCAATCACTTTATCCGGATTGTAAGTGGCTTTGTTAATCAAATTATTTGCATTTCTAGCTAATAACCCATAACCAAATTTGATCCATTTTGTTTTATCACCACCATATATTAAATCACCTTTTTTCGTGTAATTTATATTTGAATTTCCATCAGTCTTTTCTAAGTCGGCAATACCTTCTTTTGTAACACGCACTACTTCTGCGTATGCTTCTTCTTGCGTGCCATAATCAAAAGTTAATCGTTGTGTAAAAACTTGATCAAATTTTATTAAATCACTATGCATGTCTGTAGTAACTTGCCAAGTCCAACCTTTAATTACTTTACCTAATCCAGAAATATCATGGCGTTGACTTTTTTCAGCTGATGATATAACATTTGATAGGTTTAATCCGATAGAATAATACGTGGTTTTCCAAATTTCGCCTCCAGCATCACTTGCTGGGGTATAGCTATATAAATCCCAAGCATTACCTGCTGCAGTTTGAGAAAAGTATTGCACATATTTTCCTAAATACCTTGCGTCAAATTGAGTTCCAAGTGCCATTGAGGCCTGAATGTTTGGCAATAAATAAATAGGCTCCACTTCAGTTGGGAAACTTGGGTTAACATTAACCTCTGCTATTTCATCTCGACTACAAGCGGTTAAAAACAAAGCTATCATCGAAAAAGTTATATATTTTGTTACATTTTTCATATTATTCATTTTTATAGTCCAAATTTAAATCCTACGTTAAACCCTCTTGGAGTAGAAAGTACACCATAATCAAATCCAGTTCCACCAGCTCCACCAGAACTTGCATTTAAACCATTTACTGCTGGATCTGCTCCAGTATAATTGGTAATCATAAACGCATCGGTTACTGTTACATACATAGAAACACTTTGGAAAAATTTAGTTTTTTTCAATACCTCAGAAGGGAAACGATAACTTAGTGTAATGTCTCGCATTCTTAACCAATTGATATCTTTTTCGATAAAATTTGAATCTACATAATTACTCGCGCCATTATAATATTCATTTTGATAATAAGGTGACACTTGAATGTTGTTAACTGTAGGTGTTGCAGAGTTTTCTAACCCGTCTCTTAATACACCATTTAATACTAATGGTTGTTCTCTATTCAAAGATCTCATACTTAAACCGTTAAGCCATAAGTACGATTCTGTACCGTTATAAATATCTCCACCTTTACGAATATCTAATAAGAAAGATAATTTGAAATTTTTAAGGGTAAAACTATTTTGTAAACCAATTACAAAATCTGGATTTCGATCTCCAACAATTGGGAAAGAAGTATCAACAACAGGAAGTCCATTTGATGGATTAATCAATATTTGACCAGTTTTATTTTTTACATAAGTATATCCTGTGAAAGCAGTTAATGGAGCTCCCACTCTTGACCCACCTCTAACATTACCGTACATCCAGGTGTCTGAAGTATAGTATTCAGGTAAAGTAGGAGGTAAGTTTAATAATTTACTATCTGTTTTTGAGAAATTCGCAGTAACGTCCCAAGTAAAGTTATCTGTTTTTATTGGATTTCCAGACAAGGTAACCTCCAGTCCTCGGTTTTGAAGCGAACCAAAGTTGAAAGCAGTAAGAACAAATCCAGTTCCATAACTTAAACGCATGTTGTTGATTATAGGATTGTCTGTTTTTCTTTCATACAAGGCTACATCTAAACTTAAACGGTTTTTGAAAAATCGTAATTCTGTACCAATTTCTGTTGAAGTATTAATCTCAGCTTGTAGATTTGGGTTGGCTCCAGTTACTGAGTATCCATAACCACCACCAGTTGTTGGTTTGGTTTCATACGAAGGCATAACTGAATAAGGTTTTGCGTCATTAGCAACTCTAGCGTAAGAGGCTCTAATTTTCCCATATGATAAAACATCTTTATCTTTTAGACCATTTAACTCAGTGAAGACAAAGCTTAAAGAAGTTGATGGATAGAAAAAGGAGTTGTTAGCTCTTGGTAAAGTAGAAGAAACGTCATTTCGTCCTGTTAATGTTAAAAATACGGTTTTATCATAATCAAGAGTAAGTTCTCCAAAAATACCATCTACACGTCTTCTAATAATTCTTTCTTGAGATCTTTGTGTAAGTGGATCAGTGTTATTTATATTCATAACATCAGACTGATAGAATTTCTCCCCTTTAGTAGATAAAATGGTGTAATTTTCATCTTTTCTGGCATATCCTGAACGCAATAAAGCGCTAAACTTACCCACTGATTTTTTAGCAGTACCAAAAAATAAGTAATTTAAGTTATTAGTTTGATCGGAATATTGTTCAAAATAACCGCCTAACGAAATACCTGTTCCAGCACCAATTCCCAAGGCACTTCTTGAAGATTCTGGATGTACTGATTTAAATCCTCTTGTTGCATTCGCGTCAACACCAAATCTTCCAGTAAAACTTAACCAAGATAATGGATCGTATGTTACAGAAATATTTGAAATAATTCGATTATTAACATCTCTACCTTTATTTTTGTTTACTTCAAATAAAGGGTTGTCAACTTCGGTATCCAAAGTACCAGCAGTAATTTTTCGTCTCGATCCATCAGGATTTAGATAATTAGTTACATCTTCATTTGCTGGATATGCCAATAGATTTAATAAAAACCCACCTGCTCCCTTAGATGTTTTATCTGTTTCAGACTTAATGTAAGAAAGAGAAGCCTCTGCTTTTAATTTATCGTTGATTTTAGCAGTTCCGTTTAACGAAAGATTTAATCTTTTATATCCTGAGTTAGGTACAACTCCAGTTTGATCTAAATTAGCCATAGACAAACGATATGTAACACTTTCATTACCAGAATCAAATGTCAAGGAATTAGATTTCTTAATTCCATCTACAAAAAAGTTATTGATGTTATCGTATAACTGTGTTCCTGGTGCATATTTTTCTCCAAAATGTCTGCGGTACTCATTATTAGTGATTCCGCCGGCACCTCTTTGATAAACTCTTTGTGTTTCTGGAAAACGGTAGGTATGATCAACTCTAACATCTGTTGAAAAACTTAGTGTTCCTTTTCCTTTTTTTCCTTTTTTAGTAGTGATGACAATTGCTCCATTTCCGGCTTCGATACCATACAAAGCCGCGGCTTCAGGTCCTTTCAAAACAGTAACAGATTCAATATCATCAGGATTAATATCTGCACCTCTATTAGTATAATCGGTATCTCTATTTGGACCATTAGAAATTAATAATCCCTGGTCTAAAGTAGAATTACTAACCGGTAATCCATCAACTACAAATAATGGCGAATTGTTTCCACTAATTGAGTTCACCCCTCTTAGTTGAATAGAAGCAGATGATCCAGGAGCGCCAGAGGTCGAAGTAACAGTAAGTCCTGCAATTCTACCTTGTAAAGCATTTACAAAATTTTCTCTTTGAGTTTCTGCGATATCAGAGCCTTTCACACCCTGAGTAGCGTAACCTAAAGAAAGTTTTGAACGACCAATACCAAAAGCACCTACAACCACTTCATTTAATCTATTCCCTTCTCCTTCTTTTAATATTACATTCACAACATCGGATTTGATGGTGATTTCTTGATCAGTAAATCCAAGATAAGAAAAGATCAAAGTCGATCCTTTTGGAGTTAAAATTTGATAATTTCCATCAAAATCGGTAGCCACTCCTTTTTTGGACCCTTTGATGACAATGTTAGCTCCTGGAAGCGCATTACCTTTATTGTCCGAAACTTTTCCCTTAACTTTCATCTCTTGAGAAAGCACGTTCAAAGTCCCAAAAACGAACAATAAAAGAATAAAATAATTTTTTTTCATACTGAATTAGGTTTTGATTACTATAACAAACCTAATTATTTTATTCAGTGTTTTATCATTTAATTAACAAAAAATGCAAATAAACTTACAAATAAACGTAAATAACGCAAAATAACGCGGTTGTATTTACGTCTCTTTTACGGTGATTATTTTCACGGGGCAAGCTTTTTCAGCTAATTCGCAAGTTTCCACAATGGTATGATCGGGTGATTTTAAAGTAAAAAAACCTTTAGCATTAACCGATTTTATTAAAACCGATTTTCCGTCTTTTTTTGACATTTGAAACTGAGCAGGCGCCATTTCTACACAGTAATTGCATCCGATACATTTGTCTCGTTGGAGGGTAATGATGACCATTAATTTTCGACTATTTTATATAGTTTGTCGGATAAACGAATTCTAAAAGGCAGTTTCATAGTGCAACTGTCTCCTTTGGTAGCGGTAGCGGCATTGACATCATTCACAAACATATCTTCTATTACTAATTCTTGCGCGCCCGTGGTGGGACCTGTAATTAATATTTTATCGCCTTTTTTGATGTCATACGCTTCAATTTTGAATTCGGCTATGCTTGATTTTACAAAGTAATGCATTCCTTTACCCACATAGACTTTCTTTTGGGTAGCACTAGACCCAGGATTGTCAGACCATTCGCCTAATTTTTGTCCTAAATAATAACCGCTCCAAAATCCGCGATTGTAAACCGTTGCTAAAGCTTCCATCCAAGTAGTGATTTTTTCTTTGGTAAACGTTCCTTCGTAATACGAATCAATCGCATCGCGGTAGGCTTTAATTACAGTTGCTACATAATCAGCTGCTCTTCCACGTCCTTCTATTTTCAAAACTTTAATTCCCGAATCAATTACTTGATCTAAAAAATCTAAGGTGCATAAATCTTTTGGCGACATTAGATATTCGTTATCTACTTCAATTTCAAAACCGCTTTCTTGGTCTATAACGGTGTATTTTTTTCGACAATTTTGTTTGCAAGCACCACGATTAGCTGAAGAATTATGCGAATGTAAACTCAAATAACATTTGCCCGAAACCGCCATACATAAGGCTCCGTGACCAAAAATTTCTATTTCTACTAAATTGCCACTTGGTCCTTTGACTTGTTCTTTTTCGATTTCATCTGTGATTTTTTTCACCTGGCGTAAACTCAATTCGCGCGACAATACAATAGTATCGGCAAACATCGAATAGAATTTAACCGTTTCAATATTGGTCACATTCAATTGGGTAGAAATATGAACTTCCATTCCAATGGTTTTTGCCGTCATAATTACCGCTTGATCCGAGGCAATCACCGCAGTAATTCCAACTTCTTTTGCTTTAGTTAGCAAGGTTTTTACAATCGATAAATCGTGATCGTAAATAATTGTATTTAACGTTAAATAGGTTCTAACGTTTTTTTCTTGGCAACGACGTGCAATTTCTGGCAAATCGTCTAATACAAAATTTACCGTTGCTCTAGCGCGCATGTTCAATTGCTCTACTCCAAAATAAATGGAATCACATCCATTATCTAAAGCGGCTTGCATGGATTCAAAATTTCCAGCAGGTGCCATTAATTCTATTTTTCCAGTTGCTGTCATTAACTGATAATTTTATACAATTTATCGGATAATCGCACTCTAAATGGCACTTCAAAAGTCACTTTATCACCAACTTTTGCAGTAGTGTTTTCGGTTCCGTTGACCATCATTTTTTCCAAGATTAATTCTTGGTTTCCAGTGGTTGGTCCCGAAATTATGATAGTATCACCACAATTAAGTTCTTGATTTTCAATTACAAAAAGTCCGACGGAAGCTTTTACATAAAAATGTTCGACTTTACCAATTAAAACTTTTTTTACTTTTATTTTTTGACGTATGTCGTTTGTTTTTGGGGCTGTAGCCAAAGCAGTATCTGAAAGCTCACCTGAATGTTTGAACTTTAAATTCTCTGATTTTCCTTTTCGGAATACCTTATTGCCTACTTGTTTTCCGCGACGCAATTTTATTTGTTCGTCTAGTGGAAGATGAGTAATGTCTAAACATTCAGTAGAACAACAATTTTCCATAGCAGCTTTGCATTCGTCACATTGAATGAACAACAAATGGCAACCGTCATTGGAACAGTTGGTATGATTGTCGCACGGTTTTCCGCATTGGTGGCATTGTGAAACAATATCGTCAGTAATTCTTTCGCCTAGACGATGGTCAAAAACAAAGTTCTTTCCAATGAATTTACTTTCTAAATTTTCTTCTTCAATTTGTTTGGCATAGTTGATAATTCCGCCTTCTAATTGAAACACTTTTTTAAAACCTTGGTGTTTGAAATAGGCCGAGGCTTTCTCGCAACGAATTCCTCCGGTGCAATACATGACCAGGTTTTTATCTTCTTTAAAGTCTTGTAATTGTTCGTTAATTTTAGGTAAACTTTCTCTAAAAGTCTCTACATCTGGCGTAATAGCGCCTTTGAAATGTCCAATTTCACTTTCGTAATGATTTCTAAAATCAACTACAATCGTGTTGGGATCCTCTAAAATTTGGTTGAATTCCTTTGCTTTCAAATGCACACCAATGTTGGTCACATCAAACGTTTCGTCATTCAATCCGTCGGCTACAATTTTATGTCGAACTTTTACGGTCAATTTCAAGAACGAATGATCGTCATGTTCTACGGCTACATTCAAACGAATGCCACGCATGAATTCATATACTTCTAAAGTCTCGCGAAAGGCTTCGAAATTTTCGGCAGGAACACTCATTTGTGCATTGATTCCTTCTTTGGCTACATAGGTTCGGCCAAGAGCATCAAGGGCATTCCAAGCAACGAATAAATCGTCTCTAAATTTTTTAGGGTCTTCAATTTTGGCATACGCATAGAAAGACAAAGTAAGTCTTTGTTTGCCCGCTTGATCAATCAGCTCGGCTCTTTCTTCTGCGCTTAAGGTGTTGTACAGTTGCATGCTATAAACGTTTAAGTGAGAAATTATGGATAAGTTCTAAATGGAAGAACTCGGTTGCAAAGATAATTTGAAAATTTGATACTGTACCCATTTGAAAATAAAAAAACCATTAAGGCATTAAGTTGTATTAAGTATTACCTTAATTTTCTTAATACCTTAATGGTTTAAAAAATCTTTGTGAATTAGCGCTTAAGCGGCAAATCTAACAAAACTCTGCGTAAGCGTCTTGTAAGTTTTCAGCAATTAATTCCGCTGGGCGACCTTCAATATGGTGACGCTCTAACATGTGAACTAATTCACCGTCTTTGAACAAAGCCATACTTGGTGAAGAGGGAGGAAAAGGAAACATGTGTTGACGCGCTGCATCAACTGCTTCTTTATCAACTCCTGCAAAAACCGTAATCAAATGATCTGGTTTTTTAGCACCTTCTAAACTCATTTTAGCTCCCGGACGTGCATTTCTTGCAGCACAACCACAAACAGAATTTACTACTACTAATGTGGTTCCTGCTCCTTTTATAGCGTTTTCAACAGCCTCAGCAGTATGTAAATCTTGAAAACCAGCGTCAACTAATTCGGCTTTCATTGGTCTTACCATTTCTTCTGGATACATAATTATTTATATTAGATTTATGATATTCGATATTTGATTTAAAAAAATCTGAAGCAAAGATAAATAGAAATCTCGTCTTTAGAATGATTCTAATCATAAAGATTTGTTATCGTTGGATAGTTACATTATAATCGAAAAAGTCTGCTGAACAAAGCCTTGATAAAAAGACCTTTGGGACATTTCCAAATGACCTGCAAATCTTCCCAAAACGAAGTTTCTTCATCCAAAAATTTGAGAATAAGTGGTGCATTTCCTTTTTGGAAAAGAGCAGAAAAAATAGCCGCTCCCGTTTCGTTTCTTTGATCTAAAATGTCTAATAAAAGCAAATCGTACCACCAGAATTTGGTTTTTTTATAGAATTTTTGAAAGTCCGTTTGAGTTTCTAAAAATGAAACTAATTGGGTTGATTTTTTGTCGGAATTTTTAAAAGTAAAGCCGGTACTCGCTTTAGTCCAACCGCCTGCGGTACCAATATTAATTACATTTTGGGTATTGTGTTTCCAGAAAGGGTAACAAGTCATGGGGATATTCCCATATTCTTTTTCGACAATTTGGTATTGGCGAATGCCTAATCGTTGGATGTAATTTTCAATTTCGGTTTCATATTCCTCTTTTGAAAGTAACTCTTTCGAAAATAGGGTGTATTCCAATAACGCTTCGGTTTCCGAAGTAGGTAAAACGTACATAAAGCGAGTGTTGCCTTTTTGCGCTACCGAAAAATCCATAAATGTAGCTTGTTCCGGATTGAAAACAGGAGTTTCGGTTTTAATAAACCATCCCACAAAATGCTGTTGGAGCAAAGGATATTTCGACTGAAGATTCACTAATGACGGATTGTAAATCGAATTGAAAAGTTGGCTACACGAAAAACTTTGGCTTTCGGTTTTTACCAAAACAATGCTTTCAGATTCTTCAATATCGAGTACTTTTTCTTGGACAAAATCAATATTATTTTGTTTTGCAATCAATTCGAATATTTGATTGTAAAAATCCAATCCCTGAATTTTATTGTAAAGAAAAGGGTGTAACGTTAAGTTCTCAGAAAAATCAGTATTCGCAAACACAACCGAATCCCATTTTTTTGAAATGCTCGATTCCCAAATCGATTTATGTTCTGACCAAAAACACCAAGTTCGGTCGTTAGATTGTTTGGCATTTTCATCTATAAGTAAAATACGTTTGGTTTGAAACTTTTGAGACAGTATCATTTTATACACCGTCATCAAAGCGGATAAGCCTGCGCCTGCAAAAATGTAGTCGTATTGTTTCATATGTAACTTAAAACCTTCAGTTTGAAGCACCAAAAATAAGAGTATTCCAATCGAAAAAATGATAAATGTGTTAGATTTGCAAAAAAAAATAATTATGTTTCAAATTGTAATTGATTATTTCGAGAGCATTGATCCCGTATTAGCGGCTTTGTATGCCACACTTTTTACTTGGTTTTTGACAGCATTTGGCGCTTCCTTTGTTTTCTTTTTTAAAACCATGAATAGAGTGGTTCTGGACGGAATGCTTGGTTTTACAGGCGGAGTAATGGTGGCAGCCAGTTTTTGGAGTTTATTGGCACCCGCTATTGAAATGAGTGGTGGCGAAGGCTTTACTAAAGTTATTCCCGCTTCTGTTGGATTTTTTCTAGGGGCTTTATTTATTTTCGGGTTGGATAAAGTGTTACCCCATTTGCATATTAATTTTCAAGAATCAGAGGGAGTGAAATCGCCGTGGCAACGAACTACTTTGTTAGTATTGGCAATTACCTTACACAATATCCCTGAGGGATTAGCGGTGGGTGTTTTGTTTGGTGGAGTGGCAGCGGGTATTCCAGAAGCATCTATAGCTGGCGCATTGACGTTAGCAATTGGAATTGGGATTCAAAATTTCCCTGAAGGAATTGCAGTTTCAATGCCGTTACGCCGAATGGGAATGAGTAGAAGAAAGAGTTTTATGTACGGTCAAGCATCCGCATTAGTGGAACCTGTTGCAGGAGTTTTAGGCGCTGTTGCAGTTACTTTTTTCACTCCATTATTGCCTTATGCTTTGGCATTTGCTGCAGGCGCTATGATTTTTGTAGTAGTGGAAGAAGTAATCCCGGAAACCCAACAAGATAACAATACCGATATAGCTACACTAGGATTTATAGGAGGTTTTATTGTAATGATGATGTTGGATGTGGCGTTAGGTTAAGCACAACCACAATCTCCGTTTCCACAATTTGTATCGGATTTTTTCTTCCAAAAGTATTTTTTTACCAGAAATAAAATGGCAATTATTAGGATTCCAAAAGCTAGAATTTCTTGAATCATAATGCGCTATTTTAGAATTTGAAAGGCAACCAATGCAACTAAATAGGCTAATCCACTCATAAAGATAAGTTGCCCTAAAGGCCACTTCCAAGAGTTGGTTTCTTTTTTAGTAATGGCAATGGTACTGGCGCATTGCATTGCAAAAGCATAGAATAATAACAATGAAATTCCAGAGGCAAAATTGAAAATTTTTTGCCCAGTTTCAGGATTGATTTCAGCTTGCATTTTGTCTTTAATCGTATTGTCATTATCGCTATCACCAACACTATAAATGGTAGCTAGTGTTCCAACAAATACTTCCCTTGCAGCAAACGAACTGATAATAGCAACGCCAATTTTCCAATCGTAACCTAAAGGAGAAATAGCAGGTTCAATGGTTTTCCCCATTATTCCAATATACGAATTTTCTAATTTTTGCGAAGCAATAGCATTTTGTAATTCCGTTCCGCTGATAGGACTTGATGCGTTTTTCTCGATTACAATTTTTTCAGCATTTTTGAATTTTTCACCTGGTCCATAGGAAGCTAAAAACCACAGAACAATCGAGATTGCCAAAATGATTTTTCCAGCTCCATAAATAAAAGCTTTTGTTTTCTCAATTACGTTGATGGCTACGTTTTTGAACATAGGCAATTTGTAATTGGGCATTTCTACAACGAAATACGTTTTACCTTTTATTTTCAAAATTTTATTCAAAATATAAGCTGAGAAAATCGCCATTCCAAATCCCAAAAGATACAACAACATCAAGGTCAATCCTTGCATGTTGATGATTCCGAAAACTCGTTCGTCTGGAATTACCAAAGCAATGATAATAGCATAAACAGGAAGTCTTGCTGAACAAGTTGTAAATGGAGTAACTAAAATTGTAATCAATCGCTCCTTCCAATTTTCGATATTTCGTGTTGCCATTATCGCCGGAATTGCACAAGCTGTCCCCGAAATTAACGGCACAATACTTTTGCCTGACAAACCAAATTTTCGCATAATTTTATCCATCAAAAAGACCACTCGACTCATGTATCCACTTTCTTCCAAAATAGAAATGAACATAAATAGAAAAGCAATTTGAGGAATAAATATTAAGATACCACCAATACCTGGAATGATGCCTTGCGCAATTAAATTAGTCAAAACACCTGGAGCCAGATTTTCGCTAGCTAGAGAACTTAGCGAAGCAAAAGCGGAGTCAATAAAGTCCATCGGGATTTTAGACCATTCGAAAATAGACTGAAAAATTCCAAAGAGTATAAAAAAGAAAATAACATATCCCCACACTTTGTGAGTTAAGACACGATCCAAAATTGAACGAAAATCTTTTGCAATACTGGTATCAATTTTTAAACCTTGTTTCAATACATCATTGATGAATTGATAGCGCTTGATGGTTTCTTTTTGTTGTAATCGTTTTAAATCTGAATGCGATTTGGTATACGAATTACGAATTTCGTTTCGATCTAAATTTAAGAAGTTCACGTCCTGCGTAATTACTAACCATAATTTGTATAATAATTGATTCGGGAAGGTTTTTCGTAAAGTTTCAAAATATTCTTCGTCAATTATTGAAGCATTTAAACAAGGTACTTTTGGGATAGACTTGTAATTAACAATCAGTTGTTTTAGCTCATCTATTCCGCTTCCTTTTCTAGAACTCACTAAAGCAATTTTTGTTTGTAGTTTTTCTTCTAAATAGGCGATGTCTAATGAAATACCGTTATGTTTCATTCTATCAGCCATATTAATGACTAGAATGGTCGGAATTTCCAAGTCTTTTATTTGCGTAAAAAGCAGTAAGTTGCGTTTTAAATTCTCCACATCAGTTACTACTAAAGCTACGTCAGGATAGAGTTTGTCGTTTTTGTTCAACAGTAATTCAATCACCACGTTTTCATCAATGGAACTTGCATTCAAGCTATAAGTTCCGGGTAAGTCAAGTATATTGGCTTTGTAATTATTAGGTAATTTACAAAAACCAATCTTTTTCTCCACCGTAATACCTGGATAATTCCCTACTTGTTGATTCAATCCTGTAAGTTGGTTAAAAACCGAAGTTTTCCCTACATTAGGATTGCCAATTAGTGCTACGTTGATGTTGTGACTACTTAACATTAGTGGTTTTCAATTAAATCAACTTCAATTTCTTTGGCGGTTTCTACTCGAATAGCAACATGCGAACCGTTAATATTCAAATACAATGGATCGCCAAAAGGAGCAATTTGAAGTAATTCAACTACATTGCCTGGCAAACAACCCATCTCTAATAATTTCAACGGAACAGCATCAACATCAAAGTCTTTGATGATCGCTTTCTCGCCTTTTTTGAGTATGTTTAAGGTAGTTTGCAAGTCTTATTTAGATTGAATTAAGATTACAAAAGTACAGATTTTAATAGTAAACCAAATGATAAATATCATTTTTATACTAAAAAATCAATGGAATGGACGTTTTATTGTTCAGACAAAAAGGCTATGTCTTCAATGAGGCGTTGCACGTCTTCTTTATTCGTTCCGTCATAAAAACCACGAACGCGTCTTTTTTGGTCAACCAAAACAAAATTTTCGGTATGTACAATATCATACAGTTCTTCCGGTTTTCCTAATTTCACTGCTAAATAGGATTTTCGTGCCATAGTATAAATGGCTTTTTTATCTCCAGTCACTAGATTCCATTTGCTATCATTTACATGGTGTTTAATAGCATATTGTTTTAAAATAGGTACACTATCCGTTTCAGGAAAAACGGTGTGCGAAAGCAACATGACTTTTGGATTATTGCCAATTGCTTTTTGAACTTCTTCTAAATTAGTGGTCATTTTTGGACAAATAGAACCGCAGGTTGTGAAAAAGAAATCGGCCACATAAATTTTGCCTTCATAATCCTTTTGGGTAATGGTTTTTCCATTTTGGTTCACAAAAGAAAAATCAGCAATGGTATGGTATTTACTTTTATACTGAATCGTACTATCTACTAATTCTGGATTGACATCTGCTGGGTTATATATAGGTAGGGTTTTTGCAGGTTTTAATGCTGAATAAAACAATGAAATTGTAATAATCGAAAAGATGATTAATCCTCCAAAAAAGTAACGGTATTGGTATAAAAATTTTTTCATTTTTAAAATTTGAAACAAAAATACGAAAATCACAAAGGTATTGGTACTACGTTAAGATTAAAAATATGCTTGCATTTCAAATCTTTAAAAATTATTCAATAGATTTGTTTATCACTAAAAATTAAAAACAATGAAAAAATTATTTTCGAATGCTGTTCTTTTCGTGATCCCAGCTTTAATTGGAACATCAGTTGTTCAAGCCCAAGACAACACGGCTAAAAAAGAGCCAGGAATCAATGTAAACTTCATGGATACAAAGGTGAAACCTACTGACGATTTCTTTAGATACGTTAATGGAACGTGGTTAGATAACACCCAAATACCTAATGATAAGACACGTTGGGGGAGTTTTGATGAATTGCGTCAAAAAACAGACACAGATGCTTTGGTTATATTGAATGAAGCTACAAAAAACCCAATTTACAAATCCAATACAGATCAAGGTAAAGCAATTAACTTATACCTATCTATCATGGATACTGTAGCTAGAAACAAGCAAGGAATTGCGCCGCTTAAACCCTATTTGGCTAAAATTAATGCGGTAAAAAACACAGCTGACTTGCAGGCTTTGTTAATTCAAATGGCGCCTCAAGGCGGTTTAGGTTTTTTTGGAGTTGGAGTTGGAGTTGATGCTAAAAATAGCAATAGAAATGTGATTAATGTAGGTCCGGGAAGTGTAGGATTACCTGACAGAGATTACTACGTTTCTGAAGATGCTGATTCTAAAGAGAAACGTGCCAAATACCTTCTTCACCTAACAAAAATGCTACAATTAATTGGTGAAAAACCAGCCGATGCACAATTGCAAGCAGAAAAAATCCTTGCTTTTGAAACAGCTTTGTCTAAACCACGATTCGATAGAGTGGAACGCAGAGACAGAAGAAAATCATACAATCCAATGACGGTAGGTGATTTGCAAAAATTAACTCCTTCTATTAAATGGGATAGTTATTTGTCTCAAATTGGTTTGCCAAAAACAGATTCTTTAATTGTTTCACAACCAAAATACTTAGTGGCTTTAGAAGCTATTTTTCAAGAGAATAAAGTGGACGATTGGAAAGCCTATATGCGTTGGACACTTTTAAATAAATCAGCGAGTCAATTGTCTACTCAAGTAGAAACTGCTAACTGGGAGTTTTATGGAAAAACCTTGACGGGTGCTGTTAAACAACGACCACTTCAAGAGCGTGCACTTCAGGTAATAAACGGTGCTACGGGAGAAGCTTTAGGAAAATTATACGTTGAGAAAAAATTCCCTGCTGAAGCCAAAGCTAAAGCCGAAAAAATGATCAAAAATGTATTCTTAGCTTTTGAAAATAGAATTAATAATTTGGCTTGGATGTCGCAAGAGACAAAGAAAAGTGCGATTGCTAAATTAAACAAATCAAGAGTTAAAATTGGATATCCTGACAAATGGAAAGATTATTCAGCTTTAACAATTCAGTCTCCAGCAGAAGGAGGAAGTTATTTTGAAAACGTGAAAAATATTTCAAAATGGTCATACAACGAAAATATAGCTGAACTTAAAAAACCAGTCGATAAAGAAAAATGGGGCATGTCGCCACAAACGGTAAATGCGTATTACAATCCTTCGTACAACGAAATTGTATTCCCAGCAGCAATTTTGCAACCGCCATTTTATAATTATCAAGCAGACGAAGCTGTAAATTATGGTGGAATTGGAGCGGTAATTGGTCATGAGATTTCGCACGGATTTGACGATTCAGGTTCAAGATACAATGCGGATGGTAATTTAGTAGATTGGTGGACAGCAGACGATTTGAAACAATTTACAGCATTAACAGGTGCTTTAGCAGCACAATACAGTGCGTTACAACCGTTGCCTGGAACTTTTGTAGATGGTAAATTTACATTAGGAGAAAACATTGGAGATTTAGGCGGTGTAAATGCGGCTTATGATGGATTGCAATTGTATTTGAAAGCCAATGGAAATCCAGGTTTAATTGACGGCTATACTCCAGAACAACGTTTCTTTATTTCTTGGTCAACTATCTGGCGTTCAAAAATGAGAGATGAGGCAATGAAAAGCCAGGTTAAAACCGACCCACATTCGCCAGGAATCTACCGTTCTTACGTGCCGTTACAAAATGTAGATACGTTTTATGAAGCATTCAACATTCAGCCTACTGACGGAATGTATGTTGCTCCTGAAAAGCGCGTTAAAATTTGGTAATATAAATTATAGAATACAAAAAAACCGATTAGCAATAATCGGTTTTTTTATTTTTATTCGATAGGAATACACAGATCAACAATGCATTTTTTCTCAGGATGTTCATTATAATTATTGTAGATTATTTCAAACGGATTTTGATCGGCTTTTTTATATCCATTTTCATTCATCCAATGGAATAGGGCTTTCCAAGAGGTGCTAAAATCCATTGGTGCAATTATAAAATGCCCAACAATGTGCTTGCCTTTTGGAGTTGTTGTTAATCCAATTTCTCCGCTAACTGCTACATTTTTTTGAAGAAGTAGACAGGCACTCATTCGAACTTTATCGGGTTCGGTAATTTTAAAACTATCGTGAAAAATACGCCCCATTTTTAAATTCTCATCCACAAGTCCTTTGGGAATAGCCCATTGAAATAATCGCCCATAAGCAGCATCCAATCCGTTAGGACCAATTTGGGTGATAAACGCCCAATTCATCTCAGGCAATTCTTTAATTTCAATTGTAGCATTCATTTGTATCCATTGTTTAAAGTTATCTTGGGTACAAATGTATTCTTCATCAACTTTATTTTCTTTTCCTTTCTTGCTATTCATTTGCCCTTTCTTGCTAAATGAATTACCATGTGATTTTTTAAAATCGCTTGGACTTTGTTGGTAATATTTTTTAAAAGCTCTTGTAAAAGAGGAATTGCTACTAAATCCCAACTGCAAAACAAGTTCTGAAATACTCACTTCTTTTTTATGCAAGAGTATCGAAGCTGCTTTTTCAATTCTTTTGCGAGTCACATAACTATTTAAAGTCTCGTTAGTGATCGATTTAAAAAGCCGGTGCAAATGAAAAGGCGAATAGAAGCCTATTTTAGCAATAGTTTCTAAAGATAAATCATCACTCAAATTGGTGTCAATATAGGTTAATATTGAATTGATTCTTTTGATGTACTCCTCATTCATAATTCTGAATAAATTGAAGTTGATTTAACTTTTTCTCATGGATTTATTAACCAAGTACAATCCAATTAATGTGATGCTCCCGCCAATGATTATAGGAATAGTGAGTGGTTCGTTAAAAATCACCGTACCTAACAACACTGCAACGATTGGATTTACATAGGCATAAATACTGCTAATTTCAGAAGGAAGACGCTGCAAGGCATAAATGAAAGCAATGAAGGTAAATACCGAACCAAACAGCACCAAATAACCAATAGACCACCACGATATAGCTGGAATTTCAGCCAAACTTACTGAGGTTCCTGTTGCGCCTGTAACTGCAAAAAGAAAAATACTCGAAATAAACATTTGTAATCCTAAACCAAAATACGGATTAAAACTTGCCGCTTTTTTCTTAGTGTACAAGGTTCCAAAGGCCCAGGTTAATGTAGCGGCAATTGAAAGAAATATTCCAAAACGAAAATCAGCAATAAAGAAATCACTTAAATGATCGTAAAAGACCACACAAATTCCTGAAAAACCAATTATTAAACCGAAAATTGCTACTTTGGCGACGCGCTCTCCTCTAAAAAAACTAATAATTACGACCCACAGCGGCACCAATGCGCCAATGATTGCGCCTAAACCACTGCTAATAAATTTCACGCCCCAAGTACTGAGTCCGTTACTTAGTACAAAATTAAGTACGCTTAAAATCAGAATGAATTTCCATTGTTTGCCTTTCGGCCAAGGTGTTTTCTTCCATAAAAAGAAAGCGATATAAAGAACGCCACCAATAAATTGTCGGATGGCAGCGAGTTGCAAAGCAGGCATGTGTTTTACACCTTCTTTAGATGCAATCCAGGTGGTTCCCCAAAAAAAACTCACCCAGCACAACGCTAAAATGGGTAAACCAATCGCGTTTATTTTGGACGAAAAGGCATTTTTTATTCGGGTTCTCACTTTATAATGTTGGTTTAATAAAGGAATACTGCAAAGAGTTCATCAGTGTATCACTCAAAATAGTTTTTCCTACAATTGTGTTTGAAGCAGCAAATTTAGGCAAAGCCAAATTCAAAACGGCGGCTTTTTGAGTATAATATTCTTTTCTAGACGGATGAAATGGCGCAACTGCATTGTAGATTTTGTTCCAAGAATCCAATTCGATTATTTTTTCAATAATGCCAATACAATCTTCTTGATGAATCAAGTTAATCGGCGCATCGGGGTTTTCAATATTTTCTCGCCCCGATAAAAAACGAACCGGATTTCGATCTTTTCCAATTAAACCTCCAAAACGCAAAATGGTCGTTTTAAAACAGTTGTTTTTTTGCAAAAGACTTTCTACAATTGCCAATTGTCGACCACCTTCTGAATCAGGATTCAAAGGAGTTTCATCACTCACTAATTCATTATCCTCACCATAGACCGAAGTCGAACTCACAAAAAGCACATTATCAATTTTTGCCTTTTCAATAAAAGGAATTAAAGTCGCTATTTTGGCAACAAAATTCTCGGTAGAATTGCCTCTTAATTTGGGAGGAATGTCCACAATTAAGATTTGACTATCAGCCAAAAAATCAGTTATCGATTCGCTTATTTTTTCTTCCTCTAATTGAATTATAAAAGGTTCAATTCCCACTGTTTTTAAAAGAGGAATTTTTTCCATAGAAGTAGTCGAACCTTTTATATGAAATCCTTTTTTTAACAAAGCTTTCGCCAAAGGCAAACCCAGCCAACCACAGCCTAAAATACTAATTTGCGTCATGTTTTTACCTCTTAAGGTGTTTTAGGTGTTTTGGTTTCAATTGCGGTTTTTGGTTCGGTTAGACTATCTTGAACTATAGTTACAGGAACTGCTTTTTTAACTTCAGTTTTCACGACTGGACTTGGAATAATTTTTTTCTGAATTACAACGGCATCGTTCAAAACAAAAGGAGTTGGCATCATCCAATCTTGTCTGCGGTTCATTTTAAACAAAGAATTACGCATTAAATCAAACGAACTTTCTAACAGTTCCATATCGAAAGGAGTAAGTTCATCGAAGCTAAATTCTATCTCTAAAGGGGCGTTACCCACCACATAATAACTTAAAATTTTCTTCCCTCTTTTACGTTCGTATTGGGCGCCTTTTTGGCCAATAGCTTGAACTCCGTTGGCTTTGAAATTATTCAAAATCATTTCTTCGGTAGCAAAAATATCGTATCGATTTACATTTCGATTCGGTGTGATTTTGATTTTTAATTTTCTTTGATTGCCAACTATTTCATCTTTTAAAAATTCAATTGTAGGCGAAGCTAATTCTTTTATTGGTGCTTCGGCAGCGTAGGTAAAACCAGAATTGTATTTACTAAATAACGGAACCGCTGCCATAAAATCAGCCGATTTAGGTTGGTTGCCCAAATAACTTTTGGTCCAATCATCTAAATTAGTGTCATAAGTTACCCAATTGGCTTTTTGAGAATCAGCATTGTAGATGTAGAGTAAGCTGTTGGATTTGGCTTTGCCTAATTCATAACCAGATGCTACGTGTGCTTTCGCAAAAAAGACACCGGAAAGCACAAAAAACAATAAAGACCATCTTCCTTTTTTAGTGTAATCCCCAAAAATCGGAACTAGTAATCCAAAAGTCAAAGCAGTTAAAATAGCACTTCCAAAAAGCACTTTAAGTCCTAAGCCGATGGGGAACATTTGGATAAAAGGCGCAATAATTAAAAGAGCGGGAATACTGCAAATGAGGTTGAGTAGTGTATTTGATTTTTGCGTCAGGATAAAAAATCCAAATGCAATTAAACCAAAAAACACCGGAATAATTAAAAACCCAGCTCCTTTCAAACCTAAAGCCAATCCGCAATTAAGTAAAAGCCAAACAAAAAGTGGCGCCACAAAATGATTCATGGTAGTTTTCACATCTGAAAACAACTGATAAAAAACAAAACAAATGGCAATACTTAGAGTTACAAATGCAGCAATATAAGAATGTCCATTGTAAGTAAACCCGTTGAGTAAGTCGTTGTATTGTGGATAGAAATGAAGTAAAAATTTCCAACCGTAAAAAGTCAACAATCCGCTAGTGATTGTAGCTCCTAAAAACGGAATGAATCCTTTCCCGATTTCTTTGAATGACAAAATTCGTTTTCCAACACCTACAAAAACGAATAGCACAAAAAGACCAATAGCAATTAACACCATTGGCAGTATCCAACTGAAAGGATAACTGATAAAAGTAAATGGAATGGTAAAATAGGCGTAATCTTCTTTGGAAACGGTGGATTCAAAATTGGCATTAGCAAAATACTGTAACAAAGGCATTAAATAAGTACCTTGATGTTCTAGTGTTTTTTTGTTGAGGTGCTTGCTGTCGTCTTGTGCCGTGTGGTAATTGAAATGATCATCAATAAAAGCAAAATTGTATCCCTGAATATTACCTTGCTCTCTAAAAACCGTTAAATCGGTGTCGTTAGGCAACATTTTATAGATGCTGTACATTAAAGAGTTGGAAGCGGGAAGCGGTACTTTGGCGGCAGCAAATTCATTGACCAATCCTGCATTTCCTCCGTTAGTTTCCATCAACATATAACTTGGTCCCGAAGAACCGCGCGCTTCAAAGTTCAAAACTACGCCTATTTCTTTTGCCCATTGGTGCTTGGTAACAAAAAGGGCTGCTCCGTTTAAACCCAACTCTTCTGCATCTGTAAAAAGAATAATAATGTCGTTTTTGTGAGCGGTTTTATTGTATAAAAATGTTCTGACACTTTCTAAAATTGTGGCTACTCCTGAACCTGCATCACTAGCACCTAACGAATACGAGTGTGGCGCGCTATCGTAGTGGGACAAAAGCAATAACGCTTTGGAGCTGTCCGTTCCTTTTATTCTTGCCAAAAGATTTTTGGATTTCACCAAATTTCCCCAATCGCTCAATGTAAAGCCCTCTTGAATGGAAGTTTCTAATCCTAATTGTTGCAATTCTTTTAGTAAATATTGTGCAACTTCTTCGTGATTTTTAGATCCCACATAATGCGGTTGATGCGAAATAGCTCGTACTTGTTTGAAGGCTCTTTGGGTTGAGAATTCTGTTAGGGGCTCTTCTTCATCCGACGTCCATTGTGGCATCATTGTGAAAAAGACTAGCGCAAGAATGGCTAGAATGAAAAGCGAACTGTAAAGGGCATAATTGTTTTTTTTCATTGGAGTTGGTAGATTTGGGTGTGGTATTAAATATCTTTTTTGACAAGCATGTAATAATCATTTTCTAGGGCCATATAACCTTGGTCGTATAAAAAACAGTAGGTATTTCCGGTTTTTGTTTGCAAAATATTGGTAAAAAACTCAAAGTCAAATCCTTTGCTTAATAATTTAGTTCGGGTAGTTTTGGATTTTCCTTCGGTATTCAACTCGCATAAAATGCGGTAATTCTTGCGCAATTTATTGTTAATGTTGCGCATAAAATTGGTGCTGTCTTTGTTGATTTTGTTATTGTATGCATTGCGACAGCCATCGCTGCAAAATTTTTTGTCTTCACGGCCAATAATTTTATCTCCGCATTCTAAACAAGTTTTATTCATAAGATTGGGATTTTTTGACTTAAAATAGTGTATAATGCGCAATAAATATATTTAAAATCTATCAAATATATACATTATTTTCCATTTACAAACGCTTACAAACAGTTACAACCGAAAGTAAATAGTTACTAACCGAATAATTTTTAGAACCCATCACATCTTTGCACTGTTGATTGAAACGAATCAGTTAACTCATTTTATTTTAACTATTTAAATTTATACGCCATGAAAAACAGAGTACAATTAATCGGAAGAGTAGGTCAAGATCCTGAAGTAAAAAACTTAGAAGGTGGTAAAAAAGTAGCCACTATCACTATTGCTACTAATGATGTCTATTACAAAGACAATGGAGATAAAGTAGAACAAACGGAATGGCATCGTGTTACCGCTTGGGGGAAAACCGCTGAAATCATAGAAAAATATGTGACCAAAGGAAAAGAAATAGCCATTGAAGGCAAATTAACACACCGCTCTTACGAGGATAAAAATGGAGAAAAACGTTACGTAACAGATATTGTGGTTAACGAAGTGCTGTTGTTGGGTAAATAAATTTTCCCCACAAACTAAAAAGCACAAAGTTCAAAAGACTTTGTGCTTTTTTTATTCGTTCATAAATTGTTGTAATTTTTCTAGAAACAATCCAACATGGTACCCGTCCGCCAAGCCATGATGCACATGAACAGAAATAGGCATTGATTTTTTACCATTTTCTTCGGTTAATTTACCAACCGAAATTTTCGGGCAACTGTCTGGCCAAGTAAAACTTCTTGCGTGAGATAATGAAGTAAAATTTATCCACGGTAAAGCTGAAAAATGAATTAAATTATCAGGATATTCTCTTGTAAAAACACCCGTTGTAGTTTGCATACGTTCGATTTCAGTTTGTACAATTTGAGTAAATTCATTGATATCTTCAGTAAAAGGCATATACGAAAAACCAAAGGTAGTGTCTTCTCGCATCACTGTTGCTGAAGCATCAATCACGTCAAAAACATAGACTTCGTCTTCGATAATTCGGTAACGAAAATTCTCAACTGCATTCACAGCGCTCAAAGTTTTATGAAGGTAATAGCTAAAAAAGGAAATGCCAAGGGCTTTCGCTTTAGTATAGGCTTTAGTACAATCTATTGTGGTTGTAATGCCATAAAAAGGCTCTTCCATTTGTTTGAAAAACAAAAAATGTTCTTTTCGATTCCAACTGTTGAGGTCCAGCTTTTGTTTCATTATTTCTATAGATTTTCCTGTAAGTGAAATTTGTATTGTTATAGCAATTGCAATACTTCGGTTATTTTTTCAAAAGCCCTAAAATTTTCATGTTCGATGGTATGATCAATTCGTTCATGTGCCCAGGTAGTGTGAAAAGGAATATGAATTCCGTGTCCGCCAATGTTTAACACTGGCAAAACATCTGATTTTAAGGAGTTTCCAATCATTAAAAAGTCGGAAGCTTCAATATCAAGTCGTTTGATTAAATCGGAATAATCGATTTCCTGCTTGTCTGCCATGACTTCAATATGATGAAAATAGTGACCTAATCCAGAATTATGTAATTTTCGTCTTTGGTCTAATAAATCACCTTTGGTGGCAACTACTAATTTGTACTTCCCTTTTAATGCTTCCAAAGTTTCTTCAACACCTTCGAGTAAAACAATTGGTTTTTCAAGTAATTCTTTCCCATACTGAATGATTTTTTCAATGACTTCGACAGGAATTGTGTTGTTTGAAATGGTCATTGCAGCTTCAATCATCGAAAGAATGTATCCTTTAATTCCGTAACCGTACAACTTCAAATTAGCGATTTCAATTTTGAATAGTTCCTGCGAAATACCCTGATGCGAAAGATAATCTTGCATTAATTCGCAAAATTTCGTTTCGGTTTCATCAAAATACGTTTCGTTTACCCAAAGGGTGTCGTCAGCGTCAAAGGCTATTATTTTTGGAGACATATTGATTTAATTAATCGTTTCACCATTCCCAACACCTTCAGCGTCTGGGTTCACAAAAACTAATTTTCCTTCGGAATTGGTAGTCATCAAGATCATGCCTTGACTTTCTACTCCGCGCAAGTTTCTTGGAGCCAAATTCACTAAAACAGTGACTTTTTTACCAACAATATCTTCCGGCGCAAAACTTTCGGCAATTCCAGAAACAATGGTGCGAACGTCAATTCCAGTATCTACTTTTAAGATTAAAAGTTTGTTGGCTTTTGGCATTTTCTCGGCTTCCAAAATCGTTCCCACACGCAAATCCATTTTGGCAAAATCCTCAAATTGAATCGCTTCTTTTTGTGGTTCGGCTTTTTTGTTTTCGGCTAAGTTGGCTGTTTTTGTTGCTTCCAATTTATTGATTTGTTTTTGGATTTCTTCGTCTTCTATTTTAGCAAAAAGCAATTCCGCTTCTCCAATTTGATGTCCTGCAGGAATTAAGTCGCTGTTTTCTGTAATCGTATTCCAGTTTAACGGCTGGTCTATTTTCAAAATGCGGCTTAATTTTTTAGCTGTAAAAGGTAAAAAAGGTTCGCAAAGCGCACTCAAAGCAGCGGCAATTTGCAAGGCAACATACATTTGAGTTTGTACACGCTCTGGATTGTCTTTGATGACTTTCCAAGGCTCTTCGTCGGCCAAATATTTGTTTCCTAAACGAGCGGCATTCATCATTTCGCCCAAAGCTTCTCTAAAACGGTAACGTTCAATTGAACTTGAAATCACTGCTGGATAGGCTTTTAATTCGGCCAAAGTTTGTTCGTCCACTTCTGAAAGTTCATTTGGAGCAGGTACAATTCCGTCGTAGTATTTGTTAGTCAACACCACCACACGATTGATAAAGTTACCAAAAATCGCTACGAGTTCGTTGTTATTTCTAGCTTGGAAATCTTTCCAAGTAAAGTCATTGTCTTTGGTTTCTGGCGCATTCGAAGTCAAAGCATAACGCAACACGTCTTGCTGATTTGGAAATTCTTCCAAATATTCGTGCAACCAAACCGCCCAGTTTTTAGAAGTCGATAGTTTGTTGCCTTCTAAATTCAAGAACTCATTCGCAGGCACATTATCAGGTAAAATATAACTTCCTTCGGCCTTCAACATCGCTGGAAAAATGATACAGTGAAACACAATATTATCTTTCCCAATAAAGTGAACCAATTTTGTTCCTTGGTCTTTCCAATAGGGTTCCCAATTTTTTCCTTCACGAGCCGCCCATTCTTTTGAAGAAGAGATGTAACCAATAGGCGCATCAAACCAAACGTATAATTTTTTTCCTTCGGCACCTGCAACCGGTACGTCAATTCCCCAATCCAAGTCACGGGTTACTGCACGAGGCTCTAATCCGCCATCAATCCAGGATTTTACTTGACCGTACACGTTGGGTTTCCAATCGTTTTTATGTCCTACCAAAATCCATTCTTTCAAAAAATCTTCGTAACGATCCAAAGGTAAAAACCAGTGTTTAGTTGATTTCAAAACCGGCGTTTCTCCTGTAATAGTCGATTTTGGGTTGATTAAATCGGTAGCATTTAAGGTAGAACCACATTTTTCGCATTGGTCGCCGTAGGCTTCTTCGTTGCTGCATTTTGGACAAGTTCCAGTTACAAATCGGTCCGCTAAAAATTGATCCGCTTTAGCATCATACAATTGCTCAGTTACTTCTTCAATAAAATCGCCTTTGTCATACAAGGTTTTAAAGAATTCCGAAGCCGTTTCGTGATGAATTGCAGCTGAAGTTCTAGAATAGTTATCAAACGAAATTCCAAAATCTACAAACGATTTACGGATAATACCATCGTATTTATCGATTACTTCTTGAGGCGTAATCCCTTCTTTTTTGGCTTTCATCGAAATAGCAACGCCGTGTTCGTCGCTTCCGCAAACAAACAACACGTCTCTTCCTTGTAAGCGTAAATAACGAGAATAAATATCTGAAGGCACGTAAACCCCTGCCAAATGGCCAATGTGAATTGGGCCGTTAGTGTAAGGCAAGGCTGCCGTAATGGTATATCTTTTTGGATTTTCTAACATAATAACAGTTTAAAAATGCTGAAATGAATTCAGAATGAGTGCAAAAATAACTTTTTTTATCATAGGTACAACCAAGGCTTCCAGCCTTCAAAAGGCTGTAAGCCTTAAATCAACCTTTGGAAAACTAAAAACTTTGTCGCATTCTTAGCAAACATTTCCTTAAATTTGCGTGCGCAAGGCGCAAAAAATTACAGAGAGTTATAAAAATCAAGCTATGTTACAAATTGCATTTATTAGAGAGAATCAGGAAAAAGTAATCCAAGCTTTGGCAAAACGAAACATCGATGCCAAAGAAATTGTGAGCGAAGTAGTTCAATTAGACGAGCAACGTCGTGCTACTCAAGTGGAGTTAGACAACACTTTATCCGAATCTAATAAATTGTCTAAAGACATCGGCGAAATGATGAAAAGTGGCGAGAAAGCTAAAGCTGCTATTTTAAAAGAAAAAACTGTTTCGTTAAAAGAAAAAAGCAAAGATTTAGCGGAGAAAGCAGAGGCTTTAGCCGAGGAATTGACACAAAAATTATATACGTTACCTAATTTACCAGCCGATATTGTACCGGAAGGAAAAACACCAGAAGAAAACCTAAACGTTTTTGAAGAAGGAGAAATTCCTGTTTTGCACGAAGGTGCTCAACCGCATTGGGAATTAGTAAAAAAATACGACATCATCGACTTTGAGTTGGGGGTGAAAATTACAGGAGCAGGTTTTCCAGTTTACAAAGGAAAAGGTGCGCGTTTGCAACGTGCTTTAATCAATTACTTTTTAGATAAAAATACAGCAGCGGGTTACAAAGAAATGCAAGTGCCGCATTTGGTGAACGAAGCATCAGGTTACGGAACAGGACAATTGCCCGACAAAGAAGGACAAATGTACCATTCGACTATCGACGATTTGTACTTGATTCCAACTGCAGAAGTTCCGGTGACTAATTTATTCCGCGATGTGATTTTGAACGAAAGCGAATTGCCCATTTTGTGTACGGCATATACGCCATGTTTCCGTCGTGAGGCGGGTTCATATGGAGCGCACGTTCGTGGATTGAACCGTTTACACCAATTTGACAAAGTAGAAATTGTTCGCGTAGAGCATCCAGACAAATCATACGAAGCTTTAGACGGGATGGTAGAACACGTGAAAAACATTTTGCAAGAATTGAAATTACCGTATCGAATTTTGCGTTTGTGCGGTGGCGATATGGGATTCACTTCGGCATTGACTTACGATTTTGAAGTGTTTTCTACAGCACAAGATCGTTGGTTGGAAATTTCTTCTGTATCTAATTTTGAAACATTCCAAGCCAACCGTTTGAAATTGCGTTTCAAAGACAAAGACGGAAAAAACCAATTGGCACACACCCTAAACGGAAGTTCATTGGCCTTGCCAAGAGTTTTAGCCGGAATTATAGAAAATTACCAAACACCAGAAGGAATCGTAATTCCAGAAGTATTGCGTCCGTATTGCGGGTTTGATATAATAGATTAGTATAGCGTTCTGAAATAATTCTCAATCAACCTAAACAATGAAAACAACTTATATTATTATCATTATTATTTTAGCTGGTGGACTTGTTTTAGGTCTGATGGGTTATAGAAATAAATTATCAGTATCAAATGATAAGCAGTCTTCTAATAATTTTAATTCCGTTGGTAAAAAAACACACCAATTAAAAGATAATCCTTACGAAGAACTACGAAACAAAGCTTTAAAAGTATCACCAAAAGATTTAGGACTTTCTTTAAATGAAAATACTGTTGTTTATGGGGTTGTAATGGACTGGGAAATGGGAGGAGCAATAGCGACAACAGTCACATATCAAACAGGGGACGCTAGTTTATATTTAAGTTCAGGAGGAGGAGTTATCGGCGGAGGGGGTCATAAAAATGTAAATAATGCTGCGAAAAGATTTGTGAATTTAGCACAAACTTTTATTAATGTAGCACTAAGAACAGAGACAACCCCTTTACCAGAAAAAAATTCTGTAAAGTTTTATTTGTTGACTAATAAAGGTATATATGTTGGTCAAGAAACAATGAATAATTTTGAAAACAGTTCGTCAGTTTGGTTAAAATTGTTTGAAGAGGGAAATAATGTTTTATCCGAGTTAAGGGTGATAAGTGAAAAATAAAAATTTACATCACCATTGATTCGGCAAGTTTGAGATTTTTCATATTTCAGTTAAAAATATTCAATGAAAAAACTACTACTACATATCAGCTTGTTTTTTTCATTAATTGGTTTCTCCCAAAACGAACAATTAGCCCAATATTATTACGACAAAGGCGATTTTGAAAAAGCCAAAATCAGCTACGAAGAATTGCTGCAATCTATTCCTCAAAATTACCAATACTTCATTAGAACCATTGATTGTTACCAACAACTAAAGCAGTTTGAGGTTGCCGAAAAAGCTATTCAAACCCGATTGGACAAGTACAAACAAAGTTCGCTTTTGGTCGAACTAGGGTATAATTTCAAAATCCAACAACAGGACGAGAAAGCTCAAAAGTATTTTGAACAAGCTTTAGCTAAAATCAAATCCAACCCCAATGAAGTGTACGGCATTGCCAATTCTTTTGAGAAAAAAGTCTTGTTGGAGTATGCGTTACAAGCCTATCAAACGGCTGTGCAATTGCAACCTAATTTTAATTTCAATTACCAAATGGGTTTGTTGTATGGGCAATTAGGCAATACGGATATGATGATTAGTACTTTCTTAGACGAGGCTTTTGCTCGCCAAGAAAGTACGATCTTGATTCAGAATCAATTTTCGCGTTTCATGACCGATGAAGGCGATGCAGGATTTTCGGCTAATTTGCGTAAAGCATTAATTACACGAACCCAAAAGAACCAAGAGGTGTATTGGAACCAATTTTTGAGTTGGTTTTATATCCAACAAAGGGAATTTGGTAAAGCCTTTATTCAGGAAAAAGCGATTTACAAACGCAATCCCGAATCGCTAAATGCGATAATTAATTTGGCACAATTAGCGATTGATGAGAAAGACGATACCACTGCTACAACCATTTTGGAATTTGTGCTAGAAAACACCACCGAAATTGAATTGTTGGTACAAGCTAATACGTATTTGATGCAAGTCAAAATCGACACGACTTCCGAAAAAGAGTGGCCCAATCTTGAAACGCAATTATCAGCTCTGATTTCGAAATACGGAATCAGTCCTTTTAGCTTATCTTTGCAGCTGATGCAGGCACATTTTTTAACGTTCAATTTAAAAAAGCCCGAAGCTGGAAAGGCGATTGTCCGAACCGCGTTGGAATTGCCATTGAACGAATACGAAGTGGCTCAGGCCAAAATGGAGTTGGCGGATATTTTGTTGTACGAAGCCAAATTCAATCAGGCGTTGTTGTATTATTCGCAAATTGAAAACGATTTGAAGAACGATGCCGTGGCGCACGAAGCGAGTTTGAAAGCGGCTAAAACGAGTTATTTCAAAACCGATTTAGATTGGGCGTTGAAACAATTCAAAGAGTTGAAATCGGCGAGTACACAGTTGATTGCGAATGACGCTTTAGAGTATTTTTTGCTCATCAATGACAATACCGTTGCCGATTCGACACAAGTGGCATTGAAGGCTTTTGCCAAAGCGGATTATTTGGAATATCAAAATCGGAATCAGGAAGCGATTCAAGCTTTTCAAGCCATTTTGAAGCAATTCAAAGGGCAGGAAATCGAAGCCGTAACTAATTTACGATTGGGAAGAATTTACGAAAAAACAGGCGATTTTTCTTTGGCTTTAGCCCAATACCAAAGCATAATTGAGCAGCATTCGGATGGGATTTATGTAGATGAAGCGCTTTATTTTTCGGCTGAAATATATAAAAATCAATTGCAATTGCTAGACAAAGCCAAGCCATTGTATGAAAAAATAATTTTCAACCACCAAGACAGTATTTATTTTGTGGAGGCAAGGCGAAAATTTAGAGAATTACGAGGGGATACTAATTTATAAAAAAGGTTATGTGGTTATTTGTTTATTTGGTTAAACAAATAGCAATTTTTAAAATTTGAGAACCATTAAGAAATTAAGTTACATTAAGTAAGAGACTTCATAGGTTTGTGTATGATAAACCAGAGTTTACATTTCATCTTAATGATTCTTAATACCTTAATGGTAAAATCTTAAATAAACAAACACGAAATAAACAAAAAAATGATACTTTACAACGTAACAGTTAACATACACGAAAGCGTTCAAGACCAATGGTTACAGTGGATGCAGCAAACTAGAATTCCAGCGATTTTGGCAACAGGAAAATTTTCTTCGGCTAAGATTGTGAAAGTTTTGATTGAAGAAGAAATGGGTGGAACTACGTATTCGATTCAATTTACGACGGATAGCAAAGCCACTTTAGAAAAATATTACACAGAAGACGCACCGCGATTTCGTCAAGAAAGTTACCAGTTATTTGGCGAAAAAATGCTGGCTTTTAGAACGGAATTAGAGCTAATTTCTGAACACAATTAAAAAAAGCGAGATTGCCTCGTGCCTCGCAATGACTCAATGGAAAAAGTAAAAGCTAAAAAACATCTCGGACAACATTTCTTAAAAGACGAAAGCATTGCAAAAGCAATTGCCGACACCTTGAGTTTGGAAGGCTACAATGATGTGTTGGAAATAGGACCTGGTATGGGAGTTTTGACCAAATATTTGTTGGATAAACCCACCAATACTTACGTGATTGAAATCGATACGGAGTCGGTGGCATATTTGGATGCTAATTATCCAAAATTGAAAGATAAAATCATTTCAAAAGACTTTCTACGCTACGATTGTAATGAGATTTTTGAAGGAAAACAATACGCTATCATTGGGAATTTCCCGTACAATATTTCGACTCAAATTGTGTTTAGAACCTTGGAATTTCGTCATCAAATTCCAGAGTTTTCAGGCATGTTTCAAAAGGAAGTAGCAGAGCGTATTTGCGAGAAAAAAGGTAGTAAAACCTACGGTATTTTATCGGTTTTGGCACAAGCATTTTATCATGCCGAATATTTGTTTACGGTAGATGAACATGTTTTTAATCCGCCACCCAAGGTAAAATCAGGGGTAATGCGTTTGCGACGTAAAGAAGACTATAGTTTGCCTTGCGGCGAAAAATTATTTTTCACGGTAGTAAAAACAGCTTTTCAGCAACGTAGAAAAACCTTGCGTAACAGTTTAAAAACCTTAAATTTGTCAGATAATTTAAGAGAAGATAAAGTATTAGATCTTCGTCCAGAACAACTTAGCGTTGAAGACTTTATAGCACTCACTCAAAAAATCGAAGCCGATGGAATTTAAAATCAGCAAAGAACTAATTCAAGAATTAGAGCAACTCATTCAATCGAAAAACGACCAACAGCTGGAAGTTTTATTGAATGACATGCACCATGCTGATATTGCCGAAGTACTTGACGAGCTTGATTTTGAAGAGGCTACTTATATATTTAAAGTTTTAGATAGTGATAAAACGGCCGAAATTCTATTGGAATTAGAGGACGATTTACGTGAAAATATCTTAAAACGACTTTCTCCAAAAGAAATTGCCGAAGAGCTTGATGAATTAGAAACGAACGATGCTGCGGATATTATTGCCGAGTTATCTCAAGATATTAAAGCTGAAGTAATTTCGGAACTGCAGGACGTAGAACACGCCAAAGATATTGTGGATTTGCTTCGTTATGACGAAGATACCGCCGGTGGAATCATGCACAAGGAGTTGGTAAAGGTGAACGAAAACTGGAATGTATTGACTTGTATTAAAGAAATGCGCATCCAGGCTGAAAATATTTCAAGAGTCCATTCCATTTATGTGGTGGATGATGAAGACCGTTTGAAAGGACGTTTGTCACTTAAAGATTTGTTGACTACGTCGTCCAGAACACCGATTAACGATGTCTATATCCGAAAATTGAATTCGGTGAAAGTGGATACCGAAGATGTTGAGGTGGCACGTATCATGCAAAAATACGATTTAGAAGCCATTCCGGTGGTGGATGAATTGGGTCGTTTGGTGGGTCGAATCACCATTGACGATATCGTTGATGTCATCAAGGATGAAGCAGATGAAGATTACCAATTAGCGGCGGGTATCTCTCAGGACGTTGAGGCGGACGATAGTATTTTTGAACATACCAAAGCTCGTTTGCCTTGGTTAGTTTTAGCGCTTTTAGGCGGATTCATTTCGGTGAAAGTGTTAGGTTTGTTTGAAGGAGCCATGTTGGAACATGGTAATTTGTTTTTCTTCACTCCGCTAATTGCTGCAATGGCAGGAAATGTTGGGGTACAATCTTCGGCGATTATTGTGCAAGGTTTAGCCAATAACAGTTTGAGTGGTTCCTTATTTAATCGATTAATTAAAGAAGTTTCCTTGAGTTTACTCAATGGAGTCATACTGGCGACAATATTATTTGTAGGAAGTCATTATTTATTGGATGTAGAAATCATTATTGGAATCATTGTTACAGTAGCCTTAATTTCAGTAATCATTATAGCTTCTTTGATAGGGACTTTTATTCCGTTATTGTTAGACAAATTCGAAATAGACCCCGCCTTGGCCACTGGCCCCTTCATCACTACAAGCAACGATATTTGCGGAATTCTAATTTATTTTTCAATTGCAAAATTGATTTTAGGATTTTAATAGGAATACCTGCTTTTGCAGAAAAGAACACACAACACAACTACTATAACTACACAACATGAACGTACACATTATTGGCGGAGGCAACTTAGGAGCCTCTATCGCTATTGGGATTGCTAAATTTACTACCGGCAACCAAGTAACCGTTACCCGAAGAAACACGGCTCAAATTCTACACTTAGAGCAATTAGGTATTACTGTTTCCAAAGACAACAAACACAACATCCAAAACGCAGATATTATTATTTTGACGATCAAACCGCACCAAGTTGATACGGTATTAGAAGAAATTATCCCTGTGATTGCGAATAAAACTATTGCTTCGGCAGTGAGTGGATTGTCTATTGAAAACTTACAAAATAAAATAGGAACTACCCACCAAGCGGTGCGCATCATGCCGAATATTGCTTCGCAATTTGGTGCTTCAGCGACTTGTATTGCGTTTCAAGAAACTAATAAAGAAGCGGCTCAAAATGTAGTAACACTTTTTGAAGGTTTAGGAACGGCACCAATAATTGACGAAAAATTAATGGATGCTGCTACTGTTTTGGCGGCAAGCGGAACCGCATTTGCTTTGCGTTATATTCGTGCGTCGATGCAAGCTGGTATCGAAATTGGATTTGATTGGCAAACGGCTTTGGCTATTTCTGCTCAAACGGTTAAAGGTGCTGCCGAAATGCTACTGGAAGAAAAAACGCATCCCGAACAATTGATTGACCGAGTAACCACACCTCAAGGATGCACCATTGCTGGTTTGAACGAAATGGAAATGCACGGTTTTAGCTCGTCTTTGATTAGAGGTATTAAAACCTCGTTGAAACAGATTAAGGGGTAAGCTTATTTTCCATATAAAGAAAAAAAGTCGCTTTAAATAAGCGACTTTTTTCTTTATAATAATTTAAAAGGTTGGCTTTGGTATGATAATGAACAAAGTCAAGAGATTTTTGCAGCTAGCAAAAATTAAGTTAATTTTCTTTAAACTGATCAACAGATTTCAATTTTCCATTTGAAAACTCAATAGTAAATTCATCAACATATCTGTTTGTTCCTTTATATTTCCAAGTTTCAGAAACCTCTCCATTGTATTCATTATTTCGAATATCAGTTGACCTTGGGCGACCCATTAAAATTTTCACCGAATCTTTAGGCATATATGTTCGTAGCGTTACAATACCTTTTTTAGTAGTAAGTTCAAATGATTGGATATTTTGTTCTCCATTTTCATCGGTGTAGCTTCCATTAAGTGATTGATTAAGATTTTTTAAAGCCTGGATTCGGATTTCTTCTCTTAATCGATTTTCTTCAGTATTTTGAGTTATCGATATAACATATAAAACTCCAATTGTACAAATTACACCTAACACAAAACTTAATCCTATTTTCAAAAATGTATTCAAAAGATAATATTTTTTATATTATTAAAGTTTTTATTTCAACGTTCAACTGTAAAATTAACGATTAACTTGAATATTGCCTAAAGCTTCTTAGAACGATTTCCGTCGTTTGTATTTACAATAAAATCTGTATAGGAAATTATTCTAGATTCCTAATACAGTTTTAGGGCAAAACAAATATAAGAATTAATCAATTTGAAAATGAACTAATTTGAAAATTTGAGAATGGGGGTTTTATTCAATTATCAAATGTTCATTCAATAATTCGACATTAAAACTCACTTTAGCGTTTAATGCTTTGAAAACTTTTAGGATGGTTTCAAATCGTGCATCGGTGGTGCTGTTTTCAATTTTTGAAATCTGGGCTTTTTTTACTCCTACTAATTCTCCCAGTTGTTCTTGCGTTAAGTTGCGCTCTTGTCTTGCTTGTTTAATGGCTTGTCCCACTAAGTCAAGGCGCAATTCATTTTCAAATTCGTTTCGTTTCTTTGTGCCTTTTTTACCTATGTAGACATCGGTTAATTCTTCTAAACTATATGTTTTCATAGGGTGTTGTTTTTGTTTTTAAAATACGTTTCTCTTAAATTTTCGGCTCGCTCAATTTCGTTTTTCGGTATTTTGTCTGTTTTCTTAATTAAACCGTGAGTTGAAATTACAACGGTATCTCTTTTGTCTGTTTTATCCCAAAATGCAAAAAGACGGAAATAGGTTTTGTTGTACTTTGTTCTAAACTCCCAAATTTCATCTTGTAATTTTTTGAAAAGCTCTTTGTCGTTAGTGCTGCGTGCTTTCCAAATGTTATAAATGATTTTAGCTCTTGCTTTTTCGTCAAGTTCGTCCAAAAAGTGTTTTACGTCTTCTAAAAATTCTACTTTAAATTTGGGTTCCATACTATTCTTGTCAAAGGTAAAAGTTTCCTAAAAAAGAAACAAATATTTAGTGTTCATTTTGAAATACAAAAACGACGCTTACAAAAACAGAGACATAGCAGCTCAGTTCTGTAAGTGAGTTAATTCGTTATAAAAATCTGTAAAAGGAATACGACTTGGGGTCTATTGCAGTTACAGGGGCTTTTCAAATGTAAGAAAATAATTGATTATTTGGTAATTTGTTGATTCGGTAATTTGAAAATCTGCTTAATCCGTGTTTTTGCATAGCGAATCCGTTTTATCCGTGTCCAATTAACTATTTCTTCAAACTTATTTTTAACCACAAGAAACCCAAAGTCCCTGAGACAAACGAAGCGACTAAAATCGCGATTTTAGAATAGGTAATTACTTCTACGCCATCGTTTTTGAAGGCCAAAAGCGTAATGAAAATCGACATGGTAAATCCAATACCGCCTAACATTCCGGCTCCGAGAATGTGTTTCCATTTCAAATCTTTGGGTAAAGATCCAATGCCTAATTTCACACAGAGTAAAGCAAAAAGAGTGATTCCAATTGGTTTACCAATAATCAATCCCGCCATAATTCCAATCGAATTGGCATGAGTAAGTCCTTCTTGCCAGTTGGAATCAATCGCAATACCCGTATTGGCGATAGCAAACAATGGCAGAATAAAAAAGGCTACTGGGCGGTGCAAAAAGTGTTGCAATCGGTAAGAAGATGTTTTTTTGCTGCCATTTCCATACGGAATAACAAAGGCTAAAAGCACTCCTGTAATCGTGGCATGCACTCCTGAATTCAGCATACAATACCACATTACAGCTCCACCAATAAGATACGGAATTAGGCTGTGTACATTTTTTCTATTAAGTATAAATAGTATTCCCATGACACCAAACGCCAAACCTAAATACAGAAAAGAGATTGTTTCTGTATAAAAAATGGCAATAACCAGAATCGCTCCCAAGTCATCAATAACTGCCAAAGCGGTTAAGAATATTTTTAAAGAAGTTGGCACTCGATTGCCCAAAAGCGATAAAATTCCAATGGCAAAAGCAATATCGGTTGCCATAGGAATTCCGGCACCGTTTTGTGTTATCGTACCCCAATTGAATGCTAAAAAGATTCCCGCCGGAACAAGCATCCCACCTAGCGCACCAAAAATGGGCAAAGCTGCATTTTTTATATTGGACAATTCTCCGCCATACATTTCGCGTTCTAATTCTAAACCGATGAGTAAAAAGAAAATGGTCATTAACCCATCGTTGATCCAATGCGTAATGGAATGATGTCCTATTTCGGTTTCCCAAAACCCGATGTAGCTAGTTTGAATAGAAGAATTGGCTAGTGCCAAAGAAATCAATGTAACTAAAAGTAATAACAATCCACCTGCTTTTTCGCTTTCAAAAAAGTCTTTAAATAGGCGGGTAGTTTTCATGTACATGGATAGGAATTAAGATTGCAATTTACGTATTTTCACTTAATTTTTTTGTTAATTTGTTATTAGAAAACAGAAATCAGTGATGGCAGTACACATTCTTCATATTGACAGTAATCATCCTTTGCTTTGGGACCAATTGGAACAAGCAGGTTTCGTGAATCACGAAGATTTTACGTCTTCTAAAGCGGAAATCGAAGCAAAAATTCACAATTATCAAGGGATTGTTATTCGTAGCCGATTTAAAATTGACCAAACGTTTTTAGACAAAGCCACTAATTTGCAATTTATATCACGAGTGGGTGCTGGATTGGAAAGTATTGATTGTGAGTACGCCCAATCCAAAAATATTGCATTGATTGCTGCTCCCGAAGGAAATCGTAATGCAGTTGCTGAACACAGTTTGGGTATGATTTTGTCATTGTTTAATAATCTAAATCAAGCCGATGCAGAAATTCGCGCGGGACATTGGAACCGAGAAAGCAATCGCGGACACGAATTAGACGGTAAAACGGTTGGAATTATTGGTTACGGAAATATGGGTAAGGCTTTCGCCAAAAAGCTAGGTGGTTTTGAGGTTGAGGTTTTGTGTTATGATATTCAAGAAAATGTGGGTGATGCCAATGCCAGACAAGTCAGTTTTGCCGAATTTCAAGAAAAAGTAGACGTGTTGAGTTTGCACCTTCCTTGGACACCCGAAACCGATAAAATGGTCGATGCGGCATTCATTAATGGATTTGCAAAACCATTGTGGATTATCAATACGTCGCGCGGGAAAAACATTGTCACAGCCGATTTGGTTTCGGCTTTACAATCAGGGAAAGTGTTAGGTGCTGGATTGGACGTTTTGGAATACGAAAAATTATCCTTTGAAACTTTGTTCCAAGAAGCAACAACTCCCGAAGCTTTTCAGTATTTGCTGAATGCGAAAAATGTTATTTTAACACCACATATTGCAGGCTGGACCTTTGAAAGTCATGAGCGTTTGGCGCAAGTGATTGTCGATAAAATAAAAGCCCTTTATTCATAATTAAAATACAAGTGTATGGAAACTGTAAAACACGAAGCTTGGAATACTCCAACACCTCAATTTCAAAACAATAAAAAAGTAGCTTGTGGTATTTTTGCCATCTTATTAGGTCCACTTGGTGTACATAAATTTTATTTGGGATACACTGGGACAGGAATACTTTGGCTTTTATTAAGTGTGTGTACCTGTTGCGTTATCACTTCTTTGTTTGGCTTGATAGAAGGAATTATTTATTTGACTAAATCAGATGAAGAGTTTTATAACACGTATCAAGTGGGACAAAAGCACTGGTTTTAATAAAATAAATTAGGTTATCAAAACTAAATAGTTTTGTCATTCCGAATTTATTTCGGAATCTAACTTAGTTTATATCTATTTATTTAGAACCTGAAACAAGTTCAGGTTGACAAGTATAATCTTAAATGAGTTTACTCTTCTTTCTCGTTTAACTTTCGTTCTAGTTCAGCTTGAAATTCTTCCATTACTGGTTTCATGGTGCTGTCTGGAATATCTTCTACACGAATGTACATTAATCCGTCAACAGCGTTGTTGAACAATGGATCTACGTTAAAAGCAACGACACGCGCATTTTGCTTGATGTATTTTTTAATCAAAACTGGTAGACGTAAACTACCTGGCTCTAACTCGTCAATGATTTTGTCAAATTTATTTAAATCAGCTTCTGTTTCATTGAAGATAAAATCCTTGTCGGCGTCTTTTAATTTGACTTTAAACGCTTTTTTAGGATGAATATATTGTGCAATATAAGGATCGTAATAATTTGATTTCATAAACTCAATCATCAATGATTTGGAAAAATCAGAGAATTGATTACTAATACTTACGCCACCTAATAAGAATTTATGTTCTGGGTAGCGCAAAGTGGTATGTATAATTCCTTTCCAAAGTAGGAATAAAGGCATTGGTTTTTGTTGGTATTCTTTGATGATAAAAGCACGGCCCATTTCGATAGACTTGCTCATCATGTCATGCAATTCAGGTTCAAAACGGAACAGATCATTCAAATAAAAACCATTCATGCCGTATTTAGGATAAATTTCAGACCCTAATCCCATTCGGTAGGCGCCCGCTACTTTTTTGGCATCATCATCCCACAAAAACATGTGGTGGTAGTATTGATCAAATTGATCTAAATCAATAGATTCGTTAGTTCCTTCTCCTACTTCTCTAAATGTAATTTCACGAAGGCGACCTAATTCATGCAATACATTAGGAATTGAAGAGGCTTTAGTAAAAAACACTTCGTAATTTTTACTTTGTAAAAGACGGCAGTCTGATTCTCTTAGCGCATCTACTTCGGCAATAATTTTATTTTGATTAGCTGGAGTGACTATTTCTTTCGGACTTTTTGATAATTTTAAAGTAGGTGTAGGGATTAGTTTACTTCCTTTTTCAAAAGGGTTGGCTAACATATACGTTTTCTTGCGTAAGAATTCAGAATAGTCTTCTAAAGATTCGTACTCGTTTTGTTCAGCAACCGAAATTGGCTTACCTATACGTACTTTAATCACACGGTTTTTTTGGCTAAATACTTCCGAAGGCAATTTGGCGGTACGAAATGTCCCGCTGATTTTAGAAAGCAAGTAAAACAAGCCGCTATTTTTGGCATGAAAATAAATAGGAACTACAGGTACTTGTGCTTTACGAATGACTTTGATAGCACCTTCTTCCCAAGGTTTATCCACCATTAATTTTCCGTCTTTGTAAGTCGAAACTTCACCTGCAGGGAAAATACCAAGAGGCTTTCCATCACTTAAATGACGCAACGTTTCTTTGATTCCCACAACGCTCGATTTTGCATCCTTGTGATTTTCAAAAGGATTCACCGGCATAATGTATTTTTTCAAAGGTTCTATGCGGTGCAATAGGAAGTTGGCTATAATCTTAAAATTAGGTTCTCTTTCGAGCATTAATTTCAATAGCAAAACACCATCAATTCCTCCAAGAGGATGGTTTGAAATAGTAATATAAGGACCCTCTTTAGGAATACGTTTTAAATCTTCTTCTGGAATTTCGAATTTGATTTGTAAATCGTCCAAAACACCATTTAAAAAAGCAACTTCGGTTAAATGTTTACTTCTATTATATACGTTATTTAACTCCGAAATTTTAAGTACTTTCATGAGTACCCAGCCCGAAAATGTACCTAGGAATCCGTATTTATCCGTATTTATTGCTTTCGCAACTTCTTTAGCAGTTACTAAACCCATATCATTTTTCTATTTGAGGCAAGCAACAAAGATAACAAAAAACTCCATTTTCTGACTTTTTATGAATCAACTTCTACTTTTTCATTACATTTGAAGACAGTATTACGTCTAATTAGGCATCAATAAAACATTACTTTTCAATGAAGATTATTTCCTACAATGTCAATGGAATTCGGGCAGCCATTTCCAAAGGATTACTCGAATGGTTGCAACAAGCCAATCCAGATGTCATTTGCTTTCAAGAAATTAAAGCACAAGAGGATCAAGTGCCAACTTTGGATATTGAATTAGCAGGATATCCTTATCATTATTGGTTTCCGGCTACCAAAAAAGGCTATAGCGGTGTGGCTATTTTATCCAAAACCAAACCTAATAATATTGTTTTTGGCACTGGAATCGAACATATGGATTTTGAAGGTCGCAACATCCGTGTTGATTTTGATGATATTTCGGTAATGAGTTTGTATTTGCCTTCTGGAACCAATGCAGAGCGCTTGGATCACAAGTTCATGTTCATGGATGATTTCCAAAACTACATTGACAATTTGAAAAAAGAAGTTCCAAATTTAGTGATTTGTGGTGATTACAATATTTGCCATGAAGCCATTGATATTCATGATCCAATTCGTAATAAAAACGTATCTGGATTTTTGCCTGCTGAGCGAACTTGGTTAGACAATTTCTTGAAAAGCGGCTTCATTGACAGCTTCCGTTTTTTGAACAAAGAACCGGATAATTACACTTGGTGGACCATGCGTTTTCCTACAGCGAGATTGAATAACAAAGGCTGGCGTATTGATTATTGTTTGGTTAGTGAACCATTGAGAAACCGAATCAGACGCGCTTTAATTTTGCCCGAAGCGAAACATTCAGACCATTGTCCGATTTTAGTAGAAATTGAGTAGCTTTGTTGGGAGCTATTTCCTGCTATACGCTTTATCTTTTTATAAATTTCGGCTTCGAGTACCTCAGCCTTCAATATAAAAAGGATATCGCTTCTATCAGGGCTAGGGCGTTGCAATAAAAAAGAAAAATTATAGTTTTAGTTACAAATACAATATAAACCCCATTTATTATGATCAAAAAAGTTTCCATCGGATTGTTAGTATTGGCGCTAAGCACGTCTTGTGTGTCTAAAAAAATCTATACCGATTTAGAGAGTAAATACACCGATTTAAAGAAAGAAAATAGAACACTTGCAGACGAAAATGCAGCTTTGGCGAAAGCCAAAAACCAATTAGAGTTAGACGGTGCCGCTTTAAAATCAGATTTAGATAAATTGAAAGCCGATTACACTAAACTAACTGCTGAACATGAAGCGAATGTTGATAAATACAAAGCATTGCAAGAATCGTATGCGGCGCTAGAAAAAAACAGCAATGAGTCTTTAGAAAGCAACATGAAGAAGAACCGTGAGCTGCTAGATGAGTTGGACGAAAAAGCTAAAGCATTAGCTTTAGAGCAAGAAAAGTTAAGAAAAAATGCCCAACGTTTGCAAGAACTGGAAGATATGATTGCTGCGAAAGAAGCAAGCATGAAAAAACTAAAAGAGACCTTGTCTAAAGCCTTAAATAGTTTTGAAGGCAAAGGCTTGACTGTAGAACAAAAAAACGGAAAAGTATACGTTTCTATGGAAAACAAATTGTTGTTTAGTTCAGGAAGTTGGTCGGTAAGTTCAGAAGGTAAAAAAGCCGTAGTGGAATTAGGAAAAGTATTAGGAGATAATCCAGATATTGCCGTTCTAATTGAAGGTCACACCGATGATGATGCTTTTACTGCTTCAGGACCTATTGCTGACAACTGGGATTTGTCAACTAAAAGAGCGACTTCGATTGTTGGAATTTTGAGCGAAAACAAAAAAATCAACAAGCAAAATTTAACTGCTGCCGGTAGAGGAGAATTCTCACCATTAGCAACTAATGAAACATCCGAAGGGAAAGCTAAAAACCGTCGTATCGAAATTATCTTAACACCAAGATTAGATGCTATTGCAGAGATGTTGAATGAGATTAATTAGAGTTTCAAAGATTTATTTTACAAAAAGCCCAACATGATGTTGGGCTTTTTTGTTGTTTATACAAATCGTTTCAATCTGTATTGTTAAGCATTGATTTTGAAAATTGTATTAATCTTATATTTTCAACTTGACTTTTGCCATTGCAATTGCCATTCCTTTGTTATATTTGTTTCTTAGAAAAAGCAACTTATAATCATGAAATACTCTACTCTCCCTAATACTGATATTAAAGTCAGTAAAATATGTTTAGGCACGATGACTTTTGGTGAACAAAATACCGAAGCTGAGGGTCACGCCCAAATGGATTATGCATTAGACAACGGGGTTAATTTTTTTGATACGGCCGAAATGTATTCAGTACCGGGACGTCAAGAAACCTACGGAAGCACAGAACGTATTATTGGGACTTGGTTTAAAAAAACAGGAAATCGCGATCAAGTAGTTTTGGCTACAAAAATTGCAGGACCGAATCCTGCGTTTACCTATATGCGTGAAAAAGTTGACTTTTCGCCAGCAAGTATTCAGTATGCCTTAGAGCATAGTTTGCAACGTTTACAAACAGATTATGTAGATATTTATCAATTGCATTGGCCGGAACGAAAAGCCAATTTTTTTGGACAACGTGGGTTCAAAGCACAAGATGATGCTTGGGAAGATAATATTCATGAAGTATTGACTACTTTGGAAGGATTTGTTAAACAAGGAAAAATCAAACATATTGGGTTGTCAAACGAAACACCTTGGGGACTAATGCGTTTCCTGGAGGAACACAAATACCACAATTTACCTAAAATCAAAACCGTTCAAAATCCCTATTCTTTATTGAATCGTTCTTTTGAAGTAGGAAATGCTGAGGTTTGCTTACGCGAAAATGTAGGTTTGTTGGCGTATTCTCCAATGGCTTTCGGACTTTTGTCAGGCAAATTTTTGAATGGGCAACAACATCCAAAGTCTCGATTAGCCTTGTTTCCTCAAATGGCACGTTACAGCAGTCCACAATCAGCAGAAGCGACTCGTTTGTACAACGAAATTGCCCAACAAAACGGATTGACTTTAACGCAATTTGCTTTAGCATTTATTGAACAACAACCATTTGTAACGAGTACGATTATTGGCGCTACAACTATGGAACAGTTAAAAGAAAATATCGACACGATTCAAGTAACACTTTCGGCTGAGGTAATGAAAGCAATTGATGGAATTCAAGCTATTATTCCTGATCCAGCACCATAAACTAAAAAAGCTTCCAGTCTTGCAAAGGCTGGAAGCTTTTTTTCAAACTTCGTAAATCGTAAATCGTAAATCGTATTTCGTAAATCGTATATCGTAAAATTACTTATTCCTCATCCGTTTTTAGGAACTCAAAATCAAAGTCTTCTTTTGGCGGAATAGAATCGATAGCAATACCAGTTGTATCTTGCGCTTTGCGAATCGTTAAAAACGAACGAGCATTTCCGGAAAGCGACACGCCATAAGGGTTGATGCTATCACTGCTAGTTAAAATACCGCGACGCAACATTAAATTACTCAAATAGCGTTGGTTTTTCAAAGCAAACCCTTTCAGATTTCCTTGATCGTCAAACTGATACATGAATTTCTTTGGACTCGGAATAATAGTAGCTAAGTACAAACATTCGTTAAAGGTTAAATTAGCGGGATTTTTTTGAAAATAGAAACGGCTCGCTTCACCAATTCCGTACACGTTTGGACCCCACTCAATAATATTGAAATAAACTTCAAGCATTCGCTCTTTGCTAACAATTCGGTTGTTTTCCAAAATGTAAACTAACAGGATTTCTTCTAGTTTACGCGAAACCGTTTTCTCCCGAGTCAAGAATACATTTTTAATTAATTGCATACTGATGGTACTACCACCGCGAGAGAATTTTTTAGTCTTGATATTTTTGATAATCGATTGTTTGAATGCCTCGGTAATAAATCCGCGATGTCTAAAGAAAGAAGGATCTTCGGTAGTCAAAACACATTTTTTTAAGTAAGGCGAAATTTGATTCAACGGCGTGTAATCAGGATTAGAAGCCCCAACAAAAACAGGACGTTGTCGCACATTATTGATAATGGCGCGGTACTCAAATTCGCCATTCATTTTCCCTAAATTGGCTTGACCAAAACGGTAAATGCGTAGATTTTCTTTATTCAATTTACTATCAAAAACAATAGTTTCGGGCTTATTTTTGTTGAACATAAAGTCCAATTTGTAATCAAAGTTACCGCTAGCTAACATGCCTTGCACATTGGTAAACAAGCCATCAGGTAGCGAACGAATAAAATCTTGCGCCGTCATTTTTGGAATGCGGATATTCATTTTATAGACAGTATCTTCTTCGGTTTCGTAGGCCAAATAAGGCTGAAGCTTGATTTTGTTCAATTGAACAGAAGAGCTGCTATCTATAGCAATAAAGTCTTCGCCCAATAAGAATCGGTAATCAAAACGAGCATTTCTAATTAGTACATCCTTGCAAGCAATTTTGGGATGATTGACTTTTAAATTCGCAATGGATGTATAGCCATCTATCTTAAATTCATCGCCATCACTTTCAATATTTTCAACATTCAAACGGATGGAATCAAAACTAGAAAGTATATGAAAACGTTCATCCAGATAAGGCACTTTAATAGGCCCTTTATCCATATTGAAAAACTGAATATCGGCTGTTCGGTCTCTTGGATCAGCTTCTCCGGCAATGCGCCAACGTTGTGCAAAAGTGTTGGTTTTAACATGAATTACGCTTTCTAAATCGCCTCCATCTAAAACTAATTTCTTAATATCAATCGTCGCTTTTTTTCCGTTGTCGTCTAATTTGAAAACCAGATTTTTGATGTCCATATCGGATGGAACCAAATTCAACAAGCGAAATATAATTCGTTTCGCTAAAGCTGCATAATCTCTTTTTTCATCCGTAACTTCTTGAGTTTTGTTCTTTTTTAGAAAAGCATCAAAGTTGCGAACTGTACCTTTTTTTGTCAATTGTACCAATCCGTTTTGGATTTCCAAAGTGCCCAATTGCACATCGCCAATGAGTAAATGCCAAAAACTGATACTGGTTTTCATTTTTTGGATTTTAAACAAGGTGTCGGCATGTTTGGGAGCCAAAGCTACTTCGGTGAGATTTACTGCTGAAATACCATCAAAAGAGGCTGTTTTTATGGTAAATTTACTATCGAAATCACGCTCCATTTTAGTCGCTACTTTCTCTAAAGTTACTTTTAAAATTTCGTCTCTGAAATAATAAAAAGTGCTTAAAGTAGCAACGAATAAAACCAATAGAACTCCTAAAGTAATCAGTATTTTCTTTTTATTGAATCTCATAAAAAATGCAGGATATTTGAAGCTGTAAAGAAAGTGAAAAAAAGCCAATTTATTAATTCAAATTAAAAGCGGTAGCACTTTTTTGGAGTGATGCAAAAATCCAGGCGAATGTCTTTTTCAAAAACATCGGTAATATTGGTTTCGGCTTCAAAAAAAGAAAGTCCAATTTTGATGGTTTCAGGTTGACATTCCGCTAAAAACTGATCGTAAAATCCTTTGCCATAGCCTACACGATTTCCTGAAGTATCGAAAGCCAACAGCGGCACAAACACGACTTGGATTTTAGACGAAGGCACCTCTATTCCGTCCACGGGTTCTGGGATATTGTATTTGTTTTTCTTGATTTTGGTATTGTCAGTAAGTAGAAAATGCGTCATTTTTCGGGTGGCAAAATCGGCTTTCGAAATCACAATTTCTTTGTCTTTTCCAGAAAGTAAGTGGAGTAAGAATTCGGTATTGACTTCTTTTTGCTCCTCAATCGGTAAGAAAACATGGAAATAAGTTGTATCCCAAATATCAAGTGCCAACACTCCATTGGCAATAGCCAAACTCATTTCTTCAATTTCGATTTCTGAAAGATTTTTGCGCAACGCTTTGTATTGCGTGCGTAATTCGGTTTTTGTCATAATCTGCAAAAATAAGAATTGAATTTTTTTTAAACCATTAAGGTATTAAGTTAAATAAGATTTTACTTAATGAGCTTTAATTACTTATTGGTTCCAATTCCTAAAAGTAGCATTAATTTTCGCGCTGCAAAAGAAAACCGCTGATTTTGATTTGCACGAATGTTATTTGTAAATTTGGAAACAATTCGATCCGATTTAAAATGACGCCACCAAGCATTGCTTTACAAATACAAACACTACCAGACAATCCGGGTGTTTATCAATACTACGATAAGGACGGGAAGATTTTGTATGTGGGCAAAGCCAAAAATCTAAAAAAAAGAGTTTCGTCCTATTTTAATAAAATTCACGATACGGCAAAAACGAACGTTTTAGTCAAGAAAATTGTAACCATTAAACACATCGTTGTTCCTACCGAAACCGATGCACTTTTGTTGGAAAATAATTTGATTAAAACTTTGCAGCCTCGCTATAATGTGTTATTGCGAGACGATAAAAGTTACCCGTGGTTGTGCATCAAAAAAGAACCATTTTCACGTATTTTTTCTACGCGGCGAATGGTCAAAGACGGTTCGGAATATTTTGGACCGTACACCAGTTTTAAGACGGTGCACACCATTTTGGACTTGATTAAAGAATTGTATCCATTGCGAACGTGTAATTACGATTTGAGTGCCAATAATATCGAAAGCGGTAAGTTCAAAGTCTGTTTAGAATACCATATTGGCAACTGCAAAGGACCTTGTGAAGGCTATGAAACAATTGCCGAATATCAAAAACAAGTCGATGCGATTCGCGAAATTTTGAAAGGAAATTTCAAAGAAAGCATGAAAGATTTCAAGCGCTTGATGATCGAGCTAGCGCAAGAAATGCGTTTTGAAGAAGCTCAAAAAATCAAAGAAAAAATAGAAATTCTTGAAAATTACCAATCGCGTTCTACGATTATCAATCCAAAAATTACCAACATTGATGTGTTTTCGATTATTTCGGATGAAAGCGCGGCCTATGTCAACTTTTTACAAATTTCTCACGGTTCGATAATTCGTTCGCATACGATGGAAATCAAAAAGAAATTGGAAGAAACCGACGAAGAGTTGTTAGAGTTGGCAATTATTGAACTTCGGGAACGTTTTCAATTGTTGTCCAAAGAAATTATTGTGCCTTTTGAAGTTGATTTAGGCGAAAATATCAAAATCACTGTGCCGCAATTGGGCGACAAAAAGCAAATTTTAGACTTATCCATTCGCAACGCTAAGTTCTACCGCATCGAGCAGTTGAAGCAATTACAAATTGTAGATCCAGACCGCCACGTGAATCGAATCATGGCTCAGATGAAAAAGGATTTGCGTCTGCCTGTAGAACCAAGGCATATTGAATGTTTTGATAACTCCAACATTCAAGGAACCAATCCTGTTTCGGCTTGTGTGGTGTTTAAAGACGGAAAACCGAGCAAGAAAGATTACCGCCATTTCAACATTAAATCGGTCGAAGGGCCGAATGATTTTGCCTCCATGGAAGAGGTGGTGTACCGCAGATACAAAAGACTTTTGGACGAAAATCAAGCTTTGCCCCAGCTCATAATTATTGACGGTGGAAAAGGACAATTGTCTTCGGCATTAAAAAGCATTGACGATTTAGGTTTGCGAGGGAAAATCACCGTTATCGGTATTGCCAAACGTTTGGAAGAGCTCTTTTATCCCGGCGATTCGATTCCGCTCTACCTCGACAAAAAGTCGGAAACGCTTAAAGTCATTCAACAATTACGTAATGAAGCGCACCGTTTTGGAATCACCCATCACCGCGACAAACGTAGTAAAGCGGCCCTCAATTCGTCCATAGAATCCATACCTGGTATTGGCGAAAAGACCATGACGACTTTAATTCAGCACTTTAAAAGTGTTAAAAGATTAAAATTGGCCACCGAAAAAGAAATTTCTGAGGTGGTTGGACTATCAAAAGCCAAAAAAATTACCGACTTTTACATTACCAAATAATTTGTATGAGCCTATCCCAGCTGTCCGTTCCAAGTCCTATTTTCAAATCCTTTTTTTCTAAGAAAAAAAAAGGAGCTTCTTGCGTCGCTCTTTTTTTTCAAGAAAAAACAGGATTTTCTCTATCGGCGCTTTTCACTTCCATCTGGGGCTTATTATTTACGGTAGTATTTCTATCTAGTTTTCAAAACAGTTTTGCACAAGAACAAAAACGTCCTAAAATAGGATTAGTATTAAGTGGTGGAGGCGCCAAAGGTTTTGCTCACATTGGAGTTTTGAAAGTAATTGAGGAGGTTGGACTAAAGATTGATTATATAGGTGGAACCAGTATGGGAGCTGTTGTTGGCGGTTTGTATGCTTCTGGTTACAATGCTAACCAAATAGATTCGATTTTTCACCGTACCAATTTTGATGAATTACTTAACGATTATATTCCGAGATCTGCAAAGAGTTTCTATGAAAAACGGAATGACGAATCCTATGCGATAACTCTTCCATTTAGCAATTTTAAAGTAGGAATTCCTCAAGCGCTTTCTAAAGGCTTATATAATTTTAACTTACTTAGTCGTCTAACTAGACATGTACGCCAGGTAAAAGATTTCAGTCAATTACCAACTCCTTTTTTATGTATTGGAACTAATATTGAGACCGGCCAACAAGTAGTGTTAAATAGAGGGAATTTAGCTCAGGCCATGTTGGCAAGTTCTGCATTTCCAACTTTATTTACACCAATTGAAATCGATGGTCAATTAGTAATTGACGGAGGTGTTGCGAACAACTATCCCGTTGATGAAGTTAAAAATTTAGGTGCAGATCTTATTATTGGAATTGATGTTCAAGACGGTTTATGGGAAAAGGCCCAACTCAAGAATGCAACAAAAATATTGGTACAAATAACCAATTTGCATTCCATTGAACAAATGAAAAATAAAATCAAAGGGACTGACATTTATATCGCACCTAATATAAAAAATTATGGTGTTCTATCTTTCGATAGAGGTAGAGAAATTATTCAAAGAGGAGAAGAAGCTGCGTTTGCAGTGTATGAAAAAATCAAAGTGCTTGTTGACGACCAAAATTATTATAAAAAACCAAGATTGTCTGTTTATAAAGACAGTTTAAAATTAGCACAAATAAATACTTCTAAACTAAATAAATTCACCAATGATTATGTACTAGGTAAGTTGGGATTTAAACCAAAATCTCCTATTACCTATTCCCATTTAGAATCAGGGATTAATACTTTACGCGCTACTGAAAATTTCCATTCGATAAGTTATTCTTTTGATAATCAAGAACAAGGAGAACAATTACAACTTCAATTAGCAGAAAACCCTATAAACACCTATTTAAAATTGGGTTTACATTATGATGAACTTTTTAAAAGCGCTGTCTTAGTAAATTTTACGCACAAAAACACCTTATTTAAAAATGATCTGGCTTCCTTAGATATTATTTTGGGAGATAATTTTAGGTATAATTTGGATTACTATGTGGATAATGGGTTTAATTTTAGCTATGGTTTTAAATCACAATTGAGTCAGTTTAATAGAAATATCACTCAAGAAATAACCAAATCAATTTTGGATTCAGGAGTAAATCAAATTAATGTAGATTATTTAGATCTTTCAACACGCGCTTATCTCCAAAAAGGAATTGCACAACGGTTTTTATTTGGTGCTGGAGTAGAAATAAAGTATTTACACATTTCGTCTAAAACAATTTCAAATCCAATTATTGATAAAAGTAGTTATTGGAGCACTTTTGGCTACGTTAAATATGATTCGTTTGATAATAAACACTTCCCAAAAAGTGGATGGTCATTTACTTCTGATTTTCAATCGTATTTATTTTCGTCTAATTATCATAATGATTTTAAACCATTTTCAGTTGTTAAAGCAGAATTTTCAAAAGCATTTTCATTAACTAATTCATTGACTTTTAAGTTTCAAGCCGATGCGGGATTACCTATTGGTAATGATGGAATCCCATTTTTTAATTTTGTTTTGGGAGGATATGGCTACAATAGTATTAATAATTTCAAATCGTTTTATGGGTATGATTTTTTGAGTGTTGCAGCCAATAGTTTTATTAAAGCTTCAGGAACAATAGATTGTGTTTTTTTAAAGAAAAATCACTTGAATTTTTCAGCTAATTTTGCGAATCTTGAACAAAATCTTTTTCAATCAAAAGATTGGATTTCGATACCTAAATACTCGGGCTATGCTTTGGGTTATGGTTTAGAAACTATAATTGGCCCCATTGAAGTAAAATATTCTTGGTCTCCAGAACTTACCAAAGGTTTTACATGGTTTAGCGTAGGATTTTGGTTTTAATGTCAAAAAGCGCTTTTTTAGATTGCTTTTTTGTTAAAAACACTCCATTTTTAACCTGAATTTAAGAATTATCAACAATAAAATAAACAAAAAAATTAGAATAATCATTAAAAAAAGCACTTATTTTTTTATTATGTAAAAAAATAAGTCTTTTCGGATTTATAAATGATAAATCTTTTGTTAAAGTAATTTTTTACAATATAAATTTATAAAACATGATTTAAATTTGTAGAACAAAAATGAAGGGGGTGGTTTCCTTTCTAATTTTGATATAAATTTCATAATTTATAGTTTTTTGGTTAGTTAATAGCACAAAAACTCAGTCATTACTTGACTGGGTTTTTTTGTTTTAATACTTTTGGGGTAAAATAGGTATATTGTACTAAATATACTTTCACTACTTACAATGAAAAAACTTCATCTATTCGTTATTCTATTTTTTTCCTTTTCGGTCTATGCTCAAAAAACGACTTCTTTTGGGGTAGGCGAATGGTTTCAATTTAGAATTCATTACGGCATTGTCAATGCAGGGTATGCTACATTAGAAGTTAAAGAAGCTACAATCAATTCAGAAAAATTATTTCATTTAATTGGCAAAGGGTATACAACTGGTTTGTCTAGGTTTTTTTTTAAAGTAGATGATCGATATGAAAGTTATATCGATAAAGAATCCTTTGTTCCAAATCAATTTCTTCGAAAAATCAACGAAGGTGGTTATACTAAAAATCAAGAAGGATTTTTTATCTGGTCTACCAATAAAATTTTGATCAAAGATTATAAACACAATACCGAAAAGACCTTTTCGATTCCAAAAAATACACAAGACATTTTATCTGCGTTTTATTATTTGCGAAATTTCCCCAATATTGATAAAATTAAACCTGGAGAATCGGTAGCGATTGATCTTTTTTTTGATGATGAAACTACCAAGTTTAAGTTAAAATTTATAGGTCGGGACGATATTAAAACTAAATTTGGCACTATTTCTACTATGATTTTTAGACCATTAGTACAATCAGGTAGAGTTTTTAAAGAACAGGAAAGTGTAACGGTTTGGATTTCAGATGATGAAAACAAAATACCCATTCGCATTCAAGCTAGTCTTGCTGTAGGCTCAATAAAAGCAGATCTAGATGCTTATAAAGGATTAAAACACGCATTCAAAGTGAAATTATAATGACAAATACTACAAGAGAAACTATTTTAAACCAAATTGATTCGAAATTTGAGGCAATTAACCAAAAAACCGAAACTCAATTAGAAGGATTGCTTTGGTCTAAGCCAATAACGTATTGGGATTATATTCAAACGGATGCTTTGTTGAGTTTGCAAACACAACGAACTACACTTCCAGACGAAATGGTATTTATCATGTACCATCAAGTCAATGAATTAATTTTCAAAATGATTTTATGGGAAATGCATCAAGTTTCTTATGCAGAAAATATAACAACTAGTTTTTTTACAGAACGGTTGGAACGAATTAGCCGTTATTTTGAAATGCTAACTACTTCTTTTGAAATCATGGAAAATGGAATGGAAGTAGAACAGTATATGAAATTTAGAAATACGCTAACTCCAGCCAGTGGTTTTCAGAGCGCACAATACCGTTTAATTGAATTTTGTACAACAGATTTAATTAATCTTATAGATTATCGTTTTAGAGCTTCAATTGACAGAACTACTTCGTATGAATTTGCGTTTGAGCATTTGTATTGGCAAGCCGCAGGGAAAGATTATACTACAGGTAAAAAATCCTTCCTTTTAGAAGAATTTGAGCGAAAATATAAAAAGGTTTTTTTGAGTCATATGCAAGAATACAACACCATAAATATCTGGCAAAAGTTCAAGCAATTGCCACTTGAAGACCAAAAGAATCAAGAACTAATCAATGCCATGCGTCATTTGGATTACACCATAAATATCACTTGGGTGATGCAACATTTAAATGTAGCAATCAAATATATTGATCATAGTGGACTTGGAGATGGTGAAGCAACGGGAGGAAGTGAATGGAAAAAATACATGCATCCAAAATACCAACGAAGAATTTTTTTTCCTGAACTTTGGTCGTTAGATGAATTAACCAATTGGGGTGAAACTGAAAAATAGTATTTTATGTTAATAAAAAGATTCTCTTTCCTACTTTCTTTGTCTCTAGTATACTTTGTTTTTTCTTGTAATGATAAGCAAGAGATTACATCAGATTTACAGGGGCAAAAACAGAGTAAAAAAAGTGAATTTGGTTTTTTGTATTCTGAATTCAATGTCGTTCATGATACCATAAAAAAAGGAGATACGTTTGGAAGTATTATCCAAAAGCAAAATATCGGAGACAAAGAAGTGTATGATATTATCGAAAAAGTAAAAGACACTTTCGATGTTCGAACAATACGTTTTAACAAACCCTATGTTTTGCTTAGATCCAAACACAAAAAAAATAAATTACAAGTTTTTATCTACCAGCCAGATGCAGTAAATTATTATGTTGTAGATCTTAGAGATACTGCGGTTGTAGCTTACAAAAAATCCAAACCTATTAGAATCAAAAGAAGAACTATTGGCGGAGTGTTAAAGAGTTCCCTTTCTGAAACCCTTGAAAGCGCAAAAGTAGAAGGATCTTTAGCAAGTAAAATTACCAAAATCTACGCTTGGTCAATTGACTTTTTTAAATTAAAAAAAGGAGATCGATTTGCCCTGACTTTCACCGAAAGGTATATTAACGATTCCATTTATGATGGTGTAGATAGTTTGGAAGCGGCATTTTTCGAATACAAAGGTAAGATTGTGTATGCTTTTCCTTTCGCATCCAATCCACAGGGAAAAATTGAATATTATGATGACGAAGGAAAAACGTTGAAAAACTTCTTCTTAAAAACCCCAATTAAATTTAGCCGAATAACTTCTAGATACAGTTCGAATAGATTGCATCCTGTTCAAGGAATTTGGAAAGCGCATAAAGGAACGGATTATGCTGCGCCTTATGGAACTCCTATCACAACAACTGCGGCAGGTGTGGTAGAACAAACGGGTTTTACTGCAGGCAACGGAAATTTTGTAAAAGTAAAACACAACGGAACCTATTCGACTCAGTACCTTCACATGTCTAAAATCTTAGTACGACGCGGGCAGCATGTTACGCAAGGACAAATTATAGGCAGAGTGGGAAGTACAGGATTAGCTACAGGACCTCACGTTTGCTATCGTTTCTGGAAAAATGGTGTTCAAGTAGATGCATTACGTCTAAAATTACCTACTGGAGAATCGATGACGGGTGCGACTAAAAAAAGGTACATGCAGCAAATCGAACCGCTAAAAAGAGAGTTGGATAGTGTAGCCAACTTATAAAAACACTTCTTTTTCTTAAAAATGTGATATGTTTTGGGTGCAATTTGTATTCAAACTAATTTCAGTATTTTTGCCCAAAATTTAAAAACATCAAAAAAAACTAATTATAAAAATGGCTTTACATACAATTAATCCAACCCAAACTGCAACATGGGCAAAATTGCAACAACATTACGATGCAATTGCGTCAACTACTATGCAAGAATTATTTCAGGCAGATGGGAAGCGCGTAGAAAAATTCAATTTAAAATGGAATGATTTTCTTTTGGATTATTCTAAAAATAGAATCAACCAAGAAACAATGACTTTGTTGTTGGAATTGGCTAATCAAGTTGGTTTAAAAGAAGCTATTGCTTCTTATTTTGAGGGAGAGTTAATCAATCAAACAGAAAATAGAGCGGTACTTCATACGGCTTTGCGTGCCAAAGAATCGGAAGTAATTAACGTCGAAGGTCAAAACGTAATGCCAGAAGTATATGCAGTTAAAAATAAAATAAAGGCGTTTACTAATGAAGTAGTTTCGGGACAACGAAAAGGCTATACAGGAAAAACGTTTACAGACATTGTTAACATTGGTATTGGAGGTTCAGATTTGGGACCTGCGATGGCAGTAGAAGCATTACAGTTTTATAAAAATCAGTTGAATGTTCATTTCGTTTCTAATGTAGATGGAGATCACGTTAATGAAATCATTAAAAAAATCAATCCAGAAACCACTTTATTTGTGATTGTTTCTAAAACGTTTACCACACAAGAAACATTAACGAATTCAGAAACTATTAAAGAATGGTTTTTGAAATCTGCTAAACAAGAAGATGTAGCCAAACATTTCGTGGCGGTTTCCACTAATTTAGACAAAGTAACCGAGTTTGGAATTAACCCTGACAATGTTTTCCCAATGTGGGACTGGGTTGGGGGTCGTTTCTCTTTGTGGAGTGCGGTCGGTCTTTCTATTAGTTTAGCCATTGGATTCGAAAATTATGATGCTTTATTATGTGGTGCCAATGAAATGGATGAGCATTTCAAGACTACTGATTTTGACCAAAACATTCCAGTAACTTTAGCCTTATTGAGCGTTTGGTACAATAATTTTTATGGAGCTGAAAGTGAAGCTTTGATTCCGTACACGCAATATTTACAAAAATTAGCGCCTTATTTACAACAAGGGACAATGGAAAGTAATGGAAAAAGTGTAGGTCGTGATGGGAAACCAGTTAACTATCAAACAGGAACGATAATTTGGGGAGAACCAGGAACCAACTCGCAACACGCCTTTTTTCAATTGATTCATCAAGGGACAAAAGTGATTCCAGCGGATTTCATTGGATTTGTGAAACCATTATATGGAGATGATAATCATCATGATAAATTGATGTCGAACTTTTTTGCACAAACCGAAGCTTTGTTGCACGGAAAAACTGAAGCGCAAGTTCAGGCTGAATTTGATAAACAAGGTTTGTCTAAAGAAAAAGCAGCGGCTTTGTTGCCTTTCAAAGTATTCACAGGAAATAAACCGACGAATACCTTATTAATTCAAAAGTTAACGCCAAAATCATTGGGGGCTTTAATTGCGATGTACGAGCATAAGATATTTGTTCAAGGGGTAATTTGGAATATTTTTAGTTTTGATCAATGGGGAGTGGAATTAGGTAAACAATTAGCTAATTCCATTTTAGATGAAATCAACACTAAAACAGTAAAAAACCATGATAGTTCTACTTCATTTTTATTGAATCACTTTTTGGACAATAAATAGTGAAAACAAAACCACAACAGTAATCTTTACTAATTTCTAAACGCTTTGATTCAAATCAAAGCGTTTTTTTTTGCCTAGAAAAGGTTGTTTTAATTTGCGAGAATAGGAGTTAATGCAAAGATTTTTTGAAATTATTTTTAAATGTAAGTCCTTGTAAAATCAATATTTATTTAAAAAATGTTTAAAAAATGTGATTTTTTTAACGTTGTATTAACGTATTAAGGTAAAAATGTTATAATTTTGCCAAAAATTAATTAACAAACAACAATGAAAACAATGAAAAACTGGTTACTTACAGGATTAATGTTTTTAATAGTTTCTACCGCTTTTGCACAAGGAAAAGTTACAGGAACTGTTACAGATGGTAAAGGTTCTTTACCTGGAGCAAATATTGTTATTAAAGGAACAAAAATTGCGGTTTCAACAGATTTTGATGGAAAATTTTCTATCAATACAACTGCTAATTCAGGAGAATTAGTAATTTCTTTTATTGGTTACAAATCTAAAACAGTTAAATTTAGTGGTGCCTCTAATGTAGGGACTATTGCTTTAGTTGCTGACGATAACCAATTACAAGAAATTGTAGTAAGAAGTTCAGTAGTGGATGTTGCTAAGGATAGAAAAACTCCGGTTGCAGTTTCTACTATTAAAGCAGCTGAAATCCAAGAAAAATTAGGATCTCAAGAATTTCCTGAAATTTTAGCGAATACACCTTCTGTGTATGCTACTAAATCAGGTGGTGGATTTGGAGATTCAAGAATTAACATTCGTGGATTTGATCAAAAAAATATCGCTGTATTAATTAACGGGGTTCCTGTTAATGATATGGAGAACAGTTCTGTTTACTGGAGTAACTGGGCAGGTTTGTCTGATGTAACTTCAGCAATGCAAGTACAAAGAGGTTTAGGATCTTCTAAACTAGCTATTTCATCTGTAGGGGGTACTATTAACGTAGTAACTCGTTCAGCTGACATGAAAGAAGGTGGAAGTGTTTCTGTAGGTGTTGCAAATGACAACTACTTAAAAAAGGCAGTTTCTTACTCAACAGGTCTAATGAAAAATGGTTTGTCAACTTCTATTTTGTTGAGTCAAACAACAGGTGATGGTTATATCGACGGAACTAAATTTGAAGGAGGAAACTATTTCATTGGTATTGGTTATAAAATCAATCCTAAACACGATTTAGAATTTACTATTACAGGTGCACCACAATGGCACAATCAAAGATCTACTGCACCAACTATTGCGCAGTTTATCAAATATGGTAGTAACGGTGAGCCAAATAGAAGATACAACAACGATTGGGGTATTTTAAATGGTCAAGAGTATAACTTTAGAACTAATTATTACCACAAACCAATTGCATCTATCAACTGGGATTACAAAATTAGCGACAAAACTAAATTATCTACAGTAGTGTATGGTTCTTGGGGTCGTGGAGGAGGATCTAACGGTGCTGGAGCAATGAGAGGAAATAGATTTTTCTCTGACAACTTAAGATTTGCTAACGGAATCATTAATGTTGATTTGATTAAGGCATGGAACTCTGGAGTAGGTGTTGTTATTCCTGGAACTGCAGGAACTTCTACAAGATCTTTAGTAAACGGAGCATATCAAAATAGCGCTTCAACTTCAAACAATACTTCTAATGGTATTACTAAAATTTCTTCAATTAATTCTCACAACTGGTACGGTGGTGTGGTTAACTTGAATACTAAATTATCAGAAAGATTTACTCTAGATTTTGGTATTGATGCAAGAACGTATAGAGGGATTCACTATCAAAACATAGTTGATATGTTAGGATCTACAAATTATGCTGATAACACAGATGTTAATAATCCAAATAGAGTTTTAACAGCTACTTATGCTGCTAGACCAAACTTAAATCCTTTCTTTAGTTTAGATTACCAAACAGCTAAAATCAATTATAACAATGATGGTTTAGTAAACTGGTACGGAGCATTTACTCAATTAGAGTATTCTGCTGATAAATTAACTGCTTTCTTCCAAGGGGCGGTTTCTAACCAAGGTTTTAGAAGAGATGATTATTTCTTGTACTTAACTCCAAATCCATTGTCATCTACAGATTACAAAAACTTGTTAGGTGGAAACGTTAAAGCAGGAGCAAACTACAACATTAATGATAATCATAATGTATTTGTAAATGCTGGATATTATTCTAAACAACCTTTCTTTAATGCAGTTTATCCAAACAACAAATCTTTAGTTAATGAAAATTTGACTAACGAAAAAGTATTAGGATTAGAGGCTGGTTACGGTTTCCGTTCTGCGGTATTTAACGCAAATGTTAACTTGTACCATACTTCATGGAAAGACAGATACCAAAGAGCTAATGATGCAGATGTTGCTAATCCAGGAGGATATTATGACTTTGCAGGAATTACTCAAGTACACTCAGGTGTTGAGGTTGATATGAATGCTAAGGTTGGTGATAAATTAAAATTGAACGGAATGTTCTCATTAGGTAAATGGGTATATGAAGGCAATATCACTGGAAGAAGATTTGATGTGAATAACAACAATATTTCAGGTGGAACAACTACTACTTATTTCGTAGACGGAACAAGAGTAGGTGATGTAGCTCAAATGACAGCAAGTATAGGTGCTGCTTATGAATTAGCACCACGTTTTAATGTTGATGCTAACTACAGATTGTCTGATAAATTATTTGCAAGTTTAGATCCAACAAAACAAACTTCTGCAACTAACAAAGGAACATTAGAGTTACCTTCTTATGGACTTGTTGACGCTGGAATTTCATACAGAGTGTTGTTAGGAACTGACAAATCAAAATCATTGAACTTCAGATTAAACATTAACAACTTGTTAGACGAAGTTTACATTGCTGAGTCAAGAACTAATATTTTTGCTAGTGATTTCGTTTCTGGAACTTCTGGAGCAACTTACGCTTCAGCAGGAAGAACGTTTAATGGTGTAGCAGATAATAACCAAGTGTTCTTCGGTTTTGGAAGAACTTGGAACTTCACAATGCGTTATAACTTCTAAGTAAAGAAAGTTACTACATACAAACGGCAACTCCCATAAAAAGGAGTTGCCGTTTTTTTTGTACCAATTTTTTACTATATTTGAAATTCAATAAAATTATAAAACATGTACAATTTCATTCAAAAATTTCATTCGGGTTGGGCGTATTTAGCTATTTTAGTTTTAGTAATAGCAGTAGTGAATTCGTTTATTGGCAAAGGTTCTAATAAAGAATTTACAGCCAAAGACCGTAAAATTGCTTTGTTTGCTTTAATAGGAAGTCATATTCAATTGTTAGTTGGTTTAGCGTTGTATTTTGTATCTCCATTAGGTTCAGCTGTCTTTGGACAAATGAAAGAAGCTTCTTTGCGTTTGACTTCATTGGAACATCCATTGGTTAATATAATTGCAATTGTATTAATTACTGGGGGTTGGTCTAAACATAAAAAAGCTGATTCTAGTGAAGCCAAATTCAAATCGATAGCTATTTTTTACGCTCTAGGACTAGTTCTTATTTTAAGTAGGATTCCTTGGAGTTTGTGGTTCTAACATTATAAAGTCCTGATAAGGACTTTTTTTATCTAATGTTTTGCTTTAGATAGCACTTAATTCAGAATAAATGAGAAAAAGTATATTAGTTGTATTTTTAGTTGCAATGGCTGGTTTGGTTTGGGGTCAAACGTCTCCTGTAGTCAAACAAAAAGCAGCAACAGCAAAAGATACTCTTAAAAAAAACAAAATAGGATTAGTACAGCAAGAAATTCAAATTGACAGTGCTTTTGTAGATGCAATCCAATGGAAACTGTTTAAAAAGTCAGTAATTGCATCTTACTATGCTGATAAATTTAATGGAAGGCGTACTACTAGCGGAAAAAAATTCAGCAATAGCGGTTATACTGCTGCACACAAAAAATTACCTTTTGGAACTAAAGTGAAAGTGACTAATGAGGCTAATGGGAATTCTGTTATTGTTGAAATTACAGATAGAGGTCCCTTTGTGCGTTCCAAAGAAATAGACCTTACTAAACGTGCTTTTATGGAAATTGCTCAAAATAAAAGAAGCGGAATGATGCGTGTTAAAATGGAAATTGTAGAAAAATAATGTTACCAACTTGTAAATGGATTTTTACTTAAATAGGAGTTGTAGTAGCGATTATCATTTGTAACTTCTTCACCCAGCCAAATAGGTTTTTCAAAAATTTCAGTTTCTGATTGTAGTTCCACTTCGGCCATGATCAGTCCTTCATTTTCTCCATAGAATTCGTCTACTTCAAAAACATGCTGACCTACTTGTATTTCATATCGTGTTTTTTCAATAACGCCTTTTTCACAAAGAAGTATTAATTCTTTTGCTTCAGATACTGGAATTTCTTTTTCCCACTCAAAACGAGATAAACCAGTTTCGTTTGTTTTTCCTTTTATGGTAAGATATCCTTTTTCGCCTTTTATGCGAACTCTGACGGTTCGTTCCGGATTAGAACTTAAATAGCCTTGCGCAATATGACTTTGACGCAGTACAGCGCTTTTAAACACGTTTGAAGTAACTAAAAATTTTCTTTCTATCTCTACCATAACTATTAATTGGTTTTCGGGTGATCAAAGTTAGTTGTTTAAGCGTATCCTTTTTGTATAAATTTGCAGTATGTCCGAAATTAATTCCAGTAGAAAGATCATTCACATTGACATGGATGCATTTTATGCTTCTGTGGAACAAATGGACAATCCAGATTTACGGGGCAAACCTGTAGCTGTTGGTGGTTCAGAAAACAGAGGCGTAGTAGCTGCGGCAAGTTACGAAGCTAGAAAATTTGGTGTTCGGAGTGCTATAAGCGGAGTTCTAGCGAAAAAGAATTGTCCAGATTTAATTTTTGTTACACCTCGCTTTGATCGGTATAAAGAAATTTCGAATAAAATCCATAAAATCTTCCATGACTATACCGACTTAGTAGAGCCATTATCGCTTGACGAAGCGTATTTAGATGTTACCCATAATAAAAAAGGAAATCCGAGTGCCACCTTATTGGCACAAGAAATCCGTATGCGAATTTTGAATGAAGTGGGCTTAACTGCTTCTGCAGGAATTTCAGTAAATAAGTTTGTTGCCAAAATAGCGAGTGATTATAACAAACCCAACGGACAAAAGACCGTTAATCCAGAAGAAGTGCTTTCGTTTCTAGAAGTATTGCCTATTCGGAAATTTTATGGAGTGGGCAAAGTGACTACCGAAAAAATGTACCAATTAGGCATTTTCACCGGATTAGAATTAAAAAGTAAATCATTGGAGTTTTTAGAGAAGCATTTTGGTAAATCGGGAGCGTTTTATTACCATGTAGTGCGCGGCATTCATAATAGCGAAGTGAAACCTGACCGAATCACAAAATCTGTTGCAGCAGAGCATACGTTTGATACCAATTTGTCTTCTGAAATCTTTATGTTGGAACAGCTTGAAAAAATTGCTGCTAATCTAGAACGCCGTTTGAAGAAGCATAATATTGCGGGTAAAACAGTGACTTTGAAAATTAAATATAGTGATTTTACACAACAGACTAGAAGTAAAACGGTGCCTTATTTTATTGCCGATAAGGGATTAATCTTTGAAAATGTAAAAGAGTTGCTATATCAAGAGCGCATGAAAGATTCGGTTCGACTACTTGGAATATCGCTAAGCAATTTAAACACCGAACAAAAGAAAACAGTGGTGGTACAATTGCAGTTTGCCTTTTAATAAAAAACTCCATTATGTGACCATAATGGAGTTTTGTTTATAAGATATAATGAATTAGTCTCTACTATTTAGTTTAGAAAGTAATCGTAAGAATTCCATGTACAACCAAACTAGGGTAATCATCAATCCCATAGCGCCGTACCATTCCATGTATTTAGGCATTTTTCTATTAGCACCATCTTCGATTTGGTCAAAGTCTAAGAATAAATTCATCGCTGCAATAACAATTACAAAAACACTGATTCCAATACTCATCATAGAGTTTCCGTGGTGTACTGGTGTAAAACTGGTAAATAAAGAAACCAACCATGAAATTAGATAATAAGTAGCAATCGCTAGAGTGGCTGCAATTACAATGGATTTGAATCGTTCTGTAACTTGTACGATTTTGAACTTATATAATCCCAAACATACTGCAAAGGTCACTAATGTTGCGCCAACAGCTTGTGTTACAATTCCAGGAAATTTTATTTCAAAAATAGCAGAGATTCCTCCAATAAATAATCCTTCAAAAACTGCATAACCTGGCGCTAAATAACCAGACAGTTGAGGTTTGAAAGTAGCGATTACCACTAAAATAAGTCCCATTATGGCACCTCCAATCATTGGAACCATCGGACTTTGTCCGTTGGCTGCCATCCACCAAGTAATCATAGCAGATGCGGTTAAAAGTAAAAACAGAATCAAACTTTTATTCATAGTTCCTGCAATGGTCATAGTTTGTTCGTGACCAATAATAGTTGCTTCGTGAACTTCTTCTTTAGATGAAGTAAAGATTCTATTGTTTAAAAACGGATTTTTTGAATTTGAACTCATAATAATTTAGATTTAGTACTTCAAAAGTAAAATATATTTTGATAAATAAATGTTTAATTATTCATAAAATTTTTACAATAAAAAAGCCCTCAATTAGAGGGCTTTTTTGAACATATAATAATGGATTATTCTATTTCAGAAACTCTTAAAGTATTTACCATACCTTTATCAGTAACAGGCATAGCTGCTAAGTTGATTAAGAAATCACCTTTTTCAACAAATCCTTTTTGTCTTGCTATTTCGTTCACATCTGTTACGGTATCATCAGTACTTACAGATTTTGCATAATAGAAAGATTTAACACCCCATAATAGGTTCAATTGCGTTAAGATTCTTTTGTTTGATGTGAAAACTAAAATATGAGCTGATGGTCTCCAAGATGAAATTTGAAAAGCAGTATAACCACTATTTGTTAAAGTACAAATCGCTTTTGCTTTAATCACGTTAGCCATTTGTGCCGCGTGTTGACAAATTGTTTTAGTAATAAAACGATTCGTTCTCACTTGTGGTGTGTTTTGAGGCACTTTGATTAGCGGAGAATCTTCAACTGCTTCAATGATTTGAGTCATTTTTTGGATTACTTGAACAGGATAGTTTCCTGCTGCTGTTTCTCCAGAAAGCATTACTGCATCTGCACCATCCATAACCGAGTTGGCTACGTCGTTAACTTCTGCACGAGTTGGAGTCAAACTAGTAATCATAGTCTCCATCATTTGTGTTGCTACAATAACAGGGATACGAGCAGTTTTAGCTCTAACAATTAATTCTTTTTGTACTAATGGCACTTCGTGAGCAGGAAGTTCAACTCCTAAATCTCCACGAGCAACCATTAAAGCATCGCAATACGCTACAATTTTGTCCATGTTCTCTAATGCTTCTGGCATTTCAATTTTGGCGATAATTGGAATTTTAAATTCAGAATGCTCAGCGATTAATTCTTGAAGGTCTTGCAAGTCTCTTGGAGTTTTCACGAATGAAAGTGCAATCCAATCTACTTGTTGTCCAATAGCAAAAATAGCATCTGCAATATCTTTTTCAGTCAATGCAGGAAGAGAAATTTTAGTGTTTGGAAGATTAACTCCTTTTTTAGATTTCAATTCACCACCTTGGATAACTTTAGCAACGACTTCTGTTTTCTTGTCAGTTGAAACAATTTCGAAAATTAATTTCCCATCATCTAACAAAATTCTTTCTCCTGGATTTACATCGTTTGGAAAGTTTTGGTATTTCATGAAAACTCTTTCTTTTGTTCCAATGATATCTTCTGCAGTAGTGAAAGTGATTAAATCGCCATCATTAACTACTACACCTTCTTCCATAACTCCTACACGAAGTTTTGGACCTTGTAAATCGGCTAATATACCTGTAGTATAACCGTATTCTTCATTGATGCTTCGGATAGCACTAATGCGTTCTTTTACATCATTATAATCAGCATGCGAAAAATTTATTCTAAATACATTAACTCCTGCCTCAATCATGTCTTTGATGATTTCTCTGGTGCTACATGCAGGTCCAAGTGTGGCTACAATTTTTGTTTTTTTGTTTGTTTTAAGCATTTCTATTAAAAAATTAGATTGTTTTTAGATTTTATGGTTTCTGTGTCAACTACATAAACTGTAGAGAGACTTTTAATGGTTTTTAGTTTTTTTATAATGTCAGAGATTTTCACATCATCTTCATCGCTTTCAATTTTTAAAAAATAGTCCACTTTTTTCAATTCGGGAAGCAAAAACACTTTTGTGGCAACTTCCTGAGCACTATTTGAAAATAAATCTTGGTTTATTATTTCTTTATTTCCAACAACTTCATTCTTGTTTTGTATTAAATTCCAAGAGATAAAATTATCGTCGTCATTAAAGTAAAATCTTGAAAACTGAGTTTCACCTTCTTTGATAGAAATATGAATCTCTTCTTTGCTTTTACTTAAATTGGTTGGAAGGTGTTGATTGATAAAATAGGCCAATCGGTAATCTTCCAATGTAGTATGTATGGCAATTAGATAATAATCTATTTCGTCGAATTCGTCAAGATCTAATTTATGAATAGCCATTTCACCACAAAATAAGGTGTAAATATACTATTTCTAACTTAGCTTGTAGCTTGAAACAGGGGTTGTTTCTGTTAAATTATCAACGAAAACGTTATAGATTGAAGAAAATCGTATTATTTTTTATCTATTTTTTCTTGAAATGCAAAATAGGCGCGTTGAGACGCTTTTTCTTCGGCTTTCTTTTTGGAAGTGGCTCTGGCTTTGGCAATTACTTTTTCATCAATGCTCAGCTTAACGCCAAATAGTCTTTCGCCATCAATACCATTATCTTCAAAAATGTCGTAATGAAATTGTCTTTTTTCTTTTTGACACCATTCAATAACCAAACTTTTGTAGCTAATCACTTTACCCTCTAATCGAGTGATATCTACATAAGGAATAACGACTCTTTTTTGAATAAATTTTTCGCAGAATTCGTAGCCTCTATCTAAATAAATGGCACCGACTAAAGATTCAAAAATGTTACCATGTATGTTATCGCCAAAGTGTTGAACAGGAACTTTGCTCTCAACAAATTGGACTAAATTAAGATCTTTTCCTAATTCATTTAAGTGCTCTCTGCTGACAATTTTGGAGCGCATTTTGGTTAAATAACCTTCATCTCCTGTAGGAGCTTCGTTGAAGAGATGTGCCGCAATTACAGCACTTAACATGGCGTCGCCAAGGAACTCTAAACGTTCGTAATTAAGAGGGTTACCAACTTCATCTAAAATGTTGGAAGAGCGGTGGGTGAATGCCTTTTTATAAAAATCAATATTTTTAGGTGCAAAACCAAGGATTTTTTCGATAGCACCAAAAAAAATCCCGTCTTCTAGAGAACGGGATTTTGAAAATATTTTTTTAATAATACGCATAGTACTATTTTAGAAGTCTAATTTTTTAACCAATACACACGCATTGTGACCACCAAAACCAAAAGTATTACTCATCAATACTTTAACATCTCTTTTTTGAGCTACGTTAAAGGTAAAGTTTAATTTTGGATCGATGTTTTCATCGTCTGTGAAATGGTTGATAGTTGGAGGAATAATTCCGTATTTCAATGAAAGGATAGACGAAATTGTTTCAACAGCTCCTGCGGCACCTAATAAGTGGCCTGTCATTGACTTGGTTGAATTTAGATTCATCGTGTAAGCGTGATCTCCAAAAACTTGCTCTATGGCTTTAGATTCTGCTAAATCTCCTAGTGGAGTTGAAGTTCCATGCATGTTTACTCCGTCTACATCAGTAGGTTTTAGACCAGCATCTCTCAAACAGTTTAACATTACATTTTTTGCGCCTAATCCTTCTGGATGTGGAGCGGTAATGTGATAGGCATCAGCTGACATTCCGCCTCCGCCGATTTCACAATATATTTTTGCACCACGAGCTACAGCGTGTTCGTATTCTTCTAAGATTAATGCTCCGGCTCCTTCTCCAAGTACAAATCCGTCACGGTCTTTGTCCATTGGTCTTGAAGCAGTTTTTGGATCGTCATTTCGAGTAGAAAGTGCGTGCATGGCGTTAAATCCACCCATTCCTGCAATTGTTACTGCGGCTTCAGAACCACCAGTTACCATTACATCAGCATGACCTAAACGGATGTAATTGAAAGCATCAATAATAGCATTGGTTGAAGATGCACAAGCAGAAACGGTTCCAAAGTTTGGTCCTCTCAAACCATATTTAATAGAAATGTGTCCACAAGCAATATCACCAATCATTTTTGGAATGAAGAAAGGATTGAATTTTGGAGTACCATCTCCAGCGGCAAAATTTAACACTTCGATTTGAAATGTTTCTAATCCGCCAATTCCTGATCCCCAGATAACTCCTGCACGATCTTTGTCTAATTTTTCTAGATCAAAATTAGCATCGTTCATTGCTTCAGTAGAAGAAACTACCGCGTATTGAGCATAGCGGTCCATTTTTCTAGCTTCTTTTCTTTCGATAAAATCTTCAACATTAAAATTTTTCAATTCGCAAGCAAATTGTGTTTTGAATTTTGAAGCATCAAAATAAGTGATAGGGGCAGCACCACTAACGCCGTTAATTAGTCCGTCCCAAAATTCTTGAATGTTATTTCCAATAGGAGTTAGAGCTCCTAAACCTGTAACAACTACGCGACGTAATTCCATAGCTTGTGTATTTTTATCTTTAAACAAACAAAACCCACGATTTCTTTTTTGTATTATTGTTACAAAAGAGCTGTGGGTGCTGAATTATATATGTTTTTTTGATTGAAATTCAATCAGCAATTAAATTTAAGAAAAATAATAACACCCGAGTACAAAAATGTATCGGGTGTATCAGTATTATTTTTTAGCTTCCTCGATGTAAGAGATTGCTTGACCTACAGTAGCAATGTTTTCTGCTTGATCGTCTGGAATTTGAATATCAAATTCTTTTTCGAATTCCATGATAAGCTCTACAGTGTCTAAGGAGTCAGCCCCTAAATCGTTTGTGAAGCTAGCTTCTGTTACAACTTCGTTTTCGTCAACACCTAATTTGTCTACGATAATCGCTTTTACTCTTGATGCAATGTCTGACATAGTCTTTAATTTTAAAATTTAATTTGTTGGCAAAAATAAAAAACTTTATTTTAAAACAACTATTTAGTTAATAAATGTGCGAACGAAAATATGAAATTTATTTTAACAAAGGTTTAAGAATGTTATTTTTTTCCATTTTTTATCCCTTTTTTTGCATAATAAATAGGTTGAAAACATGATGAAAATTGTACTATTTGCTTCTGGTTCGGGAACTAATGCGGAAAATATCATCCGACATTTTAAAGCAACAAAAACTGCTTCGGTAGAAGCAGTATTTACTAATAAAGCCGATGCTCAGGTGATTCAACGTGCCGAAAAGTACCAAGTGCCTTCACAGGTTTTTTCCAAAAACGATTTAGAAACAGGAAAAGTACTACAAGAAATTAATATAATTCAACCCGACTTGATTGTGTTAGCTGGATTCTTGTTAAAATTCCCAGAAACGATAGTGGCAGCTTATCCTGATAAAATAATCAATATTCATCCTGCCTTGTTACCTAAATACGGCGGAAAAGGAATGTACGGAATGCATGTCCATCAAGCAGTAGTAGAAAACAAAGAGTCTAAAACAGGAATTACCATTCATTATGTGAATGAAAATTATGATGAGGGAAATATTATTTTTCAGAAAGAGGTAACCGTTCTAATTAGCGATACTCCCGAAGTTGTCGCGGCTAAAATACACGAATTGGAGCAAGACCATTTTCCAGCAGTAATTGAAAAATTGATCACTAACATATAGTAAATAATATTCTCAATACTGTTCCAATAACCTCATAACCTTACTATGTCACATCAAGTACATATTTACACCGATGGAGCCGCAAAGGGCAATCCAGGCCCTGGAGGTTATGGTGTGGTAATGGAATGGGTGGGCAAACCGTATAAAAAAGAATTTTACGAAGGTTTTCGACATACTACTAATAACCGAATGGAATTGTTGGCAGTTATTGTTGGCCTCGAAAAATTAAAAAACCACAATACTAAAGTGCTCGTGGTTTCTGATTCCAAGTATGTGGTTGATTCAGTAGAAAAAAAATGGGTTTTTGGTTGGGAGAAAAAAGGTTTTGGTGGGAAAAAAAATCCGGATTTGTGGAAACGTTTTTTAGTTATTTACAAAAAACACCAAGTCGATTTCAAATGGATTAAAGGACATAACAATCATCCTCAAAACGAACGTTGTGACGAATTAGCCGTAATGGCTTCGATGCAAAAGCAACTTTCGGTGGATGAATTCTACGAAAAGGAAGACGAGAAGTTGTTGTAATACTCTAATTTTGAGAATGTGAAATTCTCTTTATTTTGCTTCTTTGAACCTTTGCAACTCTAAAACTTATAAACTATCTTTGCTCCTTAATTTCGAAACTAAAATAATGAACAAATTATTGATTGTTGGAACGGTTGCTTTCGACGCTATTGAAACTCCTTTTGGGAAAACAGATAAAATTTTAGGTGGAGCAGGAACTTATATTGGTCTTTCAGCTTCTTTTTTCAATTTGCAATCGGCTATTGTTTCTGTAGTTGGAGACGATTTTCCACAGGAATATTTGGATTTATTGACCGCTAGAAATATTGACATTTCAGGTCTTGAAGTGGTAAAAGGAGGTAAAACATTCTTTTGGAGTGGTTTGTATCACAACGATTTGAACTCAAGAGACACCTTGGCTACCGAATTAAATGTTTTGGCTGATTTCCAACCTAAAGTACCTCAAAATTTCAAAGATGCTGAGGTGGTAATGTTGGGTAACTTACATCCATTGGTACAAAGCAGTGTTTTGGATCAAATGGAAGTGAAACCAAAATTAGTTGTTTTGGACACGATGAACTTTTGGATGGATTGTGCTTTGCCAGAATTATTAGAAGTTATGAAACGCATTGACGTAATCACTATCAATGATGAAGAGGCAAGACAATTGTCAGGAGAATATTCATTGGTGAAAGCAGCAGCTAAAATCCACACCATGGGGCCTAAATATGTGGTCATCAAAAAAGGAGAACACGGCGCGCTTTTATTCCATAACGAAGAAGTGTTTTTCGCACCTGCATTGCCTTTGGAAGAAGTTTTTGATCCAACTGGAGCTGGAGATACTTTTGCAGGTGGATTTACAGGATTTATTGCGCAAAGTGAAAATGTATCTTTTGCCAATATGAAAAATGCAGTAATCTACGGTTCAAATCTGGCTTCGTTCTGTGTAGAGAAATTTGGAACCGAAAGAATGTTAGCCTTAGATAAAAATGAAGTCGTGTCTAGATTAAAACAATTTAAAGCTTTGACACAATTTGATATCGAATTATAATAACTCATGCCTCGAAATTTCGAGGCATTTTTTATAGAAAATAACAACACAACTAATTACTACAATACAATGAGCGATGCTTTACAACACGAATGTGGAATAGCCTTAGTTAGGCTTTTAAAACCGCTTGAATACTATAAAGAAAAATACGGCACTGCTTTTTACGGGATACAAAAAATGTACCTGTTGATGGAAAAGCAGCACAACCGTGGTCAAGACGGAGCAGGGTTTGCAAGTATCAAATTAGATGTTGAACCAGGCGAAAGATACATCAGTCGTGTCCGTTCTAACGCTGCACAACCTATTCAGGATGTGTTTGCTCAAATTAATGAAAGAATCAATTCAGAGATGGCTTCACATCCTGAATATGCTAATAATGTTGCGCTTCAAAAAGCCAATATTCCGTATTTGGGAGAGGTGTTTTTAGGACACGTTCGTTACGGAACTTTTGGAAAAAATAGTATCGAAAGTGTTCACCCCTTTTTACGTCAAAACAACTGGATGCACAGAAACTTAATTTTGGCAGGTAACTTTAACATGACCAATGTTAAAGAATTGTTCCAAAGTTTGGTGGAGTTGGGGCAACACCCAAAAGAAATGGCAGATACGGTTACCGTGATGGAAAAAATCGGACATTTCTTAGACGATGCCGTAACTGATTTGTACCAAGAATGTAAAAATGCCGGTTTAAACAAAAGAGAGGCTTCACCAGTGATTGCCGAAAAATTAGATGTGGCTCGAATATTAACGCGTGCTTCTAAAAATTTAGATGGAGGGTATGCTATGGCAGGTCTTTTAGGACATGGAGATGCTTTTGTATTTAGAGATCCAGCGGGAATTCGTCCAGCGTATTATTACCAAGATGATGAAGTGGTGGTAGTTGCTTCAGAACGTCCAGTGATTCAAACTGTATTCAATGTTCCTTTTGAAAGTGTTCAAGAAATTGAACCAGGAAATGCTTTGATTATCAAGAAAAACGGAACGATTTCGTTAAATCAAATCTTAGCGCCAACAGTAAAAAAAGCGTGTTCTTTTGAACGTATCTATTTCTCAAGAGGGAGTGATGCAGAGATTTACCAAGAAAGAAAAAATTTAGGAAAATTAATCTTGCCTTCTGTATTAAATGCGATTGATCAAGATACCGATAATACAGTGTTTTCGTATATCCCAAATACAGCTGAAACCTCTTTCTACGGATTGGTAGAAGCGGCTCAGGATTTCTTGAACCAAAGAAAAAACGATTACATCTTAAAGAACAGAAATACGTTAACGGAGCAAACTTTACAAGAACTCTTGAAGGTTAAAATTCGTACTGAGAAAGTAGCAATCAAAGATGCTAAATTGAGAACGTTTATTACTGAGGATAGTAGTCGTGACGACTTGGTAGCTCACGTCTATGATGTGACTTACGGAGTAATAAAACCAACGGATAATTTGGTTATTATTGACGATAGTATCGTGAGAGGGACTACGTTGAAAATGAGTATCATCAAAATGATGGATCGTTTGAAACCAAAACGTATTGTGATTGTATCTTCGGCACCACAAATTCGTTATCCAGATTGTTACGGAATTGACATGGCAAAACTAGAAGGCTTAGTGGCTTTTAGAGCTGCTTTAGAGTTATTAAAAGAGCGCAATTTATACCATATTGTTGATGAGGTGTATGCTAAATGTAAAGCGCAAGAGAATTTCAAAGATGCTGAAGTAGTCAATTATGTTACCGCTATTTACGAGCCATTTACTCCCGAGGAAGTATCGGCTAAAATTGCAGAGATGTTGAGTTCTCCTGAAATTAATGCTGAGGTAAAAATTATTTTTCAAACAGTAGAAGATTTACATATTGCCTGCCCTAAAAATTTAGGAGATTGGTATTTCACTGGTGATTATCCAACCCCAGGTGGAAACCGAGTTGTCAATCGTGCTTTCATGAATTTCTACGAAGGAAAAGATGCTAGGGCGTATTAAAAAGTACAAAAATGTTCTTTAATCGAATATTTAGGTTGTTTGACAGATTGTATTGATTTAAGGAAATAACAAGTCTACATTTACACTTCCATTTACATTAGAAGGTTAAGTTTGTGGTAGATTTGGGGCAAAAGAGGAGGAAGTAATTCCTCCTCTTTTATTTTACTTAAATTAGGAAATTAAGACAAAAAAAGCCGCTGAGTTCATCAGCGGCTTTTTAAATGGATTTAAAAACTATTTGTCTAAAGCAAAACGCCTTGTTACTTCTGTCCAATTAATCACATTGAAGAAAGCGTCGATATAATCAGGTCTTCTGTTTTGGTAATGCAAGTAATACGCGTGTTCCCAAACATCCATTCCTAGGATTGGTGTCCCTCCACAACCCACTTCTGGCATTAATGGATTATCTTGATTTGGTGTTCCGCAAACGTCTAATTTTCCGCCTTTGTGTACACACAACCAAGCCCATCCAGAACCAAATTGAGTTGCACCAGCTTTAGCAAACTTCGCTTTGAATTCTTCAAAAGTTCCAAAAGAAGCTTCGATAGCTTCTAATAACTCCCCTGTTGGTAAACCACCACCGTTTGGAGTCATTACAGACCAAAATAAGTTGTGATTGTAAAAACCACCACCATTGTTACGAACAGCAGCATTGGTTTTATCTAAATTAATCAAAATATTTTCAATAGTTTTCCCTTCTAAATCTGTTCCTGCAATAGCTGCATTCAAGTTAGTAGTATAGGCATTGTGATGTTTTGTATGGTGAATTTCCATAGTGCGTGCATCAATGTGCGGTTCTAACGCATCGTAAGCGTAAGGTAATGGTGCTAATTCAAAAGCCATGGTATAATTGTTTTAAGTGAAAATTAATAAGTGAAATCAAAATTAGGCATTTAACTTCAAATAGAAAATGCAATTGTGTTATAATTTTATTAAAAGGTAATTTTGGACTTAATTTAATGTAGACTTGTAAACAGCCTTTTTATTCTTATTCAACACAAATCTTTTGTTTTTAGTTAAACTGTAAGTAGCATTTTTCCATACCTCTTTTGAAGTTCGGTTGAGGATTACACTTGTTTTTTCTTCTTTCAAGAAGATTTCAGCTTTGGATTGGTCTTTGTTAAAAATGACTGTGGCGGTATAATTGCCTTTGGTGGCCATTTCTTTTAATTGGATTTTTTGTTCAAACGTCCGAATGCACTCTTTTTTCAGTTGCGAGTAAGTGTAACCTGCTGAGGCAATACAGCCGTGGGTGTCTTTGTCAGTTCCTGCTTTTGTTTGTGCTTTCTGAGCAAAAAGAACGGAGGTTCCAGCTAAAAATAGAGTAAAAAGGAAAGTTTTAGTTTTCATTGGGATTGGGTATCAAATTGGGATTAATTGAAACAAATATAAATTTATTCTTTAAGAATCGGCCATTGCCATGCAAACAATACTGATTTTCGCTCCAGGAATTTTTAATAAAGCTTTGGCGCAAACTTCCAATGTTGCACCCGTAGTTATCACATCATCAATCAAGAGAAAATGTTGGTTATGATCACTTTCAGAGAATGAAACATCAAAAACGGAATCAATTCCTTCGGTTCTGCCCAAACGATTTTTTTGAGATTGGGTTTTGGAATACACTTGCCGAAATAAAATTGTATAATTTACAGAAATATGAAGTGATTTCGCTAATGCATTTCCAAACTCAGTCACTTGATTGTAGCCTCTTTCTCGTAACTTTTTAGGATGTAAAGGCACGGGAATAATGCAGTCAACGGTTTTAAGCATTGGGTTGTTTTTTAATTCTTCGGCATACCATTCGCCTAAAACGGTCCCAATTCCCTCTTGACCTCGGTATTTTAAACTATGAATCAATTCTTGCACAATTCCTTTTTTATGAAAATAGAGTAAAGCCGAAACATGTTCAACAGGAATCCGCCCGTAAAATTTCTTGAAAGCTTCGTTTTCGGGGTTTAAATGATGCTGAGTAATCGGCATTTCGTGTCGGCATTTTGTGCAAATCACGTTTTCGTTGGCAATCAAAATGGTTTTGCAACCCGCACAAGAAGCAGGAAAAAATAATTGAATGAGGCTTTTGAACATAGGATTTGGGTTAGGAAAAATAAAAATAAGAAAAAGAGTGTTGTTATCAAAACTTTATAAACCCAGATTTTCAAACATTTAACCATTAAGGGATTAAGAAAATTAAGTAAAATTCTTAATGCAACTTAATTTCTTAATGGTTTGAGCGAAATTATATTTTCTTTTTTAGACTTTCGTATTATAATAAAATTAATCCTTTAATCAGTGGCAAAAAAGCGAGAAGCTTTAAGTACTTATAAAATTCTACCGAGAACCTTTTTTTTAAGGACACTTTTTATATTTTTGCAGTACTATGGCAAAACAAGAAGATTTATTTAAGAATGTCGTTTCGCATGCAAAAGAGTACGGATTTATTTTTCCGTCAAGCGAAATATACGATGGATTGAGTGCAGTTTATGATTATGCACAAAACGGAGTAGAATTAAAGAAAAATATTCGCGAATATTGGTGGAAATCAATGGTGCAAATGAACGAGAATATCGTTGGTTTGGATGCGGCCATTTTGATGCACCCAACCACTTGGAAAGCATCAGGTCACGTTGACGCTTTTAACGATCCATTGATTGACAACAAAGATTCGAAAAGAAGATATAGAGCCGATGTCTTGATTGAAGATTATGCTGAAAAGCTAAATCAAAAAGCAATCAAAGAAATCGAGAAAGCACGCGTGCGTTTTGGAGAGGCGTTTAACGAACAAGAGTTTGTTACGACTAACGCTCGTGTGATGGAATACAAAGCTAAGGAAAGAGAAATTCTAGAAAGAATGGCGCGTTCTTTAGGCAATGAATATTTGGAGGAAGTAAAAGCCTTAATCGAAGAGTTAGAAATTGCGTGTCCAGAATCAGGTTCAAGAAATTGGACTGAGGTGCGTCAATTCAATTTGATGTTTGGAACTAAATTAGGTGCTTCTGCTGATTCGGCTATGGATTTGTATTTACGTCCAGAAACAGCTCAAGGAATTTTCGTTAACTTCTTGAACGTTCAAAAATCGGGACGAATGAAAGTGCCTTTTGGAATTGCTCAAACAGGAAAAGCGTTTAGAAACGAAATTGTAGCAAGACAATTTATCTTCCGTATGCGAGAATTCGAACAAATGGAAATGCAATTTTTTGTACGTCCAGGCGAAGAAATGCAATGGTACGAACATTGGAAAGCTACCCGTTTGAAATGGCATTTGTCTTTAGGTTTAGGAAAAGAAAGATACCGTTTTCACGATCACGAAAAATTAGCACATTACGCTAATGCTGCGGCTGATATCGAATTTGATTTCCCTTTTGGATTCAAAGAATTAGAAGGAATTCACTCTCGTACAGATTTTGACTTGAAAGCTCACGAGCAATATTCGGGTAGAAAATTACAGTATTTTGATGCTGAATTGAACCAAAATTATGTGCCGTATGTGGTAGAAACTTCAGTAGGATTGGACAGAATGTTCTTGGCTGTTTTTGCTACTTCATTAAAAGAAGAAACATTAGAAGACGGTTCTACAAGAACAGTTTTGAGTTTGCCATCGGTATTAGCACCAACTAAAGCGGCTATTTTACCATTGGTTAAAAAAGACGGTTTACCAGAAATTGCACACCAAATTATTGCCGATTTGAAATGGGATTTCAATGTAACCTATGATGAAAAAGATGCGGTAGGAAGACGTTATAGAAGACAAGATGCTTTAGGAACTCCGTTCTGTATTACAGTCGATCATCAAACTATCGAAGATCAAACGGTTACTATTCGTCATAGAGATAGCATGAAACAAGACCGCGTTAACATAGCCGACTTGAAAAACATTATCGAGAATGAAGTATCGATGAAAAATTGGTTGATGAAAATGAACGATTAAAGTACGACTTCGGATATTCGAAGTACGATATAAAAAAAGTCCCAAATTCAATTGATTTTGGGACTTTTTAGTTTTTAAAATCGGTAACCAATTCCGATTCCACCACGACCTACAAATTCCATGCGGTTGACATTGTCTTCTTTATACAATAAGTTGCGTCCTATTCCGGTATTGATTTCAAACAAGATTCCTTTTTTGGTTACCCATTTGCCTCCTAATCCAAATCCTAAAGCCAAATCAGTAACTGTCGCTTGTCGTAATGCAATAAAGTTCATGCTTTCAAAGGTATAAGCAGTTGTCCTGTAATTGTTGATCATTCCAAAGCCTTCTATAAAAAAACCGGCTGCTTTTTTCTGCCCAAAATAGATACGATAATAAGGAGTCAAACTAAATTTTCGATCAATGTCTTTATCGTAAGCTATAAAAGCGCTTATTCCATATCCGCTATCATCACTTAAATACTTTTCATAACTAATGTCTAAAGCTCCACCTAGTAGTAATAATGCATTTCCTTTCCACTCATATTGTGGATTAGTTGTTGTATTTTTATCTTGTGAAAACCCAATTGAAAAGCAAGTTAGGCAAAGAATAATTACTATTTTTTTCATAGTTATTTTGATTTAGTTGTACATGTTTTAATTAAGAAAAACCTATTCAGTTATAGCATTCCAACCTCTAGCTTTCAATGGAATTTTAGTGTTGGCTCGGGTAACCAAATGGATGCCTTCGCTTTCTTGGGTCATGTGTCCAATGATAGAGAAGTTGGGATTGCCTTTTATTTTGTCAAAATCTTCCATCGCAATCGTGAAAAGCAATTCGTAATCTTCACCTCCATTAATCGCAACGGTAGTACTATCAATATCAAATTCTTCACATACATTAATGAATTGAGGATCTAAAGGCAATTTATCTTCGTATAAATTACATCCAACCTTAGATTGCTTACATAAATGGATAATTTCCGAAGATAATCCATCAGAAATATCAATCATAGAAGTGGGTTTAATTTCCAAAGCGTGCAATAAAGTACGAACGTCTTTTCGAGCCTCTGGCTTTAATTGGCGTTCAATTAAATAGGTATACGCATCTAGATCGGGTTGCGAATTAGGGTTAACCAAAAACACTTGTTTTTCTCTTTCCAAAACTTGCAAACCCATATAAGCTGCGCCAATATCCCCCGTTACCACTAATAAATCAGTAGCTTTGGCTCCGTTTCTATACGTCAATTCAGCTTCGTCAGCTTCGCCAATGGCCGTAATAGAAATAATCAATCCTTTTTGTGATGAAGTGGTGTCTCCGCCAATAACATCAACTTTGTACTCATTAGCAGCCAAGGTAATTCCTTCGAACAATTCTTCTAAGGCTTCGAGCGGAAAACGACTGGAAACAGCGATTGAAACCGTAATTTGTGTGGCTTTGGCATTCATCGCACAGATGTCCGATATATTCGAAACCACTGCTTTGTAACCCAAATGTTTTAAAGGCATGTATGCCAAATCAAAATGGACTCCTTCCACTAACATATCCGTTGAAACAACAACTTTTTTCTCTTTAAAATCCAAGACTGCGGCATCATCTCCAATTCCCTTTAAAGTAGAAGGTTGTGTGATGGCAAAGTTTTTGGTCAAGTGATCAATCAATCCGAATTCGCCTAATTGCGAAATACTAGTGCGTTGTTGGTTTTTATCTTCAATCATAATGGAGTAGCAAAGTTTAAAGGTGTAAAGGTACAAAGTTTTTTAGGCTTTGATTAGCTGAATTGAAAAACAAAACCCAACAACTTTCGTCATTGGGTTGTAACTTAGTAAATCGTACTTCGTATATCGTAAATTTTTAATCATTCAATTTCAATACCGCCATAAACGCTTCTTGCGGAATCTCTACGTTTCCTACTTGACGCATACGTTTCTTTCCTTTTTTCTGTTTTTCTAGTAATTTACGTTTACGCGAAATATCTCCACCGTAACATTTGGCAGTTACGTCTTTACGCAAAGCTTTAATGGTTTCACGCGCAATGATTTTCGCCCCGATTGCTGCTTGAATTGGAATATCAAACTGTTGTCTTGGAATCAATTCGCGTAATTTTTCGGTCATTTTTTTACCAATATTGTACGCGTTATCTTCGTGAATCAAAGCAGAAAGTGCATCTACTGTTTGAGCGTTCAAAAGCACGTCTAGTTTAACTAATTTAGAAGTTCGCATTCCAATAGGCGAATAGTCAAACGACGCATATCCTTTAGAAACGGTTTTCAAACGGTCGTAAAAATCAAAAACGATTTCAGCCAAAGGCATATCAAAATTCAACTCCACACGTTCGGTAGTCAAATAGGTTTGATTGGTAATCAATCCGCGTTTTTCAATACACAAACTCATTACGTTTCCTACGAAATCAGCTTTAGTAATAATAGTCGCTTTAATATATGGTTCTTCTACTCGGTCTAATTTAGAAGGCTCAGGCAAGTCAGAAGGATTGTTGACAATAAGCGCTGTCTCTGGATCTTTTTTGGTGTAAGCCAAATACGAAACGTTAGGAACTGTAGTAATAACAGTCATGTCAAACTCACGTTCCAAACGCTCTTGGATAATTTCCATATGCAACATTCCTAAGAATCCACAACGAAAACCAAATCCTAAAGCCGCCGAACTTTCAGCTACAAAAACTAAGGAAGCATCGTTCAATTGGAGTTTTTCCATAGACGAACGTAAGTCTTCGTAATCTTCGGTGTCAACAGGATAAATTCCGGCAAAAACCATTGGTTTTACGTCTTCAAATCCCGTAATCATATTTTGAGTAGGCTCTTTGGCATCGGTCAAAGTATCTCCTACCTTTACTTCTTTCGCTTCTTTAATTCCCGAAATCAAATACCCTACATCTCCTGCCGAAATCACTTGTTTAGGCACTTGATTCAATTTTAAAGTTCCAATTTCATCAGCAAAGTATTCATTGCCAGTAGCCATGAACTTAATTTTTTGCCCTTTTTTGATTTCGCCATTAATCACACGGAAAATAACTTCAATTCCGCGGAAAGGATTGTATACCGAATCAAAAATCAACGCTTGTAAAGGCTCGTCTTTGTTCCCTTTTGGCGCAGGAATTTTTTCGATAATGGCTGCCAAAATATTTTCAACACCAAAACCAGTTTTCCCCGAAGCATGAATAATATCTTCAAGTTTACAACCTAATAAATCAATAATATCGTCGCTCACCTCTTCTGGGTTGGCGCTAGGTAAATCTACTTTGTTCAAAACCGGAATAATTTCCAAGTCGTTTTCCAAAGCCAAGTATAAATTAGAAATCGTTTGTGCTTGAATACTTTGCGCTGCATCTACAATCAATAAAGCCCCTTCGCAAGCCGCAATAGAACGAGAAACCTCATAACTAAAATCTACGTGTCCTGGAGTGTCAATCAAGTTCAAGATGTACTCTTGACCTTGATAGGTATATTCCATCTGGATGGCGTGACTTTTAATTGTAATTCCACGTTCACGCTCCAAGTCCATATTGTCAAGCAGTTGCGCTTTTTCTTCACGCGCTGTTACGGTTTGAGTTGCCCCAAGCAATCGGTCAGCCAGTGTACTTTTTCCGTGGTCAATGTGTGCAATAATGCAAAAATTACGTATGTGTTTCATTATTCAATTTCAATATCAAGTTCAAATTTCAAAAGCGCTTTTGAAGAGCTCTTAATCTGCAAATATAAGGTAAAACTTTGGAAACTACTTCTTTTAAAACATTAACGAATCAAGAAAATTTTACTTAATAGAGGTTGCTGTTTTCGCTTGTTCAAACATTTGACATTTATTTTTTTCAAACCATTAAGTTAATAAGAAAATTAAGGCTAAATGTACCTTAATATCTTAATGGTTTAGAAGTAAAAAAAATAATATTTTAAACTCAAATGTAAAAAAAAATTCTAAAATCTAATTTTTCTATCTTTGCCAAAAATTAGCACCTTGATTAAGATTGGCAACATAGAATTACCTGATTTTCCTTTACTACTTGCGCCCATGGAAGACGTGAGCGATCCGCCGTTTCGTAGACTCTGTAAAACACACGGCGCCGATATGATGTATTCGGAATTTATTTCTTCGGAAGGGTTAATTCGTGATGCAATCAAGAGCCGTCAAAAATTGGATATTTTTGACTACGAGCGCCCTGTCGGAATTCAAATTTTTGGAGGCGATGAAGAAGCGATGGCATTATCGTCAAAAATTGTTTCGACAGTCCATCCTGATTTGATTGACATCAACTTTGGTTGTCCCGTAAAAAAAGTCGTATGCAAAGGCGCTGGAGCAGGTGTTTTGAAAGATGTGGATTTAATGATTCGGTTAACCAAAGCCGTAATTGATAGTACCGATTTACCTGTAACGGTAAAAACCCGTTTGGGTTGGGACGATAGTTCAATTAATATTGATGAGGTGGCAGAGCGTTTGCAAGATATTGGTGTACAAGCCTTATCTATTCATGCGCGAACAAGAGCTCAAATGTATAAAGGCCATTCCGATTGGTCGCACATTGCCCGCGTGAAAAACAATCCTAGAATTACGATGCCTATTTTCGGAAACGGAGATATCGATTCGCCAGAAAAAGCCTTACAATATAAAAACGAATACGGTATAGACGGCATTATGATTGGTCGTGCCGCTATTGGTTACCCTTGGATTTTTAACGAAATCAAACATTACTTTAAAACAGGCGAACATTTGCCAACACCAACGGTTATTGACCGAGTGGAAGCGGCTCGTAATCACCTAACTTGGTCTATGGAATGGAAAGGAGAACGATTGGGAATTGTAGAAATGCGTCGTCATTACACCAATTATTTCAAAGGCATTCATTCATTCAAAGACTACAAACAAAAATTAGTTACCACTGATGAAGTAGAAGATTTGTTTAGCGTAATGAAAGAAATCGAAGAGGTGTACTCGGGTTATGAGTTTGTTTAATTTAATCCAACAACTTCTTACTCACACGGCTACTCGCAATTAAAGAAGCGATAAACCCAAGCAAAATAATCGTTCCTAGAACAATCAGAACATTTTCTAAAGTAAAAACAACTGGATAGGCTAAGGTTGGCGTAATCATAATCAATTGAAATTGTTGCTGAAGGATTACAATTCCGATACCTAAAAGTAGTCCGATGCAACCACCAAAAAAACTCAATAATGTTCCTTGAAGCAAAAATATTTTGCGCAAATCATTAATTTCAACTCCCAGGTTGAATAAAGTTTTTAGGTTTCCTTTTTTGTCCAAAATCATCATAATCAGCGCGCCAATTAAGTTGAAAAGCGCCACTACAATCACCAAAGTAAAAATTAAATAGACCGCAATATTTTCGGTATTCAACATTTTATAAAGCGATTCGTTCAGTTGTGCTCTATTTTTTACCGTAATAGTATTTTTGAAAATAGATTGCAATTGCTCGATAATGGCTTTTTCATTGGCACCTTTCTGAATTTTAATTTCCAACCCCGACACTTGATTGGGTTGGTATTCTAACAATTCTTGGGCAAGACCCAAATCAGCAAAAACATATTTGGAATCCAAATCTTCGTTGATGGTATAAATCCCAATCGGTAATAAATCCGATTGATTGAAAGCTTGTTCCGGATTTTCGATAGCACCTTTCCCTGGTTTGGGCACAAAAACTTGTAATGGTCGATTAAAGTCCAATAATCCCATCGAGAATTTCTGCGCAATTCCGTAACCCACCACTACTTGATTCGTGTGTGGAGCGAGCCATTGACCGTTAAAAAGATTTTTTTCAATCGGGTTGACTTTGGTAAACAAACTGTCAATTCCTTTTAAGTAGGTTACTTCTTGTTTGCCGTCAAAGGTAAAAAGTACTCGTTCTTCAATAATTTTGGTATACGAAACCAGTCCCTCAATTTGTTTGATTTGACGTTCTTGTTCGGGTGTAATCAAAATCGATTTCCCTAAAGTAGAGTTGAGTTTCAAATCGGGATCCATCGCATTGGTAAACGAAAGACTAAATTCTTTTAGTCCGCTAAATACCGACAGCACCACAAATAGCGCTAATGCACCAATAATAACTCCCATGCTAGCAATACGATTAATGATGTTAATAGCATTGTTTTTGCTGGTGCTAATACTGTATCGTTTGGCTATGTAGAGTGGAAAATTCAATCTAAGAATGTCTGCGTTTTTCTAAAAGATCTCTGTTTTCAATTGGATTGTCTCTGTTGGCTAATGCCTTGTCAATCTTTTCGATATAGTCCAATGAATCGTCAATAAAGAAAACCAAATTTGGCACTTTGCGCAATTGCAAACGCACGCGTTGCGACAAATCGTGCTTGATTAAAGTAGTATTGGTTTTGATAGCCACTAAAGTCTCTTGTGCTTTCTCCTGCGGAAAAATACTTAAATATACAGTGGCAACAGATAAATCTGATGTCACCGCGACTTTGGATACGGAAATAATCAAATTGGTTATTCCATTTTTTCTCACTTCACCTTGCAGGATATCCACCAAATCTTTTTGGATAACGCCACCTATTTTTTTCTGTCTATTTGTTTCCATGATGCAAAAATACTACTTTTAAACTTTATTCGAGCAAATTTTAAATCGAACCAAAATTCCGAGAA